>Ga0207705_10000489_pt1 | contig 33785 bp, 34 predicted proteins | sample KBSC13metaG_FD_184314 | JGI IMG/M metagenome (GOLD analysis project Ga0207705, IMG submission 184314) | Corn rhizosphere microbial communities from Kellogg Biological Station, Michigan, USA - KBS C1-3 metaG (SPAdes) (version 2) | ecosystem: Host-associated > Plants > Roots > Rhizosphere > Soil ... | reverse complement strand
CTTGCGGCGGCCCGACCAGGAGATCGAGGTCCACCGCATCGACTGCCCGGTGCTGGCCAATTCGGACGATGTCGATTGGGTCGACCTCGCCTGGGGCGACAAGTCCGAAGGCGGGCTGGCGCGGATCGAGGTGACGCTGAAGAACGAGCCCGGCGCGCTGGGTACCGTGTCGACGATCATCGGCCAGCACCGCGCCAACATCATCAACATCCGGTTCGACACCAGCGACACCGGCTTCCACACCAACCAGATCGACCTGGAAGTGCGCGACGCCGCACATCTGGAGAAATTGATGGCGGCGTTGCGCGCGGCGGATGCGGTCAATGCCGTGACGCGGGTGTAGAGCAATCCCATGACTCTCATCCTTGGCCTCGAATCCTCGTGCGACGAGACCGCGGCGGCGTTGGTCACCAGCGACCGCCGCATCCTGGCGCACAAGCTCGCCGGACAGGAAGCCGCCCACCGGCCCTATGGCGGCGTCGTGCCGGAGATCGCCGCGCGCGCGCATGTCGAGGCGCTCGAACCATTGATCGAAGCCGCGCTGGCAGAGGCCGGGATAACGCTGTCGCAAGTCGATGCGGTCGCCGCGACCGCCGGGCCGGGACTGATCGGCGGGGTGATGGTCGGCCTGGTCACCGGCAAGGCGCTGGCGCATGCGGCGGGCAAGCCGTTGGTTGCGGTCAACCATCTCGAAGGCCATGCGCTGAGCCCGCGGCTCGCCGATCCCGAGCTCGATTTCCCCTATCTGTTGCTGCTCGTCTCGGGCGGGCATTGCCAATTGCTGCTGGTCGAAGGCGTCGGCCGCTATCGTCGCCTCGCCACCACGATCGACGATGCCGCGGGCGAGGCGTTCGACAAGACCGCCAAGATCCTTGGGCTCGGCTTTCCCGGCGGGCCGGCGGTCGAGCGTGCCGCCGCGATTGGCCAGGACATCGTGCCCTTGCCGCGGCCTTTGCTCGGATCGGCCGAACCGCATTTCTCGTTCGCCGGGCTGAAGAGCGCGGTGCTGCGCGCGCACGACACCGGGCAATGGCGCGTCGAGGACATCGCCGCGAGCTTCCAGCAAGCCGCGGTCGATTGCCTGGTCGACCGCACGCGCCGGCAATTGGGCGATACCGACGCGAGCGCCCTGGTCGTCGCCGGCGGCGTCGCGGCGAACGGCGCGGTGCGCGCCGCGCTCGAATCGCTGGCGGGCGATTATGCGCTGCCGTTCAGCGTGCCGCCGCAATGGCTGTGCACCGATAACGCCGCGATGATCGCCTGGGCGGGTGCCGAGCGCTTCGCGGCCGGCCTGACCGACCCGCTTGACATCGCCGCGCGCCCGCGCTGGCCGCTCGACCCGGACGCGGAAAAGGTGCGTGGGGCAGGAGTGAAAGCGTGAGGATAGGGGTGATCGGTGGCGGCGCCTGGGGTACCGCTCTGGCGCAAGTCGCGGCGGGCGATGGCCAGCCCGTCACGTTGTGGGCACGCGAGCCCGAGGTGGTCGAGTCGATCAACGCGCGGCACGTCAACGACCTGTTCCTGGCCAACGTGCCGCTGTCAGAGTCCATCGTCGCGACCGACGATCTCGATGCGTTGCGCGATATGGACGCCCTGCTGGTGGTGGCGCCGGCGCAGCATGTCCGCGCCGTGCTCGGCGGACAGGATTTCGGGACCACGCCGCTCGTCCTGTGCGCCAAGGGGATCGAGGCGGGGAGCAAGCTGCTGGTCGGCGAAGTCGCGCGCGCGGTGCAGCCGGCGGCGCCGATCGCGGTGCTGTCGGGACCGACCTTCGCGCACGAGGTGGCGGCAGGATTGCCGACCGCGGTGACGCTGGCGTGCGAGGATGCCGATTTGGGCGCTGCCTTGGCCGAGCGGCTCGCTTCGCCGACGTTGCGGACCTACGCGTCGGACGACGTCGTCGGCGCGGAGATCGGCGGGGCGGTCAAGAACGTGCTGGCGATCGGCTGCGGCGTGGTCGAGGGTGCGGCGCTGGGGCAGAATGCCCGCGCCGCGTTGATCGCGCGCGGCTTTGCCGAGATGACCCGGTTCGGCCTGGCGCGTGGGGCCCGGGCGGAGACGATGGCCGGCCTGTCGGGGCTGGGCGACCTGGTGCTGACGTGCTCGTCGACCAGCAGCCGCAATTTCTCGCTCGGTGTCGGTCTTGGCGAGGGGCGGTCGGCGCGGGAATTGCTGAGCGATCGGCGGACGGTAGCGGAAGGCGCGTTCACCGCGCCGGTACTGCGCGAGGCGGCGGCGGAGGCTGGCGTCGACATGCCGGTGACCGAGGCCGTTTGTGCGTTGCTCGAGGGGGCGCCGGTCGGCGACGTGATCGGCACGCTGCTCAGCCGGCCGCTGCGGGGTGAACGCGGGTAATTCCCGTGCTCCTGCGAAAGCAGGAGCCCAGGGTTGCGAAGGTCGTCGCCTACGGCCCTGGGTTCCTGCTTTCGCAGGAATACAATGGTGACGGTTTGGACTAAGGCCTGTGAAACTTGTAGATGAACTGATCCGTATGCCTGCGGATTGACTGGTCAAACACCGGCTTGGTGTGATCGTCGCCCACATTGGCCAGCAGCTTCGACTCCCCGTCGAACTCGAACCCCGCCGCCGTCACTTGTTGCTTGACGATCGCCGGGTCGATCCGGTGGAGCGTATCGGCGTCGCGCATGCCCGATCCCGCCGCCGCGGCATGATCGATGATCAGATAAATGCCGCCGGGCTTGAGCGCGTCGAACACCGCCTTGTTGAGGACGGCAGGATCGATCGAGCCCATGAACTTGTCGGGATAATCGTGATAATTTTGCGAGGTGAAGACGAGGTCGACTTTCTCGGGTGCGGTCAGGCTGGTTGCCGGCTGGATGCTTGCCGACACATTGGCGAAGGCCGGCGTGCCGGCGGTGGCGGCATAGCGTTTGACGTCGCTGCCCGATTCCATCGCATAGGGTTTGGGCCAGATGCCGTAGACATGCCCCGACGGCCCGACGATGCGGGCAAAGGTGCGCGTCCAATAGCCGCCGCCCGGAATGAGATCGATCACCTTGTCGCCGGATTTGACCCCGGCGAAAGCGGCGATCTCCGGGCCGTGACGTCGCGCATCGAGCGCGACGTCGCGCGCCAGCCGCGTATCCGCGGTGGCGCTATTGCCGGTGTCCCATTTCTGGGTGCAGCCGCCGAGCGCGGCGGCGCCCAGCAGCACCGCCAACCCGGCCCGGATCACTTGAGCGGCTTCCGGAATTTGTAGACGAACTGATCGGTGTGGCCGCGGATCGCCGGGTCGAACACCTTCAGCGTGTGATCGTCCTTGGGATTGGCCAGTGCCTTCGATTCGCCGACGAAAGTGAAGCCGGCGCCGAGCACCTGCCTCTTGACGATCGCCGGGTCGATACGGTGGAGCGTTCTGGTATCGGTCAGGCCGCTGCCGGCGGGGGCGACATGATCGATCACGACATAGGTACCGCCGGGCTTGAGCGCCTTGAACACGGCGGCGTTGAATGCGTTGAGCGCCGGCTCGCCGCGCCCGTCATTGGGCAGATCGTGGTAATTCTCGACCGTCCAGACCAGGTCGACCGGCTTGTCGAGCGTGATCAGCCCGGGGTCGACAGCGGCGGTGACGTTACCCAGCTTGCGTTCGTCGAGCGAGGCGATGACAGGCTTGGCGCGCTCGCCTGAAACGCTCGGCCACAAGGCATAGACGTGACCGGTCGGTCCCACCGCGCCGGTGAAGATGCGCGTCCAATAGCCCTGGCCGGGCAGGTAATCGACGACTTGCCAGCCCGGCTTCACGCCGGAGAATGTCAGCACCTCGCCCGCCTTGCGGCGGTCGTCATCGACTTTCTGGTCGGCACGCGCCGGGTCGGCGAGCGCGCGCACGATCCAGGGCGAGAATTTCAGCGTCGCGGCGGTGGTCGCCATCGGCGCGACGACCGCGGCCGTCGCCGCCAGCAGGATTCCAAAGCGCATCGACCGTCTCCCTCAATGATTTTCGTTTCGCCCTTGATCTAGCCCGGCACGGCGACGGTTCAATGACCGTCGCGCGTCACACGTCGAGATTGGCGACGCTCAGCGCATTCTCCTGGATGAATTCGCGACGCGGCTCGACCACGTCGCCCATCAGCCGCGTGAAGATCTCGTCGGCGACATCGGCCTGATCGATCGCGACGCGCAGCATCGAGCGGTTGGTCGGGTCGAGCGTGGTTTCCCACAATTGCTCGGGATTCATCTCGCCCAGTCCCTTGTAGCGCTGGATCGACAGGCCCTTGCGCCCCGCCGCCAGGATCGCCTCGAGCAATTGCGACGGCCGCGCGATCAGCGCCTCGCCCTTGCCGACGGTGACCGGCAGATCCTCGTCCTCGTCGACCTCGGCGACGGCTTCCTCGGCAGCTGTTGCCGCGGCCGCCGCCTTGCTCGGCACCAGCTTGACCGCGCTGCCGTAGCTGTCGATCTGCTCGGCGGCCAGGCCGTGCAGCTTGCGCGCCTCGGCCGAGCTCAGGAACGCCGCCTCGATGACATGGTGGTCGGTGACCCCGCGCCACAGCCGCTGGAAATGGAGCGAGCCTTCGTCGGTCAGCTGCGCCGTCCAGGTCGCCTCAGGGTCGCCGCCGTCGAGCTTGATCGTCGTCGCCTGCAACCGGGTGGCGCGTTCGGCGACGCCGGCTTCGGGATCGAACACGCCGTCCATCGCCAGCGCCTCGATGATGCTCGGGTCGTAGCGCCGCGGCACGAAGCGCATCAGCGAGCGCATGCGCCGGGCATGGTCGACCAGCGAGCGCAGCGCGTCGCCACTGCCGACGCCGTCGAGCGAGCTCGACGCGACGCCCGCCGCGACGAGATATTCCTCCAGCGCGGCCTCATCCTTCAGATACACTTCCGATCGGCCGCGCGTCGCCTTGTAGAGCGGCGGCTGGGCGATGAAGAGGTGCCCGCCTTCGATGATCTCGGGCATCTGGCGATAGAAGAAGGTCAGCAGCAAGGTGCGGATATGCGCGCCGTCGACATCGGCGTCGGTCATGATCACGACCTTGTGATAACGCAATTTCTCCAGGTTGAAGTCGTCGCGCCCGATCCCGGTGCCCATCGCCTGGATCAAGGTCCCGATCTCGCGCGACGACAGCATGCGGTCGAACCGCGCGCGCTCGACATTGAGGATCTTGCCGCGCAACGGCAGGATCGCCTGGAAATGGCGGTCGCGCCCCTGCTTGGCCGACCCGCCGGCGGAGTCACCCTCGACCAGGAACAACTCGGACTTGGCCGGGTCCTTTTCCTGGCAGTCGGCCAGCTTGCCCGGCAGGCTGGAGACGCCGAGCACCGACTTGCGGCTGGCTTCGCGCGCCTTGCGCGCCGCTTCGCGCGCGGCGGCGGCGTCGATCACCTTCTGGATGATCTGGCGCGCATTGGCCGGATTTTCCTCGAGCCATTCGGCCATCTTGTCGGCGAGCAGGCTTTCGAGCGGCTGGCGCACTTCGGACGAGACGAGCTTGTCCTTGGTCTGCGAGCTGAACTTGGGATCGGGCAGCTTGACCGAGACGATCGCGGTCAGGCCTTCGCGCATGTCGTCGCCCTGGAGAGTGACCTTCTCCTTCTTCATCAACCCCGATTTCTCGGCGTAATTGTTGAGCGTCCGGGTCAGCGCCGAGCGGAACGCCGCGAGGTGGGTGCCGCCGTCACGCTGTGGGATGTTGTTGGTGAAGCACAGGACGTTCTCGTAATAGGAATCATTCCATTCGAGCGCGACGTCGATGCCGATATCGTCGCGATTGCCGGAGATCGCGATCGGCTCGGGAAACAGCGCCGCCTTGGTGCGATCGAGATACTTCACGAACGCCGCGATACCGCCTTCGTAATAGAGCTCGATCGTCTTGACGTCTTCGTGCCGGGCGTCGGTCAGGAACAGCCGCACGCCCGAATTGAGGAACGCCAGCTCGCGATAGCGATGCTCGAGCTTCTCGAAATCGAATTCGGTGATCTTGAAGGTGGAGGGCGACGGCAGGAACGTGACGCGGGTGCCCTTCTGGCCCTCCTTCGCCTTGCCGACGACCTTGAGCGGCGCGACCGCGTCGCCATGGGCGAAGCGCATGTAATGCTCTTCGCCGTCGCGCCAGATCGTCAAATCGAGCCATTCGCTGAGCGCGTTGACCACCGACACGCCGACGCCGTGCAGGCCGCCCGACACCTTGTACGCATTGTCGTCGGAGGTGTTCTCGAACTTACCGCCGGCGTGAAGCTGGGTCATGATGACCTCGGCCGCCGACACGCCTTCCTCGGCATGAATGCCGGTCGGGATGCCGCGGCCGTTATCGGTGACGCTGACCGATCCGTCGGGGTTGAGCGAGATGTCGATGCGGTCGCAATGACCGGCCAAAGCCTCGTCGATCGCGTTGTCGGAAACCTCGAACACCATGTGGTGGAGACCCGATCCATCGTCGGTGTCGCCGATATACATGCCGGGGCGTTTGCGGACGGCGTCGAGGCCTTTGAGGACCTTGATCGAATCGGCGCCGTAATCTGAAGTCTGAGGGGGTGTTGCCATAGCGAGCATATAGGGATTCGCCCCCGAAAACGGAAGCAAAATGGCGAGTCGGACGGGGTGTTCCGCGGTGCTTGCAAATGACCGCCGGGAATGGTCCCTTGCTGCCATGGCACAGCCGCCTGATCCGCATGAACTCTACCTCCACATCCGCGTGCTGGTCGGCGTTGTCCTGGGCCTCGGGCTCACCCGAATTTTGTCGGGACTGGCGCGGATGGTCGAGCATCCCGGACGCAATCCGGTGTCGGCGACGCATCTGTTGTGGGTCGCGGTCATCCTGCTCTCGATCGTCCATTTCTGGTGGTGGGAATTCGCGCTGATCTCGATCGGCGCGTGGCGGTTCGAGCTGTTCGTGTTCCTGCTGCTCTACGCCTTTTTGTGGTTCGTGCTCGCGTGCCTGCTGTTTCCCGGCGATCTTGCCGAGCACGACACTTACGAAGCCTATTTCCTGTCGCGGCGGCGCTGGTTCTTCGGGCTGTTCGCCGCGACCTTCGCCGCCGACCTGATCGACACCGCGATCAAGGGCGCGGACCATTTCCGCGCGCTCGGCCCCGAATATCCGGCGCGGATCGCGGCCGGCATCGTCCTGTGCGCAATCGCCGCCTGGACCGGCAACCGCCGCTTCCACTTGCTGTTCGCGGCGCTTTATCTGGCTTACGATCTCAGCTGGATCTTGCGGCTGTACGATACGCTGGGCTGAGCATCCCAAGGCGCCAACCGAGTTGGCTTGTCTCTCCGCCGCCCCGGGCTAGGATCGCGCGCAACGATAAAATCGGGAGAGAGCAATGAAGTGGATCGCAATCGCCGCCGCGCTCGCGGTGTCGGCACCTGCCACGGCGGACGCGCTGGCCGCGCAGCCGATGCCGACCTATCCGGGCGTGCCCGCCGACCTGGCCAAGGCCGCGGCGGAGTTCGACCTCGCCCAGGTCAAGAGCGATGGCGAGGCGCTCGAGCGCCTGCTCGCCGACGATTATCTGCTGATCAACAGCCAGGACAAGCGCGAGGACAAGGCGCAGTTCATTGCCGATTACACCGCCAAGGGCTTCACCATGGAGCCGTTCGCGATCGACGATCAGGTGATCAAGGTATGGAGCGACGGCGCGGTATTGGGCGGTGCCGTCACGATGAAGGGCATGTCCGAGGGCAAGCCCTATTCGGTGCGCATCCGCTTTTCCGACATCTGGGCCAAGCGCGGCGGCAAATGGCAAGTGATCTATACGCACGCCAATCGGGTGGGTGAGATTAGTTCAAAATGAACTTATTAATTCGAATTTGCGAGTTATTAAGACGCTCCAGATCTGCGGAAGGGTATTTTTAAGTTTCGAGACACTCCTTGAACCGCTATCTGTGCCGTCTTGGGGAGTTGAACATTGCCTAAAAGCCTTCTCGACGAACTGCACCAAGAGGGGAAAAGTGCGGATGATATCTTTAGCACCCAGCCTATAGGAGAGTGGCGAGAAGATATCTGGTTACCGAGGGTGCCGCTTGAGCGGGAATTCTCCTATACTATCGGAGCCACCTCGCAGCACATCTGCGTCGACGGCCCATCCGGCACCGGCAAAACCTCTCTCACTCAGAGCATGTTTTTTCGTTATGCGACACCGTACATTTCGGTGCAGATTTACGATGGCATGACTTGGCAACAATTTTGCAGAAATTTTATAGAGGCCCCACGGAATACGAAAATCACTGATACATCTATGTTTAGAGGTGTATTTAAGTTTTTTCAGCCTGAAGTCGGATTCGATTTTCGATACACTAATGAGTGGTCTGCTAAGGAAAGCATGGAAATCGTATCGCATCTTGCCGATGTGTGGACACCTGACGACGTTGCTAAATCCATAGCTTTGAATGATTTCACACTTATTGTAGATGATTTCGAACGGGGAGAAGGAGATCTAGTTAGAAACATTGCTAGCTTGGTAAAAATATTGGGGCAGTCATACAGGGGAAGAGTAGTTGTCGTGGGAACAGACGACGTTCTCATGAAGCTAGTTAAAATCAACCCATCCATTTCTGCCAGGGTGTCAGAGATTACGGTAGACGGGCTCGGAAGTCCCGTGGATTCCGCCAATTTCATAATAAGAAAATTTAAGTTGCTTAAAATAAATACGCCGTTCACTTCGTCTGGGAACTCGGCAGTTAGTAGGGAAGTCCAGACTCTTGTGTATTCAGCAACCAGTGGCTTGCTCAAGGATCTTAATGAACTCGGATTAGCACTTGCTCGAGAAGTATCAGCAAAAAGAATACTCAGTCTGAATGCATTAAGAAAAATTTGTCAAGTAATGATAAAGGAAAAATCGTATAGGATGCGGTCTCAGTGCAGAGCTTTGGCTAGGGTCGTTAATCAAAGCATTGAATCTCAGCGCGTAGTTGAATTCCTCGCAACTAGGGGAGCGTCAAAAGCGACATTTGTCGCCGAGATACAGGATCATTTTCTTAATACCCTCGACGACGATAAGATTGAGGAGGTCTTATCAATTCTGGAATCGGAGGGGGTTTTGGCGCTCACTGGCGCAGAGCGACGCAAAGTATTTTTCAAAAATCCGATAATGTTTAACAGCGTCGTAGCTCAGATGGATCAAAACCAATCGCTACAACACTCGCTGGCATTGCTCGGAGGCAAAATTAACACCAGCGCTCGCAACTTGCAGCCCGAGTGAACATGCCGGCGCGCGCGTCCGCACCCCGGCCATATCCCGATCAGAATTCGCTCGCGCGTCGGCCCAGCAGCGTCACTTCGACCCGGCGATTGAGCCGCATTCCGGCCGCGGTTGCGTTAGTCGCGATGGGATCGCGCTCGCCATGTCCCGCGACCGAGAAGCGTGCGCGAGTCACGCCCATCGCATCGAACGCGCCGCGCACGCTCGCCGCGCGGCGTTCGGACAGGTTCTGGTTGTGCGCTTCGCTGCCGCGCGAATCGGTATAGCCGTCGATCGCAACGCGGACGCCGGGATTGTCGCGCAGATAGCTCGCTAGCGGACGCAATTTGTCGATCGCGCCGGGGCGCAGCACGTCGCTATCGGTCGCGAACAGCACGTCCTCGTCGAGCCGCATCGTCGCACCGCGCGCGGTCTGGCGGAAACCATAGCTGCGCATCGCGCCGCGATCCCAGCCACCACCCCGTCCGCCGCGCTCTTCGACGGTGTAGCCGCGATCGCGCGACTCCCAGTCGAACCCGCGCAGCCGCGGTCCGGCGATCTGGGCAAAGGCGCGGTTGGCCTGGCGCGCTTCGAATATGGTCAGAAAGCGGTCATGGTTGCGGTCGAAATTGCGCATCACGAAGGCGCGCCCGCGCCGCGTTTGGCGCAATTCGGGATAGAGGATTCGGACGCCGGGGCCGGCGATACGGAAATCGGGGCCGTCGGGGCGCCCGCCCGACCAGTCCCAGCGATCCTGGGCGGCTGCCGGATTGGCGATAGCGATCAGCGCGGTGGCGGCGGCAAACACCATCTTCATGACTATTCTCCCTGTGGTCATGGACGCGTCCTATCGGCGCGGGACTGAACCCGGCCTTAGAGGCCCAGACAGGGGACGTTCAGGCGGCTGAGAGGGTGCCGTCGGCGACCGCGAACCATGACGCCGCGCCGATATCGTCGAACGGCGCGCGTTCGGTGCCGGTGATCCACACCTGGCTGCCGGTCGCCGCCAGGCGATCGAACAATGCCGCGCGGCGGACCGGGTCGAGATGCGCGGCGACCTCGTCGAGCAGCAGGATCGGCGCGCGGCCGACGCGGTCGGCGACGAGCTCGGCATGCGCGAGCACCAGGCCGAGCAGCAGCGCCTTCTGTTCGCCGGTCGAGCACAGCGACGCCGGCTGATCCTTGTCGAGATGCGTGACCATCAGGTCGCTGCGGTGCGGCCCGACGAGCGTGCGACCCGCCGCGGCATCGCGCCGGCGGCCCTGCGCCAGATCGGCGGCGAGCGTGTCGGCGCCGTTCCATCCTTCGAGCGTCAGGCCGGCGCGCGCGAATGGTCCTTCGGGCTGATCGGCCAGCCGCTCGGCCAGCGCCGTTACCGTCTCGCGGCGTCCCGCCTCGATCGCCGCACCATGCTCGGCCATTTGCGCTTCGAGCGCGGTCAGCCAGTGCGGATCGGGATGCCCATGATCCTTGGCGTCGGCCAGCACGCGATTGCGCGCGCGCATTGCCGCCTCGTAGCGATTGGCGTGCTGGGCATGGTCGGGCCGCATTGCCAGCGTCAGCCGATCGAGGAAGCGGCGGCGTTCGCCGGCAGGCTCGACGAACAGCCGGTCCATTGCGGGAGTAAGCCACAGCACGGTCAGCCATTCCGCCAGCGCCGTGGCCGCTGTGGCCGCGCCGTTGATGCGCACGATGCGGCGCTCGGGGGCGGCAGGCAGGGTGCCCGTGCCGATATCGATCTCCCCTCCCATTTGCGCGTTCGGGGTGAATGGCGCCCCGCGCCATTCAGATTGTGCCGGGGGCACAATCGGCCCCGAACGGGGTTGGGGGAGGGCTTGTGGGGACTCGGCAACTTTGGAAGGAACTATGTCCGACACGCCCTCCCCTAGCCCCTCCCACAAGTGGGAGGGGGACGGAGACAAGGTCGCCGCGACGCTAAACCCGCCTTTGCCCCCCTGCCGCGCCATATCGCTGAGCGCGGCCCTGCGCAGCCCGCGCCCCGGCGCGAGCAGCGACACTGCCTCCAGCACATTGGTCTTGCCCGCGCCATTCTCGCCGGTCAGCACGACGAAGCCGCGCCCCGGATGGAGCACGGCTTCGGCATGATTCCTGAAATCGGTGAGGATCAGGCGCGAGAGCATCGCGCCGTCCCTAGCGGAGTTTATCGCCTCGCGTCAGTCTCAGGCGGCGAGCTTCGCCGGCGCGGCTGCTTCCGGCTGGTTCTTCGCGCTCAGGTACGACGCCATCTCGGCGCCCAGCTCGCGCTGCGCCTTGAGATAGGCGACCGGCTCGCCGAGGCCGAGCCGCTTGCGCGCCGCGTCGATCGGTTCGTGGAGCAGGTGCTCGTAATCCTCGGCAGGCAGCCACTTGGCCTTACGGCCGCGCTTATAGCCTTCCCACACGGCCTTCGCGAACAGCGAATTGCCGGTGACCTTCAGGCTCTTGAGCGCCGCCGCGCCGCCGATGAACGCCCAGCCCAGCCCGCCGACCTGGGCATAGCTGAACGCGACCAACGCCGCTTCGCCCAGGCTTTCGTCGGCCTTGTAGCCGGTGAGGACATGCCAGATGTCGTGCGTATCGCGCACCCGCCGCCCGAACCAGGCATAGGGATGCGGCATGTCTTCCTCGCGATTGACCTTGCTGACCTCGGCCAGGCCGTCGGCCGAATAGCCGGTCGATTCGAGGAAATGGTTATAGGCCGCGCCCACGGTGCCCGGCGCGAATTGCTTGGCGAAGTCGGGTTGCGACAGCAGCTGCGCGAGCTCGATCCGCTCATAGGCCATCCGCCCGCCCTCTTCGGTGGCGATGAACTGGGCATAGCTCTTGGGCGTGGCGCCGACGTTGAGCGCGCGCATGATGCGGAAGACCTGCGTCGTGTCGTCGCCGTTCGCGAGCAGCTTGCGAATCGCGTCGAACGCGGTCTTCCAGTCACGCTTGCCGGTGGTGCCGGGAAAGGGGGGGAGCTTTGCGGCCATTGGATGATTCCTTACTGACACTCATGTAAGTAAGTGAAATGGGCGCGGTCGTCAAGCTGCACGTACCCATCGCTAGATCGAGGGCCGGATTTTAGCAGCGTTGGGCTAAAGACTCGTTGCGACCGCATCGCCCGTTTGACACCCTGAGCGCATGATCAGCTTGATACTCCTGCTCGCAGTCGCACGTCAGAATATACCACAGGTTCCATCGAACGCGACAACCTACGGATCCGACGCCATCAGTGGCTCGGTCGCGTCGATCGGTGGAATAATCCGATGCCGGAAGGCGTTCTTGCCCCGGAGCATCCCGACGACGCGGGCCTGGGTCGAGGGATTCTGGTCGGGCCGAAACTACGGCGGGGCAGGGACGATCGGCGCCAAGCCGGGCGAAGAGCCATTCGTCAATACGAGGAAGTTATGTGCGAAGCATCCATCCTGGTAGTTGGTAGACGCCGCTCGTCTTGCCTATGCCGAACTCTTGCCTGATTGAATCACGTCCGCTGCCCACGTCTGCCGGCGTTTTCGGGCGCCGCCGATCGATAAACGATCCGCCTCACACCCGCATCGGCATGAGCACGTAGAGCGCCGGCGACTTGTCGTTCTCGCGGATCAGGGTCGGCGCGCTGGCATCGGCGAGATGCACTTCGACCATATCGCCCTCGATCTGGCCGAGGATGTCGAGCAGGTAACGGCTGTTGAAGCCGATATCGAAGCCCTGCGCCGCATAATCGCCGGGGACTTCCTCGGCGGCGGTGCCGTTTTCCGGGCTGGTCACCGAGAGGGTGATCTTGTCGCGATCGAGCGTCATCTTCACCGCACGTGTTTTCTCGGTGGCGATGGTCGACACGCGGTCGACGCCTTCCTCGAAGCTGCGCGGGTCGATCTTGAGGATCTTGTCGTTGCCGGTCGGGATGACGCGCGAATAATCGGGGAAGGTGCCGTCGATCAGCTTCGAGGTCAGCAGCGCCTGGCCCATGTCGAAGCGGATCTTGGACGAGGACAAGGACACGCCGACCGATCCGTCGATCTCGTCGAGCAGCTTGCGCAACTCCGCCACGCATTTGCGCGGGATGATGATGTCCGGCATGCCCTCGGCGCCGTCGGGGCGTGGCAGGGTGACGCGGGCGAGGCGGTGGCCGTCGGTCGCCGCCGCCTTGAGCACCGGCTGGCCGTCATCGGCGACATGCCAGAAGATGCCGTTGAGATAATAACGCGTCTCTTCGGTCGAGATCGCGAAGCGTGTCTTGTCGATGATCTGCTTGAGCGTCTCAGCCGGCAGCTCGAACTGGACCGGCAGTTCGCCTTCCGCGATCACCGGGAAGTCGTCGCGCGGCAAGGTGCCGAGCTGGAACCGCGCACGGCCCGCGACGATCGTCATTTTGCCTTCGGCCGCGGCGAGCTGGACCTGGCTGCCCTCGGGCAGCTTTCGCGCGATGTCGAACAAGGTGTGCGCCGACACCGTGGTCGCGCCCGGCGTGTCGACCGCGGCCGGCACGCTTTCGTTGATCTGCAGGTCGAGATCGGTCGCCATCAGCTTGAGCGATCCATCGGCCGTCGCCTCGATCAGCACGTTCGACAGAATCGGGATGGTGTTGCGGCGCTCGACCACCGACTGCACATGGCTCAGCCCCTTGAGGAGCGTTGCGCGTTCGATCGTCGCCTTCATGTCCTAACCCCCGGGCCGGTGCCCTGATTTTCCGACCCGCCGAACGTGAGAGAATCCGGGGGCAATTCGCCTACTGTCTTCCTTAACGTGAAAAAGGGCCGGAGCAAGCGCCCCGACCCTCCTTTCACACCCTGTTTTCCCCTGTTGCTGTGGATGAATCGCTTTGGTGGGTGAATCGCTTCAGGAGCGACCATCAACCTTAGAAGCGAACACCCACGCCGGCGACGACCTGATGCCGGTCGGTATCGACCGAGAAATTGTTGGTGTTGCCGCCATTGGGATATTCCAACCGGGCCTGGCCATAGTTGGAATAGCGATATTCGACCTTGGCATAGGCCTTGCCGCCGAGCGACTGCTCGACGCCGGCGCCCGCGCGCCACCCGTCCAGGTTGAAATGCTGGCCGGTTTCGGTCGTGCCGTCCGACGCGACAAGATCGAGCCGCTGGTTGGTGTAGCCGCCCTTGGCATAGATCATCGTGCTCGGCGCGACGACATAGCCGACGCGCGCGCCGGCATAGAGATCGCGGCCTGCCTTGACCCGTCCATAGCCCAACGCCCCCGCTGCGGACGGATTGTTGGTCACCTTGCTGGTCGATCCGGTCACTTCGCCCTCGGCGCCGAATACCCAATTGCCGCTGCGCGCGTCATACCCGACGTCGCCGCCATAGGTCAGGCCGTCGGCCGAGTTGCTGCTGTCGATCGACGAATTAGGCACCTGGCCCGGCTGCATCCGGTCATAGCCGAGGATGATGCCGGCCCGGGGACCGCTGAATGTCTTGTCGCTATCCGGGTTCGGGGGACCATCCTGCGCAAAGGCGGGGGCGGCGACGACGAGTGCCGCGAGGCTGGCGGTGGCAAGGATCAGCTTACGCATAAATAACTCCATTCACTCAATTCCCGCGGAGCACCGGGGGGTCGGTGGCGCGGGAAGGGGCAAATAGGTGGGAAGCCAAGAGGTTGCATGAACCTCAGATAAACAAGGAATTCCGTTGCTTTCGCGCCACAGGGGGTTGAAAGCGCGGAGGATGATTACAAGGCGGGGACGCGACTTCATCGCGCGGCACGGCGAGACGGTATTCAACGCGGCCGGACGGTTGCAGGGCGACCATCCGCACACCCCGCTGACCCGCGCGGGATTCCGTCAGGCCGACGAAATGGGCGAGGCGCTCCGCCATGCTTTGGGCGATAAACCTGCGCTGACGCTGTGGGCGTCGCCGACTGGGCGCGCGCTGCAGACCCTGGCGGTGATCGCCGAGCATGTCCGGCTCGACTGGCATCAGGCGCGGACCGATCCGCGGCTGACCGAGATCGGCATGGGAAGCTGGGGCGGGCGTTACTATCAGGACGTCATCGCCGAGGTCGGAGACGTGATAGACCGGCCGAGCGGCCTGCTGATTTCGGCACCCGACGGCGAACTCTATCCGCAGATCGCCGAGCGCGTCTCGGCCTGGCTGGCGGAAACCGACGACGATCCCGGCGACCGGCTGGTCATCATGCACGGCATATCGAGCCGGGTGATGCGCGGGGTGATGACCGGGCTGCCATTGGTCGACCGCTTCGGCGCGCCTGCCGCCGGTCATTTGCCGCAAGGATCGCTGGTGATGATCGAAGGCGGGGTCGAGACGATCGTCCATCTCGGCGGCGGCGGGGAGACGGTGTGAGGCGGCCGGCGATCGCTGTGACGCTCATTGGGGCGCTGATCGCAACAACGGTCGCGGCCGCCCCGGCATTGGCGCGCGACACGATCGGCGTGTGGAACCGCTGGGCCGCGTTCAGCGATCCCAGCCCGCGGCGATGTTTCGCGATCGCGCAGCCGGTCGATCGCGATCACCGCGCAGGCTTCGCCAGCATCGCCAATTGGCCGGGCCAGAATATCCGCAGCCAAGTCCATATCCGCCTCAGTCGCGGCCGCGCCGGCAATGCCCGCGTGACGCTGTCGATCGGCGAGCGCCGTTTCGATCTCATCGCCGGCACCGACGACGCCTGGGCGCCCGATTCGCGCACCGACGCCGCGATCGTCGCCGCGATGCGCAGCGGGCGGTCGATGAGCGTCGAAGGATTGGGCCGCGATGGATCGGCGTTTGCCGATGTCTATGCGCTGTCGGGCGCGGCGACGGCGATCGACGCGGCGGCGTTGGCGTGCCGACAGTAGCGGCGATCGTCCGCGCTTAGCGGAACTTAGGGTCGGTCAGCAGAGGGTCCGAAATCGCCAGGGGGTCGACGTCGCCAAGCTTCTCGGCATCGATTGGCTTTTCGGTACCGCAAGCCAGACGGATCATCCGCAGTTCGGCGGAGCCCTCCGTGGCGTGCGACCAAGGGGTTGGCTTATCCTTTTCACCGATCTCGACGTGTGAGTCGTCGAACATCTGTCGCTTGACGTATCGGATGGTCTGGTTGCTGCAGTCGGCCTCGGTGTAGTTGGCCCCGCGCACGAGCAGATCGCCGTTGCGAACGAACATGTACGACCAGAAGGTTCGCCGGTTGCCATCGGCTTGCACCGAACCAGCATCGATCAGGATGGTACCGAAATCCGTCGCGGTGCGCGTGATATTGGCAACCAGAACCAGATCGCGCGCCGGCGCGCCATTGGCGCAGAGCAGGGCGACGGCAACACCGATGATGCAGCGCATGAAAATCCCGATGACCTAGTCAAACCGGCCAGCACGATGAACCAACCGGCGTTCGCCAGCAAGCTGCCCGGCCACCCGCAAAATGTCGCTCAATCCGGCTGGTTGCCCAGGAGATATTCTTTCAACCCAGCCACCAATGCGTCGAAGACCGCGCGCACCGGGGCGGAAGTACGCAGATCCTCGTGCATCACGACCCAGGTGTCGAGCGGATGGCTGAACGCGTCGGGCAGGATGCGGACCAAAGCCGGGTCGCGCGCCGCCAGCGGCACCTGGCACACGCCGATCCCCAGCCCGGCGCGTAACGCGGCCATCTGCGCGAGGTCGCTGTCGGTGCGAAACGCGAAATCCTCGACCCGGATCGGGATGCCGCCGGCGCGCATCGCGCGGGTCACGGCATTGTCGTTCTCGACTCCAATCAGCCCGAAGGCGATCACCTCCTCGAACGTCGCCGGCGCGGCGCGCCCGGCGAGCAGCTCTGCGCGGACGTGCAGCCCGACATGGATATCGCCGATGCGGCGCGCGACCAGGGCGTCCTGCGCCGGCCGTACCATCCTGACCGCGACATCGGCCTCGCGCCGCAACAGGTCCTCGTTGCGGTTGTTTGGACTCAGCGCGACGACCAGCCGGGGATGGCGCCGACGCAGATCGGCAAGGATCGGCGGTAATATCTCGACCGAGATCACTTCGCTGGCCGACACGCGGACCAGCCCCGCTACCTCGCTCCCGTACGTCGCCCCGCGCGCGAACGCTGCGGCGGCGATTTCCATCGCCTCGGCATGTGCTTTCAGGTTCAGCGCGGCGTCGGTCGGGATCAGCCCGTCGGGCGCCCGCGTGAACAAGGCGACGCCGACCGCCCGCTCGAGATCGGCGACCCGCCGCCGCACCGTCGGTTGCGCCAGCCCTAGCCGCCGCGCCCCGCCCGACAGGCTGCCTTCGCGCAGCACGGCGAGGAAGGCGCGGTGGCGTTCCCAATCCTCGCTCACCGTGGGCCGACCCAGCCAGAACGGCCGGCGCCTGCCACGAAGCGCGGATTAGGGCCGGGCGAGGATATGATCCCCGCCCGACCCGCAACCGGAAAGATGAACCCTCGGCTGCGGTGCCGGTTTCGCCCATTCCGGACCGAACGCCTAGTCAGGGATTTCCCCATCCGGGATCGAGCCGTCCGATTAACCAACGCGGCACCTTCGCAACGCTTGCTCATCAAATATGTATAGCCTGATCGTTACATCACGACAATTTTATACATCCTGGCTTGCACCGATAATCGCGCCGTCAAAGCAGGAGACGGACGATGGCGAAAACAGTGCTGGTGCTCGGGGCGAGCGGTGGGGTGGGCGGAGAAACGGCGCGCGCGCTGGCCGCGCATGGCTGGACGGTGCGCGGACTGACGCGCTCGCCACGCTCCGGCGACGGGATCGACTGGCGGATGGGCGACGCGATGGATCGCGCCGCGGTGCTCGCGGCGGCGGAAGGCTGCGACGCGATCGTCCATGCGGTCAACCCGCCGGGCTATCGCGATTGGGAAAAGCTGGCGATGCCGATGCTCGACAACAGCATCGCGGCGGCGCGGGCGAACGACGCACGGCTCGCGCTCCCCGGGACGATCTACAATTACGATCCGCGCACTTCGCCCGTGATCGCGCCCGACAGCCCACAGCATCCGAACACCAGGAAAGGCGAGATCCGCGTCGAGATGGAGCGCGCGATCGAACAATCGGGGGTAAAAGCTGTGATCCTGCGCGCCGGCGACTATTTCGGACCGCGCCCGGGCAATAGCTGGCTGAGCCAGGGCCTGGTCACGCCGGGCAAGCCGGTCGGCCGGGTGATGGTGCCGGGCAAGGCCGGGGTCGGTCATGGTTGGGCCTATCTGCCCGATGTCGGCGAGACGTTCGCGCGCCTGCTCGACAAAGGCGACGCCTTGCCGCGGTTCGCGCGCTATCACTTCGCCGGCGTGTGGGACGATGACGGCACGCGCATCACCGGCGCGATCGCGCAAGCGGTGGGACGGCCGATCAAGACTTGGCGGATGCCCTGGACGCTATTGCCGCTGATCGGGCTGTTCAACCCGACAATGAAGGAAATGGTCGAGATGCGCCCGTTCTGGGAGCATCCAGTGCGGCTCGATAACAATGATCTGGTCGCCGCGATCGGAGCCGAGCCGCACACCCCGCTCGATGTCGCGATGGCGACCAGCTTGAAAGCGCTGGGCTGCGATTAAGCGTTGACCAGCAAGTCCCCCTCCCGCTTGCGGGAGGGGCTAGGGGAGGGCTTGTCGGATACGGGTGTAGTAGCGACACGCTCTCCCCCTGCCCCTCCCGCAGGCGGGAGGGGAGTATGCGCGTCGCCCACCTAGCAAAACGGCGGCTTTTCCCCTATGTGCGGCGCCATGCAGACAGAGTCGGCCGCCCTCATGCCCATTCCGGGGCACATCGATCCCGTGCCCGTGCCTCGCCAGACGGTGGCGCGCGAGGATGGCCGCGTCGATCTTGTCGGCCTTTCCAAGACCGAATTGCGCGAGGCGTTGCTCGCCGCCGGGATGGACGCGAAACAAGCCAAGCTCCGCGCAAAGCAGATCTGGCACTGGATCTATAATCGCGGCGCGACCGACTTCGCCGCGATGACCGACATCGCCAAGGCGCAGCACCCCTGGCTGATCGAGCGCTTCGTCGTCGGCCGGCCCGAAGTGATCGAGGCGCAGGTCTCGACCGATGGTACGCGCAAATGGCTGCTCCGCGGACCCGACGGCCAGGATTACGAGATGGTGTTCATCCCCGACGCCGATCGCGGAACCCTGTGCGTATCGAGCCAGGTCGGCTGCACGCTCAATTGCCGCTTCTGCCACACTGGCACGATGCGGCTGGTGCGCAATTTGACCGCGCAGGAAATCGTCGGCCAGGTCATGCTGGCGCGCGACGCGCTGGGCGAATGGCCGTCGCAGCCTGAAGGCCGCATGCTCACCAACATCGTGATGATGGGGATGGGCGAGCCGCTCTACAATTTCGACAATGTCCGCGACGCGCTTCATGTCGTGATGGACGGCGACGGCCTGGCGCTCAGCAAACGCCGGATCACGCTGTCGACGTCGGGCGTGGTGCCGATGATGGCGCGCGCGGGCGCCGAGATCGGGGTCAATCTCGCCGTCTCGCTCCACGCGGTGACCAAGGAAATCCGCGACGAGATCGTCCCGATCAACCGCAAATACGGGATCGAGGAACTGCTCCAGGCATGCGCCGATTATCCCGGCGCCAACAATGCCCGGCGGATCACGTTCGAATATGTGATGCTCAAGGACAAGAACGACCTCGACGAGCATGCACACGAGCTCGTCCGGCTGATCCGCAAGTACAAATTGCCGGCCAAGGTCAATTTGATCCCGTTCAATCCCTGGCCGGGCGCGCCCTATGACACGTCGACGCCCGAGCGCGTGCGACGGTTCAGCGACATCATCTTCGAAGCCGGCATCTCGGCGCCCGTCCGCACGCCGCGCGGCCGCGACATCGATGCGGCCTGCGGTCAGCTCAAGACTGCGGCGGAGAAGAAGAGCCGGGCCGAGCTCGACCGCCTTGCCGAGGAAAAGCTCGCCGCGCTCGGCTAGGACCGTCGACATTCGATGTTGGGCCGCCAGGTGCCGATGGCTTCTTTTTCCCGCGGAAAAGAGAACCAAAGGTAATCGATCACTTCCTACCTGAGGCGCCTAATTTATAACCGTCATGCCGGGCTCGTCCCGGCATCCACCGGGAGGCTGACCCCGGTGCTTGACCTTCTTGCTCCGCGCTTGCGGCACGGTGGATGCCGGGACAGGCCCGGCATGACGAATGGGAAATGTTGAATGCCGATCCGTCCTTATTCGCGGCCGGCACGCCGGGGAAATCAGGCGATCACCGAATCGGCGACGAACGGGTTGGACTTGCGCTCCTGGCCGAACGTGCTCGGGTCGCCATGGCCGGGCAGGAAGAAGGTGTCGTCGCCCATCGGCCAGAGCCGGGTGACGATCGAGTTGATCAAGTCCTGGTGATTGCCGCGCGGAAAATCGGTGCGGCCGATCGATCCGCGGAACAGCACGTCACCGACGATCGCCAATTTCGATTCGGCATTATGGAACACGACATGGCCCGGCGTGTGCCCGGGCGTGTGGTGGACCGCGAACTCCACTTCGCCGACGGTGACCGTGTCTCCCTGGTCGAGCCAGCGCGACGGCACGAACGAGCGGCCGGGCACGCCGTAGCGCAATCCGTCCTCATCGAGCTTTTCGAGCAGGAACATGTCCTCGGGATGCGGCCCTTCGATCTGGACGCCGAGATCGTCGGCCAGCTGCGCCGCGCCGCCGCAATGATCGAAATGGCCATGCGTCACCAGGATCTTCTCGATCGTGACGCCGTGCTTTTCCATCTGCGATTTGAGCAGTGGCAGATCGCCGCCGGGATCGACGAACGCGCCGCGCATCGTCTTCGTGCACCACAGCAAGGAGCAATTCTGCTGGAGCGGGGTGACGGGGATGATCGCCGCGCGAAGCGGCTGCGCGGTGCTGGCCATGGCGGAGACCTAAGGTCTGTAATCGCGACCGGCAATGCCTTGCGCGAAACGGATTGGGTGGGTGCGCACCGCCCGGTCAGGCAAATTCCGCTTTCCACATGCGGACGATGTCGTCCGGATACCCTCGGTGAAAATGCCGCCGCCACGGGTAAGCGGGTTCGCCGTTCTTCAACTTGATCTTGGCTGTAGAGCCGACCACTTTTCCCGGATTGCCGACATAGATCGAGTCGGGTGGGACATCGCCTTTGACCAAAGACATGGCGCCGACCAGGGCACCGGACCCTACGCGTACACCCGGCAGCACCACGCTCATCGTCGCGACGATACTGTAATCTTCCAGCGTCACCCCTTGCAGGTCCTCGCTGGGCGGGGTCGGATCGTTGGTCAGGACGACATAGGGGAAGATAAACACGAAATTCCCGATCTTCGCGCCCTGGCCGATATGGACGTTGCTGTGGAAACGGACGTGGTCGCCCACCGAGCAATGGCCCTGAATGTCCGAAAGCGTTCCGATCTGGAATTGGTCGCCGGCGATCATATTCTCTCGCACGGTGACGCGATGCCCGGTCCGCAGGCCGTCGCCGATCTTGGAACCGGTGTAGAAGACGCTGTGCGACCGGATATGAGCGCCCCGCCCGATGATGAGCCGGTCATTCTCCGCCAAGGGGCTGGGGACACCCAGTTCGCAGAAGGCGCCAACGCGGCAGCCGTCACCGAGTTCTACTCCGGGGTGGATTATCGACGTCGGGTGAATCTCCACTGCCACGGTCTACCTCGATCTTTTTGCTGACATTCTGCGCAGGGCGCCCCTCCGGACATGATGCTGGGGATGCGATCAGAGAGCAAGCTGTCATGCGGCGCGCGTGGTGCGGCTGGCTGGTACTGGCCGTCGCGGAACCCGGGAATGCCCTCCGTCAAGCGGATCGTGACGCCGTGGCGGCAAAAGCTTGGGGTTGCGGAAGGCCCTTGCCCGGTTGCACAGCACCCTCGTGATCCGCCGCGACCGCCCTTTCGTTCTGCTCGACGACGCCCGCGCGACCGGTGCCGTGCCGGCGCGGCTCTATCAGGCGCCGGTCGAGATCATCGAGGCGCGCGACGTCGCTTCGATCAAACCTGCGCTCGAACGGCTGCGCGCCGCGCGGCATCGCGCGCTCCACGCCGCGGGATTCCTGGCGTACGAGGCGGCAAGCGCGTTCGAGCCGGTGATCGGCGCGCTGCCGCAGGCCGGGACACCTTTATTGTGGTTCGGCCTGTTCGAGCGGTTCGACGAGATCGCCGCCGCCGACGTCGCCGCCAGTCTGCCTGATCCGGCGGCCGCCTGGCTGGGCACGCCGGTGCCCGATATCGATCGCGACACCTATGCCGAGCGTTTTGCCGAGGTGCATGCGCTGATCGAGGCGGGCGATCTTTATCAGGCCAATCTGAGCTTTCGCGCCCGCGTGCCGATCGCCGGCGATCCGCTCGCCGCTTATGCGCGGCTGCGGGGCGGCGCGCGCGCCGGCTATGGCGCGGTGGTATGGACCGGGCACGATTGGCTGCTGTCGCTGTCGCCCGAATTGTTCTTCGCGTTGGACGGCGGCCGGCTGACGACGCGACCGATGAAGGGCACCGCGCGGCGCGGCGCGACACCCGAGGAGGACCGGGCATTCGCGGCGGACCTGCGCGACGACGCCAAGCAGCGTGCCGAGAATTTGATGATCGTCGACCTGCTGCGGAACGATTTGTCGCGCGTCGCCGAACCGGCCAGCGTCGCTGTGCCCGAATTGTTCGCGGTCGAAACCTACCCGACGCTCCACACCATGACCTCGACCGTCACCGCGACGCTGGCGCCCGACCAGGATGCGATCGACGTGCTGGCGGCGTTGTTTCCCTGCGGATCGATCACCGGCGCGCCCAAGATCCGCGCGATCGAGGCATTGGCCGGGATCGAGATGGGCAGCGCGCCGCGCGGGCCCTATACCGGCGCGATCGGTCGGCTCGACGCGACCGGTGGGGCGATGTTCAATGTGGCGATACGAACCTTGGTGATCGAGAATGGGGCGGACCATGCGCAGCTGGGCGCGGGCGGCGGCATCGTCGCCGATTCGCGGATGGGCGAGGAATGGGACGAGGCGCAGGCCAAGACCGCATTCGTCGGCGCCGGCGCGCGCCGCTTCGACCTGATCGAGACGATGGCGTTCGATCCGATCGAGGGGATTGCGCGGCTCGAACGCCACCTCGCGCGGATGAAGGCGAGCGCGAGCGCCTTCGGCTTCACGTTCGACCGCCACGCCGCGCGCAACGAACTCCAGGCCGCGACCTTCCGGTTGCGCGAGCCGAAACGCGTCCGCCTGGTACTGGCATCGTCCGGCGCGGTCGCGATCGAGGTCGCGGCGATGCCGGCGATGCCCGAGACGCCGGTCGCGGTGACGATCGCCCCGCTGCCGGTCGCGCCAGACGATTTCCGCCTGCGCCACAAGACCAGCGACCGCGCCTTTTACGACCGCGCGCGCCAGGGGTTCGAGACCTTGTTCGAGGTCGACGGCCAGCTGACCGAAGGCAGCTTCACCAATCTGTTCGTCGAGCGCGGCGGCGTGCTGCTGACCCCGCCGCTCAGTCTCGGATTGCTCCCCGGCATATTGCGCGCCGAACTGATCGAGAGCGGCCGTGCCGTCGAGGCGACGCTGACGTGTGCCGACCTCAAGCACGGCTTCTTCGTCGGCAATGCCTTGCGCGGGCTGGTCCCGGCGACGCTCGGTTGACGATCAGTCGGTCGCCTCGACCCAGCCGCGCTTGAGCGGCTTGATCGCGAGCAGGGCGAGCAAAGCGGCGACGAGGTAGAGGCTCACCCCGATGATCGCGGCGTAGCGCAGCGAATCGGCGCCGTAGCTCGCCTTCAGCGCATCCGACAGCGTGCCCATCAGCAACGGCCCGAGGCCAAGGCCGAGCAGATTGTTGACCAGCAGGAAGCTGCCAGACGCGCTCGCGCGCATCCGCGACGGCGCCAGATGCTGGGCGGCGGTGACGATCGGGCCGAGCCAGAGCGTGTTGAGCGCGTTGGGGATCAAGAGCAGGAACCAGGCGAACATCGGATAGGGCGTGAACAGCCCGAGCATGAAGGTTGGCGCGGTGATCAGCCAGGCGAAGGCGGGCAAGCGCGCATACCAGGCGCGATCGACCGTGCCGAGCCGGTCGGCGAACACCCCGCCGAGGAAGATGCCGGTGGTCCCGCCGATCAGCAGTAGCGACCCCATGAACTGGCCGACCTTGATCAGGTCGTGATTGCTGGTCCAGCCGTAATGGACCGCGATGATCTTGGGCACCCACAGGGCCAGGCCATAGCCGGCCATCGAGCTGCACCCGGCACCGATCGACAACAGCCAGTAAGCCGGCTTGCGGGCGAGGATCGGAATCACTGCCAATACCGGCATTGCGTCGGCCTCGGCGACGGCTGGCGGCCGCGGGCGATCGCGCACGAGGAGCAGGAAGATCGGCGCGACGACGATGCCGGCGATGCCGACGGTAATGAACGCGGTCTGCCAGTCGACCAACGCCGCGATATAGGCGCCGAGCAGCACTCCCGAGCCGAGCCCGATCGGAATACCCATCGAATAGATGGCGAGCGCCCGCGCGCGGCGCTGGACCGGGAAGTAATCGGCGATGAGCGCATAGGACGGGGCGACTCCGCCCGCTTCGCCGACCCCGACGCCGAGGCGCGAGAGGAACAGCGACCAGAACCCGGTCGCGGTGCCGCACAAGGCGGTGAACCCGCTCCACACCACCAGCGAGCCGGCGATCACCCGGGTCTTGCCGACGCGATCGGCGAGCAGGGCCAGCGGCACGCCCAGGACCGAATAGAGGATCGCGAAGGCGGTGCCGCCGATCGCGCCGAATTGGGCATCGCTCAAATGAAGGCTGGCCTGGATCGGCTTGGCCAGGATGCCGAGAATCTGCCGGTCGAGGAAATTGAACGTATAGACGACCAGCAACATCGTCAGCACCAATGCCGGATAGCCCGGCCGCTCGGCCCTGTTCGTCATGCCCTCTCCCTTATGAAACGAGCCGGGCACGCGGTTGGCGCACCCGGCTCATCCCCCTTTTACCCTGCCGTCAGAATTTGAGCGAGAAGGTTCCGAACACCTGGCGCGGATTGCCGTAGAAAGCGGTGGCGATGCCTTCCTTGCCCAGGGTCGGGGTGACGCCGCCGGTCGGGGTGTAGATGATCGCCCCCGTCGCCGCGTTCGCCGCGAGATATTGATAACCGCTGGTCTTGTAGCGGACGTCGGTGATGTTCTTGGCGTGCACGCCGAACGAATATTGCCGCTTCGACCCGAAGCTGTAGGTCAGGTTCGCATCCCACAAGGTGTAAGCCGGCTGGTCGAGGAACGGGCTCGCCACTTCGAACTGATGCGTCAGGCTGCGATACGACACCGTGGTCGACGCGTTGAGGTCGCCGCTGGCGATCGGGAGAGTCGCGGCAAGCGTTCCCGACACCGTCCATTTCGGCGTGTTCTGGAACTGGCGGTATTGCGACACCTCGGCCCCGGTCGGGCCGATATAATGTTTGTACTGCGGGTCAATATAGCCAAGCGTGCCGCTGAGCGTGATGTTCGACCGCGGGCCGGCGAAATCGCGCGCCAGAATGGCATTGGTCTCGCGCTCGATGCCCTTGATCCTGGCCTTCGCCGCGTTGGTCGTGATGCCGCAGAAACTGGCCACCCCGCCGATCGTGCAGGCGACCGAACCCGGAATCTGGACGTTCTTGTAATCGGCATAGAAGCCGTCGAGCGCCCAGGTCAGCCGCTTGTCGAAGGCCGAGCCCTTCCAGCCGATTTCGTAGCTGTTGACCGATTCGGGATCGAACGAGAGGTAATTGTAGATGTCCTGGTACGTCCGCCCGACCGCCGGATTGCTGATCGGCGCCGAGGTGCCCGACCCGCGCGGATCGAACCCGCCGCCCTTGAAGCCTTCCGAATAGGACACGTAGAACATGTGATTGGCGCTGGGCTTGAATGACAGGCTGGCGCGCGGCGTGAAGCGCTTGAAGTTGGCCTCTCCGCGGAAGTTGGTCGATGCGCCGAGGTTGAGCGTCGGGTTGCCGCCGAACTCGCTGGTCGCGCCATAAAGCGGGCCTCCCAGGAAGTTCGCCTTGTAGACGAACGACTTGCGCTGGTCCCAAGTATAGCGCCCGCCGACCGACAGGCTCAACTGCGGAGTGAAATCGAAGGTGAAGTCGCCGAACACCGACGTCGTCTCGGTCCGCACGTCGCCGGCCGTATAGGCGTCGAGATTGGCGAGCGTCGTGTTGAGCAGCACGTCGAACCCGGTCGAGGCCTTGGCGCCGAGATAATAGAAGCCGATGATGCCGTTGACCTTGCTGCTCGACCATTGGAACTGGAATTCCTGGCTGGTCTGCTCGTTGCGATAGACCGCGGGCACGTCGACATCGACCGACGGCGTCGAATCGAAGTCGATCGGCGTGAAGCTGCGGTCCTTGCGCCAGGCGCTGATCGACTTGAAGGTCAGATTGTCGGTCAGCTTCGCGGTCGCGGTCATCGACAGGCCGCCCGCCTGGATATCCTGTTTGGGGAAGTTGAGCCCGGCATTGGTGTCATAGACATTGTCGAGCACCGGGGACCCGGTCAGCTTGCCGGCGAACAGGCGGTGGCCGTTGCGCGGCGCCGATTTGTCGTGGGTGTAGTCGCCGGTGATGCGGACGAGCAGGCGGCTATCCGGCGTCTCGAACTCGATCGTGCCGCGGCCGGCCCAGATGTCCTTGTTGTAATTGTCGATGCCGAGATTGCGGTTGCGGCCGAACCCGTCGCGGGTCAGCCGCGCGCCCGACACGCCGACGCGCAACATCGATCCGATCGGGGCCGACAGGCTGACGATCCCGTCGGCCTGGTTGTATGATCCATAGGTACCGCGCGCGGCGACCTCGAAATGGTCGGGCAGCCGGCGCGTGACATATTTGATCGCGCCGCCGATCGTGTTGCGGCCGTAAAGCGTGCCCTGCGGTCCGCGCAGCACTTCGATCCGCTCCACGTCATAGATATCGAGCACCGCGGCTTGCGGACGGTTGAGATAGACGTCGTCGAGATAGATGCCGACGCCGGCCTCGAACCCCGGCACCGGATCCTGCTGGCCGACGCCGCGGATGAAGGCGGCGAGCGTCGAATTGGTGCCGCGCGCGTCCTTGATCGTCGTGTTCGGCGTCGTGTTCTGGATGTCGGTCAGGTCGACCGCGCCCATCTTGTCGAGCTTGTCGGCGGTGAACGCGGTCACCGCGATCGGCACGTTGAGCAAAGTTTCCGAGCGGCGGCGCGCAGTGACGACGATATCGGCCGGGGCGTCGGCATTCGCCTGGGCATCGTCCGCGGACGACGCGGCGGCCGGAGCCGTCGTTGGCGTTTCCTGCGCGAAGGCGGGGCCGGCGAACAATGCGGTGACGGCAGCGCCGATATACAGCGCGCGAACGTGACGGTGACGAATCATCCCTTCAACCCTCCCAATGGTCTATCGTCCGTGCGGGAAACGACCCGGTTGAACGCTTGTTGATCCGCCCTATACTGAAACCTGAACCGGGTTTCAACTTTTCGGGTGATGGGGAGGCAAAAAGAATGGTCCAGCGTGGCTCAACTGCAACGCCTGTCGTCGGGACCGGCGTTGCCGGTGCCCGTGGGCTCGACGCCATTGCCAGCGAGGGAAAGGCGCCACGTACCGAGCGCGGGCGGCGGACGCTGCGCGCGTTGCTCGATGCCGCGGCGGTCGAATTCGGCGAAAAGGGATTTCACGAGGGATCGATCAGCGGGATTACGCGTCGCGCCGGCGTCGCGTTGGGTAGTTTCTACACCTATTTCGATTCGAAGGACGCGATCTTCCGCGCGCTGGTTCGAGACATGTCCGACCAGGTGCGCGACACCGTCGCCCCGGCGATTCGCGCCGCGCCCGACCAGATCGCCGCCGAGCGTGCGGGCTTATTGAGCTTTCTCGAGTTCGTGCGTGGCCACAAGGAGATTTACCGGATCATCGACGAGGCCGAGTTCGTCGACCCGGCCAGCTTCCGCGCGCATTACGCGACCACTGCCGAGCGCATCGAACAGCGGCTGAAGGCGGGCGCCGACCGCGGCGAGATCCGCGACGACGTGTCCGATGTCCATGCCTGGGCGGTGATGGGGATGAACGTGTTTCTCGGGCTGCGCTACGGCGTGTGGGACGAGGACCGCACGCCCGAAGCGGTAGCGGATGTCGTCGCGGAGTTGCTGCGCGATGGGTTGCGGGCGCGGTAATATGCTACCGACCGCGCCACTTCCATGGGCCGTCATCCCCGCGAAAGCGGGGACCCATCTCCGGGTTACGCCGCAGGCTTACCGATTGATGTCGAAGAACAAATCGAGCCAATCCGGATTGTCGCGCTCGATCAATTCGATCTTCCACGCGCGACGCCATCGCTTGATCGCCTTCTCACGGGTTATCGCTTCATAGATCGCGCCATGGCGCTCGACATGGACCAGCCGGTCGATGCCGTATTTCTTGCAGAACTTGCTTCCGGTGCATCGCGATGCTGCATCATACGTGCGGCGATATTGGCGCAGACGCCGGTGTAGAGCGTCCCATTCTTGCGGTTAGTCAGAATGTAAACGTAGCCGCCGGGCATCAGGCGCCTGCCCGAGATGGGTCCCCGCTTTCGCGGGGATGACGGCTGGTCTTACCCTTCCAGCGCCCGCGCCAGCATATCGCGAATCGTCCTAAGCGCACTCAGCTCGACAGGCGAGCCCGGCACCGGACCCCGTGCCGCCGGCACATCGGCCGCCGGCGCGGGTGCCGCCGCGCCACCGCGTCCCTCGGCCGCCAGCAATTTCTGCACGCCGCGAATCGTATAGCCCTGCTGATTGAGCAGGTCGTCGATCCGCCGGATCAGCGCGACGTCCTCGGGCCGGTAGTAGCGGCGCTTGCCGGCGCGCTGCAGCGGACGCAATTGTGCGAAGCGCGTTTCCCAATAGCGCAGGATATGCTGCGGCAACCCGGTGTCTTGCGACACCTCGCCAATCGTACGGAATGCGCCAGCCGCCTTGTCGAGTGCGGCCATGCGCTGCTCCGTCAGCCCGCCTCGACGATGCGGTCGCGCATCATCTGACTGGCACGGAAGGTCAGCACGCGCCGCGGCGCGATCGGCACTTCCACACCGGTCTTGGGATTGCGGCCGATGCGCTGTCCTTTGTCGCGCAGCACGAAGGTGCCAAAACCCGAAATCTTGACATTTTCGCCGCGCGCCAGCGCGTCGCACATATGATCCAGGATCTCCTCGACCAATTTGGCCGAATCGGCCCTGGATAGTCCCACTTCACGCTGTAACGCGTCGGACAGATCAGCCCGCGTCAACGTACCCACACTTGCCATTCACACCCTCCCTTGCGTGGCAGAAACTTGCCGTAACACAATGGTGGAGCGCATGAAATGGGGTTCCTACCCAATTTCAGGTATGGCCGGACCGGCTTAAACGGTCAGATTCGGACGACCGCCGCCCCCCAAGTGAAGCCGCCGCCCATCGCTTCGAGCACGACGACCTGTCCCGGCTTGATACGCCCGTCGCGCACCGCGGTGTCGAGCGCGAGAGGTACCGACGCGGCCGAGGTGTTGGCATGCTGGTCGACCGTGACGACCACCTTTTCAGCCGCCAGCCCGAGCTTGCGCGCGGTCGCGTCGAGAATGCGGGCATTGGCCTGATGCGGCACCACCCAGTCGACATCGCCGGGGACCAGCCCCGCCGCGACGAGCGATTCGTCCATCACGCTGGCAAGGTTGGTGACCGCGTGGCGGAACACTTCGCGCCCCTTCATCCGCACCTTGCCGACCGTGCCGGTGGTCGACGGCCCGCCATCGACATAGAGAAGTTCGTTGTGGCGGCCATCGGCGTGGAGCCGGCTGGCGAGGATCCCGGGGCCGTCCTCGGCGACGTCCCGCGCCTCGAGCACCACTGCCCCGGCGCCATCGCCGAACAGCACGCAAGTCGCGCGATCTTCCCAATCGAGGATCCGGCTGAACGTCTCGGCGCCGATCACCAGGGCGCAATTGGCGCTGCCGGTCTTGATCAGGCTGTCGGCGACCTGGATCGCGTAGAGGAATCCCGAGCATACCGCGCCGACGTCGAACGCGATGCAATCGTCGATCCCCAGCATCGCCTGGACTTTGGTCGCGGTGGCGGGAAAGGTCTGGTCGGGTGTAGCGGTCGCGAGCACGATCAGGTCGACCTCGTCCGCTGCCTTGCCCGCCGCGGTCAGCGCCGCGCGCGCCGCGTCGGCGGCCAGCGTGCCGGTGGTTTCGTCAGGCCCCGCAATGTAGCGGAAGCGGATACCGGTGCGCTCGACGATCCACTCGTCGCTGGTGTCGACGGTCTCGGCGAGTTCCGCGTTCGACACGCGCCGCATCGGCAGCGCGGACCCGGTTCCGGTGATGACCGCACGCCTCACGCAACTGCTCCTTCGGGTTCATGCGCCTCGAAATATTTGAGGTCTTCGGCGATCTTGCGCGCCAGGTCGTCGCGCACGCTCTTGGCCGCGACCGCGATCGCATTGGCGACCCCGGTTTCGTTGGCGCCGCCATGGCTCTTCACGACGAGACCGTTGAGGCCGAGAAAGACCGCGCCATTGTGATTGTTGGGATCGAGATGGTGGCGCAGCAATTCGGTCGCCGGGCGCGAGATCAGGAAACCGATCTTCGACCGCATCGAGCTGCTGAACGCGCGGCGCAGCAGGTCGGCGACGAATCGCGCGGTACCTTCAGCCGTCTTGAGCGCGATGTTGCCGGAAAAGCCGTCGCACACGATCACGTCGACATCGCCTCGCGACAATTTGTCGCCCTCGATGAAGCCGGTGAAGGTCAGCGGCAAATGGGTCGCGTCGCGCAGCGCCTGGGCGGCGTCGCGAATCTCCCCGGTGCCCTTCTGATCCTCGGTACCGATGTTGAGCAAGGCGACGCGGGGACTGGCGAGATCGAGCTGGGTGCGCGCATAGGCCGCGCCCATCACGGCGAACTGCATCAGATTGCGCGCGTCGCATTCGGTATTGGCGCCAAGGTCGAGCACGACGGTGTCGTTGGGACCGAGGCTGGGCATCAGCCCGGCGAGCGCGGGACGGTCGATCCCCTTCATCGTGCGCAGCGAGACTTTCGCCATCGCCATCAGCGCGCCGGTATTGCCCGACGACACGGCGGCGGCGGCGCGGCCCTGCTTCACCAGGTCGATCGCCACGCCCATCGACGTGATCTTGGCGCGGCGCAGCGCGGCGCTGGGTTTTTCGTCGCCCTTGATGACTTCGGGCGCGTGGACGATTTCGGAATTCGCCGTCAGATTGGGGTGATTCTTCAACCCCTCGGCGATCTTCGCCTCGTCGCCGACCAGGAAGAAATGCGTGCCGTCGAATCGGCGCCGCGCTTCGGCGACGCCTGCCAACATCACCGCCAACCCCTCGTCACCGCCCATCGCGTCGATGGCGATCCAGGAGTTGGTGGTCACGCGTCAGTCCCCCCTCAATGGGCCCCGATCAACCTTCGACCGAGACGACCTCACGGCCATTATAATGGCCGCACGACGGGCAGAGGTTGTGCGGACGCTTCAGCTCGCCGCAATTCGGGCACTCCTGAAACGACTCGACCGAGAGCGCATCGTGCGCGCGGCGCATGCCACGGCGAGAGGGCGAGGTTTTCTTCTTGGGAACGGCCATTGCGGCGACAACCTTCAAATATCGAATTGATCAAGACGACTAGGCCCGGACGTTTATCGGCGCAACCGACGGGTCGGCCACGCGGTACAAAGGCTCGGGATGCATCGCGAAGCGTGCGCCTATAGCGATTTGGCGCGCCGTTGCAACCCGCGCGGCGTCGCGGTCAGCCGCCGTTCGCGTGACGGCAGCGCATCGGGCGTGCAGACGTCCCAGGCGAGTCCCAGCCGTTGCAGCAGGCGGATCAGTACAAACCCCCAATCGCTCTGCCCCGGATAGAGCCCGATCCGCGCCGAGCCGGGAAAGGCGTGGTGATTGTTGTGCCATGCCTCGCCCATGGTCGGGATGGCCGCCCAGGGCACGTCGTGCGCCTGCACGCCGGCCGCGTCGACCAGCCAGGATTGCGGACCCCGGCGATGCGCGAGGTGACCGACCAGCCAATGTCCATGGACCGAGATCGCGACGCGCGCGCAGACGCCCCACACCACCCAGGACCAGCCGCCAATTGCCCAGCAGGCGAGCGCGATCGGCACTTGCTGCGCCATCCACCAGCGATCGAGCAACCGATAGAAACCCTGCCGCTCGAGCGCGCTGAGGTCATAAGCCGGCGGGTGCGCGAGATCGAGCCGGCAGTGCAATTGCCACCAGGCATCGATCAGCGGCGGACGGCGATGGGCGAGATAATCATGACAATCCGCCTGGCGCTGCGCCCAGTCGCGCAGGTCGTGCGTCCGAATCATCCAGAACGGGCCGCTCATCCCGACCGCGGTGCCGCACCATACCAGGAAATATTCGATCGCGCGCGGGGTCCGGAAGCTGCGATGGATCATCAGCCGGTGAAAGCCGACCGAATGACCGAGCAACAGGCCGCCACCGGTGGTGAGGACGAACAGCAGCAGCGCGCCAGGCGTCGCGACCAGCGGTCCGGCGATCAGCGCCACGCCCGCCATGCCGCCATTCCACAGCGAATGGAGCGGATCCCAGCGCACCCGACCGGTCGATGGGTCGGCGCCCGGCGTCTCGACCAGCCAGTTGACTGCGCATCGATCGTGATCGTCCCAATGCTCTCGCTGATTCATGGCGACGCCCCTATTAGTTAAGCTATACCTTAATTACCTAACTGCCATCTGGAAAGTATTTAAGCAAGCGCCTAATAAGACATTCATGCAACGCGTCTTCGAAGCCCTGGCGTCCACCACCCGCCGCAAGATCCTGGCCTATCTGTCCAAGGCGGAAATGACCGCGGGCGAGATCGCCGCGCGCTTCGAGATTTCCAAGCCGGCGGTGTCGCAGCACCTGAGCGTGCTGGAGAATGCCGGGCTGGTGACAAGCGAGAAGCGCGGCCAATATGTCCATTATCGGCTGGTCGAGGATAATCTGGCCAACACGCTGAACGGCTATCTGCAGGAAGTCTGCCCGGTGTCGCGCCCGCTCAAGGTCGAGAGCGCGGCCAAGGCGGCGCGGCGGGACGAAGGCTGAGCAATAACGATACGCCGCATCCATGCGGGACAACCAAGGGGAGGATCGCCATGATATTACCGGTAACGCTCGTGATCGCGGCAGCGACCGGGCTGATCAATGTCTGGCTGGCGCTCGGCGTCGGGCGCAATCGGGTGAGCAGCAAGGTCATGCTCGGCGATGGCGGCGAGGCGGCGATGACCGCCAGGATTCGCGCGCATGGCAATCTGACCGAATATGCGCCGACCGTGCTGATCCTGATGGCGTTGATCGAACTCGCGCGTGGACCGAGCCTGTGGCTGTGGATCGTCGGCGCCGTGTTCGTCGTGGTGCGGCTGGCGCATGCCTTCGGCATCGTCCGCCCGGCACCCAGCGTGTTGCGCATGATCGGCGCGCTCGGCACCTGGCTGGTGATTATTGTCCTGGCGATATGGGCGCTGGAGATCAGCTATCAGGCGGAATGGACTCCGCCGGTGAGGTCGATGCAGATCGGCCAGCCTGCGGCGTGATTCGGATGTATTGACCTGACCTTCCTGACCGGGCGCGTGATCGCGCTGCGGCCTGACGCGATTGCGATCTCGACTTTTGCCGCCAACGCTTCAAGGGAGCGGGCGATGAGTCCGATCCTCTCCCTCCTCTTCGCGTTCGGCGCGGGCGTTGTCGGCGGCGCGATGAACGCATT
>Ga0207705_10000488_pt1 | contig 33822 bp, 25 predicted proteins | sample KBSC13metaG_FD_184314 | JGI IMG/M metagenome (GOLD analysis project Ga0207705, IMG submission 184314) | Corn rhizosphere microbial communities from Kellogg Biological Station, Michigan, USA - KBS C1-3 metaG (SPAdes) (version 2) | ecosystem: Host-associated > Plants > Roots > Rhizosphere > Soil ... | reverse complement strand
CAGGCACAGCGTGCGCTCTGTGCGGAACCCTGGCCTGCTCCCCTGGCCCTGAGAGTGCGGATGGGGCTGCATACCGGAGTTACCGAGCAGCGCGACAACGACTACTATGGTCAGGAAGTCAACCGCGCGGCCCGCATTCAGGCGGCGGGCCATCCCCAGCAGATCCTGATCAGTCAGAGCGTCTACGAACGGGTGAAGCAGGATCTGCCGGGAGGTGCAACGCTGCTCGACCTGGGCCTGCACGGCCTCAAGGATCTGGACAACCCGGAACCGCTCTGGCAGATCGTCCATCCCGATCTGCCTGCCACGTTTCCGCCTCCGAACACCCAGTCTCACTGGCCCAACAATCTGCCTCTTCAGACCTCCCGTTTCATAGGACGCGAGACTCAAATCGTTCAGGGCGTCAACCTCCTCAAGGAAGGAACCTGCCTGACGCTCGTGGGCGCAGGCGGCTGCGGCAAGACCCGATTGGCGCTGCAGATCGCCGCAGAGGTCCTGCCTGCTTTCCCCAACGGAGTATGGATGGCGGAGCTTGCGGCTGTCACCGAGCCGTCTCTTGTCGCCCCGACCGTCGCATCCGTTCTGGGCCTACGCGAGGAGCCGGGCAAGACGGTGACACAGACGCTCATCGATTATGCCGCCACCCGCACTCTGCTGCTGGTGCTGGATAACTGTGAACATCTCCTGGCGGCATGTGCTCAACTGGTGGACGGGCTCCTGCGCACCTGTCGGCAGGTAAAGGTGTTGGCGACCAGCCGTGAACCGCTCAATGTGAAGGCGGAACACACCTATCGGGTGCCCTCCCTGACGCTGCCGGATCCGGAGAATCCGACTCTCGATAGTCTGCGTAAGTGCGAAGCCTCGCAACTGTTTATCGAGCGGGCGACATCTGCCCACGCGGATTTTACGCTCACCGAACGCAATGCCCCGGCGATTGTACAGGTCTGCCGACAGTTGGATGGCATTCCACTGGCGATCGAACTGGCGGCGGCGCGTGTGAGGTCCCTGACTGTCGAGGAGATCAGTACCCGCCTGGATCAGCGATTCCGCCTGTTGACCGGAGGCGATCGGATGGCGCTGCCCCGGCAACAGACGCTTCGGGCGCTGATCGATTGGAGTTACGATCTGCTGACGGAATCGGAGAAGATCCTGCTGCGGAGGCTGTCGGTATTCGCGGGAGGCTGGACTCTGGCGTCGTCCGAGAAGGTGTGCGCAGGTCCGGGAACAGGAGGTCAGGAGATAGAGGAGTGGGAGGTGTTGGATCTGCTCAGCAGTTTGGTGGACAAGTCCCTGGTAAACGCGCATACCAACGCGCCGACGACCCGTTATCCTCTGTTGGAGACGGTGCGTCAGTATGCGCAGGATCGTCTTGTCGAGAGTGGAGAGAGCCGATCGATGCGTGAGAAGCATCGGGACTATTTTCTGAATCTGGTAGAAGAGGCGCGCTCCGGATTGCGTGGGGCGGAGCAGGCGTATTGGTTGGGGGTGTTGGGTGCAGAGCACGACAACCTGCGTCAGGCGCTGGCCTGGTGTCTGGAAGAGCCTGAGGGAGGAGAGAAAGGGCTTCGCATGGCAAGGGGACTGGTGCGGGTCTGGTGGGTGCTTGGGCAGTGGAGCGAAGGACGGGAATGCCTGCGCGGACTGCTGGCGCATCCGAGTGCGCAGGAACATACCCGCCTCCGTGCGGATGCCCTCAACGGCGCAGGAGAACTTGCGTGGCTGCAGAGCGACTATACGTCGGCGCGCGCGCTGCATGAGGCGAGTCTGAAACTCTGGCGGGAGTTGGGGATCGAGTCGGGGATCGCCGACTCGCTGGGCAACCTCGGGATTCTGGCGCAACTGCAGGGCGACTACGAGGCCGCCCGTGCGCTTCTGGAGGAGACCCTGGCGCTCGACCGAGCGGCGGGAAACCGGAACGGAATGGCGTCTACCCTCATCAGTCTTGGGGTTGTGGCTGCCGAGCAGGCCGACTATGCGCGTGCCCGGATTCTGTTCGAGGAGAGCCTTGCTCTCTATCAGGAATTAGAAGATAGACTCTCGGTGGCTCGCTGTCTCGCTAATCTTGCGAACGTGGCACGAGGGCAGGGGGACTACGCTTCTGCCCGGAATCTCCACGAACAGAGTCTGGCGATTCAGCGCGACCTGGGAAATGGGGAGGGGGCTGCCGTAGTCCTCGGCAATCTCGGCATTCTTGCCACCGAGCAGGCGGAGTATGCGCTGGCCCGATCTCTGTTCAAAGACAGTCTGGAGGTCATGCGGGATATGGGGGAGAAACGAGGTGTCAGTGGCCTCCTCGATTCCTTTGCGGCGCTTGCCATGCATATGGGAGAGGCCGATCGAGCCGCGTGTCTCTGGGGAGCGTCCTCCGCTCTGCGGGCACAGATCGGATCGCCCCGCCCACCCAACGAAGTCAGGAAACAGCAGGAGGAGGAAACGTCTGTGCGGAAGATCCTGGGGGAGGAGGCGTTCGCGGCCGCCTGGGAAAAGGGCCGCGCGATGTCCTGGCAGCGCGCCGTTGCGTTCGCGTTGGAGTGAGCGTTTCTCCCGTGGATAGCCCCGTACAGGATCTCCTGCTCTATCACGTCTTGTTCGGCCTGCGAGCGTTTCCCCCGTGGATAGACTTGTACCCGGACAGAGACGAGCATACCTCTGACGGCCGGAGATACTTCTCTATCTTCTGCGAACCGCATCGGGAGACGCGGAGGTAGATGTCCCCTCGATCTGGAATAGACTCCCGTGCTTCAGACACGACGCCTATGTGATTGCAGGAACGGAAGGAGGTAAGCAAATGGCGGTAAAGACGGTCATTACGATTTCACGACAGCTTGGCTGCGGCGGAGCCGAGGTGGGTAAACTAATTGCCGGTCGCCTGAACTTGCACTATGCGGACAGCGAGATACTTCAGTTGGCGGCGAAGGAGTTGGGGGTGGAGGAACACGAGATCTCCTGGTGCGATGAGAAGCCTTCCTCTCCCTGGGATAGGCTGGCCGACATCTTCAGTGTCGCCTCTCCTCACCTCTCCTACACACCGCCGCCCCTCCGGCCGATTCCGAACGAGAAACTCTTCGAACTGGAGGGGAAGATCATCCGGGAACTTGCCGATCGGGAGGACTGTGTCGTGGTAGGACGGGGAGCCGGATATTTCCTGGAAGAGCACCCTTGCGCGACACGCATCCTTCTGCACGCGCCGCTCTCCTTTCGTATCCGGCGTGTCATGGAGATCTATGGCGCGCCCACGCCCGAGAAGGCGAAAGCGATGATCAGCCAATCCGATCGTGACCGTGCCCAGATCATGGCGCGTGTCGGAAAAACCGATTGGCTCTGCTGCGCGAACTATCATCTGTCCGTCGATACCAGCGTCATTCCCCTGGAGCAGGTGGCGGACCTGATCGTGCACTACGTGGGCCTTCGATCCAGCCCTTAATGCGTTTTCCGCCCGTTGTCGTAACTATACACCGACGTCATAGGGGCAGAATGGATTTCCTCAACGTCCGGAGATCATCTGCATTAGCACGGCGTAGAACGCTTAGCGTGCCTCCGAAGGGACGGTAAACAGCAGCTCGGCGCTGCTCAGGGTCATGGAGAAGCGCTTCTGTCCGGGGAAACCGACGGAATTGATGAGCCGCAACCGGTACTGGCCGGGCTCTGCGCGCAGCAGAGGTTCCCTCGACACCAGGCGGATCGCATGCTCCGGCTTATGAAACTTCAGCCGCCCCCAGCCTGTTGGGATGCTCTCTCCCGGCTTGAGGGTTTTCTGCAGCAGAACGGGCCAGCCGCTGGAGAGGGTGGGGAACACCGAATAGAGTTTGCCCTGCATGTCCTGCACCTCGAAGGAGGCGTCGTTCACGGTGAAAGCGTGGAAGGCGATCGTGAGCGGGCGATCCGAAGTATTGCGGACATAGAAGCGGGTCAGGATCTCATCCGCAGCCGCTTCGCCGGGATGCTCTCCGGGCAGTACAGCCAATTCCTGCGCCGTGATACGCTGCACGCCTCCCTGCAGCCCGTTGACTGCCTTGCCCCAGCCGATGACGCCGTTCGCATCCAGGGCATTCGGGCGAGGGGTCGGCGGTTGCGCCGCATTCGCACGGACGGTGAAGAAGACGAGGCCCGATCCGGCGCTATTGCCTCCTTCACGGTTGAAGTCTTTGGGATCGGGAAAAAAGAGCGGGAGCGGCCACTCCGCATGATAGTCGCCAGGCAGAAGAGCCAGTTGAAAGCCTCCCGACCCCGGTTCCGACTGCGTACCGGGCGCTACGATCCGTGCCTTATAGACGCCTCCCGCTAGGTCTACCGTCTCGTTGGGAGCGATATGCAGGGGAGCCGTTGCGCCGCCGACGCTAGATGTCTCCAGCAGCAGGTGGCCCTGTGCTTCCAGAACGACGAGGGAGACCTGCGACCTCATCACGTTCAGGGTGAGAGGCTTGTCGCTGACATTGCGTGCCCGCAACGCCAGTTCGAGTGTGTCGCCGTAGTGATACTCCTTCTGAGGATTGCGTGGGAACAGTCCGATCTGCAGCCCATCCTTCGGCTCGCCCCAGAAGAGAGAGAGGCCAGGGGGCTTCCGGGCCGGCCCGTTCGCATTCGCCTGTACGCTCGCCCGCACGCGGACTACCCCTCCGCAGACAATCGCCGCCGCGACTATCAGAAGAACCGTTTCTCGTCGCATGGTTTTCTCCCCTCCTATACCTCTAAATATGCGAATACGGAGCCGGGCGAAGCAGGAGATTGGTGATGTTGGAGACCTCTTCCTGGAACTCGGCGGTTGCGGCCATCTTTTTGAATTCCGGGTCGGCACGGAAAGCCGTCCAGTATTTCTCGCGGGCGGCCATGTCTTCAAAGGCCAGCATATAGGTGATCTGCGGCAGGTTGGAGCCGATCAGCGCTTCGGAGAAGAAGACGGTCTGAAAGCCTGCCCGCTGGAACACAGCGATCTCGGCGTCGTTGAAAGCGGCGATCTTGCGCGTGTGGGTTTTGTCGGTGGGGTTGGCGTAGGTACGCAGTTCGAACAGCCGTGGGCCGTTGGTGGCTGCCGCCGCGGGAGGCGTCAATTTCGGCAGCCCGGTAAACGCCTTGAGCAGCGTGCTCTCCATCCGCACATAGGCCGGGTCGGTAGGAGACGCTCCCAGAAAGGCCGCGCCCGCTGTCTGATACGCTGCATCGGCGGCAAGACGTGTCGGTAACGTTACGATGGATTCGGGCGAAGCGTGCGGGATCAGAACATAGGTCGTCGGCGTGTCCGGCCCCACAGCGACCTGAAAGACTCCCACCGGCCCGATCCCCAGACGCTTGAACGCGGGCATCGCGGCGTCGCGCAGAAAGTCGTCCATTCGCTTGGGCTGTGGTCCTCCCTGGCGCAGATGATACGCTCTTAATTCATAATATTCCGCAGCAGGGGCTTGACCAGCGGCGGCTGCATGTGCCGGGGAAACCAGTACATCCATCAGCCCCGCCAATCCCACAGAACCTGCCAGGAAAGCACGTCTATCCATGGTGAAGTCTCTCACTTTCTTGTCCCTTGCATCCTAATTGGTCGCACGTGGGAATGCCGTTAGCTTGTACAATGCGCCCCATGTTTCCTGCTGGAGCAAAGATTTGGAAATTATCTGTGGTAAAATCTCCTTGTCCATCAGCTCAATCAGGGATAGCGAGGCACACTGGTTTCCGGGAGTAGCCTGTTGTGCCTGAGGACGGCTCTGCCGGAGCGGGGATTCGATGCTGAGCCTATTAGGAGACGCACCACATGTTCAAAGGGTTGACGACTTGCTCATACGTAGCAACGATTTCGACGGTAGGGCTACTCTCGACGGTGGTGATTGCGGCGAGCCCCCCGAAACCGATGTCGTCTCCTGCCGCTGTGGAGAGGGGTGGGGTGGGGCAACTTCGTCAGGACGTTCAGCCGCTTCTGAAAAAATACTGTTTTGCGTGTCATGCGGGTGGCGTGAAATCGGGGAATATAGTTCTCGATAACCTTGCCTCCGACTCGGGATTGCCGGGGGATCGCAAACTTTTTGGGAAGGTGTTGAAGAACCTGCGGAGTGGGACGATGCCTCCGGTGGGGATGCCGCAGCCGACTGCACCCGAGAAGGAACAGATCGGGCAGTGGATCAAGACCCATGTCTATCATATCGACCCTGCACATCCGGATCCAGGACGCGTTACGGTGCGGCGGCTGAATCGCGTCGAATATCGGAACACGATTCGGGATCTGATCGGCGTGGACTACGATACGCAGACGGAGTTTCCCCCGGACGATGCCGGGCACGGCTTCGATAACATCGGTGATGCGCTCACCCTGTCGCCTCTGCTGCTGGAAAAATACTTGAATGCCGCGCAGGCCATCGTGGCGCAAGCGGTGCCGACGACGTCGAAAGTGGATGCCGAGAGAGTGATTACAGGGTCGAGTTTCCAGAGGGAAGGGGCCGTTGCGGGAACGCCGGTCAGCGCAGCCGGGGAGTCGCGTTCTCTCTCCTACTATGAGCCTGCAACGGTCTCCAACACCTTCCAGATCGAACATCCCGGCAGTTATCAGGTGGTTCTGGATCTGTCCGCCAACGAGAAATATGTGGACAACGTATTCGACTACAACCGGTGTCGGGTGATCTGCACTGCGGACGGGCAGGAGCTGTTCCGCAAGGAGTACAACCGGGAAGGCGGCAAGCGCCTGCACTACGTCTTCGATCAGAAGTGGCAGGCCGGAGCGCATAAGCTCGCGTTTGAGTTGCAGCCCCTCACGCCGGGCGTTGCGCAAATCCGCGCCTTGACCTTCCGCATCAATCGCGCGACCCTGCGCGGCCCGATGGGAGGACAGTATCAGGTCGAACCTGCGCACTACCGGACCTTCTTCCCCAAACCCGTGCCTGCTGGCCCCGCGGATCGCCGCACCTATGCGCGGGAACTGCTGGGGAGCTTTGCGCGCAAGGCGTTTCGGCGGCCGGTGGACGCCAACACCGTGGACCGTCTGGCGGCGCTCGCGGAGAGTCTCTACACCCAACCCGGCCAGACGTTTGAGGCGGGGGTCGCGCAGGGGATGGTCGCGGTACTGGCGTCCCCCCGGTTCCTGTTTCGTGAAGAGGGAATTGCGACGGAGAGAGAGAACACTCCTTATGCCAGGATCGACGAGTACGCGCTGGCGTCGCGGCTCTCCTACTTCCTCTGGTCCTCGATGCCGGACGACGAACTGTTCCGCCTGGCCGCTCAAGGTCAGTTGCGCAAGAATCTGGAGGCGCAGGTGCAGCGGATGCTGCGCGATCCGCGCTCGGAGGCGCTGACCCGCAACTTCAGCGGTCAGTGGCTCCAGACACGCGACATCGAGAAGGTGCCCATCGACGCCTTCGCCGTGATGCGACGCGAAATCGACCCCAACGCCAATAAGGCGGGCGGCGCTGGAGGGAACTTTCGGTTCCGGCCCCGCGTCGCTCTGGATGACACCCTGCGCAAAGCGCTGCACCGTGAGACCGATCTCTACTTCGACTACGTAGTGCACGAGGACCGCAGTGTCCTGGAGTTGATCGACAGCAACTACACCTTTCTGAATACGCGGCTGGCCCAGTACTACGGGGTCACTGACGCGAACTTGAGCGGCGAGGAGTTTCGTAAGGTCACGCTGCCGCCCGACAGTCCGCGGGGAGGCGTACTGACGATGGGCAGCGTGCTGGCGGTGACCTCGAACCCCACCCGCACCTCGCCGGTGAAACGGGGCCTGTTCATCCTGGACAACATTCTGGGCGCTCCTGCGCCCCCACCGCCGCCCGATATTCCGCCCCTCGAAGCGGCGGCGGCGAACCTGACCAACCATAACCCGACTTCGCGGGAGATCCTGGCCGCGCACCGCGCGAAACCGGCCTGCACCTCCTGTCACAGTCGGCTGGATCCGCCCGGTCTGGCGCTTGAAAGCTTCAATGCCCTGGGCCTGTGGCGTGAGAAGGAGTATGGCCAGCCGATCGAAACCGGCGGCACACTGATCACCGGCGAATCGTTTAAAGACATTCGCGGACTGAAACAGATCCTGGCCAACAAGCACAGCACCGAGTTCTACCGGTGTCTGACCGAGAAACTGCTTACCTACTCGCTCGGGCGCGGTCTGGAAGATTACGACGTAGAATCGGTGGACCGCATCGTCAAAGATCTACAGCGGGACAAGGGACGATTCTCCACGCTCTTGAAGGGCGTCATCGAATCCGCGCCGTTTCAAACGTGTCGGAAACCGTCTGCCGTCGCCGTCGCCAGGGCATCAGAGACGGCACAACCATTGAGCGCCGGAAAGAAGGCGCTCGGAAACTCGGTCGAGAAGGGGAAGGGGAGACGCACTCATGGACAGTAGAGAGACTCGGGAAGCGGAACTTGCGGCGCAGCGTCGGGCCGGTCTTACCCGCCGGCACTTCCTGCGCGGTGCAGGGGTGGCTCTGGCGCTGCCTGCCCTGGAATCCCTTTTGCCAACGCGGGCGGTCGCGGAAGCGGCGGCAGGCAGAGTTGGTCTGGCGACCACGGCGACAGGCGCGCCCCTGCGCGCGGCCTTCGTCTACTTTCCGAATGGGGCGATCCAGCCGAACTGGTGGCCGGAAGCGACCGGCGCAAAGTTCGATCTGCACGCCACGCTCCAGCCGCTGGAGCCGGTGCGGGAGTATGTGCGGGTGATGGGCGGCCTGGACCACGCCTGCGCGAACGGAGGGGCCGATGGCGGCGGCGATCATGCCCGCGCCAACTGCGTCTTTCTGTCCGGCGTCCATCCGAAGAAGAGCGCGACGGATATCCATGTGGGCACCTCTATCGATCAGATGATGGCGCGCCAGGTAGGGCATCTGACCCGGCTTCCCTCACTGGAACTCACCTGTGACGACTCCCGAAAAGCCTCCGCCTGCGATTCGGACTACGCCTGCGCCTATCAGTACAATATCTCGTGGAGTTCCCCGACCACGCCCGTCACGGCAGAGGGCAACCCGCGTCTGGCCTTCGAGCGGCTCTTCGGGACGGGAGCGCCGGGCGAGCGCGCGGACAACACCCGGCGTCGCCAGTTGGCGCAGAAGTCGGTGCTCGATTTCGTGCTGGAAGATACCCACGCCATGCAGAAGCGATTGGCAGTCAACGACAAGGCCAAACTCGATCAGTACCTGACCGGCGTGCGGGAGATCGAGGCGCGCATTCAGAAGGCGGAGCGGTTCGGCATCGCGAAAGACCCGTCTATCGAGACCCCGGACGGCGTCCCCACCGATCAGGCCGAGTATGTCGCGATCATGTTCGATCTGATGGTCCTGGCATTCCAGACAGACTCCACCCGTGTCGCCTCTTTCTGTCTGGCGCACGACGGCGACAACCGCTCCTTCAGCCATATCGGGATTCCCGAAGGCCATCACGACCTCTCCCACCATCAAAACGAAAAGGATCGCATGGAGAAGGTGGCGAAGATCGATCTCTGGTACGCGCAGCAGTTCGCCAAATTCCTCGCGAAACTGAACGGCATCAAAGATGTGGACGGCAAGTCGCTGCTGCACAACTCGATGATCGTCTACGGTAGCGGCAACGCCGACGGCAACCGCCACTCCCACAATAATCTGCCGATCGTGCTCGCGGGTGGCGGAGGCGGCGCGCTCGCTCCGTCCAGTTATACAAACTACAAGTCCGCTCCAGCGTGCAATATGTTCCTGAGCATGGCCGATCGGATGGGCATGAAAGATCTGGAACGGTTCGGGGACTCGACGGGGCGGATCAGTATCTGACCTTCGGAAAGGCGACAAAGACGATGCGCGTGAAACTCTTGATTGGTCTGGCTCTGCTTGCACTCCCGATGTTGGGACGGGCGCAGGAAGTCACAAAAGGTCCAGCTCCGGTGACTCCACAGAGCAGCGTTGTGCCGAGCACAGGGACCGTCATTCATCTCTGGCCCAACGGCGCGCCCGGTTTCGAGGATCGGAAGGACATTCCGGAGCAGGCCGCGAGCTACTGGGTGAAGAACGTGAACAACCCGTCTCTCACCGTGTTTCTGCCGCCTAAGGAGAGAGCCACCGGCGCGGCGGTGATCGTGTGTCCGGGCGGCGGCTTTCGCGAACTTGGATTTGTCCCGGAAGGCATCGACGCGGCGAAGTACTTCAACAGTATCGGGGTGGCGGCGTTCGCCCTCAAGTACCGTCTGCCGCGCGAACAGGGTTCTGTCTACAAAATGGAGCATCCTCGTCAGGACGGTTTGCGCGCCATGCCTCTGGTGCGAAGCCGGGCAGCGGGGTGGGGGATCGACCCGAACCGGATCGGTATGGTCGGCTTCTCGGCAGGCGGCGAAGTCGTCTCGATGACGGCGTTCAGCGACAACGCGGGGGACGGCAGCGCCACGGACCCCATCGACAAAGTCAGCGCCCGCCCGGACTTCATCGTAGAGATCTATCCCGGCGGCGCAGGCATCCCGCAGGTTCTGCCTTCCAGTGCGCCCACGGCGTTCCTGCTCGTGGCGGACGATGACGACCACACGGACTCGGTGCTGCAGATCTTCCGGCTCTACCGCGCCGCCAAACTGCCCGTCGAGGTGCATGTGTTCACCAAAGGCCAGCACGCGTTCAACATGGGCACACGCTCGAAACTCACGACCATCAAAAGCTGGCCGCAACGCCTGGCAGACTGGATGGGCGACAACAATCTGCTGGATCCCGCGGTGCCCGCGAAGAACGTCAAATAGCAGATCATCACATAGAAAATCATCGGGTCGCCTGTTGCGCCTACATCGTTGGGAACGTGTTTCGCCACTGCATCGTCAGGTACGAAAATGACGGGAGGGAGCGGAACGATGACACGGGGAACGATGGGGCGCAACTTCACCGAGAGCGAGCTGGACCAACTGACGGCCGACCTGAATCGAGACGGCCTGTGCATTCTGCGCAATGCCCTGGAGCCGAATCTGGTGGAGGAGTGGGCGTGGGCCTTTCAGACGCTGTTCGCCGAACGCCAGGGGCGACCGGGCGGACTGGCTCCGCGTGAGCAGTCCCGCTACTATCTGACGCTGCCCTGGGTAGCGCCTTTCGCCAACGAAGCGGTCTTTGCCAACCCGGCCATTCTGGGCGTGCTGAATCGTGTTTTCCCACAAGAGTATGTCATGGTGCAGATGGGAGCCGACGTGCCGCTCAAGGGATCGGACTACCAGGAGATCCATCGCGACTACCGGCCGCTCTTCACCGATGAGATCATTACGCCGCTCTACGCACTGGCGGTGAACTTCCCGCTCGTGGACGTCACCTTAGAGAACGGGCCGTTCGAGCAGGCGCGGGGCACGCATCTGTTGCCCCGCGAGGTCGCGCTGGAGAAGGTCGCCTCCGGTGAGATCCCGATGGAGGCTTTTCCGCTTCAGCGCGGGGATGTGATGATTCGTACCCCGCTCGCGCTGCATCGCGGCACGCCGAACCGTACCGACACCCCGCGTCCGATGGTGGTGATGGGCTACGTCATGCACTGGCTGCACACGCCCAAGGTAGACCTGACCCTGCCGCGCGACTACTACGATCGCCTGCCGGAAGCCCTTCAAAAAATGCTGCGCTGCGAAGTCGTCGAGGAAGTCCCCCGAGAAAAGGGCGAAACCTACGTCAACTTCAAATACTGACGGAACTTCAAGTGTTGAACACGCTCAGAGGACGAGCTCGTCTTCGTCACGATCGAGGCGTGGTATGTTCACGCGCGCCTGGTCATCGGGCTGGAGCGGGCTGAAGCCGGATCACGGTCGGTTCCAGGGTGTTGACCTTGACTCCTTTGATCTGCACCCACGGCGCGCGCCAGTCGTAGTCGTACTTATGGCCCGCCGGCACCATGTTGTCGGGAATATAGAGTTCGATGTCGAGCGTTCTCTCGTCTCCTTTGAGCACAGCCGCATTGATCCCACCGGTCTTGAGCCAGTCGTACGCGGGGCGCGGCGTGTGGCCGTCGGCGCGCACCAGTCCGAAGCCGTAGTCGTCCTGTGTCCGGCCGGTCGGCAACTTTGCCTCCTTCGCCATCCGCTCCCGCGCGGTCTCGTTTCCGGCGACAAACTGATAGCCCAGCGCCTTGACGTAGAGCCTGCGGCGGGCGTTGTCTGTCAGGCAGTCACGCCATGTCGCGAGGTGTACGGCGTCGAAAGAGGCGCCGTCCTCTTCGGGAGGCTTGCGCGTGTGCGGAATACCCCAGGCGTTGACCACGTTGCCCGCGTCGATGCCGAACTCGGTGTTCCACAGAGGCCGCCCTTCATCTCCGAACTCCTTCATCACCGCGTAGAGCGCCAATCCCCTTCCCACAAAGCCGTAGAGGACCGGCACACCGTAGGTGTGGAGATTGAGGAAGTCGAAAAAGGCGCCGCCGCCTGCCGCGTAGATCCCGCGCGGGAAATCGTTCCAGTCGGTCATGCCGCCGGTGAGGACCCAGGCACGCGGATTGGCCGCCTTGATGGCCGGATAGGCGAGCTTCAGCATCTCTGCGTACATTCCCCCACGTTCCCGAAGTGGGACGTCGGCATGCCCGTTGCCGAAGAGATCAGTGAACGCCTGATCCATCTCGTTCCACAACTCCCAGAACCGGACCGCAGGATAACGCGCCGCCATGTCACCCATGAAACGCGCGAAGCGACGGTAACCTTCCTGACGGTGCGCGAAATCGACGCCGGGCGGGTTGCCGTGTACGACCACGACAGGGACAATTCCCATGCGCGTGCATCGGGCGACTTTGGCATCCCACTCCGCAAGGGCCGTCGGATCGTATTTGCCGGGCGTCTCCGTCGTCTCGATGAGATTCCAGTACATCGTATGGCGCACCAGACGCATCCCGGCGCCCCGAATCAAACCCAGGGTCGCCTCATCCATCTGATGCGCGCCGACGCCCGCCTCAGGACGCGTGTCGTAGACCCAGAGTTCGTTCACAGCGCGGCGGTAGACCGCCACATCCGGATTGAGCAGGCGCTCGTTCGGTATCGGCGGTGGGGCGGAGGAGTGCGCAGAGTCGTTCGCCTGCGCCGCTCCTGTCCATGTCGCGGCCAGCACTGCGGCGGATCCCGCACAAACCTCACGTCGCGTCAGCGGTGCACGGGAAGGAATCGCCTGTCTGCTCGATTTGCCTGTTGTATTCATGTTGCCTCGTCTGCGCGATGGATGATGTAAATAGCTCTCATGGGATCTAAGCAGGAAGGAGCGCGTGCGCGGGTAGGAGCTATCACGACTATACCCGACGACCGAAGAACGTGTACATCCTGCGCAAATCATTTTCGCACTTTCGCCCTCTTTAACCTCTGTTTGTTTGACATCCAGGCAGTTCTGAATTATAATGCCCTTAAGAGGTAAAGCCTATGTCTCTCCACCACAATCGGTCTGGAATTCGCGGGATTTTTTCGCTGGTGACGCTCGGTGTCGCGCTGCTGGTCGGCAGTCGGTTTAACGCCGGGGCAACGCCTGCCAACCGTCTGGCGCTTCAGAAGTTCTATGGCGGATTTCTGGGGAAGCGCCTTGACGCCTGCACGACCTGCCATCTCCCCCTCCAGGCTGGGAAGTCGCCGACCAGCCTCCTCGATTTTCCGCATAACAGCTTTGGTCATCGACTGGCGCTGATGGGAGAGACACTGCGGAAAGAGGGTAAGCGATCCGATATCACCACGCGCCTACGGCTTATCGCCCATGAGGATAGTGATGGCGACGGGGTGGACAACGAGACGGAGATGCTGCTGGGCCACGCGCCCGGAGATGCACACGATACCCCGAAAAAGACCGAACTGGCGACGGCCTCCGGAGTCCGAACGCGCTTCGCCCGCTTCCTGGCTTCCTACCGATGGGAGCCGTTCGAGAGCGTCAAGCGCCCGGCGGTTCCGAAAGTAAAAGCCGCCGCGTGGGTGCGTAATCCCCTCGACGCCTTTGTTGCCGAGGAGCAGGCGGCGCGCCACCTTACGCCCCGCCCTCCTGCCGCGAAGGCCGTCCTCCTGCGCCGGGTCACACTCGACCTGACCGGACTCTCTCCCACGCCGGAAGAGCTTCGCGCCTTTCTGAACGATTCTTCCCCCGATGCCTACGAAAAGGTGGTCGATCGGCTGCTGGCTTCTCCACGCTATGGAGAGCGCTGGGGGCGTCACTGGATGGATGTCTGGCGCTACAGCGACTGGGCCGGCTGGGCGGACGGCAACCAGATTCGTGACAGTCAGCCCTTCATCTGGCGCTGGCGGGACTGGATCGTCGAATCGCTGAACGCCGACAAAGGCTACGACCGCATGGTCCAGGAGATGCTGGCGGCGGACGAACTGACGCCCGACGACCCCAACGCGCTGCGCGCCACCGGATTCCTGGTGCGCAACTTCAAACTCCTCAGCCGTGAACAGTGGATGGAGGATACGGTCAACCACACTTCGCGGGCGTTTATGGGTGTAACGATGCACTGCGCCAAATGCCACGACCATAAGTACGATCCCGTCACTCAGACCGAATACTACCGGATGCGGGCCATCTTCGAGCCGTACAATGTCCGCACCGACCGCCTGCCCGGTCAGTCCGACACGAAGAAGGACGGCCTTGTCCATGCCTTCGATGCCGATCCGAAGGTCGCCACCTACCTCTTCGTCCGCGGCGACGAGCGCAACCCGGACAAGAGCGCCTCCCTGCCGCCTGGTATCCCCTCCGCGCTCGGCGGCACGTTCGATATCAAGCCGGTCGCTCTCCCTCAAACCGCCTGGCAGCCGGACAAACGGGATTTCGTCGTTCAGGAGACAGTAGCCGCCGCCGAAGCCGCCCGCGCCGCCGATCGCACGGCCCTGGAGACGGCGACAAAAGCGCCGAAGGCCCCTCCCGAACAACTCAAACTGCTGACCCTCTCCGCCGCTGTCTCGGAGGCGCAACTCACGGCGTTGCAGGCCGTTCTGCGCGCGGAGAAACTGGAAGATACCGGGCAGAAAGAGACAGATGCCTGGAAGGCGGCGGCGCTGGAGGCGACCTTGGCGCAGCGCAAGCAGGGTATTGCGATCGCGGAGCGAGACCTATTCGCCGCGCAGCAGGCGCTTGCCGCCGCGCAAGCCATGCCAACTCCGCCTGCACCCACCAAGGGGAAGCCTTCCAACAAGCAAGCCGCTCTGGATGCGGCGACAGCGAAAGTGATGGAAATGGAGAAGGCGCTGGCCGCCGCGAAATCGGAACTCGCGAAACCCCCTGCCGTCGCGTATAAGCCGCGTTCGGACACCGCCTACCCGCACGAGTCCAGCGGCAGACGTCTGGCCTTCGCCCGCTGGCTGACGGAGAAGCAGAATCCGCTGACCGCCCGCGTCGCCATGAATCAGATCTGGATGCACCACTTCGGCGTGGGGATCGTCCCCAGTGTCGCCGACTTCGGACGCAACGGCCGTCCGCCGTCCCATCCGAAACTGCTGGACTGGCTGGCGTCCGAACTGATGGCGCGCAACTGGCAGATGAAGCCGATGCACCGGCTGATCGTCACGAGTGCTGCCTACCGTATGGCCTCGACCTCCGACCCCATCGACGCCAAAATCGACCCGGACAACGTCTATCTCTGGCGGATGAACTCGCGGAGAATGGAGGCGGAGGCGGTTCGCGACGATGTGCTGTATGTCGCCGGACAACTGGACGAGACGCGGGGCGGCGCTGAGATCGATCAGAGCCTGGCCCTGACCTCGCATCGCCGCAGCCTCTATTTGCGCCACGCGGCGGAAAAGCAGGCCGAGTTCCTCCAGATCTTCGATGGCGCCAGCGTCACCGAATGCTATGAGCGCAAGCAGAGTGTGATGCCGCAGCAGGCGCTCGCCCTGGCCAATAGCGAACTCACCATCGTGCAGGCCCGTGTCCTGGCCCGCGCGCTCGACCGGCAGGTCGGCAAGGACTCCGTCGCCTTCGTGCGCGAGGCGTTTGTACGCGTCCTATCTCGCCCTCCCACCGCAGACGAACTGAAACTCTGCACTACCTTCCTGGACGAGACTGCCCGGCGGTTTACCACCTCGCCGGGAACGGTGACAGCCGCGGCGCCACCGCCGCCAACAGCCGCCACCGCACCGACAAACGCCCCGTCCGCCGACCCGTCGCTCCATGCCCGTGAGGACCTGGCCCTGATACTATTCAATCATAATGACTTCGTCACCATTCGCTGAAATCGAGCGAGAAAGAGCCAACGATGACATCGCAAAACGAAAATCAGCAGGACGGCAAATGTCAGGGAGTCACCCGACGCTCGTTTCTGGCGGATACCGGCATGGGCTTTACCGGCTTGGCGCTGGGGGCGATGCTTGCGCAGGAGGGAAATGCCCATGCGGATCCCAGCCCGACAGCCTGGCGCCCGCCGAACGGCAAACCTCACTTTGCGCCGAAGGCGAAGTCGATCATCTGGATCTTTCTGTGTGGCGGAGTCAGCCATGTCGAAAGTTTCGACGTCAAACCGGAACTTAACAAGTACGCCGGGAAGTCGATCGAGGAGACCCCGTATAAAGACGTACTGGATCCGAAGCGCGTCAACGCCAACATCGTCGGCGGCAACCCTGCTCACGGCAACCGCAAGGTGATCATGCCGCTTCAGACAGGCTCGAAGCGCTACGGCAAGTCCGGCCTGGCTGTCGGCGACTGGTTTCAGAACATCGGAGAGTGCGCGGATGACCTCGCGGTCGTCCGCTCGCTCTGGACGCTGGACAACGACCACGGCGCGCAGTTGACTTTTCAGACCGGGCGGCACGTGCGCGAAGGCGCGTTCCCGACGCTGGGCTCCTGGGTCTGTTATGGGTTGGGCACGCTCAATCAGAACCTGCCGGAGTATGTCGTGCTGGGTCAGCCGACCGGAGACTGCTGCGGCGGCGCCTGGACCCATGGCGCGGCCTATCTTGGCCCCCAGTACGCGGGAGTCCGGATCAACGTCGATACGCACAAGCCGCTGCCGTTCCTGGCGCCCGCAGGCGGAATGTCGCCCGAAGAGCAGGCCGCGAACTTCAGCCTCCTCGGCCGGCTCAACCATCTCTCCGGCATCGACTACCCCAACGATCCCGAACTTCTGGCGCGGATCAAGTCCTACGAACTGGCGTTTCAGATGCAGACCGCCGTTCCCGAGACGCTGCAACTGGAAAAGGAGAACGCGGCCACTCATGCGCTCTATGGCTTAGACCGACCGGAGACAAAGACCTTTGGAGAGCAGTGTCTGGCGGCTCGCCGAATGGTGGAGCGCGGCGTGCGCTTTATCCAGGTGTTTCACGGCGGCGGGGGCGGCGGAGCCTGGGATGCGCACTCCGACATCAAGGTCAACCATACCTCGCTGGCCGCGCAGGTAGATAAGCCCATCGCCGGACTGCTCAAAGACTTGAAGCAGCGTGGCCTGCTGGATCAGACCATGGTGGTGTTCGGCACCGAGTTCGGACGAACGCCGGGCGCGGAAGGCTCCGGCCGCGACCATCATCCGCAGGGCTTCTGCGCCTGGATGGCTGGCGGAGGAGTCAAGGGCGGCATCACCCATGGCGCAACCGATGAATTGGGCTTCCATGCCGTCGAAGATCGCCACTACGTCACCGATCTCCACGCGACCGCCCTGCACCAGATGGGCCTCGATTCGCATCGCCTGGAGGTGCCCGGCAGAAAACGCCTCGACATCGATCACGGCCACCCGATCACCGAAATCCTGGCCTGATTTCCGGAACGCGAAAACTCAATGCATGACCACATGATTCGGGCCGAGGCAGAAAAGGTAGTCGAACCATGAATCATGTGTGCATACGGATTCGAGGCGTGGTCATCTGCGCATTGGGAATGGTCACTTTTCTATCCGCGAATGGGATCGGATCCGTCGGCGCAATACGGCGAACACCTGGAGAAGTGCGAGAGCAGGAGCGATTTCGACCTCAGTATCATCTCTCACCGCCATCGGGGGAGATGAGCGATCCGAATGGGATGGTCTTTTTCGAAGGCGAATACCATCAGTTCTACCAGTATCGCGGCGAGTGGGGGCACGCGCTCAGTCGGGATCTGGTGCATTGGCAGCATCTGCCTCTTGCACTGGCAAGGGATTCTCTGGGATCGATCTGGTCGGGCAGCGCAGTGGTGGATCGTCACGATACCAGCGGCTTCTTTCACGGCAAGGCGGGCCTGGTTGCGATCTTCACGCACTTCAAGAACGGGGTGCAGTCCCAGAGTCTCGCCTATAGCGCGGATCGGGGGCGTTCCTGGACGAAATACGCCGATAATCCGGTGATTCCCAATCCCGGATTGAAGGACTTCCGAGACCCGAAGGTGTTCTGGTACGCGCCTTCCCGGTCCTGGGTGATGGTGGTGTCCGTGGACCAGGAGGTACGTTTCTACTCCTCGCCTGATCTCAAACACTGGAAGGTGACCGGAGAGTTTGGCCGTGGGCAGGGTTCGCACGCGGCAGTGTGGGAATGCCCGGACCTCTTCGAACTGCCCATCGAAGGCACCCATGAGAAGCGATGGGTATTGACGCTGAGCGTCGGCAACAATCCTACTACCCACGGTTCTACCGCACAGTATTTCGTAGGCCGGTTCGATGGCCGGACATTTACGAACGCGAACCCCTCTTCAACCGTACTCTGGACCGATCATGGTCGGGATTTCTATGCGGCCGCTTCCTACTCCGACATCCCCTCCCGAGACGGCCGACGGATATGGCTGGGATGGATGTCGAACTGGCGCTATCCTTTCGCCATGCCCACCACGCCCTGGAAAGGCAACATGTCGATCCCTCGATCGTTGACGTTGCGGAACGTCGAAGGGCAGGGTTTGCGGCTCATCCAACTCCCGATCCAAGAGTTGACACGTTTGTGGGGAAAGCCGATCCGGATCCCCAGCCAGGAACTCCATGCCGGTCATAACCCCTTGGGAGGCATCCACGGCGTCGCCTACTCTCTGGAAGGGGAATTCAAGATCACGTCCGAGGCGATCGTCGCTCTGCATCTGCGGAGAGAGGGCGATCAGGAAACGGTTCTCACTTACGATCCCGCCCAAGCTCTCCTGTCGGTAGACCGCACGAAATCCGGCGTGCACGATTTCGAGGCGGGATTCGCCGAGAAGGTGTCTGCCCCCCTTCGCCTCAAGGACGGAATATTGAAGTTCCGCGTCTTCGTAGACTCGTGTAGTGTAGAAGTGTTCGCGAACAATGGGGAGATCGTCCTGTCGAATCTGATCTTCCCGGATCCCACGAGCGATGCCCTGGACCTGTCCGTCTCCGGGGAGGGCATCACGCTCAACCAGCTTACGTACTATCCCATGCGATGAGACTCGATCTCTGGTCCGTGCGTATCTGCGTTCCGTGCGACAGAGACACGATAAGGAAAGGAAAATCTATGGGCCAGGCGCCTCGCCTCAGCACCATCCAACTTGTGACGCTTTTGATCGCCTCCGCAATCCTCGGGGCCGCTTCTACGCTGGTCGTCGTGCGATCCGCGCCCATACGGGCGGAAGCCGCCACGATTACGCCGCTCGCGCAGCAACGCAATGCGACGGCTGCACAGACCAGGGAGAAAAAGAGAATGGGACGACCAGTGGTTCATTTCGAAATCGGATGCCGTGATAGCGCGAAGACGAGGGACTTCTACGCGAAGTTGTTCGACTGGCAGATCACGGAGGGGCCGGCTCCGACGATCCAGACCGGCGGCGGGAAGGGAATCGATGGCCACATCACCTCCCTGGGGCACGAGCCTCAAAACTACAATGCGTTATACGTCGAGGTGGAGGACCTGAAGTCCTATCTGGAAAAGGCGGCGGCGCTGGGCGGCAAGACGCTGGTGCCTCCGATCCAGATCTCTACTGGCCATTTCGCCTGGCTCTCCGACCCGGATGGCAATGTCGTCGGCCTCCTCCAACCCAAGAAACCGTAGCCGAATCAACCGCCACGGTTGAGCAGGCGGGCGATGTCGTAGGCCGTTATCGTACCATCGATATGGACGGCCAGGAGATCCCCGCCTGCCACCAGGAGGTTGACGCTTCCGGGCAACTGTCCACACAAGCGTCGTTGTCCGGTCTGCGCGTCTATATACGTTAGTTGCCCTGTCTCGGTTAGTGCAAAGCATCCTTGCTTGTAAGCCCGCAGAGAGTGGATGCCGTTTGCGGGCTTGCGCCATATGACCCGACCATCGGTGTCGCGCAGTCCATACAGGCTGCTCTGTTGTGTCTGATAGGGAGTGGACGTGCTGACCAGGACGGTGTGGGCGGCAGCGACCACCTGCGCCTCAGAAACATCCTCAAAATCATGGCCCAGTAAGTTCTTGTCTCCGTCGAAGCCTCTGCCGGTCGCCGGGTCGAAATTCACACCAGGAAGCAGAATGTGTTTGGGAAACTGCCAGGCAGTCTTCCCCGTTTCATCCACCCCGTACACGTAGTGCGGCCAGACGGAATGGCCGGCGTAATCGTCATCCATATTGACGAGAATCACGCCCCTCGCCGCCGTCATACCGACCAGGGTGGAATAGCCACTCTGCATAGGAAGGAACTGCGCCTTCCCCGTGTCCAGATGCAGCAGACGAGGTCTATCCAATTCGGTGAAGGACAGATCAAAGGCGGAACCGCGTAGATCCGCTGCGTGTTTCAGAGCGGCCCGCCCCTCCGGACTCGAAGAGGAGAGGAGAGGTTTTCCGGTGAAGGCATCGATGAAATTTGCCTGACTGATGTTTTCCCGACGCTCCTCCTGACTGTTGGTGGCGTGGCGGGCAGGATCGGCAGGGAGGAGCGCAACCAGGCTTCCGTAGATGCCGACGGGACGAGGCCAATCCTCCGGACGCGCTCCATCCAAGGCAACTCTCCACCGTTCGTGTCCGGTGCTCGCCTCGACGCCTTGCAGCTCTGCCTGTGGTGCTACTTGCGGACTCGCCCCGCTCCGAGCCGGATACCAACTCAACAGGACAACTACATCGTCTCCCTCCTGCCGCGATACCGCTCCGATCAGCTTCCATACCGCACTCACCTTCTTCGGCTGCACGCTAAGCGTTGTGCGGGCCGTACCGGGAACATTGCTCTCTCTATGTCCCTTCCAGGGCACATTCTTCGCATTGAGGGCAGGGGCACTCTTTTCAGCGGCGATCGCACTCGGCTCTACCGGCCTCTCCTTACGCCAGAGTTCCTTGCCTGTGCTACGGTCAAATGCTGCTACCGACAGCGAATCATGCAGGACGACAGTAAGCACCTGCGGTGTAAAGGCGATGCCCTGATTCCTGGCCCAGGATGCGGGAGTGTACGAATGCTGCACCCCGGATTTCTCGTGGGTTTCCACTCGATAGGTCTGCTGGGGAACGAGCAGGGCGCTGGGGCCAGCCGGCTTCTGCCGCCCAGCACCCGAATTCGTCGGTAGGAATCCGAACAGCGCCATCGGCAAGAGAACGATCATAGACAGCCGTTTCATAGTAACAACTTCCTCTTTGCCCTGCGCAGGGAAGCGACGATAGAATAGATCATTTACCGCCGGCACGCTTCAGCAGAAGGATTATCTCTGCCTGATCGCGTTTGGCTTTGGCGATGAGTTGGGTTGCCATAGCCGGACCGAGATAACCTGGGCTATCGTGGAAACTGGTTACCGGAGCGCCCGGACTCTTCTCTGCAAAATGAAGCGCGGTGTTCCCCTCTGCGTCCTTCAGATTCACATTCGCGCCTTTTGAAAGCAGGAGTTTGACGTTTTCAAGGCGTCCGTTTTTGGCAGCGAACATCAAGGGGGTCATTCCCTGCTTGTTCTGCGCATTGACATCTGCCTTCCGATCCAGAAAGGCGCGCGTATTGAGGAGTTGCTTATCCCCGGCAGCCAGCATCAGGGGCGTATCCCCACTCTTGTTGGAGCTGTTGACATTGGCATTTTTTTCCAGCAGCATGGCAACGATGTCGGTTCGTCCGATGCCCAGCGCTCTGTGCAGAGAAGTATCTCCCTCTGCGTCTTTCGCGTTGACATCCAGTCCGCGGTCCAGCAGAATCTTCAACAGCGGGGCGTCGCAATAGTAGCCGGCCCAGGTCAGCGCCGTTCCCCCTTTGTCCTTATCGGAACCCTGCCCGCTATAGGCTTGCAGCATCTCGATGACCAGAGCGTCGTTGCCCTCTTTCGCGGCCTCCCGAACGGTCTGAGCAAACTCCGGCTGGATCACCAGGTTGTAGAGTTCGTGGTCCTGAGTAGGGGGCTTGGCCGCTTTACGGACGCTTTCGACAAACGTCGCATGATTGTTTGCCTGGGCGTTAACAGACACCGTAGTGCCGGGAACCAGAGTTGTCAGAAGCAGAGCGACCGTCAGAGAATACGTGGACCTCATTATGCGTTCCTTTCGTCTGTTGGCAAAGCATCCCCACAGAATACAAAGCAAAGGGCTTGCCGATTAGACGTAGTAGGCGATACCACGTTACAATCCTTTCCCATGTATTATCGGGCAAAGCGGAAATTGGCATGTTTTATCCGGGTATCTGCTCCTGAAGATAGGCAGCATGGCGTGGGCGATGGCCTGGCCTATCGCACCGAATCCTACAATCGCATAGCTCATAATGTTTCTCCATCGGTTTACTACGCCGTACGGCGCTCCCAATAATTGAATGGAGCGCCTGGGCGTAGCGTGTCAGAGTTGCGCCAGGCCGCCGTCAACGGCGACCTCGCTGGCGGTCATGAAGCTGCTGTCCGACGACGCGAGAAAGGCGGCTACGGCCGCGATCTCCGCCGGATCGGCCATGCGCTGAAGCGGAGTCATCGCGCCGTAGGCCTTCTGGCCCTCCTCACCCAGCGCTTCCTTCGCGAGTTCGGTCGCCGTCGCCCCGGGCGACAGCACGTTTACCCGGATGCCGGTGCCCTTCAGGTCCTCGGCCCAGGTCCGCGCGAGGTTGCGCACCGCCGCCTTGCTCGCGCTGTAAGCAGTGAATCCGGGGGCGCCCGTGGTGCCGGCGCTCGATCCGGTCAGGATGATCGAACCACCCTGGCCCATCAGCGGCAACGCCTTCTGGACCGTGAAGATCGTACCCTTCACATTGGTGTCAAAGGTTTCGTCAATGTGCTCGGCGGTGATCTGGCCGAGCGGAAGCGGGCTTCCTGCCCCGGCATTGGCGAAGACGATGTCGAGGGTTCCGCGCTCCGCCTTCACCGCCGCGTAGAGTCGGTCGAGGTCGGTCTCATCCGAGACCGAGCCCTTCACCGCGCGCGCATTGGGGCCAAGGTCGGTCACAGCGGCGTCGAGCGCTTCCTGCCGGCGGCCGAAGATAAAGACGAAGGCGCCCTCCTCGATGAAACGCTTTGCTGCGGCGCGGCCGATGCCGGTAGCGCCACCGGTGATCACAGCGGTCTTTTCCGCCAATTTTTGTCCATGCTGATTACTCATCTGTTTTCTCCTCGTATGGTATCACTGCACTATGTGGTGATTTGATCTCATAAGAATCGCGTTAGACCTGCGCCATGCCCCCGTCGCCGGCGAGATCCACGCCGGTGATGTAAGAACTTTCGTCGGAGGCGAGAAACACGACTGCGGCCGCGATTTCCTCGGGCTTGCCCCTGCGGCCGAGTGGAATCTGCAAGGTGAACTGGGCGACCGCTTGCTCCGCCTGCTCAGCGGAGAGGCCCGTCGTCGTCGCTAAGGCTGGGGTATCGATTGCTCCGGGGCTCATACAATTCACGCGGATCTGGCGGTCTTTCAACTCCATCGTCCAGCCGCGAGCGAAGTTGCGCACAGCCGCCTTACTCGCGGCGTAGGCGGTAAAGCCTGGGAGTCCCAACACGTTTGAGACCGAAGAGTTCAGGATAATCGAGCCGCCGTCTTTGAAGAGGGGAAGTGCCTTCTGCACCGTAAAGAACAGCCCCTTCACGTTCACGTCGAAGGTCTGGTCAAAATGGGCCTCAGTAGCCACCGCGAGCGGCGCGATTGTACCCGCGCCCGCGTTCGCAAAGAGTACGTCGATGTGACCATGTTTCTCTTTCACGACGGCATAGAGGCGGTCCAGATCTTCCAAGCGCGACACGTCGCCTACGACCGTCGTCACGTTTCTCCCGATAAAGGCTGCGGCCTCTGTCAGGTCTTTCTCTCGTCGGCCAGTGATCACGACGTGGGCGCCTTCTTCCACGAAGCGCTTGGCCGTGGCCAAGCCAATCCCGCTCGATCCCCCGTGATGACTGCAACCTTCCCGTCTAGCTTTCCCATGACTTTTCGTTTCCTTTCGTGGCATCGTACTGCGCCCCGCTTGCCATTTGCACGAATGTGCGGTATCATATGGATCAGTGATCCATATGAATATCCTATTATACGGATCACTGATCCGTTTGTCAAGGGGAATTAGGGATTTATGCGAGCCGACGCAAAAAAAAATTACAGCCATCTCCTTGCGGTCGCGCATGACGTCGTCATTGAGCATGGCGCCGACGCGTCCATGCGAGAAATCGCCCGCCGGGCCAACGTCGGGTTGGCCACACTGCTTCGCCATTTCCCGACGCGGGAAGGCTTGTTCGAAGCGTTGCTGCGTATGAATGTGGACGCACTGATGCAGCAGGCAGCCGATCTCGAAATGTCGAGTCCACCTGACGAAGCGCTCGTGTCCTGGTATCGCGAAGTGGTGGCATTCACCCATATCTACAGCGGCGTTTGCGCCTTGATGGCGAGCGCCCACGCAGACCCGGACTCCGCGCTTCACGCTTCAAGCATAGCGCTGCGGTTAGCGGGCGCGCGACTACTGCTCCGTGCTCAGGCCGAGGGAACGGCGCGCGCCGATCTGGATGGGATCGACCTGTTCGCCCTGATGTCGGGGCTTGGCTGGCTCGTCGGCCAACCCGAATTCGCGCCACGGGGGGATCATCTCTTTGACGTTCTTATGAGCGCCATCCTGACAAACCGGCCTGGCAGCGATGTCCAGAAGGCGCCGTAGCAAATTAAGGCATCTTGGTCTGGAATCTTTCCGGACGATCGAACAAGGAGGATTGAGATGAGTGTTGTGCCTGATGGGAAGCAGTGGATCGTGATGTTGATGTTGTGCATTGGCGCCCTCGGCTGCGCCATCACATTGAATCACGACCGGCGTGATTTGAAGGGATCGACGGAGGGCAAATTTGCCGAAGAGTACTCTGTCGAGACCGAAACCCGCCACGGAATCGAGACGCGCAAGACCTACCATCTGAACTACTCTTTTGAGGTCAATGGGCAATCCTATCAGGGCCAGGATACCCAAGACAAGGAGCCGGCCGTTCTGGAATGTACGGTCTATTTCGACCCCCACCATCCGGAGATCAATGCGCTTATCCAGGACCCGGTCAACCAACTCCTCTTTGGATTCGCCATCGTATTGGGAGGCATTGCTGTTGTTGCCTTCTTTCCGCTGATGTTAGGATTTGGGCGGAACACTCCGCCCCCGCCTCCTCCGTTGCCCGGTAGATACGGAGATGCCGTCGGAGAGTATCTGATGATGCCTCGAGGAGGCTACGACGCGACGATGTATGTCGCCATCGCATTTTTCGGCCAGATCATCCTGATGAATTTCCTGGGGATAGCCATGCTGCAGACCATTACGGGGGGGCATATCAACGGGGACCTTGCGACGTTCTGCACGTGCCTCGTCGCTGTTATCTACACCATCTGGATCTACTGGGATCGGTGGCGCTGTATCGCTGTGTATGGGAGCAGGTACACCTCCGGATGCGTGAACATCTCCATAATCTACTTACCTATTGTCATCATGAGTTACGCGAACTACCGGGGGCTCCTCAAACTGAAGGGTAAATGATCGGGCGAACCGCCGCTCTTCCACTATTTGAACGACAGCGAGGGCAACGGGGGCGCTTTCACGAAGGCCGCCGTCATCGAAACAGTGGGATAGGTAAGGATGGGCTGCTGGCCCCGTTCTACTCCACAGTGCACCGTGGGAAGTAGATAGGGGCCGGTGTTGATGGGTTACTGGTTACGCCGACGCCGCTTCCTGTTCGAGAAGCAGGCGCACGCCGGTGAAAGAGCCTTGCAGGTACTCACGGATGTCAGAATTGGTGTAGTGTTCGCGCTACGCACGCTCTCCCCCTCACTGCTGACGTCGATACGGCCGCCCGGTGTGTTCATAAAAACGCTCGGGGACGTGTTGGTGTGGTAGAGGTTGTCGAGAGAACGAACCGACGGGACGCTCTCGACGCTGGGGAAGCCTGCATCCTTGAGCGCCTGGGTGATGCACTGAAGTTGGTGCGCGGTGATCTCCGGCGCGACAATGCAAGCTTTCCAATCCTGTTTCATGGGGCGATACCCTTTCATCTCCGTGGCCAGACGTTGACGGCCCTGATGGAGCCAGTACTTGATGGTTCCGACCGGACGGGTCAGATGACGGGCGATCTCCGCGATCGACCAGCCGCGCAGATAGAACAGGCTCAGCGCCTGCGCCTGGTCGCGCGGCAACTGTCGGAGGGCACGCTCGATATCGAGACGCAGATGTGGAGAGGGATCGTCCACACCCACCGCCATGGCTTCGTCGATGGGCGTTTGCGGCTCCTGCTTGCCGCGGCGCATGCGATGAGTCTCATTGCGCACGATCGAGCACATCCAGCCCCGCATCGCCGTAGGATCGCGCAGATCCGCAGCATGACAGCATATCTGATAGAGAGCCGTCGCGACTGCGTCCTGAGCGTCTTCATAGTGTCGCAGCTCGGCGTAGGCGAGCGCGAACAGCCCGACCCGCAGACGTTCGATCAGGTCTGCCAGAGCTTCCTGATCGCCGTTGCGAGCGCGTATCGCCAGTTCCAATTCGTCCGGTTTCGGTTTCATCATATTGCAGGATGCAGGCAGGGCAGAAAAAGGTTGGTTTTTGTGTCTCAATCAGAAATGATACAGGCGATTGATCCTGGAAGGAGCGAAGATGACAGTCTCTGAGGCGAATTACGAAAGCGTACAGTGGGAGCGGATGCTGCCGCAGGAGTTTCGCGCGGCAATGGTACGGTTGCCGGTCGTCTTTTTGCCGCTCGGTACCGTGGAGTGGCATGGCGAACACAATGCGCTGGGACTGGACTCCCTCAAAGCCCACGCGCTCTGCGTCCGGGCCGCGCAACAGGCAGGGGGAGTGGTTCATCCCCCTCTCTACGGAGGAATGGGCGGACTGGATATGCCGGCGACAGTCGTGATGGAAGAGGAGATGTCCTGGGAGAACTCCCTGCTGCGACCGTGGCTGGAGCGCCTATGCAGTGAGTTTGCGCGTATCGGCTTCCGCGCTGTCATTCTGTTGACCGGACACTACGGCCATAACCAGCAGATCGTCGTGCGTGAAACCGCTGCACGTATGACGCAGCGGCTGCAGATCCCCGTGCTGGGTACGCCGGAGTATTGGCTGGCGCAGGATGCAGGCTATGGAGGCGATCACGCCGGTATCGGGGAGACCTCCCTGCTGTGGCATCTGCATCCGGAACTGGTCGCCATCGAACGTATTCGCCAGGATCCGGACTATGGCAAAACGGACACGATCGAGAAAGGCTCCTCTCCCGAACTGGGGCAGAAGTATGCCGACCTCATTATCGCACGGCTGGCGGGCCTGGCCACGGCAATGGTAAATTGGGATGAGACCACCCGGAATGCGTTTGTGCGCGCAGAGCGTGCCCTCGTGGATGCACAGGTGCGCGGTTGGCGCACGCAGCATGCCTGGGCTGCCTGGAACACCTTACACACTAGAGGACTGAACCAATACGGCGCTCTGCTGGTCGAACAGGACTTTGCGGCGATAGAAGCGATGGCGGAGCAGCTCTCCACCTGACGCCTCCTCTATCTATCCCCCACCTTTGATATAGGACCAGCCTGCCTCCTGCTTTCGGACGACTTCCGTAATGCCGGACGGCACCGTGGCTGCCAGGGGAAGCAGGTCTTCTTTCTTCACGTCCTTACGTCGCATCGTGTTCTCGCAGGCGTCGAAGACCACTCCGGTCTTAGAGATACGTTCGAGCCGTTCTTGCAGCATCGTATTGGTCTTCAGAAGCAGAGAGAGTCCTTTGCCGTGCGCCACGACTTCGATCTGCGTATGCTCGGTTCCCAGCCCTTTTTGCAGGTTCTCGACGTTGTTGAGGATCCCTGTCCAGGTCTCCTGGCCATCGACATTCACCTCAAACACCACGCGGTGGCTCTCTTTCGCTTCTTTCTGAGCCTGAGAGGCTTTGTAACCAAGCAGGAGCGCCAACACTCCCAGTATCAGAAAGGCCGCGCGAATATTCTTCTCTCGTAACAGGTTCATCATTTTTCTCCATCGACCATTCATCAAGGATCGTCGCGTGCCTTGAGAAGCATGTGACGTGTATTTTCCATACACAGTATACTGTCCGGTTCGGTAAAACTGGAACAGGCAGCGGGATCAGCCCCAAAACATTTCTGCTGGAATTGGAAAGGGTGAACGGCTCGTCGGCGGGCGATAGCAGGAGGAAATCGGGAGGAGGGGAGGGAACTGTTCTGTTAATCTGCATCGCTGTAGAATGGCGACCATGCCTTCCGCGTGCGGAGCCGCAATCCTTCCAAAAGATATCGAGACGAGGAGTTAAAGATTGAAGACAAGAGTTCTGGGCGGTATTGCCGTCGTCGGTCTGTTGGCGAGCATGAGTCCGTGGCTGGGAGGCCGAATCGCCTCGGCGCAGACGACGATGGTGAACGGTAAGCAGTTGTCGATCGCCGATCTCTCGAATCTGCCGCTCCTCACGCCCGGTGCAGGAGATGGCGATTATCGGCTTACGCCACCGTACACGAAGGCTCCGGAACTGACGCCTCGGGACGATGTGCCCAAAGGAACAGTCTATCGGTTTCGGATGAACTCGACCGACAGCAAACTCTATCCCGGCATCAGCAAAGACAGACCCGGTGAGGTCGTGCCCTATTCGCGCGGCGTGAACGTCTACGTTCCCAGCCAGTATGTCCCCGGCACGCCCGCGCCGTTCCTCGTCTCGCAGGACAGCATGGGCAACGGCTCCCTGCCCACGATCCTCGACAATATGATCGCCGACCGCCGTCTGCCCGTCATGGTCGCGGTGATGCTCGATTCGGGTGGTGGCGACTCCTACGGCAGCGAACGCGGCCTGGAGTACGACACGGTCTCCGGAAAATACGCCGAATTCATCGAGACGGAAGTTCTGCCCAAGATCTCCAACGACTATCATATCACGTTCACGAAAGACCCCAACGCCCGTATGACGATGGGAGGCAGCTCCGGCGGCGCGTGCGCGTTCACGATGGCCTGGTATCATCCCGAATGGTATCACAAGGTGCTCACCTACTCCGGCACCTACGTCAATCAGCAGACAGGGCTTGATCCGGCCTCGCCGCACGGCGCGTGGGAGTATCACGAGCATTTCATCATGCAGAGCAAGCCCAAGCCGCTGCGCATCTGGATGCATGTCGGAGACAACGACAACCGCGCGCACGATGAAGAATCGACCTATCACAACTGGGTCATGGCGAACCAGCGGATGGCGACGGTCCTGAAAGCCAAAAAATATCACTACCAGTTCGTCTTCGCCCAGCAGTCGGGCCATGTGGACGGGCGCGTCGTCAACCAGACGCTTCCCGCAGCGCTGGAGTATGTCTGGAAAGGCTACCCCATCAAAACCCCGAAAGCCGTCAAACCGACCCATTAACAGGGATACATCCCCACGAAAGAGTAGGTCTGTAGATGCGCCCGATACCCTGCAAATCCTACCGCCGCATAGCCGCAGCACTGTTGCTGATCGTCGGTTTCCTGGCAGCCTGGCGGGCGTTTGTGCTCCTGACCCCTCCGCCGGAGCACCAGACCGTTCGGCTTGAAGACGGCAGGGTCGTGGAGATGTTGGGCTACTCTTTCGGGAAGAAGCATGAGCTGCGCGTACGGAAGCCGGTCCAGAACCTGGGGGATTTCCTGGCGCTCTTCCGGCAGGCGCCGCTCATTCGAGCCGTCGATACCGACCGTGACGCTCTGCTCCTCTGGGTGCGAATTCCCTCTCAAATTCAGACCACGCGGGTACCGAGCACCGACACCTATCTGGCCTATGCGAAGGGCGCTAACGGCTACAGCTATCCTTCGAGCATGGTCAACTACGTCCCGGTGAAATATCATGTAGGGATTCCGTTCAACACGTTTCAGATGCTGCGGTTGTCGGGAGGGGGCTTTAAGCTTCAGCAAGAGGAGGTTGTGGCGATTCCGCTCACCTGCTACCCACAACGAGAATCTCGCTTCACGGTCGATCTCGCGCAGTACGGTGGCAGGCAGGCGCTGGGGACCTTTCACATCACAAATCCGAACCCGGCGCGGCCCGCGTCCTTTACGGCGGACCCTCTGCCTGCGACTCGCCGGGAGAAGGACCTGAAGGTGACCCTCGATTCCATCACGCCGGTCCCCGGTCGCACCTATGTCCTTCCCGACGGCTCCACCGTGCTGAGATCCGAAGCGAGAGCGCCGAAAGAGGGCATTCCTCTGCTCGGGGAGGAGGGGCGGCAACAGGTCACGCTTTCGTACAGCTATCAGGGGCAACCGACGCTGAGCTGGAAGATTACGGAGTTGACTGCATTCGATGCGATGGGCAACCGCACCCAGGAGATCGCTCCTACTCCCCGTTGGTCCTGTCGCAAATACGTTCCTCCTTCCAGTGGGGAACCCTACAAAATAAAGGTGGGGATTCAAAAAACCTGGGGCAGCCTCTATGAGGCTGACGAGCGATGGATTGTCAACGACCTTCCGCTGCCGACGCAGGGCAAACCGATGCCGATCAATATGGATTTGAGCCGGGACGGATTGCATCTGAAGGTAGTGCGGGTCTACGGAATGGGAGGGAAGAATTTCAGCCCGGATCTGGCGCTGATACAGATCAAGGTGGAGGCGGATGTCGCTAATCCGGTCCTGTTTATCCATGCAGAAGACGAGCAGGGCCGAACGATCGTAGGTCCATGGACGGATATTAATAACCAGTTTGGGCCGAGCCTCACCTTCGTGGAGCAGGGCAATATTTCGCAGATGCACAATGGGATTATCGGGGATAACGACGCAAATTATCGTACCGTGCCTCTGAAGATCCCACACGGAGTGAAGCGGCTGAAGCTCGTCATTACCGCGCCGCGCACCCACTTTTTTGAGTTCGTTGTTCCCCCTTACCAGCATTCCCAAAAATGATGGAATGAAGCGAGAGAGGAGCGTGCCTGAAAGTGTCTTCAGGCACGCTCCTCTGTTTCTTTCACAGGGGCGGCACGATGGAGGCGAGGAATACCCCTTTCGGTAGTCTGTCGAACGGCGCAAAGCTGCGTCCCGACTCAAAGTCAGGCAAATCGCACCAGGGTAACCATCCGGTGCGCACCGCCGTCTAAATTATGCTGAGCGGGCACGAATGCGCGCAAATCCAGCCGAAACGGAGAGGTAATCATGAGGAGACACTCTGTGCGGTACACCGTGGCAGCCGCATTCTGTTGCGTCCTGCTGCTGGCCGCGCCTGCGATTGCGGGCGCGCAGATCATCATGGGCGAAGAGATCAAGTTCGATTTTACCCGGCCCGAGTCCCTGAAAGAGCGGCTGGAATACTCGGACCATGGCAAGCTGGCGCTCTCTGAGAAGGGACTGGGTTGGGATGCGAAGGAGGGGCAGATACTGTCGAATGCCTGGTTCCAGACGACCGCCCCCATTCCAATGGGCTATGCCTGGACGCCTACAGCCGGGGTTACGATCCATGCCCACCTGGATGTCGATTTTCCGTATATTGGGGCCTACTCTCTGGGCGTTCTCTATGTGCGCTACAGTCCGGATACCAAAAACTGGTCTGCGTGGCAGGCTCTGGAAGGAAGCCCGAGACCGGACAAGTCCAGGCTGACTCACGACTACTCGGGAGCCGTCATTATTCCGCAGCGGGATCGTACCCCCTACTATGCGCTGCTTCAGGAGTTCTACAAACTCCATCCGGAGAGCGCCGGGGACGAAGAGGACGGCGTGCGCTGGATCGTCAAGAACGACCCGCACTATTTCGAAAAGACGCTGCCGTTCGTCGGATATATTCAGTTCCTGTTTGAATCGCCCCTGCACAGCGGACAACACCTCAAATCGATGCACAATCTGGTGGTCTGGACGCTGCCCGGTCTCCATACGCAGTCGAAAAGAGAGCGCGAATACGATCCCAAGAAGCCGTCTCCCTGGCGCTATCGCGCGACGCCGTAAATCTCGTGGGGAAGCGCAGCGCTCTTCTTCCCCTCCTGACTCCATCCCTCCTGACTCCATCCCTCCTGACTCCATCAGATCAAGACTCTTCACCGAGTCTTGATCTGTGTCTTTCTGCCTCGAACTCCTAGAAATGCGATTCCTCCCAACACTGCCAGCCCCATCGTGACGGCTCCGGGTTCCGGTACTGCCGGGGGAGCGGTCGGGCCGTTGGCGATCACACGGACATTGTCTACGCCGACATTGAGCGCGGAGAGATTGTCTACCTCTGCAATGCGCAGGCGATAGCTCTGTCCGGGAATCACGAAAGGGGTCAGGTCAAATGTGTAGTCCCGGTACGGATTCGGCGTTGCATCCCCCGGATTGTCCACCCCCAGATAGAGATTCCGGAGGACATCGTTCCCGGCCGTGGAGAGGTCGCTCGATCCTGCTGTCAGGAGATCCACCCGCGCGTGCTGGTTGTCGCGCGGAGCGCCGGTGAAGGAGTCGGTGACGCCGCCGCTCAGGTAGTCGAGACCAAAGGGATCGATCACCGGACCGATCCCTGACTGGTCATTGACAAACATCTGGAACGAGAGGGAGAGTGAGGTGGTTCCGGAAGGCACCGTGAAGTTCTGCAGGAGCGCGTGTGCGCCGGGAGAGTCGGAGACGCTCACGGCGTAGAAGGCGCCTCCGATCGGGTTGGCGGCAGTCGGAAAGAAGATTCCATGGATGGGAGGCGTGTCGCCTGCGGGCGTGCTGAGAGAGAAATGGTTTTCGTTGTTGACATCCGCGGGACTGTGCTGGTCGGCGAGCGTCCATCCATGGAGATCGCCGGTCTCGAAGGCGCCATTGGTGAGAAGTTCGGTCTGGGCACGCACGGAGGAACCGGGGACCAGAGCGAGCAAGGTCAGGGCGGCAGCGATCACGCCAGGGCGAAAGGATTGCGAGCGGGAAGTGGTTATCATGTTATCCTTGAATTCTGAATCGTAGGGAGGCCGGTTGGTACCAGGGGGTGCCGCGGTAGTGAGTGATCCCCTGTCGGCCTCAACGTGCGCAGGGGAGGCTACCGCTGCCCTCCCTTGTGTTGTGGAACGCGTCGGAACTATGGGGAGTGGATCACTCCACGCCCGCCATTGCCGGGGCCGCCGGCGCTCCAGGCCGAGTTTCCGTTTTCGATGATGCCGAGGCCACTGTTCGGAATCTGTCCGCCACCCCCGATGGCGGAGAAGGCGCCACCGGTCTTATTGCCGCTCCCCCCGTTGACACAGGAGTCGTCGCCACCCGCTGTGTTCGCGTACCCGCCGCTCACAACACCCGCGTAGCCGGAGGTCAGGTTTTCATATCCGCCGTTGACGGCAGCGTACTGGTTATCGGCGATGTTGTGATACCCACCGTTGACGGTGGCCGCACGCTTGCCGGCTTTGTTCCCGATCCCACCGCCGATGGAAGCGAAATCAGCGCTGGCGAGGTTGTCTTGTCCGCCGAGGATCGAGGACTGGTCGCCGCTGGCTGTGTTGGACTGTCCGCACAGGACGGCAGATCCGTTGCCGCTGGCCGTGTTTCCAAAGCCGCCGCCTACGAAGGCTGCAAATCGACTGGCTGTGTTCCCGCCTCCGCCGCCTACACAGGAGACACTGCCGCTGGCTTCGTTGTCTGTTCCGCCGCATATCGTCGCGTAAGGAGCGCTGATCAAGCCCTTCGAACCGGCGATCATGCCGCCATAGGAGGCATAGTTGTTCATATCGCCCAGGATCAGATTGTGCGAACCGCTGCGATCGTCAACATCGCCGGGGGAGCGCGTCGCGTTGTAGCCGATGATCAGGTTGCCCTTTCCATT
>Ga0207705_10000486_pt1 | contig 34066 bp, 25 predicted proteins | sample KBSC13metaG_FD_184314 | JGI IMG/M metagenome (GOLD analysis project Ga0207705, IMG submission 184314) | Corn rhizosphere microbial communities from Kellogg Biological Station, Michigan, USA - KBS C1-3 metaG (SPAdes) (version 2) | ecosystem: Host-associated > Plants > Roots > Rhizosphere > Soil ... | reverse complement strand
CGACATCGACGTGTGGAATCGCGACGGAAGCGGCAACAGACGTAACGCCACGGAAGAAGCGCAGCGCGCCGGCAACCCTGATCTCATCGTCACCGTCGGTGGGGACGGCACGTTCCTGCGCGGCGCGAGGCTGGCAGCGCGGATCGACGCCATGGTGTTGGGTGTCGACGTCGGTCGCGTCGGCTTCCTCACCGAGGTGGGACCGACAGAGCTGACACGGGCGCTGGACCAGGTGAACTCCGGTGAGGTCTCAGTGGACCCGAGGCTCACGCTGACGATGCGCGCGTCGCGGCAACTGGAGATCCCACCTGGAATGGAGGGCCTGCTGCACTACGGTCGCGGGCCGGCGCTACCGCCGCCGCCCGTCCGCGCCGGTGACGCCGCGCACGTCGGCTGGGGCGTCGCCCTGGATGTCATGGCGCTGAACGACGTGGTGTTCGAAAAGCTGTCCAGAGACCGACAAGTGAGTCTCGCTGTCTACGTCAGTGGGCGGCTCTTCGCGTCCTACTCCGCGGACGCCTTGGTCGTCGCAACGCCTACGGGCTCGACGGCGTACAGTTTCGCCGCCGGCGGCCCGATCGTCTCCCCGCAGCTCGACGCTCTGATCTTCACGCCGGTCGCGCCGCACATGGCGTTCGACCGGAGCCTTGTGCTCGCCGCCAGAAGCGAACGCGTCGGCGTCCGGGTGCTGGAGCGTTCAGGGCAGGCCGCCGTCAGCGTCGACGGACAGCTGCGGGGGGTCCTCGATCCCGGAGACTGGCTCAGCGTCTACGCGGGTCGTAAGCGGGTGAAGCTTGCTCGGCTCAGCGAGTTCGACTTCCTCGCCCGAGTCCGTCAACGGTTCGGACTGGCCGACGCTGCAGCCGCGCTCGCCGACGGAACGTCACCACCGGTCTACGACCCAGCCCAGCCCTTGCCTGCAGATCTTGCGCACCCGGGTCCACCAGACATCAGGTGATCGGGCAGCCACAATGAGGGCGGGCTGGCGTTGGAGGTCCTGTGGAGGCAGCTGAGGTACGGGACGCGTCACGACTGGCCGCTGTTGCGGTTCGCGGCCTGACCACGCGGATCCACGAAACCCACGGCGGCATCGCCGGGCGAGTGTTTGCAATGGTGGGGCCGGTCGGAACGCCCGTGCGGGTCGCTCATGACCTGATCTCCGCCGTGACTTATCGGTCTGTCCGGACCGCCCTCGGTGTCGGAGCGGTGGCTGCAGTTAGTGCTGCGGCTTTCCGCAGCAGCGGCCGTCGTCTCGAGGACTCGCCGCGTGGGCGAATCGCGCTCGGAGTCCTCAACGGCGCGCATGGCGACCTGGTGGCGCGCGCCGCACCTGCGCTCGCGCTCGGCATGACGGTTCGGGTGGCGGGTCGAGCAGTGCCTGTAGACGACGCGTCGGTTCGTGCGGCCTTCGCGGACGCGACTGACAGAGTCGCCGTATTCCTGCACGGGCTCACCGAGACCGAAGGAGCGTGGTGCTTCCAGGCCGAGCGCCACTATGGCCGTCGCGACGTCAGCTACGGGACGTTGCTACGACGCGACCTGGGCTTCACCCCCGTGTTCCTTCGTTACAACACCGGACTTCACATCTCCGACAACGGCCGACTGCTCGGCGAACTGCTCAGCGCGTTGGTCCAAGCATGGCCGGTCCCACTGCAGGACCTCGTCATCGTCGGGCACTCGATGGGTGGCCTGGTCGCGCGCAGCGCGTTGCACCAGGCCGGGGGCGGCACTGACGCCGCCGCGCATTGGACGACGTTGGTCCGGGACACGTTCACTCTTGGCACGCCGCACCTCGGGGCACCGTTGGAGCGCGGCGCGCACGCGGCGACTCATCTCCTGGCCCGGCTGCCTGAGACCCGTCCGATCGCACGGGTGCTTGCCGCCCGCAGCGTCGGCATCAAGGACCTTCGCTACGGCGCGGTTATCGAGGACGACTGGGCCGGACGTGACCTTGACGCCCCTGGACGCTGCCTGCACACCCACGTCCCGCTGCACGCCGGTGCGCGGCACTTCGTTGTCAGGGCGACTCTGACTCGCGACTGGACAGCCCGATCGGCGCGTTTGTTCGGCGACGGCCTGGTGCCTCCGCTCAGCGCCGCGGGGGACACCGGTGACGACCACCGCCTCGACTACCCGGTCGACCACGTCTGGCACCTCGGCCACCGCCACCACTTCCATTTGCTCAACGACCCACTCGTCTACAACCGGATCCGACAGTGGCTCATCGAGCGTCCTGAGGGCGCTCACCCCCGCGCGCACTGACGTTCGCTAAGCACGTGCAAAGCGCCCTCTCCTAACCTCACGAACCGTGAAGCAACTGCAGATCGTCAAGCCCAAGCATCGTCAGCCGCGAACCGGCCTGGACCTGCGTAGCCCCTCTGGCCGGCGGCCGCCACGATCACGAACCAGGAGGCCACGGCCGTCGCAAAGGATCGCCTCCTAGCGTCCGACGCGACCCCAGCACGGCATCCCCACTCACGAAGAAGGCTCCCGTGACCATCGTTCCTTTCCCGACCGTGCTCGCCAAGGAGCAGCTCCGCGTCCTGATGCAGAACGCCGACGACTACCGACTGGCGAAAGCCGCTCGTATGACGCGGACACGGCGCGCTAGCCGGCTGACTCTGCGGGTCCGCCTGATCCGGCCGGACGACGCCGCTGTGCTCACCGACATCTTCGCCCGACTCAGCTCGGAGTCACGCCTGGCTCGCTTCCTTTATCCGAAGACTGCCCTGTCCGACGCCGAGCTTCGTTACCTGAGCGACGTCGACCATCGCCACCATGAGGCGCTTATCGCTGTCACGCGGTTTCACGGCGACCCGGTTGGGGTTGCGCGGTTCATCCGCAACGACGGCGACCCGGCTACGGCGGAGATCGCCTTCGCGATCGTCGACGAGTGGCAGAACCGTGGCGTGGGTTCCATGCTGGCGACACGATTAGCCCAGCGGGCGTTGCGCGAGAACATCTCCCACTTCACTGCGCTCACGGCGGCCGGGAACCTTCGCGCTCGGCGGCTGCTCGGCAAGCTGGGTGACGTCCGCGTCGTCCGTCGCGAGGGCCCGACCGTTTTCTACCGCGTCGCCCTCGCCGGCCCGGCGCCCGTCTCGCATCGGCCACGCGGGGTCAGCCTCGTGCCCGCCAGCGGCACATGATGGCCGCTCCGGAAATCCGTGGCAGTGGCGGCAGCACCGCGCCCATCCTCGCGGTGCTGTCCGCCGCGGCAGCCATGGCCACGCTGGACCTGTTCATCGTCAACGTGGCCTTTCCCGACATCAGCAACGCATTCTCAGCGGCATCGTTCGCGAACGTTTCCTGGGTTCTGAACGGCTACACGGTTGTCTACGCGGCGATGCTCGTGCCGCTGGGCCGGCTTGCGGACCGCTACAGCAGACGAGCCGGCTTCGCTGCAGGTGTGGCCGTGTTCACCGCAGCGAGCGCGGCCTGTGCCGCGGCGCCGAACCTGTGGGCTCTCGTGCTCTTCCGCGGGCTGCAAGCCGTCGGCGCCGCCGCGCTGACGCCGACATCGCTCGGCCTGCTCCTGGCGGCAACGCCCGCAGTGAAGCGACCGGGTGCGGTGCGGACCTGGGCGGCCATCGGGGCAGTCGCAGCCACCGCCGGCCCGGTCATCGGAGGGCTGCTTGTTCAGGCCTCGTGGCGCTGGATCTTCATCGTCAACATTCCTGTCGGCGCTGCCGTGCTGCTACTTACGCGACGGTTGGTGCCCGACTCCCGCGATCCGTCGGTGACCGAGATCCCCGACCTGCTCGGTGCTGCACTCCTTGCAACCGGCATCGGTGCGCTCGCGCTCGGCCTGGTCAAAGCGCCCGCGTGGGGCTGGACTTCGGCCGCGACTTTGTCGTCGTACGGGATAGCCGCGGTCAGCGCGGTCTTCTTCACCTTCGCGCTGTCCGGGCCGCTGCCACCGAAGGAGATGGGAATCACCCTCGGCATCGCCGTGCTGCTCGATGCTGCGCTCGTGCGGCTGCTGCTCCCGGTGTTGCTGCGGTTGACGGGGCGGGCGGCCTGGTGGTCACCAGCATGGCTGCGCCGCGTGTTGCCGGCCGTGAAGTTCGCGCATGACTGATGCCTTATGACGGGGCGCCGGTGCCGGCGTGCTTCTGCGCGTCGACCTCGGCCAAGAAGTCGAGGACGGTCTGGTTGGCAACAGGACCGTTGTCGATGAGGTAGTTGTGGCGCGCACCTTCGAACGTCACCAGCCGCGCGTTCGGCACGAGCTCGGCGAGCCGCTGACCGTGCTCGTAGGGGACGGCCTGATCCAGCGTGCCATGCAGGACGAGTGCGGGGTGGGTGACGGCGCGCACCTTGTCATCTGTCGTCGCGTAGGCGGCGACCGCCTCCGCCTGCCGGATCACCCCGAACTTGGGGATGCGCGAGCCGCGCAGGATCTCCTGGTCGTGTGCGATCCGGTCCGCGGACGAGGAGTCGCCGTACAAGCCCTTCTCCGACGATCGGAGCAACACCGACCTGGGCATTGCGCGCAGGATCGCCTTCTGGGACCAGGTCGGCGGTGCCGCGACCTCCGTCTTCGCCATCGTGCAGCCGAGAACGACCGAGCGCACCCGGTCGGGGCAGGAGATGGCCATCTCCAGCGCGATGCCGCCGCCCATCGACACGCCGTAGACGTGCGCGTTCCCGACCCCGGCCGCGTCGAGGACGGCGACCGAGTCGCGCGCCATGTCCTGCACCGTCCAGGTCCTGGTGCTGCCCGACTTCCCGACACCGCGGTTGTCGAAGGTGAGGACGCGGTGGCGTTCCGCCAGCGCCGGTACGACGGGCCACCACGTCGCCGAGGTGTAGCTGTGACCCATGATCAGCAACACCGGTGTGCCGCCGCCGGTCTCGTCCCAGTGGATGGCGACGCCGGAGGCGTTGGTGACGGGCATGGCGCTCCCTCAGTTCGACGACCGGGGGCAAAACTATCGACATGCCCATTCCAACTACGCGTCGTAGTAGTTTGACCGCCTGCCCTGCTCCGCACGTTCGCGTGCCCATGCCCTCTCGAAGGCGAACGGCTGCACCGCCACTGTCTCCGGCCACGACGCAGGTCGTGCCGTGGTCACCTACTCCAATGTGACGAACGAGACCCGAGCATGCAGCCGGCCATCCAGCAGGCGGTGTCGCACTGGAACGCCTCCGGCGCTAACGTGCTCTTGCAGAGCGCGGCCGGCACCGGCACGACCGACAGAGTGCCACCGGAGGCGAACTTTTTGCTGTTCAGGTAGACGGTCACGGTTCGCGTGCTCTTGCTGGTGCACCTTGGACTCGCGAAAGCCGGAAGTTGCGGCGCGCTGATGTACCCGCAGGCCTAGCGGAACTGGCTGAGCGGAATTCGGCGGAACGTCGTGCTCGCGGCGCCGGCGCGAGGTTGGTTCCAGGCCACCGAGACCCCTTCGGGACCAACGACGAGTCCGAGGTACTCGTCGTACATGCTCGAGGAGTTCGGGTCCTGAGGTGCATCCGTGATGCTCACGATTCGGGTCGGGTGCGCCGGGCCAGTCGGTGAGATGGCGAGCATGCGACCAACCAGGACGTACGGCGATTGCCAGGTGTTGCCGCAGCAGCTTCGGTCCCGCCAGACGAGCACGAGCCGGCCGTCCGGGGCGAACTGGACTTGCGGGTGGTCCTGCTCGTCGGCCGAGCCGGCCGGTTGCGGCTCCACCTGCGCCGGTGCCGACCAATGGGCGCCGCCGTCCACGCTGGTGACGACCTGAATGCGCGAGTAGCCGCTGCCCTCGTCGGCCCAGCTGAGCGCCAGATGCCCGGCACGTGTCGAGTTCGGGTCCGCAGCCAGCGAGCTGATGGTTTCGGTCTCCTCGGTCGGTGACGACGACCTGGTCACGTTCGCGGCCGCGACCGCGCGCCGGAAGGTAGCCCCGCCGTCGCTGGTCGCGGCGACGACGAGGGCGAGCGGCAGTGTCTGCGGGAAGATCCAGGGCGCATGGCCCGACGCGTAGACGTCGTAGATCGTGCCGTCGGCGCCGACGACGGGAAGCTGCCGCGGGTCCCACTCCGCGTCGGCGGCGATCGGGTCGTCGACCCGGCGCACCGGCCCCCAGGTGGTGCCGCCATCGGCGGAGGTGCGCATGAACACCCAACCAGCCGGGTTGGTGAAGAATGATTCCCAGCCAACGACGAGATCGTGACCGCCGCGGCCGCGGACCAGCCACGGGCGGTCGATGAAGTCGCCTTGGTTACTGGTGTCGTCCGCTGCGGTTATCGGGCCGGTCCAGGTGTCACCTCCGTCGCCGGACCGGTAGACCTGGATCTGGACACCGTTGCCGCCGCACTCGAAATACGCGACACCGGACTGGTCGAACGCGGGGTTACCGTCGCCGCTGCATCCCACCTGCTGGCTGACTGTCCATGACAACCCGCCGTCGTGCGAGATGCTGAGGCCGTTGATGAATCCGATCAGGATGTCGTTGGGGTCGACCGGGTTCACGGCAAGGGTTTGCTCGGTCTGCCCGGTGGTGCTGCCGCCCGACGCGTCGCGCACGCCGGTCCCGGGACCTGACGCGTGGCCGGGAGCCGCGACCGAGGCCACCACCGCGCACGCGGCCACGATGAGCGAGCGAGTTCCCAGCAGGCGTCGACCGTGCCCAACCGTCACGAATCGGGAAGACTAACCGCCGCCGTCACGCTTGGCTATCGACTGCTAGCCGGACAGTGATGGGTGCGAGACCATCGGCGGATGCGGATAGCGCAAGCGGGGGTGGAGGTCAGGCGCGCCGACATTGACGACGCCGCGGCGATTGCTGAGGTTCACGTCGCGTCGTGGCGGGGCGCCTATGCGGGTCTGTTGCCGGCGCCATTGCTCGCCGCCCTTTCGGTGGAGCGGCACACCGTTCGCTGGCGGGAGCAGCTCGCCGCTGGCAACCCGACGACGTGGGTCGCCCTCGACAACGGCGCGGTCGTGGGGTTCGCTTCCATCGGACGGTCACGCGACCCCGAGCCGGCACCGGCGGTCGGCGAGCTATGGGCGATCTACGTCACGCCGAATTCGTGGGGCAGATCGGCAGGCCACGCACTCCATGAAGCCGCTGTGGCGGAGCTCGGTGCGAAATATCGCGAAGCTGTGCTCTGGGTGCTCGAAGGCAACGCTCGTGCGCGCAGCTTCTACCAAGCCCACGGCTGGTGGCCGGACGGGGCGGTCAAGACCGAGCAGCGCGGTGAAGCCCTTCTCAACGAAGTCCGCTACCGCCGCCGAGTCGGTCCGTCGCTCAACGAGTAGGTGGCGTTTCGCCAAGCGCGACAAGGACATCATCGTGATGATGTGATGAATTGCGTGGAAGGCGAGGATCGATGACCGACCGAGCGCATCTCATCGGACTCCTCCTCGGGACCGAGGAGGACTGGCCCACAGCTTTCGAAGCCATCACCCGTCGGCTCGGCGATGTCGTCGACAGTGAAGGGCGGACGCACCGCTACAACGTCGAGCGTCTCACCATCGAGCCCTTCGACCTGCGAAGCGCGCCACGCCACGAGTTGGTCATCGACCGGCTCGCGTACTGGTACTACCACCCGCGCGAGTGGCTGAAGAAGATCGCCCTGACGCACGACGTCTACCTGCTCAACAGCCCCTTCACCTTCCAGAGCATGGAGAAGCACGCCGCCTACTGCGCCATGATGCGGCTCGGGCTCAACGTCCCCGACACCGTGCTGATCCCCTACAAGAACCCGCCCGACCACGCCAAGTACGCCTACACCGCGTCGAAGTACAACCAGCCGTTCGACCTGGACTCGATCGCGGAAAAGCTCGGCTATCCGCTGTTCATGAAGCCGTACGACGGTGGAGCGTGGGTTGGCGTCAGCCAGATCCGCAACAGCGACGAGTTGCATCGCGCCTACGACGAGTCCGGACAACGACTCATGCATCTGCAGAAGGCGGTGCACGGCTTCGACGTCTTCGCGCGCAGCCTGTCGATCGGCGCCGAGACCATGGTCATGAAGTTCGATCCCGACCAGCCGATGCACGCCCGCTATTCCGTCGACCACAACTTCCTCGATGCCGACACAGGCCAGGAGACCATCAGCATCGGCAGGCTGGTCAACGCGTTCTTCCGGTGGGAGTTCAACTCCTGCGAGACGCTCATCAAGGACGGCGTCGTCTACCCGATCGACTATGCGAACGCGTGTCCGGACGTCGCGATCACCAGCCTGCACTACTACTTCCCCTGGGCGATGAAGGCGTTGGTGAAGTGGTCGGTGTTCTGCACCGCAACCGGCCGCCGGCCGCGCTACGACCTGGACACCCGCCGCTATTTCGACATCGCCGACCGCACCGACCTGTCCTACGACGAGAAGCTCGGCGCCTATCGACAACTGGCCGACGACTATTTCGAGGTCGAACGCTACGCGGACTTCTGCGCCAGCCGGCTGGGCCACCTCGACGAGATCGTCCTGGACTGGGTCCGCGGCCCGGACTTCGACCGACTCCTCGTTGACACCGTCAAGTCGACGTTCCCTGCGCACGAGCACGACCACTTCATCGCGCACTACCGCGGGCTGCTCGGGGCCTGGGCGAACGACGAGGAGAAAGCGCTGGCTCTCTAGCCGGTAGGCCAGCTGTCGACCGGCACGTTGCTGTGCATGTGCTCGACGTAGCGCCGGAGCGTCTCCCGCAGCGCGTCGCGACGGTCGAGCGGCTGCATCTCGTCGTCGATGCGGTGGAAGGTCTGCGCGATCCACTCGGCGCCGTTGCGGTGGCTGATGCAGCGGCGCTCGATGACCCCGAGCAGCCGGTCACTGACCGCGGTGTCGACGCCCCACTCTGCGAGGCCCCGGTGCGCGAGGGGCAGCAGGTGGCGCAGCACGAGCTCGGTGACAGGAACCGTGCCGACGCCGGGCCAGTAGAGGTGCGCGCGGATGCCGCGCTTTGCACCCTCGTTGAAGTTGTCCTCGGCGGTCGCGAACGACATCTGCGACCACACCGGCCGGTCCTCGTAGGCGAGCATGCGGAGCAGCCCGAAGTAGAAGGCCCCGTTGGCCATCACGTCGCAGATGGTCGGTCCGGCCGGTAGCACCCGGTTCTCGATGCGTAGGTGCGGTTTGCCGCGGTGCACGTCGTACACCGGTCGGTTCCACCGCCAGATCGTGCCGTTGTGCATCCGCAGCTCGCCGAGACGTGGCGTGTCACCGCCGTCGAGGACGCGGGCGGGGTCCTCGTCGTCGCAGACCGGCAGCAGCGCCGGGAAGTAGCGGACGTTCTCTTCGAAGTGGTCGAAGACCGAGGTGATCCAGCGCTCGCCGAACCAGACCCGAGGCCGGACGCCCTGGGCCTTCAGCTCCTGCGGGCGGGTGTCCGTCGCCTGCTCGAACAGCGCGATGCGCGTCTCCCGCCACAGTTCCTTGCCGAACAGGAACGGCGAGTTGGCGCCCAGCGCCACTTGCACGCCGGCCACGCATTGGGCCGCGTTCCAGTTGGCCGCGTAGTCCTGCGGGCTCACCTGCAGGTGGAACTGCACGCTGGTGCAGGCCGCCTCGGGCGCGATTGTGTCGGCGTACGTCGCGAGGCGCTCGGGCCCGTCGATGCTGATGTGCAGGTCTTCCCCGCGGGCGGCGAAGATCTGTTCGTTGAGCAGGGCGTAGCGCGGGTTGGCGCTGATCGACGCGGCGGTGAGGTGCTCCGGCATCAGCGTCGGCAGCACACCGATCATCACGATGTGCGCGCCGATCTCGCGGGCCCGCTGTTCAGCTGCGTTGAGAACCCCGCGTAGCTCGGTCTCGAGCTCTTCCGCCGCCCGGCCAGTCAGCGTGCTCGGCCGGACGTTGATCTCGATGTTGAACTGGCCCACCTCGGTCTGGAACACGTCGCTGGCGATGGCGCCGAGCACTTCCTCGTTGCGCATGGCCGGATCGCGCTGGTCGTCGACCAGGTTGAACTCGATCTCCAGGCCGGTCAGCGGGCGTTCGAAATCGAACCGGGCCTCACTGAGCATCCGCCCGAAGACGTCGAGGCTGCGCTGCAGCTTCTCGCGGTAGCGCTGGCGGTCCTCGCGAGAGAAACTCCTGGCGGCGACGTCCTCACCCACGCTGAGTCCTCCCTTCACGCTTGTTCTTACCCGATTTGGACCTTGACTGTCGGGGCAAACTTGGCGCGGTGACGGTGAAGGCAACCGAGCGCTGGTTTTCCGAGCGCCTGCAGAACCCCATCGGGCTCGCTCGATGGGGGCACTACGGCACTCCCGTGCTGGTCTTTCCGACCGCCGGCGGCGATGCCGAAGAGATCGAGCGCAACGATCTCGTCGGAGCCTGCTGGCCGCTCATCGAGGCCGGACGGATCAAGCTCTACTCCTGCGACAGCGTCGCCGGCTACGCGATGGTGCAGAAGGTGGGCTCGCCGGAGTACCGGATGTGGCTGCTCAACCAGTTCCATGACTGTGTGATCAACGAGATCGTCCCGGCGATTCGGGCCGACATGGGCGGCCATGAGGCGCCGATCATCACCGCCGGAGCCTCGATCGGGGCGTTCAACGCCGTCGCCGTGCTGTGCCGCTATCCGCAGACGTTCGGTGCGGCAATCGGCATGAGCGGCACCTACCGGCTGCAGCGGTTCTTCGACAACCAGTTCTCGCAGGACCTCTACTTCGCCTCGCCGCATGCATTCCTGCCCGGCCTGGAGGGTGAGCAGCTTGACCGGCTGCGGACCCGCTTCGCGATCCTCGCCTCGGGCCAGGGTGCGTGGGAGGACATCGGCGAGTCCTGGGCCGCCGCGGACGCGCTCGGGCAACAGGGCGTCCCTAACCGGGTCGACGCCTGGGGTGAGGAGTGGCCGCACGAATGGCCGACCTGGCGTCGGATGCTGCCGCAATACCTCGACGAGCTCTGCCCCTAAGTCGGCGGGCTAACCGGCGTAGAGCTGGAAGTCGCGGGCGAACGCCTCCGTCATCTCGATCACCCGCTGCAGCTCGTGATGCCGGACGATGATCATCCCGTCGCCGGTCACCGTCGAGCGCCAGTCTCGCCGCGGTGCGCCGACCGGCACCAGGTCGACCATGGCGACGTCACCGGCGTACTTGCCCATCAGCGCATCGAGCCCCTCGACGTGCGTGATGCGACCCGTGCCACGGCCGCGTTTGAAGATGGCGCCCGCGTTGTAGCGCTGCTCGAGCGGCGACATGCTCCCGTGTACGACGGCCTGCGCCCAGCCGACATAGGTGTCGCCATCGGTCGCGACGTTCATCAGGTCGACCACCCGTGCGCCTGGCGGCCGCGCACCGATCTCGCCGAAAACGACCTCACCGTCGTGCGTGCGATACCACTCCATGTGCGTGAAGCCGGTGCGGAACCCCAGTGCCTGCAGCACCGCCACGCCCATCTCTCGCCCGCCTTGCAGGTCCGGCACCGACAGGTCGCGCAGCGAGATCGAGACCGGGCTCACCCACTCGTGCAACCGCATCTGTAACGGTCGCGGTCGATACCAGAGCACGTGCTCGAAGAGGATCGTGCCGTCCGCGCAGATCGTGTCGAAGGTGAACTCCTCGCCGTCGACGAACTCCTCGACACTGATCTCCGGCACGTGCCGCAGCAGTGGGAGCACGTCGCCCAGCTGATCGCTCGCATCGACGCGGTAGGTGTCCGCCGAGCCGGCTCCAGCAATCGGCTTCACGATCAGGGGGTAGCCGATCTTCTCGGCGGCCTCCCAGACGCCTGCGACGGTGGTGGCGCTGACGTGCCATGGCGTCCGGATGCCGGCCGCGTCCAGCGTCCGCTTCATCTGTTCCTTGTCGCGGAACGGCACCGTCTGCTCGACCGTCATCCCGGGAAGGCCGAACGCCTCGCGGATGCGCGCGGCGAGCAGCATGTAGGGCTCCCACAGGCACTCGACCCGGTCGATCGAGACGTGCTGCGACAACCCCTGCAACGTGCGGAGCACCGCCGCCTGGTCGGCGAGGTTGACATGCTCGTAGTGAGTCAGCGCCTCGCGCGCGGCGGCCGGCAGGGCGTCGGGCGGTTGGTCGCCGACACCGATGACGCGAGCTCCGACGGCCGCAAGCCCGCGGGTGAAGTACGCCATCTCTGCCGGGTAGCCCGGCGAGAGCATCACGATGTTCACCGGCTCTCCGCCAGCTCGACGCGGACGCCTGTGACGATGCGCTGCAACGCGTCCTTCACCACCTCGGTGTCCTTGTCGCGGACGATCACGTAGCCCTCGCCGAGGTAGTCGCTCGCCGCCGGTTGGCCGGGCTGCGGCAACCGTGCCTCGACGACGAGGCGCCCGATCTGCTGCTGCACCGCGTCGACACCGTGGACGGTGCGCACGCGGCCGCGTCCCATGCCTCGCAGATAGGCGGTCCCGGTCGCGTACTGCCGCGCCGGCGGCTGGAACCGGCCGTGGACGACCAGCTCCGCCCACGCGCGGTAGAGGTCGAAGTCATGCGCGTAGCCATGCATCGATGTCAGTTGTGCCCCGGGTGGGCGGGCCGCCACCTCGGAGATGGCAACCGAACCGTCCGGGCGGCGGAACCACTCCATGTGCGTCAGCGCGTCGCGCACACCCAGCGCGCGCAGCGCCACCGGCCCCCAGTGGTGAATTCCGTCGTACGACGGCCCGGTGATGTCGCGCGGCAGGAGCACGGCCCACTGGATCCATGGGTTGCGTAGCACCTCGAGCGGCGGCGGGTGGTAGTCCGAGATCGACGCCCACACCGTCTGGCCCCCGAGCGACACGCTGTCGAATGAGTGTTCGTCGCCGGTCAGGAACTCTTCGAGCAGCGCCGGCGCGTCGCCACCCAGCGGCACCGCGCCCAGCCACCCGCGCAGCGTCGTGACGTCGTCAAGGCGGTACGTCGCCTGCGCGCCCGCTCCGGCAGGCGGTTTCGCCACCAGCGGGAAGCCGACCTGCTCGGCGAACGCGACCGCTTCGGCCGGGCTACGCACCAGTGCGTGCCGGGCACAGGGCACGCCCGCAGCCTGCAGCGTCTCCTTCATCCTCGACTTGTCGCGGACATTGAGCGCCGTCCGGACGTCCATACCCTCGATGCCGAGCGACTCCCGCACCTGCGCGAGCGGCACCTGGAGCTGCTCGAGCGCGCCAACGAGCCGATCCACCCGTCCCAGCTGGCCACTCAACCCGGCGACGGCGGACTCCACCTGGCGCGGGTCCAGCGCATCCTCGACCTGCCAGTGGCCGGCGAGATGGTGGCGCAGATCGGGAGGGATCCGTTCGACCGGCTCGCACGTGACCAGGCCGAGACTGATGTCGGGCAGCTGCGCGGTGACGGCGACGAAACGAGCCGTGGCCTCCAGCAGGTACGGCGCGACGAACGCTGCGACGACCATGAGCCGGAACCTAGCCCTGGTTAGCATGGCCAAACATGAACGTGGTCTTCGTCGAGCCGTTCTTCCCGCCGACGCAACGCCACTTCGTGCAGGCCCTCGCAGACGTAGGGGCAACCGTGATCGGTGTGGGTGAGCGACCGACTGAGTGGCTGGACGACGAGCTCAAGTCATGGATGTCGCACTACCACGTCGTCCCGAGTGTCGTCGATGTCGACGTGATGACCGATGCCGTCAGGTGGATCCAGGACAAGCTGTGGGTCGACCGCCTGGAGGCAACCATCGAGGCGCACACGCTGCCCGCCGCGCAGGTGCGCGAGAACTGCACCATCCCCGGCACATCCGCGCGCACGGCCTGGTTGTGCCGCGACAAGCCGTCAATGAAAGAGGTGCTGCGGTCGGCCGGCGTGCCCACTGCGGCATCGACCGGCGCATCGACGGCCGATGAGGTGCGCGAGTTCGCGGGCGCGGTGGGCTATCCGCTGATCCTGAAACCGCGAAGCGGCGCAGGCGCACTCGACACGACCCGCGTCGACAACGACACCGAGCTGGGCGCCGCTCTCGGCATGTTCGGTTCGCAGCACGTCGACTCGATCGCGGTCGAGGAGTTCGTCGAGGGACACGAAGGCTTCTACGACACGTTGTCGGTCGACGGGCACGTCGCGATCGACTTCGTCTCGCACTACTTCCCGAACGTGCTCGAGGCGATGCGCACACGATGGATCTCGCCGCAGTTCGTCGCGACCAACCGCATCGATTCGGTCGAGGACTACCAGCAGCTGCGCGAGCTCGGCCAGCGCGTCAACGACGCGCTCGGCATGGGCACGAGCGCCACGCACATGGAGTGGTTCTTCGGGCCCAAGGGACTGAAGTTCAGCGAGATCGGCTGCCGCCCGCCGGGCGTCGGCGCGTGGGACCTTTACTCCGCCGGCAACGACCTCGACATCTACCGACAGTGGGCCGACTCGATCGTGCACGGGCAGATCTGGGGGAAGCCGTCGCGGCAATACTCCGCCGGCATCGTCGCGCTCCGTCCCAGTGAGGACGGGAGCATCACCGGCTACTCCGGTGTCGACGAGATCCAGGCCCGGCACGGACAGTGGGTGATCGACGCCCACCTGCCGGGCGCCGGCACGCCCACCCAGCCCGTCGCCGCGGGCTACATGGCAAACGCCTACGTGCGCATGCGCCATCCCGACTACGACACCCTGCGCGACATGCTCGACGACGTCGGACGCACAGTGCAGGTCTACGCCGCTTGAGTGGTTGTCCGTGACAGCCATGGTCACACTGCTCGGCCCGCAGCGGCGGCCGACGGTCGACCGCGCGCTGGCAAGTCTCGGTGTCGACGGCTCGATCGCGACGATCACCGCGGGTTGGCAGGAACGCGAGAAGGAAGACGCCGAGCTCACGGCGTTGCTCGGCGAACGAGATGAGAACCTGCGACTGCACGCGCGATGGATGGACGTGCTGCACTCGGATCCGGAGTATGCGAAGGCGGAGCGCGAGCACCGGGTTGTGCTCGACGAGCTCCAACAGCTCTACCTCGTCCGGCTACATCACGCCGTGCAGGCAACGCTGGAGGTGGCGCAGCGAGTCGACGGCAATCCACGTTCAACGTCGATGGCGCTCGACGATGCGCTTGCCGTCGTGCAGTTGATCGACACCACGCACATCAACAGAGTCGCCGAGCTGCGTGCGGCTTTCGAGGACGCGTGGCGCCCACAAGAGCGGGACGTCGTGGTGAAGCATCGTGAGGAGGTGTCGGCCGTTCTGTCGCGAGCGGCATGCCTGGCGATCGCAGGAGGCCATGTCGGGGAATTGCTCGCGGTCCTGCGCTTGTTCGACGTCAGGTCGGGACTCCCGGCGCGGCTCATCGCCTGGTCGGCCGGCGCCATGGCGCTGACGCCGAGGATCGTGCTGTTCCACGACCGGGCGGCACAGGGCCCGGCCCAGACCGAGGTCTACGACGAAGGCCTCGGCGTCGTGACGGGCTTGGTTCTGCTACCGCACGCCCGACGCCGGCTGCGCACCGACGACCCCATTCGGATGTCCGTGCTCGCGCGTCGATTCGCGCCGGCGACGTGCGTCGTTCTGGACGACGGTGTCGCTGTGCACCTCCAGGCGGACGGATCGCTGCCCGCCGACGCGCGCGTCGTCGATGAGCACGGGCGGATCGTCGAGGCCCGAGTCGTCGAGGCAAGCGCGCAATGACGACCACGACGGACCAGGGGAGCCCGGGCCGGCTCGCGATCAACCGGTTGAAGTCGGCGAAGCCGTTGGACGATGCCGCGGTCGAGCAGTTCGTCGAAGGGCGTGAACTCCCGATCGTCGAAGGCTTGCACTGCACGTTCCTGTGGCGCGGCGACGCGGACGAGGCGTGGATCTGTCAGCGCATCGTGGGGCTGCCTGACCGGATGCCGATGCGGCGGCTTCGAGGCACTGACCTGTGGTACCTGGTCCTCGAGCTGCCGGAAGGATCGCGGATCGAATACCAGATCGAAATCCGCAGAGGCGAGCACTACGAGCGGTTCAACGACCCGCTCAACCCGAAGGTCTCGCACAGCCCGGTCGGCTCGTCGTCCGTCGGCTTCGGCGCCGGCTACGAGACGCCGGACTGGGCGCTTCCCGATCCGGAGGCGCGTCCCGGTGAGCTGCGAGAACTGGTCGTGCGGAGCCGTGCATTAGGTAGAGATGCGCGCGTGACGGTCTACCTACCCGCAAGGATGCGGACGACGGCGTCGTACCCGTTGCTGGTCGTCCATGACGGAGGAGACTTCCTGCAGTACGCGTCGATGAAGACGGTGCTGGACAACCTCATCCACCGACTCGATGTCGCTGAAGTCGTGGTCGCCTTCACCTACCCGGGCGAGCGACTTGACGAGTATGCGAACTCGACGGCGCACGCGCGCTTCCTCAGCGACGAACTGCTGCCCGAGCTCGAGGTGTCGTTGCCGCTCGTCGGCCAGCGAGCCGGTCGATGCCTGCTCGGCTCGTCGTTCGGTGCGGTCGCGTCGTTGTCGGCCGCCCATCGGTCGCCGCAGACCTACGGCGCGCTCGTGTTGATGTCCGGCTCCTTCGTGTTCACCGACATCGGGATGGACCACGGAGGCGGCGAGGTGTTCGCCCCGGTCGTGAAGTTCATGAACCGCTATCGCGCGAAGCCACGGCGCGTTGCCGACCGCCTGTTCATGACCTGCGGGGTCTACGAGCCGTTGATCGTGCCCAACCGGTCGATGGTGCACGTCTTCGAGAGCACGGGGATGCAGGTCCGCTACACAGAGGCTCGTGACGGCCACTCCTGGGAGAACTGGCGAGACCAACTGCGCGACGCCCTGTCCTGGGTCTATCCAGGACCGCAGATGCTCTATTACGAGTGATCGCGTAAGCGCGTCGGCGCGTCCATGGACAATCACGTTGTTCGAACGTATGTTCGCACAGTGTGGGCTGAAGGGCTGAACCCCGAGCAGTTGGCGGTCGCCGAGCACGGCCGGGCGCCCCTCGTCGTCGTGGCAGGCGCCGGCACGGGCAAGACGCGGGCTTTGACGGCGAGGGTGGGCCGGCTGTTGGAGGGCGGGGTCGCGCCGGACCGGATTCTGCTGCTGACCTTCACCCGACGGGCCGCCGAAGACATGCTCGCCCGTGCGACGCGGCTGGCCGGCGGGACGACGAGGCGGTCGCCGTGGGGTGGCACGTTCCACTCGGTCGCGTTCCGGTTGCTCCGAGCCAACGCAGAGGCGTTCGGGCTGTCGTCGGTGTCGGTGCTCGACCCGGCGGACGCGGCCGCTGTTGTCGACCTGCTGCGGGACGAGTTCAAGCTGACGGGGACCAGCCAACGGTTGCCGCGGTCCGGCACCCTCGTGGACGCCATCTCGCGTTCGGTCAACACCGGCCGGCCACTGCGCGACGTGCTCGACCTGCACTACCCGTGGTGCGTCCCGCACGCGGACGGCCTCACCGGCCTGGCGCAGGCGTTCACCGCCCGCAAGCGCCAACGCGGTCAGCTGGACTTCGATGACCTGCTGCTGGCTTGGCGCGCCATGCTCGCTGATCCCGTCCTCGGCGCGTCGATGCGCGACATGTGGGACTACGTGCTGGTCGACGAATATCAGGACGTCAACCAGCTGCAGGCCGACATCGTTGCGCAGCTATGCCCGGACGGCGCGGGGCTGACCGTTGTCGGCGATGACGCGCAGGCCATCTACGGCTTCCGTGGCAGCGATCCGGGTCACCTGCATCGTGTCGACGGGCAATGGCCGGACTCGTGCGTCGTGACGCTGCACCGCAACTACCGATCCAGCCAACGCATCCTCGACGCGGCGAACCACGTGCGGCCGGTCGACGGTGCGCGGCCGGTCAAGCTGGCCGGCACGCGCGGCGACGGAGCGCGGCCGCGGGTGGTCAGCTGTCACGACCTCGCGCAAGAGGCGCGCACCGTGGTCGACGCCGTACTGGCCGCGGCCGACGATGGCACGCTGCTGCGCGAGCAGGCGGTGCTGATGCGAGCCTCCACTCACAGCGACCTGCTCGAGCTCGAACTGTCTGCACGTCGGGTCCCCTTCCGCAAGTACGGCGGACTCAAGTTCCTCGAGGCCGCGCACGTCAAGGACTTCATCGCGGCGCTGCGGGTTGCGGACAACGCACGCGACGACGTTGCATGGCTGCGGGTCCTGAACCTGCACAAGGGCGTCGGCCGGACGAGTGCCGGACGCATCGCCGAAACGCTGTCCCGCGACCCGGTGCACGGAGTCGACCGTGACGCCGATGCTGTCGCGCTCGCTCCCGCGCCGGCTCGGATGGCGGTGCAAGCGACGCTGACCGGCCTGCACGACGCCGCGCGGCGGCGTGGCACCCGGGAGCAGGCCGATGGCGTCGCGACGGTGCTGCGGCCGCTGATCACCGAGCACTACGACGATGCCGACGCTCGGTTGACCGACCTCGGACGGCTCGTCGATGCCGCTGTCCACGTCCGCGACCTGCCGACCTTCGTCGCCGAGCTGACCTTGGACCCGCCTGCCAGCACCGGCGACCTGGCCGGTCCGCCGCACCTCGACGAGGACTTCCTGGTGCTGTCCACGGTGCACTCGGCGAAGGGGCTGGAGTGGTCCCGTGTGCACGTGATCGGACTCGTCGACGGCGCGTTCCCGTCCGACATGGCGCTCGGCACATCGGGTGGCGTCGACGAGGAACGACGGCTGTTCTACGTCGCCGTCACCCGAGCACGCGACGAGCTCTCCCTTTACGTGCCGCTGCGCATGCCGCACCGCCGCCGAAGCAGCGACGACCGGCACTCCTACGCGCCGGCGAGCCGCTTCCTCGACGGGTTGGAGACGATCTGTGAGACGACCGAGGTTGCGCGCGAGGTCACCGAAGCGTTGCCTTCGGCCGTCTCCGGCCGCCTGTCGCTCCCTCAGCTGGACGACCTCTGGAAGTGATCTTCGCGCCCGCGACCAGCCTTACGGCGTGTCGCAAGGAAGAGTGGTCGTGGCCGCGAAGATCAGTCGGGAAGGCGTGCCTCAGGTGACGAGCTTGAGTGCGTAGTGCGAGTAGCGCTCGATGATGCCGTCCCGTGTCTGCGGGCTGTCGCGGGTCCACCACTCGGGAAGCCGGACGCCCATCGCGCCGATCGCCTTCACGTCGAGGAACGGGTCGGTGGTCGTGAACGCGCCCAAGCGGACGCCGCGCTCGATGACGTCGCGGATGATCTGCTCCGACTGGTAGCGGATGGCGAGGACGTTTTCGCGCTGCGCCTCGCTGAGTGCGTGGAGCTCGCGGTTGGTGACCATGGCCAGCGCCGGATAGTCGAGGTGCTGGCGCACATGGGCCTGCACCACGCACAACAGCTGGTCGCGCGGCTCGGCGCCGGCGTCCATCAACGCGTCGCGGAGCGCTGCCTGGTGCGTGCGGTGGCCGATGACCGCGAGCTCGAACAGCAGATCCTGCTTGCTGCTGACATGGAAGTAGAGCGTGCTCGGCTGCTGGCCCAACGCTGCAGCGATGTCACGGATGGAGACCGCGTGGTAGGTGTCGCGGCTGAACAGCTCCAGCGCCTTCTCGTAGAGGCGTCGTTTGGCGGGCGTCAGGTCGAGGCCCTCCGGCAGTAGGGCGAGGCCCGCTGCGACATCGACCGTCATTTCCCGCCCTCCTGACCCGATCGATCGTTCGACCGGTTCTCGACGAACCCTTCGCGGCGTCACTGTCCCACATCTGTTGACATATACGCAATATCCGGGCACGCTCCCTTCACTCGTGCGCGACATACCCGAACGGTTGATCGGTTGAGTTGAAGGAATGGCGGCGGTTGACGAGCCGGCCCGAGCTGCTGCTGGTGCTCGGGCTGCTTCTCGTGCTCGCCGTGCTTCCGTCGGGGCTGCCGGTCGGCATCGTCGGCCTCGGCGTGGTCGCCGGTTCGGTGGTGGGGCTGCACGCGATGGGCATCGCGTTGCTCTACTCACGAACCAAGGTGCTGAGCTTCGCCCAGTTCGGGCTCGGTGCCGGCGCCGCCGTGCTCTTCTACGCCTGGGTGCTCTACAACCAGTGGGCGGTGCTCGCCAACGGCGTATGCCACTGCCTCGCGCCTCACGGCATCTCGATGTCGCAGCTGCAGCACCACCCCGACGTGTTCCGCGTCTACCTCCAGCACCACCACCCCGTTGTGCTCGCGGCCAACGCGCTGATCAGCGCCGCAATCGGCGTCGCGCTCGCCACTGAGACAGGGCGGCAGGTGCACAAGACGATCGTCGGGGTGTTCCTTCGCGCTCCGCGCATCGTTCCGACCCTGGCCACGCTCGCTTTCGCGGTCGCGCTCACCGGCGGCGCCGCCAACACGTTCACCATGCGGACGGTGACGTGGTTCGGCTGGCGTCCGTTCAGCTGGTTCCCGTACGGACCACGGCCCGGCACCGGCATCAACGGCAAGACGGCGCTCCCGGAGGGAACGTTCGTTGCGCCCTACCACAACGCCGGCGGGTTCGTCCTCGGCGGCGGCACGCACTTCCACGTGTACGACGTCCTGTCCGTCGTGATCGCCGTCGCGGCTTTGCTCGCCGTGATCTGGCGGTTCCGGCTCGGCCGACGAGGACTCCTGAGCCGGGCCACCGCCGACAGCCTCGAACGGGCAGCAACGCTCGGTGTCGACGTCGAGAAGGAGACGAAGGATCCGTGGAAGGTCGCCGGCGCGATGAGCGGCTTCGCCGGCGTCCTCGGTGTGTCGCTCTCATCCTCGGCGCCCTCGACGCTGCTCGACACGAACACCATGACGCTCGTCCTTGCGGCAGTGGTCCTCGCGCGGATGATGAGCCTCGGTCTCGCCCTGGTCGCCTCGGTTCTGCTCGGCGTGCTTCAACAGGCGATGTTCTGGAGCTTCCAATCGCAGGTCCAGTTCCAGGCGTCGCTCGTGCTCATCGTCGGCGCGGCGCTGCTGCTCCAACGCGGGCGTGTGAGCCGAGCCGAACGCGAGGCGGAGTCGGTCTTCACGTCCGCACCCGAGCCGGCCAAAGTGCCGCGCGACATCGCCGACGCGCCCGGCGTGCGCGGGCTGCTCCGTGGGACGACTGCCGTCGTCACGATCGCCTTTCTGGCCTATCCGCTCGTCACCTCGCCCAGTCAACTCAGCTTCGGCATCATCGCGGTTGGGCTCACCGTCGTCGGTTTGAGCGTGCTGGTGCTATCCGGTTGGGCCGGCCAGGTCAGCCTCGGGCAGCTCGGGCTGGGTGCCGTGGGCGGCTACGTCGTGGCTGTCGCCGGCGCGACCTGGCATGTCCCGCTGCCGCTCGCGCTGTTGCTCGGCGGCGTTGCCGCAGCAGTGATCGCACCTCTGGTGGGATTCCCGGCGCTCCGGCTTCCCGGACCGTTCGTCGTCATCATGACGCTCGCCTTCGCCCTCGCTGTCCCCGCTGTCCTGCTCGACGCGCAGCTGCTGGGGACCTGGCTGCCCGCCGACCTGCCGCGGCCCGTTCTCCTCGGCCTGGACCTGTCCAGTGACCGCTACTTCTACTGGCTGTCCGCGCTCGTGCTCCTCGGCGTGCTCGCCGTTGTCGTCGGGCTGCGGCGCTCGCGGTTGCGGCGGGCGCTGATCGCCGCGCGCGACAACCCGTACGCCGCGCAGTCCTTCGGTGTCGACATCACGCGACTGCGGCTCGAGGCGTTCGCCGTCTCTGGCGCCCTCGCTGGGATCGGCGGCGGCCTGATCGCCTACGCGAACGGAAGCGTGCAGGCGGACAGCTTCTCCGCCCTCAACAGCACCGCCCTCTTCCTCGTCGTTGTCGTCGGCGGCCTTTCCGCAGTGTCCGGCCCGGTCCTCGGGTCGGTCGTCTTCAACGTGCTCACGCTGCTCGGCACGGCCTGGGTCGCGGCACTCAGCGGGATCGGCACGATCGTCGTGCTCGCGATCCGACCCGGCGGTCTGGCCAGCATCGTCGTCGGGCTGCGTGACGCCGCCATCCGGATCCTCATGCACCTGCAGGGGGTCGACCTCGCCCGCCTGTCGCGGTTCGGCGACGGGTCGCGCATCGCGATCGCTGACCGTGGTGCACAGGCTGCCGTCGTTCCGGTGCGCTACCGCTTCGTCGGTGACGGCTACGGGCCGGTGGAGGGCACTCGACTTCGACCGGTCGAGGGCGTCGCTGCGACGGATGTTGCCGCTGAAGTCGCGGCCGAGGTCGACGACGCGCTTGCCGCGATCAGTTGCCACCGGCTCGACGTTGCGTACGGCGGCATCGTCGCGGTCTCAGGTGTCTCGCTTTCCGTCGCGCCTGGCGAGGTGCTCGCGATCGTCGGACTCAACGGCGCTGGCAAGACGTCGTTGCTGCGAGCGCTTGCAGGTCTGGAACCCGCCGCACACGGCACCGTCGAGCTCTACGGACAGGACGCGACCGCGATGCCGGCGCAGGCCCGCGCAGGACTCGGCGTTGCCTTCGTCCCCGGCGGTGCCGGCGTCCTGCCGACCTTGACCGTGCAGGAGAACCTCGCGGTTGCCGACCCCACGCTCGACGGTCTCGACGACGTCTGCACTCGGTTCCCGGTGTTGAGCGAGCGGCTCGATGCCGCGGGCGGCGCCCTGTCCGGAGGCGAGCAGCAGATGCTGGCGGTCGCGCAGGCGTTGCTACGCCAGCCGCGGGTTCTGCTCGTCGACGAGTTGTCGCTCGGCCTTTCGCCTGAGGCGTTGGCAGCCGTCCTCGGCGCCGTCCGGGAGCTCGCGCGTGAAGGGACGACGGTCGTCCTGGTCGAGCAGTCGATCAGTGCTGCGATCGACCTCGCCGACACCGCGGTGTTCCTAGAGAACGGCCGCGTCCGCTACCAGGGTCCGGCACAGGCGCTGCGGGATCATCCGGAGCTGTTCTCCAGCATCGCCTTCGGCGTCGGTGGCGGGGTGGCGGCGGTCGGGGGTGGCTCGGAGCTTGCTCGGGTGCGCCAGCAGCAACGCGCGGCGAGCGATGTCGTGCTTCACGTCGATGCCCTGACCGCGTCGTACGGATCCGTTCGGGTCGTCGACAACGTGAGCTTCGACCTGGCCGGCGGTGAGGTCCTGGGCGTCATCGGGCCGAACGGCGCCGGCAAGACCAGCCTGTTTGACTGCCTGTCCGGGCTGCTACCCGCCACTGAGGGCACGATCGAGTTCGGCGGTCAGGACATCACCGGTCTGTCTGCGCACAGGCGGGCGGCCCGCGGGCTGATGCGGTCGTTCCAGAGCGTGCGGCTGTTCCCCTCACTGTCGGTTCGTGACTGCATCGCCGTCGCTCTCGAGACCCGGTTGTCGGTGAAGAGCCCGATCTATGCCGGGCTATGGCTTCCACCGGCGCGCGCCGAGGAGCGGCGTGTCGACGAACGCGTGGATGCCCTGCTGGAGCTGCTGCGCCTCGAGAATGTCGCCGACGCTCAGGTTGGGTCGTTGTCGCTCGGGTCGCGGCGCATGGTCGACCTCGCGTGCCAGCTCGCTGCGCGGCCCAAGGTGCTGCTGCTCGACGAACCGGCGGCCGGTCTCGCGCAGTCGGAAACCGAGATCCTCGGGCCACTGGTCAGCCGGATCAGCAGTGACCTCGACTGTGCCGTTCTCATCATCGAGCACAACGTCCAGGTTCTGGCTTCGGTGGCGCATCGGCTGCTCGCACTGCATGCGGGCGCCGTCATCGCGGAAGGCCGGCCCGCCGACGTGCTCAGCGACGACGTTGTCACGGCCGCCTACTTCGGTGCGCGCCGGCTCGCTCTCCCCACCACTGACGAGCTCTTGGTGACGTCGCCATGAGCCCTGCCCGGAAAGGAACCACTGCGAAGATGCCCAGCTCCGCGCGTGCTCTGCGCAACGCCACCCCCTCCACGCACATGGCGGCGAAGGACTTCCAGGACGCGTTCGAGCGGGTCGTGACCAACGCATCACTCGTCATCAAGGGCAAGGAGTCAGCGCTGCGGCTCGTGCTGACGGCGATGATCGCCGACGGTCACTGCCTGCTCGAGGACATGCCCGGCACCGGGAAGACGATGATGGCGCGCGCATTGTCGACGAGCATCGATGCGCGCGTCACCCGGATCCAGTGCACACCGGACCTGCTCCCGTCCGACGTCACTGGCGCGCCGGTGCTGGACGCGCGGACGGGCACGTTCACCTTCCGCGAGGGCCCCGTCTTCGCGAATGTGCTGCTCGTCGACGAGATCAACCGCGCCACTCCGAAGACACAGTCCGCTCTGCTCGAGGCGATGCAGGAGCGCAACGTCACCGTCGACGGGCAGACGCACGCGCTGCCCAAGCCGTTCCTCATCCTCGCCACCCAGAACCCGCTCGAGATGGCCGGCACCTTCCCGCTGCCGGAGGCGCAGCTCGACCGGTTTCTGCTCAAGCTGTCCGTCGGCTACCCCGACCGCGACGCCGAAGGTGAGCTGCTCGACGCGAACAAGTCAACGGAAGCGATCACGCGGCTCGGCGCCGTGTCGAGCACGGCAGAGATCCTCGCGATGCAGGAGTTCTGCCAAGACGTCGAGCTGCCCGAGCCGGTGAAGATGTACATCGTCGACGTCTGCCAGGCGACACGGACCGATCCGTCGCTGCTCATGGGTGCGAGCTCGCGCGCGTCGATCAGCCTGGTCAAGGCGTCGCGGGTGCGGGCCGCCTCGCAGGGTCGCGACGTGGTGCTGCCCGACGATGTCCGGGCACTGCTAGGCCCGGTCATCGAGCACCGGTTGATCCTGACGCCGGACGCGCAGCTGCGCGACGAGTCGGTCAAGGCGGTGCTCGAGCGGATCCTTGCGCGCATCCCGGTGCCGCTGGGTGTGGGTGTCAGCGAGTCGGCCCCGCCGCTGCAGACGGCGTCATCGGCCTGATGCGTCGCTGGACCTCGCGCGCGCGTCGGCGCCCCGCCCAGCCGGAGACGGCTGGGCTTGCGGCGCTGGTCGAGCGGTTCACCGGGCTCACCGCAGGCGGTGCCGCCGTCCTGGTGATCAGCGTGCTCGGGTTCCTACTCGCCCGCGCGCTCGGCGGGCAGGCGCTGTTCCTGCTCGTCTACGCCGGCATGGCTCTGGTCGTCGCGGCGATCACGACCTCGCGGCGCAAACGCCGGCTTGACGCGGAGCGATCCACGTTGCCGACGCGGATGCGGGTCGGCCAGGCGGCCAACGTCGAGGTAACGGTGCGCGCGCCGCGGCGGCTGCGCGCGTTCGTCCTCGAAGAGCACGTCCCTGGGTTGCTCAGCGATCCGGTTCGCGTGCCGGTCGCGAGTGTCGGTGGCGGCCAGGAGTTCGCCCACACCTACACAGTCCGGCCGACGCTGCGCGGGGTCTATCAGCTCGGGCCGCTCTCGGCGGAGTGGACCGATCCGTTCGGGCTGGCGCGTCATCAGCAGGTGCTGACCGAGGCGGTGGACGTGATCGTGCACCCCAGCACCGACGCGATCTTCGACCGCCCACTGACCCGGATGTGGGAGGACCCGCCGTTCCGTCCACCGGTGTCGAAGCCGTGGCCGCAGGGCTTCGAGTTCTACGGCATGCGCGACTACATCCCGGGCGACGACCCACGCCGGATCGTCTGGACCGCGGCCGCGCGCACCGGGCGCTATCTCGTGCGCGAGTCCGAGCAGGGCATCACGGACCGGATCACCCTTGTCATCGACAACCAGGCCGGCGCGCACAGCCCGGGCTACCCCTCGGAGACCTTCGAGCTCGCTGTCCGCGCGGTCGCCTCGCTCGGCAGTTACCACATCAAGCAGGGTTACTCCGTCCGCCTCGTCAGCAATGATGCACTCGTCGCGCCGGAGCTTCGCGGCGGCAGGGCGAGGATCGCCCTGCTGGACGAGCTCGCGAAGCTCGAGCTGTCGGACGCGCCTCCCCAGCAGGCAATCGAGCGGGTCGTGACCGAACGTCGCGGCGACACGCACATGTGCCTGGTGTCGACGCAGTTCACCAGCCGCACTGCGGCGCGGATCCGGCTGCTCACCGAGAAGGGCATGTCGCTCGTGGTCGCGCTGGTGAAGTGGGACGAGAGCGATCCGAACGCCCCGCGGCGCGCCCGCGAGATCGGCGCGCAGGTCGTGCAGATCAGCCCAGGGCAGCAGCTCGAGGCGCCGTTCGCCCACGCCCTCGGGCTGGCCCGACGATGACGACCACGATCGACGCGCCCACTCGTCCGGTCGACGACCTGACGCCGGCGGAACAGCCCCAGCAACCAGACGAGCCCCAGCAACCGGTCGAGCCGTCCGGGGGAGACACGGACGAGCACGAGGTCTCGCCCGTTACGGCAACGCTCGTCGCCGTCTCCGGCGGCTTGTCCGCACTCGGCGCCGCGTGGATGGTCGGCGGCATCTTCCGCGGCCCCGAAGCGCGTCTGGTCGCGATTCTGGGTGTGTTGCTCGGCGGTGGTTTGAGCTACGCCGCGACGCGATGGCGTGCGCCGTTGTTGCAGTACCTCGTGCTTCCGGCCGCGGTGCTCACCGGCGCCGGGCTGATGGCGTCCTCGTCGGGCGGCGGCACGTCCAGCCTGCCCGCGCTGGTCAAGGACGCAGCGACGTCGTCGCAGGTGTTGCAGCCGCCGGTCGACTTCGCCCCCGGATGGCGGCTGATCCTCGTCGTCGTCCTTGCCCTGTTGACCGCAGCCGCATCGGCGTTGGCGCTGTCGCTGCGTCGGACTCGGCTGGCGGTCGCCGTACCTGTGCCGTTGACCGTCGTTGCAGCGCTCGTGCAGCCGCCCGGCAGTGCGATCGTGACCAGTGCGGTCAGCGTCGGTCTGGTCGTCATGTCGCTCGCGACGTCGTACGCCGCCGATGGGGTCGGTGAGTCGTTCGACGTCGGATTCGAAGTCCGGCGCTTGGGCCGCAGCGCGCTCGCGGGCGTGGTGCTCATCGCGGCGCTGATCGTTGCGAGCAACGTCTCATTCCTCTTTCCGAACAAGAACCAGCACCACGTGATCCCACCGCGAAAGCCGCCGGTCAGCCCGCCGCCGAAAGACGTGCCGCTCTACAGCGTGCGCGGGCCGCTGTCCGGACCGCTGCGCGTCGGTGTCATCGACGTCTACGACGTGAAGCAGCAGGCCTGGCTGCTGCCGCCCGTCGACAACCAGCGGCTGGTGCGGCTGCACGTGCCCGCAGCCGTGCCTGGTGACGTCGCGACGACGACCGGAAAGGCCGCGCGCATCACGGTGAAGATCGACCAAGCGACAGGGCACGTCCTGCCCGACTTGGCAGGGACTTCGCACATCGACGGGTCCGGCACGGTCGAGTTCGACCCGCGGACGCAGATGCTCGCGCTGCCCAGCCGCCCGGTCTACACGGGCCTCACCTACACGCTGACGGTGCCCCCGTCGCCGACCCGCGCGCAGCTGTCCGCTGTCAATCGCACGGCGCCGCCCGCGGAGCGCGAGTTCCTGACGGCGCCGCCGGCACCGCCGGCCGTGCAGGCGCTGCTGGTCAAAGCGCCGCAAGGGGCTTACTCGCGACTGCAATACGTCCGCGCCGCGCTCTACACGCACTTCACTGCAGCCGGCGAGGGGAAGCCGACCGATGTTTCCGCGGCGCGGGTTGCGCAGCTGCTCCAGGGCGGCACCGGCAACCCGTACGAGCTGACTGCATCGGAAGCGCTGCTCGCGCGTTGGGCCGGCATCCCGTCGCGGATGGGCTTCGGCTACTACAACGGAACGCCGCAGTCCGACGGCAGCATCCAGTTCCGGCCCACCAACGCCGCGACTTACCTCGAGGTCTTCCTCGCGCCGTACGGCTGGGTGCCGGTCATCGGCACGCCACCGCGCGCGCAGGAGAGCCTGTCGAGCAACCAGTCTCGGACCAACACGCAGATCAAGGCATCACCCGACCTTGGCTTGCAGCTGTTCCTGCCGGTTCGACAGCCGGACAACATTCCGCTCTACGACTACGCCCGCTACTACGCGCTGCGCGCACTGCCGATCGTCGCCGGCGCCGGATTGCTGCTCCTGCTCTACCCCGTCGCGCTGAAGCAGGTGCGGCGACGACGGCGCGCCACGTGGGCTGCGGCTCATGGTCCTGCCGGTGTCGTCGCGGTCGCCTACTGCGAGCTGCGCGACCGCATTCTCGACCTCGCCCTGCCTGGCCGTGCATCGACCCCGCTCGAGCTGGTCGAGCTTGTCGACGAAGACGAGGAGCACGCCGAGCTGGCGTGGCTCGTGACGCGCGGTCTGTGGGGCGACCTTCGTGGTCAGCTGACCGACGAGGATGCGGTAGCCGCGAGGCAGTTGGCGGCGTCGGTGGCAGGCCGGATCGCGAAGGCCCAACCGGAAACGGCGCGGCTGCTCGCGGCGATCTCTCGGGCGAGCCTGCGGCGGCCCTACAGTCCCGAGGTCCCGAACGTGTGGTGGCAGCTGCGCCTCCCGCGGCCGGATCTGCGCCTTGCCCTTCGCCGTCTCCGGCCCGCGCACGCGACACCCGTCGTCGTGGTGCTCGCCGCATTTCTCCTCGGCGGCTGCGCGGGGCCGCAGCCGACGCGCACGGCCGGACCGGTGCCGTTCCCCACGCGGATCGCCCCGTCGATCGTGGCCGGGCTGACCGTGCACGACGAAGCCAAGGCCGACCAGGCCTACGTCGCCGGAGCCCGCGACCGCAACGTCATCGTCGGCTTCGGCAAGGTGGTGTCCTTCAGCCGCGATGGATTGATCCAGGCGGCACTGCAGGTCGGTCAGTTCAAGCCGGGCTACACGAGCGCCGACCGGCAGGTCGTCAAAGCCATCACGGCGAGCCTTGCCACCGGCGGAGCAATCGCGCGGCTGCGGCCGGAAGGCGGGCACGCGCTGTTCGGTTCCACCCAGGGCAGCGAACGCGTCTTCCTGTGGTTCCCGACGACACAGTCGATGGCGTTGCTGGTCGTCCGCGCCCAGATCACCCAAGGTGCTGCCGAAGCGCTCGCTCGCGGGCTCATCGACTACGGCGATGGCGGCACGATCAACGAGACCGCGCTCGCCGCTGCCTTCGCGACGGCGACCGGTTCCACCCCGGCCGCCACTCCGACCCCGGTGGTGACGCCATGAGACTCATCCGCACGACGGCGGTTGCGATCGCGGCAACTGCGCTGCTGTCCGCCTGCGGCCCCGAGTCGCACCTCAAGCTGGATCTGCGCACGGTTGCCGTGACCGTGCCGCGCATCGTCACTCCGGCCATCCAGCTGCTCCCGCCGTCGGCACCTCCGCCGGTGGCCTTGCCGCCGGTGCCGTCCGTCGTCTCGCAGCTGCCGCCTTCGGCGCCACCGACATCTCCGACGACGTCGCTGACGTCCACGCCGTGTCCGCCCGCATCACAACTCGCGGTGCCGACGCCGGCGAGTCTGACCGTCGACACCGCGCCGGCGACGCAGACCTTCCTGCAACGCGCGTCGGGAGACTTCCAGTCCGCGGCCGGCAAGGGCTCGTTCGCCGGGACCGTGCACGTGACGGTCACGGATCTGCCGCAAACGAAGACCGGCTCCGGTCAGCGGGTGAAGCCCTGGAGTGTGCAGCAGTTCGACCCGATGACCAAGACGCGCTCGGTCGAGGTCTACCAGTTGCTGATGCCGTCGTCCGCAGCGGGCGCGTCACCGCCCGGGGTCTACCTCGTCGGCCTCGCCTGGTCCGACCCTGTCCGTGGATCGCTGACCTTCCAGCCGTCCGGCAACGGGCTCTATGTCCTGCCGTCACCGGTGCAAGTCGCCAGCAACGACGCGCAGTATGTCGGGATCGCGACCGACCCCAACACGCTGACGACTTTGGCGTTGAGCCGCAACGTCCGTGGGCGCAAGCGGATCGATGTGTGCGGCCAGCTCGTCGACACGTGGACGGTCGAGATGAGCGGGACGCTCACGTCGCCGTCCGCGCAGTGGAAGCTGACCTGGAACCAGCAGATCGCGACGGCGTACGGCGCGGCTGACGTCGACGAGCTGCTCGACATGGGCGACTCCACCGGCGGCGTGACATGGGTTCGAAGGCTGGTCAGCACATCGGCGCCGAAGGAAACGCGATGACAACACCTGCCCGACGGCGGCTGCGCCGGCCGGGGCGCACTTCCGGGATGGTCAACCTCGGCATCGCGCTCGGAGTCCTTGCGATCCTGCTGCCGCTGCTGTTGAACGCGGCCACGTCCGCTCCGCCGACCGCTGCTGAGTTCGCGCCCAACGCCTCACAGGTCATCAAGAAGGCGCCGCCGGGCGAGGCCGCGGCGAGCAACGGTCAGGGCGGCGGCACAGGGACCGGTCCCGGCGCCGGCGCGAAGCCGCCCCCGCCCCCCAAGCCCGCAAAGACCGAGTCGATCCCCCAGAACCTGCTGAAGCAGTGTGTCGGTCCGCCGCCGGACCGCCAGATCGAGGATCCGCAGTCGCCACCCTGCATCGCCTACTGGAAGGGCGACAACGGCGGCAAGACCTCGCAGGGCGTGACCCGCGACGCCATCTACGTCGCGGTCCCGACCCCGAACGGGTTCAACACGGAGTACGCCGCTTTGGCGAACTTCTTCAACAACCGCTTCGAGTTCTACGGCCGCAAGATCATCTTCGAGTACTGCTCACCCAGCGCCGGCGCAAGCAGCCAGGGGTCCGGCGACCAAGCTCATCAGGCCGCCGACGCGGCCCAGGCCGCAGCCGGCTGCGCAGGGGGACCGAAGCCGTTCGCGTCGACGTTCTACCAGTTTGACAACGGGCGCTACTACAACCAGTTGATGGCCTGCCGCTACAAGGTCGTGACCGTCGGCTCGTGGGAGCCGTATGACACGTCGTACATGAATCGCTGCGCGCCGTACTTCTACAACTACCCGATGGTCTCGCAGGAGATGTTCGCGCGCATCGGTGACTGGTCGTGCGCACAACTGGTCGGTCACCCCGCGCAGTGGGCCAGCGGCTCGACCGGCGCCGGCCGCCCGGCCCTGAACACCACGAAGCGCAACTTCGGCATCTTCCTCGCGCCGTACACCACGGACGACCCGGTCGCTCGCCGTAGTGCCCTCGATCCGCTGGTCAACCGACTGCGGCAGTGTGGGGAGAACATCCCGTCCAGCCAGATCATCATCAATCCGGTGGTCGAGACAGCGCCGGGGCAGGCCGTCGACCCCGCGTCCGCGAGCAACGCGATCGCCCAGATGAAAAAGGCCAACGTCAGCTCCATCATCTGCCTGTGCGCCACCTTCCCGTTCGGTGCGCTGGCCAGGGCGGCGTCGACGAACAGCTACCACCCGGAGTGGATCGGCTCGAGCTTCGGCGGCCTCGACCAGGTGGTGATCCAGGAACTCGCGGCAGCACCCTCCGACGAAACGCGCAGCCTGTTCGGCCTGACCTTCGCGCCGCGTCAGATCAACCCCCTGCTCGAGCCCTACAACGCCGCCTTCGAGCAAGGCGATCCGACACTGGGACCGCAGACGAAGAGCACCGACTACAGCAACTTCACCCAGGTCTACCGGCCGCTGCTTCTGCTCGCGTCGGGTCTACAGATGGCCGGTCCGCATCTGACCCCGCAGACCTTCCTCGCAGGTTTGCGCAAGGCGCAGTTCCCCAACCCCATCACCTCCATCCACGCCGGCGCCGTCGACATCCCCCAGGACGGCTACAGCTTCACGCGTGACGCCGCCGAATGGTGGTGGAGCAACACGGCCAAAGGCCCTTACTCCGACGACCAGGCCGCGGGCAAGGGCGCCATCTGTTACGTCGACGGGGGAGCGCGCCACGATCTCGGCACCTGGCCGCGCAAAGAGCCCGACGTCTTCACTCCCACCTGCGATTCCGGATGACGGAGGTCACCGCTTCCATGCCTCAGCTCGAGGTTCACGGCACCTGCCACCCTGCCTACAGCCACATTCGGGAGGAGTTCGTTCGCAACTTCGCGGAGCGTGGCGAGCTCGGCGCGAGCCTGCACATCACCGTCGACGGTGAAGCCGTCGTGGACCTGTGGGGCGGCACGGCAGATCCCGCGACGGGGCGCCGGTGGGAAGCCGACACGCTCGCGTGCGTCTACTCGTGCACCAAGGGGATCGCCGCACTCGCCGCGCACATGCTGGTGGATCGCGGACTACTCGACCTTGAAGGTCTCGTCTCGGACTACTGGCCCGACTACGCCTGCGCCGGCAAGGAGCGCACAACGGTCCGGATGCTGCTGGACCACTCGGCCGGCGTCCCGGCCGTCGACGCCGATGTCCAGCCGGGCGACATGTACGACGCCGACATCATGGCGTCCTACCTTGCGCAGCAGCGTCCCTGGTGGGAGCCGGGCACCCGCAACGGATACCACCTCGTCACTTTCGGCTGGACCATCGGCGAGATCGTCCGACGGGTCAGCGGCCTGACGCTCGGCCAGTTCATCGCCAAGGAGATCGCCGAGCCGCTGGACGCCGACTTCTACCTCGGGCTTCCCGCCGAGCTCGAAGACCGAGTCGCTCCTATCACCGTGTGGCAACCAGGTCCCGACTATGTTCCGACGCCATATTCGCTGGCGATGCTGACGCGGCCGGACAGCGTGCAGGCCGTCGCGATGGCGAACGTCACCGCCGCCGGCGTGGACGCGAACTCCCGTGCGTTCCGTGCCGCTGAGCTTGGTGGCATGGGCGGCATGGCCACCGCGCGCGGGCTTGCAGGGCTCTACACGCCGCTCGCTCTCGGCGGTGGCTCGATCGTCAGCGGGGATGCCATCGTTCGCATGAGCCAGCCGGCGGTCGCCACGTCAGAGGACGCATTGCTGCTCATCCCCACGCGCTTCGGGTTGGGCTTCATGACGTCGATGGACAACCGACGTCGGGGTCCCCGCGCCAACGGGAGCAGCGTGGTGCTGGGGCCGTCAGCGTTCGGGCATGTCGGCATGGGCGGGAGCCTCGGATTCGCCGATCCGTCCGAGCGGCTCGGCTTCGCCTACGTCATGAACAAGCACGGCGAGGGCATCCTGCTCAACGACAAGGGCCAGAGCCTGGTGGACGCCACCTACCGGTCGTTGGGTTTCCGCACCAATGCTCCCGGTGTGTGGGTGCGGTAACCCGGGGTCGCGTCCGACAACGGTCTGATCGCCGCCGCTGCCCATACGACGAGAGCGGCGACGCCGAAGGCAGCGCCGACGACACTGACGCCGGCCCAGCGATGCGCCGACCACGTCGCCGCCGACAGCGCCGAGCCGACGGCTCCGCCGATGAAGTAGAGGACCATGTACGCCGAGGTCAGCCGACTGCGCGCCTCCGGTCGCAGCCGGTAGATCGCACCCTGATTGGTGATGTGCAGGCCCTGCACACCGATGTCGAGCGCCACGATCCCGACGACAAGCCACCACATCTGCTGCGACCCCAGCCAGATCGGGATCCAGGAGAGCGCGAGCAGCGCTGCGGTCACGCCGGTGGTCGCGTGCTCAAACTTCCGGTCGGACAGCGCGCCGGCGACGTTGGCTGCGATCGCCCCGGCCGCCCCGACCAGACCGAACAGGCCGATGACGGCAGGCGGCTCGTGGTAGCGGTCGTGCAGGAGAAACGCGACCGACGTCCACAGCACACTGAACGTGCCGAACGCGAGCATGCCGTAGAGCGCACGCAGCCGCAGCACTGGCTCCTCGATGAGCAGGCGGAACGTAGAAAGCAACAACCCGGCGTACGTCAACCGCGTCTGCTCGCGATAGCGGGGCAGCTGCGCACGGAGCACCACCGTCTGTGCGGCCATCGCGCCGGCGGCGGCGAAGTAGACAACGCGCCAGCTGCCGACCTGAGCAACCAGGCCCGCGACCGTGCGTGCGAGCAGGATGCCGAGCAGCAGTCCGCTCATCACCATGCCGACCACGCGACCGCGTTCGTGGTCGCCCGCCATTGACGCGGCGTACGGCACCAGTACCTGCGCCATGACACTGACTACGCCGACCGCGAGCGCAGCAGCGAGCAGCACGCCGGCATTCGGCGCCAGCCCGAGCGCCAGCAGGGCACCGGTCGCGAGCAGCGACAGCAGCACAACGAGCGAGCGACGCTCGATGAGGTCGCCGAGCGGGAGGAGCAGCAGCAGTCCTAACGCATACCCGATCTGCGCGACGGTCACGATGAGGCCCGCGACCGTCGAGGACAGGTGCAGGTCGTGGCGCATCACCGGCAGCAGTGGTTGCGCGTAGTAGTTGTTCGCAACGGCGACGCCGGTCGCAACCGCCATGATGACGACGAGCGTGCGCGCGAGCCTGCCGCCGGTGGTGGATTGTGGTCGCGGCATTAGAGCGAGTATGTCGCTCTGACTCGCGACATACTCCCTCACGGCCCCCCGGAGTCGGCCTCGGGTGTTAGCTGAAGTCGGCGGGGAACTGGCGCATGATGCCGGAGCTGAGCAGATCGGCCATGGCCAAGATGTGCAGGTGGACGGCCTC
>Ga0207705_10000485_pt1 | contig 34097 bp, 28 predicted proteins | sample KBSC13metaG_FD_184314 | JGI IMG/M metagenome (GOLD analysis project Ga0207705, IMG submission 184314) | Corn rhizosphere microbial communities from Kellogg Biological Station, Michigan, USA - KBS C1-3 metaG (SPAdes) (version 2) | ecosystem: Host-associated > Plants > Roots > Rhizosphere > Soil ... | reverse complement strand
GAGTGTCGGCTGCGCCGTCGTGGTCAACCAAAGGATAGATCACGGAATAGGGAGAGGCAGGCGTAATGCCGTTTAGCGCGCCGTCGCCAGGTGCGCGTTGACCTTGACAGGCAATGTTTTATCGTCGAATGGGGGCTGCGGCACGAAATGGCCGATGACGCCCGGCTCGAAAATCAAGCAATAAGTCGATCCGCCGTATTGAAAGAATCCCAATTCATCGCCTTTGGCGACGTGCTGCGCCGGCATCGCCTCGATGACGCACGAGGAGACTTCCGCCATGCCGACGAACACGCAAGCGACCGTACCGAGCGCTTGATCGTCGCAGTCGATGACGATTACCGCGCGAGCGGCGACGGCTGTCGTATAGCCTTGCGAGTCGTTCAGGCCGCCCGGGTCCTCGCCTTCGGCTTCGAGGTCGGAATAGTAGGTCCCATCGATCAAATAGGCCTTGACGACGGTGCCGCTGACCGGCGCGTGCCAGCGATGGTAATTGAACGCGCTGAGAAACGCTTGATAGACGGAGCCGCCGCCGAAACGCTGTGCGATCTCGCGTTGGCTCGCCGTAAAGATTTCCTGCAGCGAATACGGCTGCGACTTGATCCAAAATCGGTCGTGCAATCGCGTGCCGTTGCGAATCGCATACGGTGACGCCTCGCAAGCGCTGACGATGACCTTCGCGTCATCCGAGGGCATGCACATCGGCCAGTCGAGCACGGCATTCAGTGGGCAGTGCACGAGGCTCGATTCGCTGAACGGCGGTGCGTACGTCATCAAATAATCGATGACGCTCATCAATTCGTCGACGTTCGTATAGCCAAGTTCGTAGCCTGCGTGCCGTGCCCCATCGACTTGCGCTCCCATTCGCCTTGTACCTGCGAAGCGAGAGCAATTCGCCTGCCCGACGCCCGTGCGCCGTGCGCCGGGGGTCGTTAGGCCTCGTTCGTGTCGAGCAGCGCGTCTACGAAGCGCAGGAATGACGACAGCGAGCCGGCAACGCTTTGGTACTTCTCGCGGCCAATCTGGCCATCCAGCGTCACAAGCAGCCCCGCCTCACGCGCGAGTTCGAGGATGTCTTCGACCGTCCCGGTCGAGGCTTTGTTCGCGGCTAGGGTCGACATGGCGGCGCTCCATCGTGCGTTTCGTCGAGAGCCGGTGCGCTCGAAGATCGGTGCGCGGCTCCGCGGATCGGTATCCGTTGTCTTAAGTATCGGCCGTGCCGCGAACGATGAAAATCAGGGGCCGCCGAAGTTTGCGTAGGCGGGCCGGTATCGTTGTCGGCCTTTGCCTACATGAGCCTGGCACGCTCACGACACCGGTTGCCTAGCATTTGCCTGCGCAGCTTCGACGTTTAAAAGGCAGTCCGCAATAGGTAATCGAAGCCCAGCACGAACAGTGAGCACGACAAGCCGAATGAAAGATTCGTAAGCCGTCGTTTGAGGTTCGGTTGGCGTGTTAGCCACGCGGCGGCTAAAAACAAGCCTTCAGCCAAGAGTTGCACGGCGAAGATGGCGAGCATCAGCGCGGATTCGTAGCCTGCCCGGCCGAAACCGTCGAAGTCGATGCCCCGCAGTGCAATCCAATAGCCGACGCGATAGACCTCGTAGGCGACGAACAGCAGCGGAAAGACGTAGCTGCCGAAATAAGTCGGCGCAGCCGTTTGCTGCAAAGCCGAATGACTGCCATGGGTCTGCTGCATGGCACTTTCCTCGCGTGACAGCGCTGCCCTATGCGTGTGGCGAGCGGGGGCTGCGGGCGGCCAGTTCGTTCAAGACCGCGCCTAACCGACCGAATTCGCGCGCCTTGTCGAGAAACAGATGGGCGCCGAGATCGAGACAAACCTTGCGCATTTGCGGGTAGGCCGAGTTGCTGAGCACGATGGCCGGCACGCCGGGCCGATGCTCGTGCAGCCACTTCAGGATCGTCAGCCCGCTCGTGCCGGCTTTCAATTGCAAATCGACGATGACGACATCCGGCTCGTTCGCCTTAATGGCGGCCATGGCCGCCACGGGATCGTCGGCTTGGGCCACGATTTGTGCGCCGGGGACCCTTTGCACGAGTTCGCAGAGGCGGTCGCGGATCGGAGCAAAATCTTCTACGAGTAACACCTTCATGGCACACAGCGTCGATTTCGAGTACATGCCCCCAGTGTCCAGGAAAGAATTGACACAGAAAATCAGCCACGGACTTGATTGGTGTGCGGCTTTCGGTCCGCCTGTCAGAGAACCCCTACATGCGGGCGGCGCACACGTTTGCGCGTCTTGCGCGCCGCCGCATGGCGGCATCGGGCAGCGAGGGTTAGACTGATGCCTCTACGCAAGGCGGAGTCGGTCCGTGAACAGTCAAGTCTCGCCCATGAGCGAACCCCTCGGCGGTACGCCGTTGGCGCGCGCTTCGCCCGAGGCGCGTTATCGGGTGCTGATCGACTCCGTGAAGGACTACGCGATTTTCCTGCTCGATGCGAAGGGTCGTATCGCGACCTGGAGCGTCGGGGCCGAGCGCATCAAAGGCTATCGGGCTCAAGAGATCATCGGGCGCCATTTTTCGGTGTTTTATCCCGAGGATGTCGCGGCCAGCGGCTATCCGGACAAAGAGTTGCGTCGTGCCGCGGAACTCGGCCGCTGGGAGGACGAGGGCTGGCGCGTGCGCAAGGACGGCTCGCGTTTATGGGCTAACGTCGTGATCACGGCACTGCGCGACGACGCCGGCGAATTGATCGGCTTTGCCAAGATCACGCGCGACTTGACCGAGCGTCGGCGCAACGAAGAGCAGTTGCGTCAGAGCGAGGAGCGTTTGCGGCGGCTAATGGATGCGGTCGAGGACGCGATCTTCATGCTCAATCCGCAAGGGCTGGTGACGAGCTGGAACGTCGGCGCGGCGCGCGTGCTCGGTTTTCATGCGGCTGAAATCATCGGTCGTCATGTTTCCCGCTTCTATCCGCTCGAAGGGATCGCTGAGCGTGAGCCCGAACGCGAGTTGGCCGACGCTGCCGCGCGCGGCCGGCTCGAGAAGGAAGGGTGGCGGCTGCGCAAAGACGGTTCGCGCTTCTGCGCGAACATTGTGGCGACGGCGGTGTACGGCGTGGCCGGCGAACTCGTCGGCTTCGCGAAAGTCGTGCGCGACATCACGGAGCGCACGCAGTTGCGTGAGCTCGAATATGCAAGCGAATTGGCTGCGCGCATCGAGGCCACGCGCGAGCAGGAAAAAAAACGCATCGCGCGTGAATTGCACGATGACCTCGGGCAGCAGCTCACGGCATTGAAGATGGACGTATCGGCGCTGATGTTGGGCGATGGCGAGCCGATCCCCGATGCGGCCGACCCGCTTCATGCCGTGCACACGCGTGCGCTGGCGATGCGCGATGCCGTCGACCATGCGATCGCCTCGGTGCGACGGCTTGCGGCAGGGCTGCGTCCGGCGGTGTTGGACGATCTTGGCTTGCTGCCTGCGCTCGAATGGCTTGCAGACGATTTTCGCCAGCGGTCGCAACTGCTTATCGACATCGCGAGCAACGCCGAGGGCGTGCGCTTCAACGAGCGTGCATCCACCGCCATTTTCCGGATCGTGCAAGAGGCCCTGACCAATGTCGTGCGGCACGCCCACCGCGCAACGAAGGTCGACATCCAACTGATGTGCGGTGCCGCGACGTGCGAGGTCGCGATCCGCGACAACGGCTCGGGTATCCAAAACGCGACCGACGGGGGCGAAGGGCGGCCGAGCCCATCCGGGCTCGCCGGAATCCGCGACCGCGTGCGCCGGCTCGGCGGCTCGGTCGCTATCGGCAACGACGCGGGCGGCGGGTTTTCGATCCGGCTTACGGTGCCGCGCGAGGCCGTCGTGTTGCCCGCTGCATCGTCATCCTCGTCCCCATCCTCGCTTTGAAGGCGAAATCGACAGCCGGCGCGCCTCAGAACTCGTAGTTCAGGGACAGATTGAAGACGCCCGATGCGCGTGTCTGGGTGATGGGGCTATGCGCGGCGGCACCGACCAGTTGCTGGAACGCGCCGTCGGCCGTCAAGCTCCAGCGCTTGTTCAGTGCCAGCGAAGCGACAACGCCGAAGCCGACAGAACGAATGCCGGCCGATGCGTCGTATTGGCGGTAGCCCGAACGCGCCGATTGGCCGGCGTTCACTCCGAACCAGCTGTTCATATAGCGGGAATCGGCGATGGTCATCGTCGGCCCTGCAAACCATGAGAACGTCTCCGAACTGCCAGGCATCGGCATATAGGCGCCAATGTCGCCGATCCATCCGTTGTCGCCGCCGAAGCTGCGGCGCAGATCGGCGCGGAATACGAGCGGAAACGATTTTGAAATCGCATACTCACCCAGCAGGCGCAGGCTCGGCGCCGGATTGATATTGCCCATCCCGCTCAAGTGACCGAGGTCGTCCGCGGCGCGCCGGCCCAGATCGTAAGCGACGGCGAACCCGACGCGCCAATTGGGCCCCGTCAGGACATTCATGCCGAGGCCTTCGCCGGTGGAAAGGAAGAAGCGGTCGCGATAGCGTATGTCGATGCTCGGGCCGGCCATCACATGGTAGCGGTCGGAGCCGTCGTAGCGCGGTTGGAAGCTGGCCGAGGGGCCCACGCGGATGCGCCAAGTGGGGAGTTGCGGCTCGAACATCTGCTCGAGCAAGATGCCTGAAGAGTACTGCCACTCGGCGAGCGGCGAGGGCGTTTGCGCGTAAACGGCCGCGGGCGTGGCGATTGCGAAAAGCGCGCCGGCGAAAGCGACGCGCGATGCCGCGAGGGAGGTCGACATAGGTCTTTTCCTTATTCGATACCGCCGGGAGAACAGGCCCTGCGGCAAATCGTGCCAGACCTCGGAGCAAAGCGCATGCCCTTTTTTGTCGCACCGTGCACGCGCGGGTTCGTAATTTGCATTGCTTCGCGTCTGCGTCGAGACCAACCTGGGAGAGATGGTGGTGACCGAGCCCGACAAATCGAACGATGATGTGGTGCTATGGAGAGCGGTTCGGCCGGCGATGGTCGATCATCGCCGCGTCCTAGTCGTCGACGACTATCGCGACGCGGCCGAGGCCTTGCAACTTTTGCTCGATGCGGACGGCTTCGAATGCCGCGCGACGAGCGACCCGCACGAGGCGTGCGCGATCGCCCGCGAGTGGCAACCGTTTGCCGTTCTACTGGACATCGCCATGCCCGGGCTCGATGGGCTCGAGCTTGCGCGCCGGCTGCGCGCCGATCCGGCGACCGCGCACATGCTGCTCATTGCGTGTACCGGCTATGCGTCTTCAGAAGATCGTGCTCGTGCGCGCGAAGCCGGCTTCGACGCGCATTGCGCGAAGCCCCTGACGCCGCAGTTGATTCTGCGCGTACTCGAATCCGCAAGCGAGGGCACGCACCGCGTGGCCGACGATGTCGACGGCTCGCGAGACAACGCGTCCTGTGCCGGCTGCTGAGCGGCAACCGAGCGCGCTCAGTTGCCGCTAGAACGAACCTCCCGTCTTGTCAACGCCGATCCCGCGTGATTCAATCGCGCGGAGCCGGAGCCGGCCTTATGGTGCGTTATGAAAACGTGCGGGAGGAGACGATGAAGCATTCGCTGCAGGCATGCGTCGTTGCGATGACGGCGGCGAGCCTGTCCGCTTGGGCCGACGCCCCGCGGGCGAATCACGGAAACGATCCGTTCTTTCAAATCTCGCAGGCGGTATCCGCTTGCCCGGCCCCGCTAGGCCCGTTCGAGACGGAGCAGGAGTGGCTGGGGGAATCGCATTACCGGATCGAGCGCGGCAACAGCTGTTGGTGGGAAGGGCGGTGTCGGCTGTCCAACGGTTACCTCTACGACAAGGAAATCGAAGAGGCCGTCAAACGCCGCCTTTCAAACATCGAGCCCGCGACGCACTGGCGCGAGCACACGACACTATGGTTGACGCTGCAGCGGCGTTTTATCTATGTGCAAGGCTGCGTTGCCCCTGGCTTCGACAAGCAGGCTTTCGTCTCGGAGCTGACCAAGACGGCCGACGTCGAGCGCGTGATCGACCAGATGACGACCGATCCGGCATCCCCCGCATTGCCCTATCGCACGCAGGCCGATCCGGACAAACCCGCATCGATGCCTGATGGCGGCTAGAGCGGGTGCCAGCCAGTCGCTAGCGTGGGCCGGGCCTAATGCTGCGCGGCCGCTCGCGCGCGCCGATAGCGTTTCATCAAGGGGGTGGCGGACATACCGTGCACGAACACCGAAGCGGTCACGACCGCGAGCGCATACGGCACGAGCGGCGTGAATTGGCCTGCGGTGCCGTTTTCCAGCGCATAGGCCAAGTAGTACACGGTGCCGATTCCGCGGATACCGAACCAACTCATCATGCGCCGTTCGGCCGGCCCGGCGCGGGAGCCGAGCAGGGAGAGTTCGACGGCTAGGGGGCGAACGACGCAAAACAACACGACGATGAGCGCCGCGCTGCTCCACGTAAACAATGGTGTGGGCAGCGTGCTGAGCAGATTGCCGACCATCATCATCATGGCCATTTCGGCGATGCGCTCGAGCTCGATGGTGAACCCCAATACGCGCTCGGCCATATAGGCGTGTGCTTTGTCGGGATCCGCGGCGGTCGCGGCGACGTCGGACGAATCGATCGAGCCGATCGCGTCTTGCGGCGAGCGTTCGCCTGTTGCCCGATGCTCGACGCCGCGCATCGCGACCCCCGCGGCGAATACGGCAAGAAAGCCGAACGTGTGCAGCAATTGCGCCGTGCCGTAGGCGAGCTCGATCAGCCCGAGCGCGAAAAACCCTTCCAGCCCGAGCGCTTGGCCGTGGCGCGTGCGCAGCCAAGTGACGACGTGCGTGGTCGCGAAGCCGAGCAAGGCGCCGATGCCGATCGCGCCGACGAGCCCCCAGACGGTTTCGAGCAGTGTCCCGATGATGGGTACGGCTCGCGCATGGGGCGCTGTGCCGGCGCAGTAAGCGAGTGCGATCAGTAAGAATGGCTGAGCAATGCCGTCGTTCAGACCGCCTTCGCCTGACAGCGAGAAGCGCACGACATCGAGGTCGTTGGCGTCGCGCACCTGGACGTCGTGTGCGAGCACGGGATCGGTCGGCGCAAGCATCGCCGCCAGCACGCAGGCGGGACCCAAGGCGAGACCCAGGCCCCACACGCCGAACAGCGCGAGCAGCGGGACCGTCACGAGCATCGCGAGAAAGCCGAGCCGTAGCGGCACCGCCCATAACGACGCGAGGATCGGTGCGCGCAGGCGCAGGCCGATTGCGAACAGCGATGCAAGCAGCGCAACTTCGCTCGACAGACGCACGAGCGACGCGTCCCTTACGATGTCGAGCGCGATCAGGCCGGCGCCACCCGGGCCGAGCGCGAAGCCGGCCACGAGATAAAGCATTGCCCCTGTCAGCGGCAGCCGCTTGAATAGCGAACTCGCGATACCCATGCCGACGAACATGCCGCCGACGATAAGAAACCAGATCGTTTCGCGCATGGAGTTCGATTGCGCGCGCTTAGCGAGGCCGTCCGAACGCTTCGCGCAGCTTGCCTTTGGCGGCTTGCAGCACGTCGCGACGCGACTTGGGCAGATTCCGGCCCGCCCGGTTCATATAGAAATTGAGCATCGACATGGCGGACTGATAGGGGGTGCCGCGCCGTCTCTTGCTCGCGAGGGCGGAGCGCTTGAGCGACTGCGCGATCTCGCCGGCGTTGCCCGATTTAAAGATGCCGGGCTCCAGGTCGAGCGCGTCGCTTTTCTCCATCACCTCATGCGACCAGCGGCGCGGCCGCTTGCCCGAGCCGGCGCCGGCGCCGGCGCGCTTGCGTGGCGTACCCGCGTTCGTCTTTTCGTGGTGGGCCCGGCTTTGCGCGTGGCGTTGCCGAGGCGGGTGGCCGGCGCGGCGGCGCGTCGATGAGTGAGCGGTGCGGGAGGCCATCGGTCGATCCGTGTCGTGGGTGGGAACGGCGGGGACGGCGCGTACCTGTCGCGGCATGCCGCGCCGGGCGTCCCAACTTGGAGACGACGCAATGGCCATGCCCGGAGCACGCCGCGTTCGATGCACTGCGGCAACCCGGCACGATAGATGCGTGCAATATGAAACGTTGCCCGCAGGCCCTTGAATCGCGGAGTTCGCAGTCGTATCCGTGTTTCGTAAATACAAATCGATGGAGAAAACCCATGGCGAATCAACCGTTTTTGTCGGACGTCCAGGCCATTCGCAAGCGTGCGCGCGAGCACATCGAAGACGGCGCCGTGACCGCCGGCTATCAGGCCGATCGCGCAACGGTGCTCAAGCTGCTCAACGATGCACTGGCGACGGAGATCGTATGTACCTTGCGCTACCGTCGGCACTATTTCATGGCGAAAGGCATACACTCGAAGAGCATCGCCGATGAATTCCTGCAGCATTCGAACGAAGAGCAAGGGCATGCCGATCAGCTTGCCGAGCGCATCGTCCAACTGGGCGGCGAGCCGAATTTTTCGCCCGACGGCCTACTCTCGCGCAGTCATGCCGAGTACGTGGAAGGCACTTCGCTCGTCGACATGATCAAGGAAGATCTCGTGGCCGAGCGCGTGGCGATCGACAGCTATCGCGAAATCATTCAATTCCTCGGCGAGAAGGACCCTACCTCGCGGCGCGTCATGGAAAGCATTTTGGCGGTGGAAGAGGAGCACGCCGACGATATGGCCGATTTGCTCACTGGCCTGCCTGAGGAGATCAAGCGACGTTGACCTGCCATGGCACCGCGCTTGCTGCGGTGCATGCAGCACTTCACTTCATTTAGAGGAGCTGCGCCGATGACTACGAAGACAAAGACGCTGGGCGGCTGCAAAGTTGCGATGCTCGCGGTGGACGGCTTCGAGGAGGCCGAACTCATGGAGCCGAAGCGTGCGTTATCGGAGGCCGGTGCGCTCGTGCACGTCATCTCGAAGAAGCACGGCCAGATTCAAGGTTTTCGCCACGTCGAACGCGGCGGTACGGTGACTGTCGATGCAACATTCGACGAAGTGCGTCCCGAGCAATACGATGCGGTCGTACTGCCGGGCGGCGTCGTCAATTCCGATGCCATTCGAACGCTACCCGAAGCGCAGGCGTTCGTGCGTGCAATCGACGACGCGCATAAGCCCGTGGCCGTGATTTGCCACGGCGGGTGGTTGCCCATTTCCGCCGGCCTCGTCAAGGGCCACACCATGACGAGTTGGCCCAGCTTACAAGATGACTTGCGCAACGCGGGCGCGACCTGGGTCGACGAGCAAGTGGTGGAGGACGGCAATTTCATCACGAGCCGCAAGCCAGACGATATCCCCGCGTTCAATCAAAAACTGATCGCACAACTCGAGCATCGAGGCCGCGCAGCATGACGCAGGATCGAAGCCCGGCGCACAGTGTGGGCGCCGACGAACAGCGGGAACGGCAGGAAGGCCGGCGGGGCCAGCCGTGCGCGTGACTTTTCCCGACGATGCGCCGCAGTTCGACGGCGCGCAAATGGTCGTGCGATTCGTGGCCATGGTCGACGATGTTGCGCTCTCTTGCGCGATCACGGCCGAAGCGCTGGAGGATCACTTCGGCGCGGGCTCGACGCTCGAAGCCGAGCTTTTGCGCGCTTACGATTCAGGGCGATCGCGCATCCATTCGGTTTGCACGCGCGCGATCCAAGAAAGCGGCGGCGCGGCTGTCGTTTTGCGCAGTGGATTGTTCCGAATCGAGAACGCTTGATCGAGCACGAGGCCTAACGAGAACGAACCAGGAGGGCTCATCATGTCGCTGATCGTTGCTGGCCGTTTTACGACGTTTGCGGATGCCGAAGCGGCCGCGAACCGGCTGTTCACAGCCGGCTTCGTCCAAGAAGATGTCACGCTATTTTTTGTCAATCCGCCTGGGCAGCACGCGCGCTTTGCCATTGGGGGCGACCAATACGCCGATCCGCAAGCCGCGGGTGCGTCCAAAGGTGCGGGCAAGGGTGGTGCGATCGGCGCAGTAGTCGGCGCCGCGATCGGCGTTGCTTTGTTCAGCGCGTTTTCTTCGCCGTTTCTCGTTCTTGTCGTGGCAGCCGGCGTCGGCGCGTATATCGGTTCGCTGATGGGTGCGATGCACTCAACGCGCGGTGGGGGCCAAGCACCCGAGCGCGAGGAGGCGATGCATGAAGTGCGCGGCTCGGGCGTGCTTGTCGCGGTGCACGTATCGCCGGACAATCAGGCCGACGCCGCACGCGTTCTGCGCGAGGCCGGCAGCCTCGAGGTGGAGCGTGCACACGGGCGCTGGCAGCACGGGCGTTGGGCCGATTTCGATCCGACAAAAGACGTCGAGCCCATCGATCCGACGCCGGCTGGGGCCTCCGCTTCGACGCGCGCCGAGGCGCGTGCCGATCATTAGCAGCCCTAAGGTTCTCGATAACCGTAATCGACAATCCGCGTAGCGATCTTTCCCATCGGCGCCGGCTTGCACGCGCGGCGCCGTCATGCACTTCAGCGGTCTGCGCCGCGCCATGCCGTACTGGCCCATGCGCTAGCCTCTCGCCCTTCCACGCAGTGGGCAACGGGCATACTCATTGCAGTACCAGAACCAGCGTTGCCACGAATAACTCACGACGCTCAGTGTCTGCCGCGGTAAGCCTGCGCGGCGGCGACGCCCATGCCGGCGCGCCGGCTTTCAACAGGAGGACGTCATGCTACGTTATGCAGTCGTATTCTTTATCATCGCGGTGATTGCGGCTATCTTCGGTTTCACAGGGATCGCCGCGGGCGCAGCCGAGATCGCGAAGATCTTATTCTTCATCTTCGTCGTCATTTTCCTGGCGACGCTGTTGATCGGCGTATTCAGGTGACGGCGACCGGCAAAAAATGGGGTTCGCCGTTGCAGGGATTACGAGCGCTTTGCAAGGAATGCACAGCGCACCGGGCAGCCCGGTAGCGATCCTTGACTATCGGTGTGTCGTCGGCCGTCGCGGTGTCCGTCGCGCGCGGCCGGCGGCCAAAGGAGAATCGCCATGTCACGCGTGATTTGGAAAGGGGCGATCAGCTTCGGTCTCGTCAACGTACCCGTGCAGTTGCATCCGGCCACGCGCCCGGAACGGACGAGCTTCAATCTTCTGGATAAGGATACGGCCGATCCGATCGGTTATAAGCAGATCAATAAACGAACCGGAAAGGAAGTGCGCCGCGAAAACATCGTGCGCGGCTATGAATACGAGAAAAACAATTATGTCGTTCTGAGCGATGAAGAGATTCGCTCGGCCAGCCCTGAATCGACCCAGACTGTCGATATTCTCGCGTTCGTGGAAGCGTATGCGGTCTCGTTTCTCTATCTCGACACCCCTTATTACCTCGTGCCCGAACGGCAGGGCAAGAAAGCCTATGCGCTGCTGCGCGAAGCGCTCGCGCAGACGGGCAAGATCGGCATAGCCAACGTCGTGCTGCATAACAAGCAGCATTTGGCCGCGCTGATTCCGGCGGGGCCTGTCCTTGCGCTAAATACGCTGCGCTGGGGCGGCGAGGTGCTCGATATCGGCGAGCTGTCGCTGCCGCCGGCCGATGCGAAAGCGGCGGGCGTGAACCCTCGCGAGATCGAGATGGCAACAAAACTCATTGAGGACATGACCGAAAGCTGGGATCCCACGCGCTATCACGACACGTTTCGCGACGACATCCTCGCGCTCGTCGATCGCAAGGTGCGCGAAGGAAAAACGCACGAGATCAGCGAGGGCGCGCGGGAACCGACGCGCAAGCGGGCGACGGCCGACGTCGTCGATCTTTCGGAACTGCTTAAGCGGAGCTTGGGCCGCGGCAAGGGCAAGCATGCGGCTTGACGGCGGCGCCGTGAATCGCGCAAGCCACGCATGAAGGAAACGGCAAGGACAGCGGCAAGCAGAACATCGGAAAGCACGCAGCATGGCGGATAAGCTCGAAACCTACCGCAACAAACGGCGCTTCAACGAAACGCCCGAGCCGTCGGGTGCGCAACGCGCACGCCGAGCGAAAAGCCGTGCATCCAGCCCCGATGCCGGGCCTGCGCTCTCGTACTTGATTCAGGAACACCATGCGCGGCGTCTGCACTACGACTTCAGGCTCGAGCTCGACAGTACGCTCAAGTCGTGGGCGGTGCCGAAAGGGCCGTGCCTCGATCCTTCGGTCAAACGTCTCGCGGTGCACGTGGAAGATCACCCGCTTGAATACGGGACCTTCGAAGGGGAAATCCCACCGGGTAACTACGGTGCCGGGACGGTGATCGTCTGGGACCGCGGGACCTGGGAACCGGTGGGCGGCGTCGAGCAAGCCCGAAAAGCCTACGCGGCGGGCAAGCTGAAGTTCATTTTGCATGGGGCGAAGCTGCACGGCGGGTGGGCGCTCGTTCGAAGCGGCATGCGAGGCAGCGGCGACAAGGAGCAGTGGCTGTTGATCAAAGAACGCGACGACGAGGCGCGGCCCGAAAGCGAATACGACGTCATTGCAGCGCAGCCCGGCAGTGCGCTCGCGGACGGCGCGGCGGCTTCCCAGCGAGCCGGCAAGCGATCTGCGGAACGGGCTGATAAGCGGGCTGATAAGCGGGCTGACAAGCGGGCCGACAAGCGGGCCGACAAGCCGCCTGCGAAGGCGGCTAGCGGTGCCGCGAACGGCACCGGCAAAGCGCGCCGCGGCATGGCTGACAAAGCGGCCAGGGGACGAATGGCGGTTCCGGCGAACGTGCCGCATGCGAACCAATCGCACTCGGGCCATCCGGACATCGTCGCTACCCGCACCACCGCGTCGCTGCGCGAATTGGCCGCCTCCCCGGCGATCAAAGGCGCTGTCAAGGCACGCTTGCCCGAATCGTTGAAGCCGCAGCTCGCAACGCTCGTTGACGACGTCCCGCCCGGCGACGATTGGTCGTATGAAATCAAGTTCGACGGTTATCGCACGCTGGCGCGCATCGACCGTAGCGACACCAAGCCCGTTCGTATCTTTACGCGCAGCGGGCTTGACTGGACCGCTAAATTCAAAAGACAGGCGCAGGCGTTTGAAGCACTCGATGTCGACACGGCGTGGATAGACGGCGAAGCGGTTGTGCTCGACGAGCGCGGCGTGCCGAGTTTTCAAGCGCTGCAAAACGCGTTCGATGCGAACCGTCCGCAAGACATTGTCATCTTCGCATTCGATCTGCCCTATCTGAACGGCTACGATTTGCGCGACGTTCCGCTCGTGCAGCGCAGGGCGTTGCTACGCGCCTTGCTGGAAGGATTCGACGACGACACCGTGCGCTTTTCCGAAGACTTCGCGCTCGATGCGAACGACCTGTTGCACAGCGCCTGCGAAATGGCGCTCGAAGGGATCGTCGGCAAGCGGCTCGATAGTCTTTACAGGTCGACGCGCAGCGGTGCATGGATCAAGCTGCGCTGTCGGCGCCGGCAGGAGTTCGTTATCGGCGGCTATTCGGAGCCCGCGGGCAGCCGGACCGGCTTCGGCGCGTTGTTGCTCGGTGTCTACGACACGCGCGGCAAATTGCACTACGCCGGGCGTGTGGGAACGGGCTTCGATGCGGCTACGCTGCGTGCGGTAAAGAAGGAACTCGATGCTTTGGAATCGACGCGGTCGCCGTTCGCCGAGCCGCCGAGCGAACGCAGCCGCACGAAGGTGCATTGGGTGCGGCCGGAACGCGTTGCCGAATGCAATTTCTCGGAATGGACCAGCGAGCGCATCGTGCGCCAGGCCTCGTTCATCAGCTTGCGCCGCGACAAGCCGGCGCGCGATATCGTGCATGAGACGCCGCGTGCCGCGAGTGAGCTCGCGCGAGAGGCGGACCGGGACGTAGAGGCCGACGATCGGGACGCGGCATCGAAAGCGACAGCGAAAGCGATGGCCCGCCCCGCGGCAAAACGCTCGACGGCCCACCAGCGTGCGGCGTCACGCGGAAAAACTTCGAAGGGGGCGGGCGACGTGGAAACAACGGAAACCCCTAAGCGGTCGCAGGATCGCTTGAAGGAAGGCGACACGGTAGCGGGCGTGCGTATTTCTCATCCCGATCGCATGATCGACAAATCGATCGGCTTTACGAAAAGCGACCTGGTCCGCTATTTCGAGCGCATCGCGCCGTGGCTGCTGCCGCATGTGAAGGGGCGGCCCGTGGCGCTCGTACGCGCGCCCGACGGCATCGACGGCGAGCTGTTCTTTCAGAAGCACAGCAACCGCCTTTCGATTCCGAACATCACCCAACATGAAGGGCTGGACCCGGACCATCCCCCGCTGATTACGCTCGATTCCGTCGGTGCGCTCGTGGGGGCGGGACAAATGGGCACGATCGAACTCCACACCTGGAACGCCGTAGCCACCAGCATTGAAAAGCCGGATCGCATCGTGTTCGATCTTGATCCGGACCCAGCGCTCGGATGGGATCGCATGATCGAGGCGGCGCAACTCACGCGCGAGTTGCTGGCCGAACTGGGCCTGCAATCGTGGTGCAAGACGAGCGGCGGGAAAGGCCTGCACGTCGTGGTGCCGCTAGCCCGTCACGCGGGGTGGGAACAGGTCAAAGCGTTTGCGCAAGCGGCGGCGCAACACATGGCAGCCACGTTGCCCGATCGCTTCAGCGCCAAGATGGGGGCGCAAAACCGCCGCCGTCGGATCTTCGTCGACTACCTGCGCAACAACCGAGGATCGAGCACCGTCGCCGCGTTTTCTCCGCGTGCGCGGCCCGGGATGGGCGTATCGGTGACGCTCGGTTGGGACGAAGTGGCCGATACCACCGGTGGTGCGCAGTGGACCGTCGAAAATGTGCACGAACGGCTCGACGCCTTGCACGCGGATCCGTGGGCCGACTACGCGGGCACGAAGCAGCGCATCACACGCGGCATGTGCGAACGCCTGGGTATGAAGGACGATTGACGCGCTGCGCGCGGTGCGCCTCGCGGGCGCGCTTCTTGCGCTATTTCGGGTCTCCCTGACTGACTGTATCGGAGGCACAGATGGCGCAAACGGTAGGCGATTTCATCGTCGAAAGGTTACATGCGTGGGGCGTGCGGCGGATCTTCGGCTACCCCGGCGACGGTATCAACGGCATGTTGGGCGCGCTGCGGCGCGCGAGCGGCAAGATCGAGTTCATCCAGGCGCGCCACGAGGAAATGGCCGCGTTCATGGCGAGCGCGCATGCGAAGTTCACGGGCGAGCTCGGCGTCTGCATCGCCACGTCGGGCCCGGGCGCGGCGCACCTCATCACCGGTCTTTACGACGCGAATCTCGATCATATGCCGGTGCTCGCAATCTGCGGACAGCAGGCGCGCGCCGCGCTGGGCGCTCACTATCAGCAGGAAGTCGATCTCACTTCGATGCTCAAGGACGTGGCCGGGGCGTACGTGCAGCAGGCTAGCGTCCCGCCGCAAGTGCGGCACATGGTCGACCGCGCGGTGCGCATCGCGCTCTCGCAGCGCACCGTGACGGCCATCGTGCTGCCCAACGATCTGCAGGAACTCGAGTATTCGCCGCCGCTGCGCAAGCACGGCACGGCGCATTCGGGCGTGGGCTATTCGCGGCCGCGCATCGTGCCCGAAGCCTCCGATCTGGCGCGGGCGGCCGAGGTGCTCAATGCCGGGCGCCATGTGGCCATGCTCGTCGGCGCGGGGGCGTTGCACGCGACGGACGAAGTAATCGCCGTCGCCGAGCGATTGCAGGCCGGCGTCGCCAAAGCACTGCTCGGAAAAGCCGTGGTGCCCGATGAATATCCCTGGGTGACAGGCTCGATCGGCTTGCTCGGGACGAAACCGAGTTGGGACCTCATGACGCATTGCGATACGCTTTTCATGATCGGGTCGGGCTTTCCGTACTCGGAATTCCTGCCGAAGGAAGGCGATGCACGCGGCGTTCAGATCGACATCGGCGCCGATATGCTGAGCCTGCGCTATCCGATGGAAGTGTGTCTCGTGGGCGATAGCGCGGAAACGCTGCGTATGCTGCTACCGCTGCTCGATCAAAAGACCGACGACGCATGGCGCAAACGGATTGCAGGATGGACCTCCGAATGGTGGGGGGTGCTCGATAAGCGCGCGAATGAAAGCGTCAAGCACGGCGCTGTCAATCCGCAGCGCATTTTCACTGAGCTTTCGCCAAAGTTGCCGACGGACGTCATTCTGACCAGCGATTCCGGATCGTGCGCGAATTGGTATGCGCGCGATTTGAAGATTCGGCGCGGCATGATGTGCTCGCTTTCGGGCGGGCTGGCTTCGATGGGCGCCGCCGTTCCCTATGCGATCGCTGCGAAGTTCGCGCATTCCGACAGGCCCGTGATCGCGCTCGTCGGCGATGGCGCCATGCAGATGAATAACATGGCCGAACTCATCACTGTCGCTAAGTATTGGGAGCAGTGGAAGGACGGCCGCTGGATCTGCATGGTCATGAACAACGAGGATCTGAACCAAGTGACGTGGGAGCAGCGCGTGATGGAAGGCGATCCGAAATTCGAAGCATCGCAAGACCTGCCAAATGTGCCGTACCATCGTTTTGCCGAATTGATCGGCCTCAAAGGGATCTACGTCGATACGCCGGAAGCGATCGGTCCCGCTTGGGAAGAGGCGCTGTCGGCAGGACGGCCTGTCGTACTCGAAGTAAAGACCGATCCCGATGTACCGCCTCTGCCGCCCCATATCACGCTGACCCAGGCGCGCAAATTTGCGCGCACATTGATGGAGGGCGATCCCGAAGAGGGCGGCGTTATCGTCAACACGGCGAAGCAAGTGATGGCTTCGGTGTTTCCTGGAAAGAAGGAGTCCTAACTCACTATCTAGCTTGCTTGCCTATTGAGTTGCAGATGCGGTATCGCATCAACTTTGTTCGATGGTTCGGCGGTTCGATGACGCATCCGCTCTTTCAGAAGGCTATGGTGAGTTTCGCTTGGACACCATAGTCCTGCGTGTTGCGCGCGTATTGGCCGGTATAGCCGATGCCGAACGTCGCCGCTTTCGTCAGCGCGACGTCCAGCCCTGCGTCGATGCTTGCGGCGTCGCGAGCAATCGGCACGCCGGCTATCGTAAATGGGTCGCCGCCGGCGAAGTTGAACACCGACAGCGGCGTCGTGTCGCCCACGGCATGGCGCCAGCCGAGCGCGGCATGCACCGTTGTTTTCCACCCGTACAGCCAATACGCCCGCTCCCCTCTCACGCCGAGCGTCGTATAGGTCACGTTGGTGTCCCCGCTGATACTCGTCAGCGCAGCCGCGCCCCCCGTTTCCGTGAAGCCGCTCGTATGCAGATCGATCGAGGCGATATCGACGAAGGGTTCGAGCGTGGCGACAGGGGAATCGAAACGGTAACCGACTTCGCCGAATGCCTGAAGGGTCGCCGCACCGTAATGCGCGCTGAGATTTTCGGATAGGCCGGGGAAGGCAACCGAACGGTGCGTGTCGATGTCGTGCCACGTATAGCCGATGCCGAAGCGCAGCCCGAGCGGGCCCCATTGCGAGCCGCCGTAGAGCGCCAGATGACCATCGACGATCGAGCCCGACGAGCGGCGCGCATCGACGTCGAAGCGCGAATTGCCGGCACCCGCCATGAGGCCGACGCGCCAGTGATTCAGGACGGGCACGTCGGCGCCTACCAGCAGGCCGCCGAGCGAGCGTTCGAAGGTCGCTGCGTTGCCGTCGCCGCTCCATCGGTTCCATCCGCCGAATGCCTGCGCCCAGAAGGCGACGCGCGCGCGGCTGGCGAGGGCAAGCGAATGTCCATGCCCATTTTCCGCAGAACCTGCTGTCGGGGCGCCGGGGTCGGCGCTAGCGTCGAACGCGGTTCGCAATCGCGCGATGGCCGCATCGCGGGGGACTGCGCTGTCATCTACCATCGCCGCCTTCTGCGAGGCATAGACCTCGCCCGAGAGCGCATCGAGCGCCTGCCGCGCGCTCGCATCGTCCGCCGCCGAGGCCAGGGCGTCGTAGACCGTGTTGCCCTGGCCGAGGCTTTCCACGCCGTTGCCCGTCGCGCACTGATTGCGCGTTTGGGCGGCGTTGCAGAACGATGTACCGTTGCGCGCCGCATCGATATAGACGTGGTTGGCGTCGTATGCGAGCGACAGCGCGACGAACGGCATGGTCTGCCCGAATGAGCCGAACGTGCCGTCTACGCCGCCGCGTGCCGAGATGATGGTCCACTGGCTGCCCGGCGTGTAGATGCCGCCCGCCTTGACTGCGAAGACGGTGCCGCCGTTGACGATCGCTTTGCCGCTGGCGGCGATCAGATCGCCGCTCTGATTCGGTGTGATGTCGACCCTATAGATCGAACCGGCGTCGAAGGTGAGATCGCCGTTGACATGGAGTGTGCCCGGCGAATGGCCGGGCGCGATCGTGCCGCCCGAGGCGATCGTGGTCGTGCCGACGGAGCCGGTGCCTGCCAGCGTGCCGCCGCCCACCCAAACCGTCCCGCCGAGCGAGCCGTCGACCGATAGCGTGCCGTTCGATACGGTCGCCGTACCGGAAAACGCGGACGAATCGCCGGTCAGGTCGATGGTGCCCGAGCCGATCTGCTGCACGTTGCCCGCGCCGCTGATCTTGCCGCCGTAGACGAGCGTATCCGAGCGATCGAAGGCGAGTGTGCCGTTATCGACCACGTCGCCCGCGATCGAGCCCGATGTGCCGCCTTGGCCCAACTGCAGCGTGCCCGAGGAGATCGTCGTGCCGCCTCGATAGCTGTTGTTGCCGGTGAGGACGACGGTGCCCGTGCCTGCCTGCGTCACGCTGCCGGTGCCGCCGATTGCGCCGCTTAACGTCCATGCGTCGGAGCGGTCGAAGACGAGTTGGCCGTCGTCGTCGATATCGCCGGTGATCGAGCCGGCTGTACCGCCATGACCCAGTTGCAGTGTGCCTTGCGAGATTTCGGTGCCGCCGGAATAGGTATTGTCGGCGGTGAGTGTCAAGGTGCCGCTGCCGGTTTTGACGAGACCGCCAATCCCGCCGATGACGCCTGTGAGCGTGAGATCTGCATCGGTTTTGAGCTGGCCGCCGCCGGCACCGAGCGAGACGTTGCGAGCCGAGCTGAAAACCGACGTATTGTCGAGCGTGCCCCCCTCGAGTGTGACGCCACCGGCGGCTGCGCCGAGATTGGCATCGGCAGCAACGGACAAGGTACCCCCATCGATGAAGGTGCCGCCCGTATAAGTGTTGTTGCCGGACAAGACCAAGGTGCCGTTGTCGGTTTTTTCGAGCCCGCCCGGCCCGGTGAGGGCGGAAGCGATCGTCGCCGTGATGGCGGTACTGATGGCGCCGCCTCCTGCGCCGACGCGGACGATGGTGTTCGCATTGGCTAGCGTGATGGCACCGCCCTCGATCCGATAGCCGTTGGTCGCGAACTGCATGCCGTCGACCGAAATGGCACCGGCGGCGTCGTCGACCGTCACCGTGCCGGGCTGTCCCGCGAAGACGGCAAACTGCCCGCTGTTCCAATTCGCGTTGACCGAGCCGGTGGCGGTTGTCCAGTTGTCGTTGGCCGCATTCCAGACGCCGTTGCCGCCGTCGACGACACCGTTGTCGTGATTCGACGCGGTGCCGCCGTCCCAGAAATTAACCGAGGCACCGCCGGTATTCACGACGTTCACTTCCTGCGTGATCGACGTCTGCACCGACAGGTCGCTCGCACTGACGCCGGCCGGTGTGTTGCCGATTGCAAGGCCGTTGTTCGCGAGACCGCCGGTATAGTCGAACAGGCGATAAACGCCGGGGCCGAAGCCGCCGAGATCGGTCACGTTCAGCGTACCGGCGAGCGTAAGGTTGCCCGCCACGTTGAACACGCCGGCGGAGCCGTCCGGCACGCCGAGCGACACGTCCAACTTCGACTGGCTGGACAGCGTGAGGTTGCCGCCGAAGCTCAGTACGTCGCCTTGTCGTCCGATGAGCGCGGCAGAACCGATCGTCGTATTGCCGCTGAGGGTACCGATGCCTTTGAGGGCGCCGCCCGTTACCGCCACCGTACCGCCGAGCGTGCCGTCAACGGCAAGCGTGCCGGCGCTGACCGTAGTCGTTCCGGCAAAGCCGCTGCTGTTGCCGGATAGCGTGACGATGCCGGCACCGTTTTGCGCGAGGGTGCCCGTACCGCTCACTCCACCCGCGTATGAGAAGGCATTGCTGTCGTTGAATTCGAAGGTTCCGTTGTCCGTCACCGCGCTCGTAAAGGTGCTGTTCAGGCCATTGCCGATTTCGAACGTGCCGGCCGAAATCAAGGTGGCGCCGGCGTAGGCGGCGGCTCCGGTCAGTGCGAGCGTGCCGGAACCTGTCTTCGTCAGGCCGCCGCTGCCGGAGATCGTGCCGGAGAGGCTTAGGCTGCCGTCGGTTTGGAACGTACCGCCGCCGTTGTCGAGCAGGACATCGCGCGAGGATGCGAAGTTCGCGGTATTGGCCAGCCTGCCGCCGTTCAATTCGAGTGCGCCTGTGCCGAGGCTGGCATCGGCGGCTACCGACAAGGTGCCGCCTACGAGCACCGTGTTGCCTCGATAGGGGTTGATGCCGGTAAAAATCTGCGTGCCGCCTGCGATCTCGACGCCGCCCGCGCCGCCGATGCTGCCCGCGAAATTTCCCGGGTCGACGGGCGTGCTGCCGCCCTGGGCATTGGAGATGACGAGCGTCTTGCCGCCTAGAACAACGTTGCCGGTCGATGCGCCTGAGAGGCCTTGAATCGTCGCGCTATTGCCCGCGACACCCGATACGTCGAGCGTGGCGTCGACATGGACGTTGCTGGCACGCGAGAGATCGCCGGTGGCGCCGAGCGCGAGTGTGCCTTGCTCGATCGCCCACGGGTGGCTATCGCCCACGCTGCCCGTTACGTTCCATGTGCTCAGGCCGGTCTTCTCGTATTGACCAAAGCCTTCGTATTGCTCCGCGTTGTTCGTGTTATCGAGCGACGAAACGATCTTCGTGAGATCGAAACTACCGTCGGACGAACCGCCGAGCGCGAGGATATTGCCGCCGCCCGACGCGACGGCCTTGCCGTCCATGACATATCCGGCTTGCAGTTCGAGCAGGTTGCTGTTGCCATCCAGCTTTACCGCGATCCCGCCGGGCGCGGTTTGCGAGGAATCCAACAGGGACCATCCACCTTCGATGTCGCCGCTGCCCGCATTGACGATCGTATTGCCGTCGCCGTGGACATGGACGCCGATGCCGAGCGGCGCATGCCCGGCTGAAGCGCCGGGATTGGTGAAGCCCCGGTTGAAGAACGTATTGTTGCTGCCGTAGAGGTCGATCCCGTCGCCGCCGCTACCGTCGGCGATGCCGCCGCTGCCGGCTGCGCCGTTGCCGCCGTTCAATCCGGTACCCGAGCGGTTGCTGATGTTGGTTATCGTCGCGCCGTCCGCGCTGACGACAACGCCGGTGCCGCCACTGCCGCCCGACGGTCCCCCCATGCCTCCGATAATTTTGTAGCTGTCTCGCGCATTGAAGGTGAGTGTGCTTCCCTGAAAGTACAGCCCGACGCCCCCACCCCCGCCGGCGTTGTTGGACGTGCCGGTGCCGCCGGCACCGCCATAGATGTAGTTACCGTCGTCGATGAACTGATTGCCGATAAAAACGAAGCCGGCACCGCCGCCGCCGGCACCGCCCGAGGCGCTCGCGCCGCCCGCGCCGCCGCGGATCGAAGTGCTGCCCGGCGCGCCGAGAAACATATTACCGGAGGTCGTCACCGCGCCGGCACCGCCGCCGCCCCCTGCGATCCCGGCTGTTCCGGCGACGCCGTCGTTCCCGGTCACCGTGCCCGTGATCTGGGGACTATCGAACGCTTGCGTGGCGCCGCCGCAGCCCGCGCCGAACGGTTGTGTGTCGCACGATAGTGCACCCGCGCCGTTGGCGCCCCGGTTCAGTGTTCCTGCCGTGCCCGCGATCGAGCCGGTACTTCCGCCGCCGCCGCCGCCGTTGTTGCCGCCGCCCGTGCCGCCGGTGCCCGATGCGCTCGACGCACCCGCTCCGCCGCCGACATCGATGACCTGAGCCAAGCAAGTGGGCATCCCAGCGGCGCTGATGGCACCCGCCATCGACAGGGCCACCGCGCACGTGCGCAATCGATAGTGCGGCCATCTCCCCGATAGGGTGGCGCCATGCGGCTGGGGCTTGATCGGCCGCGGCCACGCCGATCGATTTCGCACCTCCAGCCCCCCGCTGCTCGCCAACCTGTGGCCCGCATGCTTCTTTTGACTAGGCGCTTTGTATCGTTCGATTGTCATCGTCAGATTGTGTTTTCGCGGATCCGCTTCATTCAATGTTCGATCATTGCCGTGCTGTCCTGCGAACTCACTGCTCGGATGAAGTGCTGCGCTACGCATTCATACGTCGATCCGCGAAAAAGCGCCATCGCTCGAACGGCGATATTCGTCGAATTCTCAATATTTAATCTTTTGGATGTTGCATAGTGGTTTAGAAAAAACGATTTTCAGATGGATCGCCGTGTCAGGGCGCGGCGTTGGAGTGTCGCGGGCCGATCGACGTAGCCTGATTCGAACGATGGGGTTTCATTAATTGAGACGGAATTACAAGACCTGCTCACACCGTCCGTTATTTGTTTCCGTTCTTAAAAAAATAATTCATGCTGAATGCCGTGAAGACAATCGACTACATGAAAGCCACTGCGCAGGCATGACGTCGGCCAGTTCGTTCCCATGCAATTTTTTATAGAGAATGGAGGAATCCATCATGTTGAGCGCTGAAAAAATCGGCATCTTGGCGGGCGGGGCGGGGACGATCACGATCGGTCCTGACGCAGCGGTGAAGCTCTATCCGCACCAAGGGCGATACCTCACGGCGACGATCAAGATGAAAAGCGGCAACCTGATTCCCAAGGGCGCGACCATCGATTTTTCAAAGAGCGGCGCGGGCGACAGTACCGGTTTCAAGCTGCTGTACGGCGAGCCCGATAAGACGAGCGTGCGGATCGCGATCGACCCGCTGGACAACACGCAAGGTGTTGCTAAGCTGTGCGTTTGCTACGATGCCGCCGTCGGGACGAACGCCATCGTGGTGAATGCGCAAGCGGGTACGGGCTGGACCGCTTCGAAACCGGACGATGCCGTGACGGTCACCTATACGGTGCTGACGAACGACCCAACCGTCATTTGCTCCGGCGCGAGCAAGACCGTGCTGCCGATCCCGTCCGCCACGGACGGCGATAACCTCACACCGAGCACGGATGCGTACACGACGAAATACACCTGCACGGTCATGGACGGCGCTAGCCCGATCTCGGACTACATCATTGAGTGGCACGAGGCGGCTACGACCTCGCACGGCCTTTTCAGCTTTTTGATGAACGCGTATACGGCCGAGACCGCGACCAATGCGGACAAACTGCCGTCGAGCGACGCGGTCTTCATCCTGGACACGAACCAGGGCGATTTCGTGCGCACGGCGACCGATAGCAGCGGCACGGCGAACCTGTTTCTGGTCGCTAAACACAAATATGGGCCTATTGCGCAAGGTGTCATCGCGCGCTACGACTTCGGCGTGACGTACGAGTACCCGAGGCCGTTCCTGGTTGTCGATACGAGCGACGCTGCTCAAGACTTGGAGGACTCACAGCCCAGGATCGACGATGTCATGGATCAAGACACGCTGGATTTTGGTTTTCTCGAGAACCCACCCTACGTAAGCGTCATTCTTCCCAACGATTCGGATGCCGCTTTGCACGACGACATCTATCTGATAGTCAACGGAGCGATCGCGGCTGGACCCTATCACCCGGACCCGGACGGCAACGACTTGCATTGCCGGGCTCTGGCCAGCTTGTGCTTCAGCAACTATCTCGAGGGTGGGGGACAACAAAAGAACGAGATGCTTTTTGTCGTAGGAAGCGTAGACAAAGGCCACTCGTACGCCAGCGCAACCACAGGCTTTTACGGCACGGGCAACAACATCGAACTGCCGGGCGGGACGCTCGATGCTGCGCTGCTCGATCCGCAAGAGGGGTACATCAACAGTACGACGCTGCTCGAGGGTTGGGTGGCCATAACGATCCAACTGGACCAGTCGACGACTAGCGGTTGGCAGGCCAGCATAGGCGACACGATCAGCGGGACCGCCGTATTGACCGGCTACAAACCCAATAGCGACGTTTTAAGGCAGCCGCAGACCGTTGCGTCGAGCCCGCTGCCGCCGATCAGTGCGCACGATCTGGACCAAGGGTCGGTGTTGCTGAAATTCCCGGTAACGCCATTCGACGGCTGGGATGCAAGAAAACATCCGCCGCAGACAGAAGGTCGATGCTGCCTGCTTTATACGGTGCGCGGGTCGGGCGGCGATCAAAACTCCGAGGTGCTCTCGGTGACACTGAACACGGCCGATTTGAGCTACTAACGCAGCGTGCGCAGGGCGCGCTCGGAAACGGCTTGGTGCCGGCGCCGGCCTGCGCAAAGCGACCGAGACGAGCGAAACGCAGCCGATATCGAGGAGCGCACACCGATGCATCGCACGAAGCCCGGCACTAGACGGCGGGAGACCGTGGACGAATCGGTCCAGTTGGACGCGCCTACTTTGCCCCAAGCGGTGCAAGAAGGCGGGCAACTTGTCATCCATGTCGACGATCTTCAGGCCGGCGACAAAATCGTGGTTCAGATCCCGAACGATCAAACGAACTGGCACCCCACTCGAGGCGATACGCTGCGGGGTTACTTGAACGATATCGCCTCGGAAAACGCCGTTTATATCGATCAGAACGACCTGACCAGCCCCGCGTGGGATACCTATTTCGATCCGAGCGACCTTCTCAACGGGACCTATGTTGCGACATACACGAAGACGAGTGAAGTCCACGATGTCGTAGGCTCACTTCCGACGTCGGTAACCCTGGAAGGCATCGCGGCGCCCAGCTATGCGCTGGAGTTGGATTGCATCACGCCTAACGGTGAGCCGGCGGACGGGATCGCCGAGAATCAAGGTCGAGCTGTTGTGACCTATGGCGACGCGGTGTTGCAAGACGCGCAGACTGTGAAGTTCACATTCGAGGGCGGATCGGCCAGTTTCGATACGAGCAAGCCTTATGTAAAGCGCCCGGATTCCACCCGCACCGTGCTCTATGTCCAGACGCACACGTTGAACAATCAGGCGGTGGCTGACGCGTATTTCACCGATGCGCAGCCGGAAACGGTCACCCTCAAGGCTGCTTTGCCAGACTTCCAAGACGTTCCCTCACAGACGAAAGACTTTGCGTTCGCTGTGGTTTCAGCCCAGCGCTATAAGGTAAGAATCACGGACTACGATTCGCTCATCGCCGATGGGGAATCGACGAGCGTTGCCGGCACGGTATCCGATACCTTGACGGGACGGGCGGTTGACGGGACGTGTCGCGTCCAATGTGCCTGGCCTGTGGGAGGGCCCGATAGCGCGGCCGTGACAAACGGGACGTTCTCGTTCAGCGTCTATGGGGAATACGCGAGCGGGAGAGTGCCAAGACACGGCGAAGTCACGGTAGCGTACGGCGACGGTAGCGACAAGGTCGGCATTTATGTCGCCCCGCTCCCACCGTAATCGTCGGACCGCCGCCCGCCTAGCCGTTCAGCCTGGCGCCGCGTCGTGCGAACCATGCTGCGAGACCGAGTCCCAAGGCCAGCGCGGCGCCGACCGTGGCGCCTCGATGCGTGTCGATCCATAGCGACGTGCAGGTTGGCTTTGCCTCGCTGCTGAACGAGCCGCGTACCCGATGCAGACCGGGAACCGGATGCCAGAGATCGACGGCGTGTTCGGGGTCGGTTTTGCTCGCGCGCTGCTGGGCCTTGAATGCACGCTTGGCGAGATAACGGTCCAGACAGCCGGGTGCGATCTTGTTGGCGACGATCGCTTTGATCGACGACAACCCCACATGAAGCTCGCGTCGCGCGTGCCCAGCTGCCCATACGATCGCGTTCGCGGCCACCTCGGGCTCGTACACGGGCGCGACTGGACGCGGCGCGCCCGGCATGCGGCTCAGCGCCCAATCGAACTGCGGCGTATTGAGCGCAGGCATCTGCACCATCGTCACGCGCACCCCGCTTTTGTCGTGCAGTAACTCGCAGCGCAGTGCATCGGTGAAGCCTCGGATCGCGAACTTGGCGCCGCAGTACGCCGATTGCAACGGAATCGCGCGATAGGCGAGGGCGGAGCCCACTTGCACGATGACGCCCTCGTCGCGCGGCCTCATCCGTTTAAGCGCGGCCATCGTGCCCCAGACATAGCCGAGATAAGTCACGTGGGTCGCGCGCGCGAACTCAGCCGGCGCGATGCTCGAGACGGGCGCGAATATCGTCACCATGGCGTTATTGACCCAGACGTCGATCGGGCCCAGTTCGTCTTCGATGCGCTGCGCCGCGCTTTCGACCGCTTCGGCAGAACTGACATCGATTGGGATGGGCAATGCGCGCACGCCGCCGCCCCGGGCGGTCTGCGCAACCTGTTCAAGGGCTGCTTCGTCGCGAGCGAGCAGTGCGACGTCGGCGCCCAGACGTGCAAATGCGAGCGCCGTCGCGCGGCCGACGCCTGCACTCGCGCCGGTAACGACGACGATCTTCGGGAAGCGACGTGGGCGCGTCATGGCGGACTCTCCTTAGCGAGGCAGCGAGGGTCGATGCGCTGCCGTTGCCTGCGCATCGCAGCTAGTGCGCTGCCCCACGCATACGGCGTGCCGGACCGATCGCGCCTCGATCGTATCGATTGGCACTGGGCTTGCTCGCCGATGTAACGATAACCGTATGTGTCACGTCTTCGATCGTCCCGATCGTCCCTTTCCTACCCGGTGATCACTGCCCGCCATGAGCGCTCTCTTGCTGTCCCGTTTGCAGTTTGCGTGGGTCATCGCGCTGCATATCCTGCTGCCCGCCTTCACCGTGGGCCTCTCGTGTTACATCGCGACGCTCGAAACACTCTGGTGGGCCACGGGGCGCGATGTCTACCGGCGGCTGTCGGCGTTCTGGCTTCGCATTTTTGCCGTGTCGTTCGGCATGGGCGTTGTATCAGGCATCGTCATGCCGTTTCAGTTCGGCACCAATTGGAGCCGGTTCGTGGCCGCAACATCGAGCACGATCGGTTCGTTGATGGCTTACGAGGTCTTGACGGCATTCTTTCTCGAATCCGCATTCCTCGGGGTGTTGCTGTTCGGCAGGAAACTCGTGCCGCAATGGGCGCATGTGTTTTCCGCCATCTTTGTCGCGCTTGGGACGCTGATGTCGTCGTTCTGGATTCTCGCCGTGAACAGTTGGATGCAGACGCCCACCGGTTATCGGATCGTCGACGGCAAGTTCGTGCCCGACAGCATGCTCGCGATCATCTTTAATCCGTCGTTCCCCTACCGGCTGGCGCATACGGTTACGGCGTTTCTCGTGACGACGGCGTTCGTCGTGCTGGGCACAGGCGCGCATTATTTGCTGACAGGACGCTGGCGCGAGGAAGCACACGTCATGGTGAAAATGAGCCTGTGGTTTCTGGCCGTCATGGTGCCCGTACAGGTTGCGATCGGCGATGCGCACGGGCTCAACACGCGCGAGTATCAGCCGGTCAAGCTCGCCGCCATGGAGGGGCTCTGGGATACAGGGCGGCGCGTCCCCGCGAATCTGTTTTCAATTCCCGATGACGACGAGGAGCGCAATCACTTTGAGATCTCCATTCCGGTCTTGGGAAGCATTTATTTGACGCACGATCCGAACGGTCTCGTGCGTGGCCTCAAGGATTGGCCGCGCGCTGACCGGCCCGTCGTTCCTATCGTCTTCTTCGCTTTCCACATCATGGTGGCCATCGCTTTGCTGATGCTGGCCACCATCGTTTGGGGCCTCGTGTTGTGGCCTAAACGAAAGCTTTATGGGAGCCGCCGATGGCTTGCGATATGCCGTGCAGCCAGCCCGCTCGGCTTCATCGCCGTCCTCGCGGGCTGGACGACAACCGAGGCGGGACGCCAGCCGTGGACCGTTTACGGTCTGATGCGTACGGCCGATTCGGTAACGCCCTCTCTAACGACCGGTGACGTGACTTTGTCGCTCGTGCTCTATGTAATCAGTTACCTCTTCATTTTCGGCGCGGGCGGTGTGCTGATCGCACGGCTCATGCGGATCGGGCCCGATGTGCCCGAGCGCGAGCGCGCGACGCTCGATCGGCGCGCCGCACGCCCGTTGTCCGCCGCCCAGCCGGCGCATGACGATAGGGCGAAAGCGCCTGTATTGCCCGGCACCACGGGAGGCGACGATGACGCAGCTTGACTTGGTGCCGCTATGGGCGGCGATTCTCGGCTTTGCCGTGTTGATGTATATCCTGCTCGACGGGTTCGATTTGGGCGTCGGCATTTTGTTTTTGCTGCGCAAGAACGAAGCCGATCGCGACATCATGATGGCGTCGGTCTCGCCGGTGTGGGACTTCAACGAAACCTGGCTTGTGCTCGGCGGCGGCGGGCTGTTGGCGGTTTTCCCCGGTGCGTTCGCAATCATCCTTCCGGCCGTCTATTTCCCGGTGCTGCTGATGTTGCTCGGGCTTATCTTTCGCGGCGTGGCTTTCGAATTCAGAGGCGTGCCGGAGGCGAACAAGCGTCTGTGGAATATTGCGTTCGCGTGCGGTTCGGTGCTGGCAAGCTTCGCTCAGGGCGTGATAGTCGGCATGTTCATCGACGGCTTCAAGGAAGCGGGCGGGGTATTCGTCGGTACGAGTTGGGACTGGGTCAGTCCGTTTCCGATTTTCGCGGGCTTTGGTGTCGTAGCCGGCTACGCGCTGCAAGGCGCGACTTGGCTCATCATGAAGACGCAGGGCAGTCTGCAGGTGTGGGCGCGCCGGGTTGCGCAGCGTGTGATGGGGCTCGTGTTTCTGTTCATCGCCGCCGTCAGCGTGTTCACGCCGTGGCTCAATCCACGCATCGCCGAGCGGTGGTTTTCTTGGCCGAATCTGGCCTTTTTCGCACCGGTACCGCTCGTCACGCTGCTGCTTGCGGGGCTACTCGTACGAAGTGCCGATCGCGAGCGGGAAGTGTTGCCGTTCGTCTGCTCGGTGGGACTCTTCTTTTTGTCGTTTTCAGGGCTCGTCATCAGTCTCTGGCCGATGATCGCGCCACCGTCCGTTACGTTATGGCAAGCGGCGGCGGCGCCCGTGTCGCATGAGTTTCTTATGATAGGAACCGCGTTCGTGCTGCCTATCCTGCTCGTGTATGTCGTTTGGTCGTATTGGGTGTTCCGCGGCAAGGCAACCGCCGAAGGAGGCTATGGTCATGAATGACGGGACCTGCGTCAAAAACAACGTTTCACGCCAAAGCGCACGCCTAAGTTACACCGAAGCGCAGCTTAGCCGTGCGTATAGCCGTTGCCGATTCGTTCCAAGCTAAACACCTGCTCGGCCCGCGAGCCATTGCGTTCCTTGATCTCGACCCTCCCGTGATAAGCAATGCGCCATCCTTCGCGCGTTGCGACGATAGGCATGTTGCCGCCGGGGCGGCTGTCGAGATCGACGAGCCCGTCGGACCGTACGGGGATGTTGTTTTCGAGCGTCGCGTTGGAGTTGATCACGTTGTCATGCCATATCGACTCATTGCGTCTCGCTTCGAGCCCCTTGCCATCGGTGTCGACGGTGTCGTCCGATGCCGCCATGCCCGCATTGTCGACCGAGGTAATCCTCGCGTTCGCCCGTGCGACCGGATCCGGACTATCCGCGTCTTTGATGCCGTGCTCGATCGACGGCAGCGGCGCGGGGTTCTTGGCAGCGACCGATTCCGCCGACGTAGCGTGCTGGGTCTTGCCGAATTCGCGTCCTTGGGTTTTCGCATCGGGCATATCGCCGGCAGCCGGCGTTTTGGCGGGGCTCTTGGCCGCCATTTCCTCTTGCTGCGATTGAGTCGGGTTGTTTTCAGCGTTTTGCACGATCGTTGTCCTCCCAAAATTGGACGGTTCTCGTCACGGTCATGCATCGATCGTGCCGGGGCCGGTTGATCCCCGGTGCGGCGGTCGAAGATCGGCATTTGACTTTCGACTTTCGACTTTCGCCGTTCCCCGGTCACAGCTCGCCGCGCGAACGCAGCGTGGCGATACGATCGGCCGTGCGGCACGCGATCGCCTGGATCGTCAACGACGGATTGACGCCGCCGACGGTCGGGAACACCGAGCCGTCGCAGATCCACAAATTCGGAATGTCCCAACTGCGGCAATCGGCGTTGACGACGCTCGTGTTCGGATCGTCGCCCATGCGCGCCGTTCCGTTCAGATGACACGTATCGTCCTCTTGGCGCCAAATTTCTTTGCCGCCGGCCGCTTCGAGCGCCGTGCTCATGAAATCGAGCGCGTGTTGTACGAGCCGTTTATCGCTGTCGCACAGCGAGTGGGTGATGCGTGCGATCGGCAGTCCGTAAGCGTCTTTTTCGTCTGCCAGTGTGACGCGATTCATCTCCTGCGGGAGCGTCTCGCCCACGATCTTCAGCCCTGCTTGGTGATTGTACTTCTCCATTTCGCTGTGTAGGGCTTCGCCCCATAGGCCGCGCCCCGTCTGGACGGCCGCCCACGCATTGGGCAACGGTCCCTGGCTCATATAGCAGTAGCCGCCGAAGAAATCCTTTCCTTTGTCGGTGTAGTTCCAGTGCTCGGTCATGGCAAGCGACGGCGGCCCTTTGTACCAGCGGATCTCTTCCTCCATCAAGCCCCAGACCGCCTGGTTCGACTGCACCATCAAATTCTTGCCGACGAGGCCGGAGCGATTGGCGAGGCCGTCCGGAAACCGCGGGGTAGCCGACATCAGCAGCAATCTCGGCGTCTCGATCGCGTAGCCGGCGATGACGACATTGCGGGCGCGCTGGAATCGCCAGCGCCCCTCCCGAAAGTATTCGACGCCGTGCGCGCGATCGTTCGGGTCGAGCACCACGCGGCGCACCATCGATAAGTCCCGGATTTCCGCACCTGCCTTGAGCGCGCGCGGAATCCAGGTGACCAGCGCGCTTTGTTTCGCATTCGTCGCGCAGCCCGTGACGCAAAAGCCGCGGTAGACGCAGGGATGCGCTTTGCCGCGCGGCGCCGAGAGCGTCGCAAGCGGCGTCGGGCACCAAGGGATGCCGAGCGCATCGCAGCCGCGCGCGAGCACGAGCGCCGCCGCGTTGAGCTCGTGCGCACGATACGGATAGCGAGGGCGATGCGGGCCCCAAGGATAATTGACGGGACCGGAAATCTTGAGCGCATCTTCGACGTACGCGTAATAGCGCCACATCTCGCGCCAATCGATCGGCCAGTCCGCCCCGTAGCCGAGCAGGCTGCGCGCTTTGAACCACTCGGGGCGAAAGCGCAGCGACACCATTGCAAAATGAACCGTGCTGCCGCCCACGGCTTTTCCGCTGTTGTTGCTGCCCATCTGCAGCGGTTGCTCGCCGTCGCAAATACGCTCGTCGGTCCAATAGAGCTTGGCTTGGTGTGTCTCGTCGGAAGCGAACTCTTCGAGCGGACGCCACCAGGCGCCGGCATCGAAAGCCACGACGCGAAAGCCCTGTTCTGCGAGGCGGCAGGCCAGCGTGCCGCCGCCGGCACCGGTGCCGACGATCGCGAAATCGACGGGGTCGTCTTCGCGGTATTCCTGCATCGGCACCCATCCGCCCACGGTAAACACGTCCGGCGCGCGTCCGTTCTTGCCGCGGGGCGTATGCATCGCGTCATCGCGCACGGCGATTCTCCTCGAGTGCGCGCGCTTCGCGCCCCGGTTTCGCCTCGGACGACTCCCACGGGTCGCGGCGATTAGCTTGCATGCGGACGTAGCCGCGCGGATTCGCAGGCCCGCCGAAGCCGATTTCATTCCACGCTTGCGGGTGGGCATAGTAGGCGCTGCCGATGTCATGGAGCACGCGCATGTCGAAGAAGATCTTGCAGGGCATCCCTTGCCAGGCGGCATCGTTGAGCTCGCCGCACTGCATGCGCGTGACAAGTTCGCGCTGCTGCGTCTCGTCGAGGTCGGCAAAGGCCGCGCCGTAAGCGCGATGGCTCTCGGCATCCAGTGCGGCGAGGCCGATGCGCCACGCGTCTCGTAGCGGCGGTAGCCGAGCGTCGCGATAGCCGTCTCGATCGTCGAGAAAAAGTTTCGTGTCGACCAGCGCGGCGACGGGCACCGACGGTTCAGCCCAACGATCCGCGCGCGCTGTCGCGGTTGTGCCGTCGGGCGTGGGGTGCTTCGCCTGCCGGGATCGAGGCACGATCACCGTACATAATGCATCGAGCGCGCGCCACTGGGCGTCGTCGCAAAAGCGCGGTGTGTTGCGCTGTGCGAGCCGTTCATCGACGACCTCGCGGGTGATTTCGTCCCAGGAAGGCGACTCGCGCTTGAGCAGCACATCGTAGCCGGGATAGCGCGGTGGGCGATTGGCAGTCATCGTTCTGTCTCCCTCAAACGCAAGGCGGCAAGACCCGCCGTCGCCAACGCCGTGAAGCTTGGCGGCGCGGGCAACGGCGGGCCGTTTAAGACGTTTTGCGACCAATTGCGCCAGCCGCCTTGATTGCGTGCGACGCCGCGGATATGAAAGCCGACACCGACGGCACCGAGCACGGCGGTCGCGCGCAGCCAAATGCGCGTCCACCAGTTTGGCCGAGCGGGACTTAGCGCGGCTCTCGCGAGCAGGGCGGCAGCGACCGGCGGTACGGTCACGGGGGCATACATAGCGCGATGCTGGAATGCGCCGCGAAAATGCAGGAGCGCGACTTCCCCGACCGTCCCGATCATGCCGACCGCCGCGAGCAGCGCGAGCGCTTGGCCCGCCGGCATGCCCGCGAGGCGCGGGTCGTGCCCGGGCTCGTCGCGCAGGCGCTCGGCGACGGCGCCAAGCGCGCCGGAGAGCAGCAGTGCCGCCGGTGCACCGAGCGGCGCGCCGTAAAACAGGTTGTGCCAACTGAATCGTCCGGGCCGCTTCGTCACGTTGTAGAGATGGAACCCCGTTCCGGCGATGCCGACGCCCGCAGCGGCGAGATAGATAGCGTGTCGTACCGGGTGCCGCATTCCGACGCGATCGTTGCCGCCGTGCAGTCCCGCCGCCAGCGAAAGCGTGCCGACGATCAGCGGGGCATACATCCCGGGGTTTTCGAACGAGCCGCGATAATGCTCGATCGCGGAATCCGTGAGCGCCGACCAGGCGAGCAGCGCCGAACTCCGGTTGAATGCACGGGCGGCGTGAATGTGCGCATCGATCTCTTTGCGCTTACCCGCGAGACGCCGCGCGGATGCACCGAGATCGCGCGGCACCTGCAGCGCACGAGCGCTGCCCGCGCTCGATGGCGCGGCGTGCGACGAAGCGGCTTTGACCATCGCCGCCGCGGCTGCCGCTCCCGCGGCTACGCCCAGGGCAGCGACGATACCGTCGGCCGTGCGATTCATGGCGGGTTTCTCCGTTCAAACTGCATAAGGCTGCGCATCGGCACGCTTGAATTCGAGCCCGCAGCCGGGCCGCGCAAGGTCCGGCGCGATGGTGCCGTTTTCGGCGCGGGGCGCGCCATCGAACAGCATCGACTCGATGCGCACGTGATCGTGAAACCACTCGATGTGCCGCAAGCGCGGGGCGGCCGCGGCCAAGTGATGATGCAGCGCGGGCGCGCAATGGGCCGAGAGCGGGATGTGCCAGGCGTCGCACAGCTGCGCCGCTTGCATGAAACCCGTTACGCCGCCGCAGCGGGTCGCGTCGGCCTGCAACACGTCCACTGCCTGCGCCTCGAGCATGCGGCGAAAGTCATCGGCCGTGTACGCATATTCGCCGGCTGCGATATCCATCGATGCGGGGGCGGCATCGCGCACTAACCGCATGCCGGACAAATCATCGGATGAGACCGGCTCTTCGAACCACGCGACGCCGTCATCGCCGAACCGTTCGGCACATTGCAGCGCACCGTTGACCGTCAACGCGCCGTTGGCATCGACGAATAGCGCCGCGTCGCCGATCGCGTCGCGCGCGGCCTTGACGCGTTGCGGATCGCGTTCGGGCTGCGAGCCGATTTTCATCTTCACTGCGCGGCAGCCGTCTACGTCAACCCAATGCGCGAGTTGTTCGCGCAACTGAGCGTCGTCATAACTCGTAAAGCCGCCGCTTCCATAAATCTGCACGCGCTCGCGCACAGCGCCGCCGATCAATCGCACGAGCGGGATGCCGAGCAATCGCGCATTGAGGTCCCATAACGCGAAGTCGAGTGCGGAAATCGCGGTTGCGCACAAACCCGCTCGGCCGATGTTGCGCACGCGCCGCCAAAGGCGTTGCGTAAGCGCGCGCGTCCGGCCGGCA
>Ga0207705_10000484_pt1 | contig 34139 bp, 45 predicted proteins | sample KBSC13metaG_FD_184314 | JGI IMG/M metagenome (GOLD analysis project Ga0207705, IMG submission 184314) | Corn rhizosphere microbial communities from Kellogg Biological Station, Michigan, USA - KBS C1-3 metaG (SPAdes) (version 2) | ecosystem: Host-associated > Plants > Roots > Rhizosphere > Soil ... | reverse complement strand
GCTGTGTGTCGCACTCGGGCCTCTTGGGACCCTTCGGCTTACGGGGTCTACCGTTCGGGTTGCCTGACCTTCCCTTCTTGAACCGATGTTCCGCGGGCGGCTTGGCGTACCCGACCGCGTACGCGGATTGTGCCGGCGGAGCTTCCTCAGCACCATTGTCGTCGGAACGGAAGGTCATTGCCGTCCTCCCGCAGCTACGGATTTAAGTTCCACAAGATCTTCAAAGGTGGACTGGTCGCGGCTACGGACGGCGCGCTTTCCAGTGAGCTGCTCCCACCTGAGCAGGATCGTATCGCAGTAAAGCTCGTCATATTCGATCATGCGGGCTCGCCGGCCCGTCTTTTCGGCGGCAATCAGCGTCGATCCGGAACCCCCGAAACAATCGAGGATGATCTCTCCCCGCTTGGAACAGTCGCGAACCGCATCCGCAATGAGCGCGACGGGTTTCACGGTTGGATGCATCTCCAGTTGATCAGAGCGGTCTGGCCCCAGCGAGCTGATCCCCGCATGATCCCAGACATTGGTGCGATAGCGGCCGGTCTCCCCGAGACCGAAGCTGTTCGTGTGTTCGGCCGTTCCAACTTTGAACACGAAGATCAGCTCGTGCTTGGAGCGGTAGAAGCTACCCATCCCGCCATTGGTCTTGTTCCAGACTACCAGGTTCTTAAGCTCCGTGAAGACCTCTTCGCCGGCCTCCAGAATCTCGCGCATGTGGCGCCAGTCCATGCAGACGAAGGCTATTGCGCCATCGCGCATGACGGCCGCAGCATTCCCGAGCGTAGTCTTGAGAAAGGCGGTGAACTGTCCGCGGCTCATCTCTCCCGATGCGAATGCAAATTCGCGGTGCCGGACCGAACCGAGACCACACACATTGCGATCGATCATCACATTGTAGGGCGGATCGGTGAACACCAGATCCGCCTTCTCCTCGCCGAGGAGTGCCTGAAATGAATTCTGATCTTGGGCATCACCGCAAACGAGACGGTGCCGCCCAAGGATCCACAAGTCGCCCTGGCGAGTGATTGCCGGCCCCCTGACTTCGGGAACGACATCTTCAGGCTTATCAAAGCCGTCGGGATCAGAGTCTGCGAATTCATCGAGGGCGAAGTCTACTTCCGCCAGGCTGAATCCTGTCACCTCAAGGTCGAAATTGAGATCCACGAGGGCCTGGAGTTCGATAGCGAGAATCTCTCGATCCCATCCGGCATTGAGCGCAAGCTTGTTGTCGGCGAGAACATACGCCCTCCGTTCCTCCTCACTGAGATGTGAGAGGGTGATGGTCGGAATTGATTTGATTCCGAGGAGCTTGGCGGCCTCTACCCTGCCGTGCCCGGCGATGATCTCACACTCATCCGAAGTAAGGACAGGGTTCGTGAATCCGAACCGCTCGATACTCGAAGCGATTTGCTTTATCTGCTTTCGCGAGTGCGTACGGGCATTACGCGGGTAGGGCTTGAGTTCGTCGATTGCTCGGTCGATAATTGCGGCACGGAACGACATTTTCCGATCTCCTTGGCACGCTGAGCAACTTTAGAACAAACGCGCTCATATGTCGAACAGGCAGCGAACGGAGCGAGGCGCTTTGGGGCGGCTAGCCTCGAGCATTTCCTCAGGTTGAGATGGGTTCGCTGTTAGGCCGCTTAGGTTTCCCTGCTCACGCGGTTTGAATTCCCTGTTTTCATAGGCCGACCAGCCGTCAGTTTTCCGCGAAAAGGGCCGGATTTCGCTCAAAACGCCGCCTTTCCGCAGCCGCAGTAGGATCGATTTTCCCTGTAATTTGCCAGCGTAGCAGCGAATTGCAGGGAATGCTGCCGCGCGCCTAACCTCAGTTACTCTCGACTGTGATTCAATTTGGATTTACAACAATGCCATTGTCGGGACGGGGCCCGGCCACAGGGGGAACAAGCCGATGATCCGCTATCTGCTCGCTGGTGCGGCGCTCGCCGCGATCGCTGGGTCGCCTGCCCAGGCGCGCGACCATAGCGCCTATTTCGGGCTCGAGGTCGGGCCGATGTTCGCGCAGGATTCGACCATCAAGAACGATTCGACCGGGGACCGCATCTTCACCGCGGACTATAAGCTCGGGGTCGATGGCGACCTCATCGCCGGTTACGATTTCGGGATCATCCGGACGGAGGTCGAGGCGGGCCACAAATGGGCGACGCAGGACAGCGCCGAGCTCGCCAGCGGTACCGAAGTCGACGTCCACGGGCACACCAGCGGCTACACCGACATGATCAACGTCCTGCTCGATCTCGGCAAGGACAAGAGCTTCAACTTCTTCGTGGGAGGCGGCGGCGGGCTCGCCTGGATGCATGAGCGCTCGACGCTCCATCTTTCCGAAGGGCCGCCCGCGATCAACTTCGAATCGCGCATCCGCGACGGCGCCCATTTCGCCTGGCAGGGCATCGCCGGCATTCGCGCTCCGGTGTTCCGCTACTTCGACGTCGGCCTCAAGTACCGCTACTTCAACGCCGGGCATTTGAGCGACAACGGGCTGAAGGGCGAGTTCCATTCGCACAGCGTGCTCGCCAGCCTGATCTACAATTTCAATACGGAGCCGGCGCCGCTTCCGCCGCCTCCCCCGCTTCCTCCGCCGCCTCCGCCGCCGCCTCCGGCGACGCAGACCTGCCCGGACGGGTCGGTGATCCTGGCGACCGACGTCTGCCCGGCTCCGCCGCCTCCGCCGCCGCCGCCGCCGCCGACGCCTGAGCGCGGCAACTAAGGGGGGTATCGGGGCGGCCGCCGGCGCGTCCCGAAACGGGACAGCCGAAACAGGCCGGTTGCGCGACTGGCGGGGTGCATGTCACTCGAAGTGGCCGGTTTTGCATTCCCCTGCGGCCGGCGCGGTTCCGGGAGACCGCGGTCAAAGATCCTGCGTCGGAAGGTCCGCGCCTGGGCAGCAGAGCGCGGGCCTTCTTCGTTCTTCACCTGGCCCTGGCCAGTGAGCGCTAGCGACTGAGCGTCTTCGCGACCGCCTTCCGCCATCCATCGATCAGCCGGTCCCGCCGGTCCGCCGCCATCGCCGGCTCGAACCGGTCGCGCAGCTTCCACGTCCGCTCCAGCGCCCGGAGATCCGTCCAGACTGAGGTCGAAAGCCCGGCAAGGAACGCGGCTCCGAGCGCGGTGGTCTCGAGGTTCTGCGGCCGCTCGACCGGTACTTGCAGCACGTCGGCTAGGAACTGGCAGAGCCAGCGGTTCGCCGCCATTCCGCCGTCGATCCGGATCGTCCCCGCCACTTCCGCACCGTCGCGCCGCATGGCGTCGGCAAGATCGGACGTTTGGTACGCCACCGCTTCCAGCGCCGCCCGGGCAAGATGCGCCGCGCTCGCATCGAGCGTGAGCCCGAAGATCGCGCCCCGCGCATCCGGGTCCCAGTATGGCGCTCCAAGCCCGACGAAGGCCGGCACCATGTAAACGCCGTGGCTGTCCGGAACCCGAGTCGCCATGCTGTCCGTCTCCGACGCCTGGGCGATGACCCCAAGCCCGTCGCGGAGCCATTTGACCGCTGCTCCCGCGATGAAGATCGACCCTTCGAGCGCGTAGCAGGTCTCGCCGTTCAGCCGGTACGCCGGAGTCGTCAGCAGCCGGTGGCGGGAGCTCACCATCCTGCTTCCGGTGTTGACGAGCATGAAGCAGCCCGTGCCGTAGGTGGACTTGGTCATCCCCGGCGCGAAGCAGGCCTGCCCGAACAGCGCCGCCTGCTGGTCCCCCGCCATCCCGCCGATGGTCAGCGGCCGGTCGAACAGCCCGGCCGCGGTCGTGCCGAAGATCGCGCTATTGTCGCGAACCTCCGGCAGAAGCGCCTCCGGCACTCGGAACAGACGGCAAAGCTCCGCGTCCCACCGGCCTTCGCGGATGTCGAAGAGCGACGTGCGGGCGGCGTTGGTGACGTCCGTCGCATGCACCTCGCCGCCGGTCAGGCGCCACAGCAGGAACGCGTCGATCGTGCCGCATGCAAGCTCCCCGCGCTCGGCGCGTGCCCGGCCGCCGGCCACATGGTCCAGAATCCAGGCGATCTTGGTCGCCGAGAAATAGGGATCGAGGAGAAGCCCGCTACGCTCCCGCACCAGCTCCTCGGCCCCGTCGGCCTTCAGCCGCGCGCATTCCTCGGCGGAGCGGCGGTCCTGCCAGACGATCGCCCGATGGATCGGCTCGCCGGTCCCCCGGTCCCACACCACGACGGTCTCGCGCTGGTTGGTGATCCCGATGGCGGCGACACGGTCCGCGCCGACCGCCGAAAGCGCCTCGCGAGCGACCGCGATCGCGTCCGTCCAGATCCGTTCAGGATCGTGCTCGACCCAGCCCCGCTCGGGATAATGCTGGCCAAGTTCCCGCTGCGCGACGCTGACCGGCTGCGCATCGCGGTCGAACAGGATGGCGCGCGTGGAAGTCGTCCCCTGATCGATCGCCAGCACATGATCGGCGTGCCCCACGGCTCGACCATAAGCGGGCTCCTTTCGCGCCGAAAGGGGTTCTCAGCGCAACGGCACTCATTCTAACGGACAGTCATGCAGTTCACGCTCGACGTGCAGCCGGAAGGCGAGGGTTTTCGGATAAGCGTCGAAAGCTCGACCGACGGATCGCGCACTTACGAGGTCCCGACTGCGACCCAGCAGGACTTCTCGACGTTCTTCCAGCAGCTTTCCCGCGATTTCGGCACGCGTAAGCCCGACATCTTCGCGCCCGCCGTGGAAAGGCCCGCGCCGACCATCCGCTGGCGCCCGCTGCTGACCGAGAATGCCAGTCCTCAGATCCTCGTCGGCTACGGCGACCCGGCGGTGTTCAAGGACGGCCAGGATTATTGGCTGGTCGCGACGTCGAACGATGCTCCGGATGCCTTCCCGATCCTCCATTCGACCGACCTTCGGCGCTGGGACCCGAGAGGTTTCGTCTTTCCTGAAGGCCACTTGCCGCAATGGTGCGCTGCGGGCCGCAATGTCGCGGATTTCTGGGCGCCGGAAATGCACAAAGTGGGCGACGAATATTGGATCGTCTTCACCGCCCGCCAGCCGTCGAACGCGCTGGCGATCGGCCTTGCGCGGAGTGCGAGCCCGACAGGTCCGTGGATCGACAACGGGCGCCCCCTGATCACCGGCCAGCCGCTGAACACGACGGGGCTTGGCTACGACGCAGGCCAGCCGATGCTCAGCGGCGGAGTCATCGACTCGCACCTCTTCGTCGATCAGGACGGCACGACGTTCCTGTTCTGGAAGGACGATACGAACAGCATCTGGCCGCGCCCGCTGGCGATGCTGCTTCGAAAGCATCCGGAACTGATCGACCGTCTGTTCGAACGTGAGGAGGATCGCCGCAGCGCATCATTCGCGGCAGCGATCGTAGATTGGGCCAATGTGCAGCGGCCGATGGTGCGCTTCTTCGTCATGCAGCCCATAATCGAGGCAGCGCTCGCGAACTGGGAACGTGTGAAATCGGCGCTGGTCGAGTTTGGCCTTGCGTCCGCGATCCTCGACGCCATGACGACGCCGATCCGGGCTCAGCGGGTTTCCGGCGACGGATGCTCGCTCATTGGCGAGGCCAGGATCGTCCTCTCCAACGACCTCGACTGGGAAGGCCATCTCATCGAAGGTCCCTTCGTTACCCGCCAGGACGGCCGATACTGGCTCTTCTACGCCGGAAACGATTTCTCGACGCCGCATTATGGCATCGGCGTGGCCGTCGCCGACGATCCGTTCGGGCCTTACACCAAACAAGGTGAGCCGCTGCTGAGATCAACGAGCGAATGGGCCGCGCCCGGGCACGCGTCGGTCGCACCGGGTCTCGATGGGAAGCCGCAATTGTTCTTCCACGCCTTCCATCCCGGGACGGGCGGCTACAACGCCTTTCGAGCGTTGCTGACCGTCGGCCTGCGCTTCAGCTCCGAGCGAGTGGATGTGGTCGAGCTCGACGAGCCTCAATAGCCGCGACGGACCTCGCCGCCGCCGTCGATCGCGCTCGTCACCTGCGGGTCGCCCCAATAGCGCACGACCCCGCCGCCGTTCACGGCCGCGGTCAACGCCCGCAACGCGCGCACCTTGATTTCCCCACCGCCATCGACTGCGGCAGTCGCCTTCGCCGCGGAAACGGAGGTGGCATCGATGACTCCTCCGCCGTTGATCGCCGCGACCACTTCCTGCTGACCGCCAAACCCGGCGGCGGTCGAGATCTTTCCGCCCCCGTCGACTGCCAGATAGGGAACGGTCGGACTCTCGACGATGACCTTCAGCCGATAATTGCGCGGACAGTCGGAGTTGCAGACATCGATCGTCAGCTTGTCGTCACGGCCGACGCGAACGCTCGTGTAGCGGCTGCTGCCCTCGACGAGCGTCACGCGCTGCACGGGAGCATTTTGCACGACTACCTCCCCGCCGCCGCGCAGCTCCACTGACTTGAAGTGCGGTACCGGAACAAGCTCGGATGCGAGCGCCGGGGCAGCCGCGAGAAGCGCGCAAGTGAGCAGAGGAATGATCGAGCGGACCATGACGAATCCTTTCAAATAACGCTACATCTGTAGCGCTACAAATGCAGCGTGTCCAGTCCCCGGTTGCGGGCGCACTGAATCAGGGGCAGTTGCGGACCCATGATCCGTATCATCGGAAGCTTCGTCAGCCCCTACGTCCGCAAGGTGCTGGCCTGCATGAATCTCAAGCGCCTCGCCTATGAGGTCGATCCGATCACGCCCTTTTACGGAAGCGATGAATTCGAGCGGCTGAGCCCGCTGCGGCGGATCCCGGTGCTGGTCGACGGCGACTTTCACATTAGCGATTCGTCGGTGATCTGCGCCTATCTCGATGAGGCCTATCCTGGCCATGCGCTGCTGCCGGCCGACCCCAAGGATTGTGCACGCGCCCGCTGGTTCGAGGAGTTTGCCGACAGCCGCCTCGGCGATGTCTTCATCTGGAGCCTGTTCTACCAGAAGATCGTCCATCCGATCGTTTGGGGCGAACCCGGCGACCAGAGCCGGATCGAGAAATCCTTGAACCAGGATATTCCCGCCGCGCTCGATTATCTGGAGCGCGAGTTGCCGCCCGAGGGCTTCCTGTTCGGGGACATCGGCGTTGCCGACATTTCGATCGCGAGCTTCTTCCGCAATGGCGCCTATGCGGGGTTCGAGCCCGATGCCCTACGCTGGCCGCGAACCGCGGCATTTGTGGAGCGGACACTGGCGCATCCGTGCTTCGCCGACCTGCTGAGGTTCGAGGACGTCCAGCGGAGCGCGGAGATCAAGGGCCGCCGCCAGGCGCTCCTCGACGCCGGCGCGCCGCTGACCGCCGAGACCCTCGGCGTTCGCGAGCCGCGCCGAGGCATGATGCGCCTTTAGTGCTGCGGCGACGTCTGCCCCGAGATCCAGTGTTCGAAGCGTGTCCGCAGCGACGGTTTCGAAGGAATGAAACCCGGTTCGATCGCTGTAACGTCGACCTGCGGCTCGTAGAGCGTCAAATTGTCAGGCAGCTTCGGCCGGATCGTTTCACGCCCCCGTAAAAGGTCCTCCGCCATCGCCAGCGAGCGGTGGACATCCTCGGCCGTGAACGGCTTCATCAGGCAACCGAGCGCGAGGTCCGGCATCGGGAAGCGCGGCGCCTTTCCGCTAACGAACAGGCACGGGACGCCAAGGTCGTTGAGCCGGACCGCGACGGAAAAGCCGGTCGTTCCATGAGCAAGGTGAAGATCGAGGAGCACGAGGTCGGGATCATGTTGCTCCGCCGCGGCGATCGCCGTGTCGGCATCGTCTGCCATCGCCACGACGCGATAACGCGGATTGTCCTCGACCAGATATTTGAGTGTGATTGCCAGTTGGGAATCGTCTTCGACGATCAAAATCCTAAGCACTCGCGAGCCCTCCCCGAAGTTGCGGAAATCCTTATTGGTTTTCCGCGACATGGATGCTCGCCCGGAAAGATTCGCGTGCGAATCCCCCTTGAACAGGATTTACGGCGAGCGGAATCCCCCGTGCGCCGAAACGAAGAAGGCGCCCCGAACCAAGGTTCGAGGCGCCTCCTTCACCCTCACAATTAACCGATCAGGATGCGTAAAAGATGTGTGCGCCGATCTGCTGGACTTCCGTCAGGCCATGGCGCCACGACGGAGCGACATAATCGGCATGGTACCAAAGCACGTTCGAAGCGACGCTCGGAACGATATTGGCGGCGGCGAGCTCGGCGATCGCCTCAGCCTTGCGCCATGCGTCGCAATTGGTGTCTGCTTGCGGGAACTGTCCATTGCGGACGAACGAGAATTGCGCGTGCTGCTTGACGACGCTGCACCAATCGGGCGGGTAGCGGCCCGAGGCGGCCCGGTTCATCACCACGTGGGCGACGGCAAGCTGACCTTCGAGGGACTCGCCGCGCGCCTCGAAATAGACGGCGGTCGCAAGACAGTTCGTCTGCTGGTCGAGCGGCGCATTGGTCGCGAACTTGTCGACCAGCGCATAGAGCGGCCAGCCGCCCTTGTAGAGCCATGCCGCCTGTGCGGCGATCGACGGAGTCAGGCTCACGGTCACCGACTGTGCAGGCTGGGTCTGGAACACGGTGCCCGCGGCATTCGCAACGGCAGTCGTCGCGGCAACCACCGGCTTCGCGAGCGTCGACGCAACCGACGCGGCAGCCGTGCCCAGCGGCTTGGCCGCGGCCTCGACGTCCAGCGTGCTGACCGCAGACTTCAGATTGTAGCTGATGGGCGAAACCTGCGCCGCCTGTGCACTCGCGCTCGATCCGATCGCAAGCACAGAAATACCAACGAGCGCAGACGCAATGCGCCCGCCGAACAATTTGACCACTTTTGCTTTTGCCCTTGTCTGGCGGGCGGCCCGCTGGAGGCGCCTTCAAGCGCATTTTTCTCCAGCGGGGGTTTGCCCGTCTTGCCTCTGGAGCCCGGCGTCTTAAAGCGCCCTCGGCTCACTCGCTCTCAATTTGCTGAAGGTCAGATAGGTTATGTTTACCGGCCCGCCAACCAATCGTCGGTGAACCGTTGTCGACTCGCGACAGAATTAGGAACCCTTTCAAATCGTTCAGTTTTCGGCACTTATCCACAGCGTCGCGAGTTCATTTCGTCGGCTATCGGGCTCAGTTCACCGGGCATGTAACAAAATGCGACAAGGAGGTGTCGTGGAATGGCACACTGGTTGATGAAGTCCGAACCCGAAAGCTACGGCTGGTCCGACCTCGTCCGCGATGGTGGGACGGAATGGGACGGAGTCCGCAACAATGCGGCGCGGCTTCATCTCAAGGCCATGAAGGCGGGCGACGAGGCCTTCTTCTATCACAGCATGTCGGACAAGGCCGTGGTCGGGATCATGCGGATCACTCGTGAAGCCCGGCCCGATCCCAAGGATCCGGATTGGGTGTCCGTCCGCGTCGAGCCGGTTCGGCCGCTCGCGCGACCGGTGACGCTCGCACAGATCAAGGCCGAGCCGCGCCTCGCCAAGATGGAGTTGATCCGCCAGTCGCGCCTGTCGGTCGCGCCGGTTCGCGATGAAGAGTGGGACGTCGTGCAGGAACTGGCGAAATGATCCTACTGGCCTTCGTCGTCGCGGCCGCCCAGCCCTCCGAAAGCCCAAGAGCTTATATCGAGCGGCTTTACGCCAACTATCGCCGCTCCGACTACAGCCCCTTCAAGCATCCCGAGCGGGTCTTCGCGAACCGGTTGCTGTCGGCAGTCAAGGAAGATTCGAAACTCGCGAAGGGCGAGGTCGGTTATCTCGACGGCGATCCCGTCTGCCAGTGCCAGGACACGGCCGGCCTCCATGCATCGGTCAAGGGCGTGAACCAGAAGCGCAAGGACAGGGCGACCGTCAGCGTTCAGCTCGACTTCGAGGATTCGACGCCAACCCGCATCCGGATCAGTCTAATCCGCGCCGCCGCCGGCTGGCGCATTGCGGATGTCTCGGCTCCGGACGAACCAAGCCTGCTGCGCGCGCTTGAAGAGTCCAATCGAAAGGCGCGCGCAAGACGCTGATCAGCCTGGCTGCGGCCACGGCCCGTCGACGCTTCCGCACATCCGCCGCGAGCCACCTCGAGCGAAATCGTTACGGGTGCCTGTCCCTTTTCATGGCGTGACTCTGGCGAATTATCCTTCATTATGCTTCGTCGCAAAGGCTTAGGATGTCCGATGGATTCGGAAATCCGATCAGGGGGCGCTGAAGCAGGCATGCACAAGAGCGAGATCGCGTGGGCGTCACACCAGTTGGTGGAACGAGGATTCGTCGTCCTCGACGGCGTGCCTGCTGCCACGATGCATGAAGCTCGGCAGAGCGTGCTCGACAATGCGCATTTGCTAAGGAACACGCGGCCTAATCCGTCATCAGGACACCTTGCGGGATTTCACCGCTACCCGAGCCTCGAACATCTCCATTCCCTCGTCTCGTCCAACCCCGTCGTCCTGGACGTTCTCAAGGAAGCATCGGGCTGCTCGCTGATGCGATCCATCGGCCTCAGCGACATAACGGTGAACCGATCGCAGCACTGGCACGTCGACCTGCTGCGGGGGAAGTATCAGCCCTATCTGCAGCCCGAGACCTGTTGGGGCCCCGATGGAGGGGGCGTCTACAAGGTGCTGCTTTATTTGCAGCCTGGTGCGACGCTGCGAGTCCTCCCGGGCGCCCACAAGAAGCCGCGAGAGCTGGACAACGACCGAAAGAGCGAGCCCGATAGCGCCGACGATTCCGTCGGCGTGGACGTAACGGCGGGCGGGATCGTCCTGATGGACCTAAGGCTGCCTCATCGAGGCTCGAGCGAAGCGGAACTCGCCAATCCGGATTTCGCGCGCACTCCCAAGATACTGATTTCCACCGTGCTTGGCGGCGTGGGCAAGCCGCTGACCGACGCGATGGAAAAGGGAAACTTCGAACGGCTGCTCGATTGGGATGCCCTTCACGGGAGTTGCGCCAGTCCCAAGCTTGCCTCGCAGACGGAGCCGATCGAACTCGCGGCTCGATATTGAAGACGTCGAATGTTTCTTTCGAACGTGCTGATCACCTCATCCGAGGAAGATGGGGCCGCGGCCCTGCCGCCGCTCATGGAAGAGAATGTGAATTCCTTTCGAACGCTGCATCCGGAAATCGAATATCGTCTGTTCCGGAATGCCGACGTTCTGGAACTCCTTGAGAAGCGGTTCCCGCCGATCGTCATGGAATCCTATCGGGCGATGCGGCCCTTCGCGTACCAGGCCGACCTCGCCCGATACTGCATCCTGTACGAGCACGGCGGGCTCTACGCCGACCTCTCTTATTTCTTTCTCAGCCCCGTGCCCTGCCCGGATAGGAAACCGACGGTCTTTCGCGGCAAGCTGATTTCCTCTCCCTGGGACACAAGCAACGGGATCATCTTCGCGCCTCCCAGGCACAAGGCGCTCGCCTGCGCGATCCAGCTGGTCTGTGCCAACGTCAAGCGGCGCTATTACGGACTCAATGCCCTGTGTCCCACCGGGCCTGCTCTGCTCGGAAAGGCATTCGCAACGACCTGTGATCCCGAGGACCTCCGAACCGGCTCCGCAAAGCTCCTGCCACGGGCTCGCGTCGAGCGGCTGGCTCCGGACCTGGCCATTCCTCCGGAGGAGCTAATTCACTGCCAGATTTACCGCGAAACGCTGATCGCGGTGAAAAGGAAGCGCTTGCGGTCGCCAGGACTGACCGACTTTGGAGTGACGACAGGAAACAGCTACGCAGACCTTTGGAACGAAGGGGCCATCTACGCCTAGCCCGGCCTGAGTGTTTTCTTCGCTTGGGGCGAGACCGCGAGATTGGGCAAGAACCGTCAACTCATCAGCCCCCGCCAATCGTATCTTCCCGGACATGAGAAAGATCATTCCCTTCGTCCTCCTCGCCTCGATGCAGGCGACCCGAGCACAAGCCTTCCAGGATGAAGCCAGGCACCGTCTAGTGGTGTCTTATGCCGACCTCGACCTATCGACGCCTGCCGGAATGGCGAAGTTGGAGCTGCGCGCGAAGCATGCCGTCCGGCGAGCATGCGATCATGGGGAACCTCGGCGTGCATCCGACATCGCGGAGATCAGCGCTTGCCAAAATGGCGCCTGGAAGGATGCGACCCGGCAAATCGAATTCGCAGCGGCCAACTTCCCGTCCAACTCGGGCAAGAGCTATTCGCGATGAAGCGACGGGCGCCGCAAAGCGAGCTCGGAAGCGCGCTGCGCCGCCACTTTGCTCTGAACATCCGGCAGATGCGCCGGAGGAAGGGAATGACTCAGGTCGAGCTGGCCGAAGCCGCGGGCCTTGGGCGTTCCTTTATCAGCCAGATCGAGCGCGGGCGCTTCAGTGTCACGCTCGAAACCGTCGGTGCCCTTTCGGCCGCGCTCGAGATCAGCCCAACGCGGCTCATCGAGGCCCTCGACTAGCGCTTCGCCGCCCCTTTTCCCATACCGGCGCGTGACCGAATGCGCGCTTGTACGCATGGCTGAAGCTGCTCGCGCAAGCGAAGCCATATTCGTCACAAATTGCACCGATCGGAACTTGCTTCAGCCTCGCCCGCTCCATCGCCGCCTCGAGCCGGAGCTTCCGATGATAGCTTGCAGGCGTTTCTCCGAAGCATTGCTGGAAGGCGGTAAGGAGCCGGAAGGGCGACACGGCGACCGCAGCCGCAACCTCGTTCAAATCGACGGCCCGACTGATCGTCGAGTGGAGATAGGCTTGCGCAAGATGAGCCCGCCGAACCATTTCGAAGCGCGTCGAAGGCTTTGCTCGATCGATCGCCGCAGCCTGGCCGAGGACCGTTTCCGCGATACCCGACAGCTCAGCCCGCAGCGACCCGATCAGGCTCTTCGCCAACTTCGTCTTGTCGCGCTGGGGTGTCGACAACACCGCCGTGCTTTGGTGCAACACCCTTCCAACACGCGAGCAGGTTGCAGCCATGACCAGAGGCGTTTGCGCCCAGGCCAGATCCTCTTCCGATCCATGGATCAGCGTGCAGAGACCGAGAGTGTTTTTTCCATCGAACCTGCGCGCCTCTCCCTCTGCACCGTACCAATGGGGCGCAATCATCCATTGGCCCGCCTCCACGCGATAGCCGCGTCCGGCGATGCGGTAATTCTCACGGCCTCGGGCAACATAACGTAGCGAAATCGCCTGGGCGGCAGGGCTGAATTCGGTGCCTTCATCAATGCTCGAAAGTACGACCACGTCCCGACCGGGACGCCTCGCCTTGGCCATCTCCAGCCGTCCGCTAATTTCCGAATAGGCTACTTCGCCTTCGAAGCCTTCCATCGGCGTTCCCCTGTGATGGAAGAGAATAAGTGTCGGAAAAGATGAACAGAATCTGTCTGGCCGACGAGCGGCAGTGCCCGCTCGACGAACGGCTGTAGTTTCCTGCCATTGCGGCATCCTTGTCAGCGTTCGCGAGGAGTCCCTATGCTCGCTCTCGCTCGGTCACTTGAGTGCACTCAAAGGGGGAGTTCGATGCCTGTTCGTACCACGCTCGCCATTGCGGCGGGCCTGTTTGCTGTCTTCTGCGGAAATCCCACGATCGCCGCCGCAAGCCATGCCGCTGCCGGAGCTTCACGCGGATCATCTTCGACAAATTGGACCGATGCGACGTTGGACGCTGCAAAGGTCGACTACTTCTTCAAAGTGATGGACAAGTTTCTCGACTATCAGGTCGCCCACCCCGAGGCGGATCTTGATGCGATCGCCCTCGACGGAAACGAAAGCGAGGCGGCCTATGCGAAGCGCATCGACGCCGATCCGAAGCTGAGCAAGATATTTGCGGCCACAGGGATCGATCCGCTGCGTTATGCGAACGTATCGGGGGTGATGGTCGGAACGATGCTCGGGGTCGGGCTGGCCGGAAAAAGCGTCGACCCCGCCAAGATGCCGCAGGCCGCCCGATATTATCTTGCACACAAGGCGCAGATCGACGCTCGAATGGCAGCCTATCAGGAGAAAGGCAAAGCCTTGGCGAAGCAGATGGGCGACGGCGACTCCGAATAAGGAGCGAAGGCGGGCCGCGACCCGCCCCAAAATGTCACGCCGCTTCGAGCTTCCTTGCCTCGCGCTTCCGCTCGTGCGGATCGAGGAAGCGCTTGCGGATCCGGATCGCCTTGGGCGTGACCTCGACCAGCTCATCGTCCTGGATGTAGGCGATCGCCTGCTCCAGGCTCATCCGCTTCGGCGGCGTAAGGCGGATGCCCTCGTCCTTGCCTGATGCCCGGAAGTTGGTGAGCTGCTTGGATTTGAGTGGATTGACCTCGAGGTCCTGCGGCTTGGCGTTCTCGCCGATAACCATGCCCTCGTAGAGCATCTCGCCGGGCGACACGAAAAGGATGCCGCGTTCCTCGAGCGCATTGAGCGCGTAGGCAACGGCCGGCCCCTGCTCCATTGAGATTAGGACGCCGTTCTGACGTCCGGCAATCGGTCCTTTGTAGGGACCGTAGCGCTCGAACAGGCGGTTCATGATGCCCGTTCCGCGCGTGTCCGACAGGAACTCTCCATGATAGCCGATCAGGCCGCGCGACGGCGCCGAGAAGGTCAGGCGAGTCTTGCCGCCGCCCGATGGGCGCATGTCGGTCATCTCGGCCTTGCGAAGCGCCATCTTGTCGATGACCGTTCCGGAGAATTCGTCGTCGACGTCCACGACGACCGTCTCGTACGGCTCCTCGCGACCGCTCGGGCCGTCGCGGAAGAGGACGCGCGGCCGGCTGATGCCGAGCTCGAAGCCCTCGCGCCGAAGCGTTTCGATGAGCACGCCGAGCTGAAGCTCGCCGCGGCCGGCGACTTCGAAGCTGTCATTATCCGCCGCCATCGTGACCCGGATCGCGACATTGCCCTCGGCCTCGCGCTCGAGGCGGTCGCGGATGACCCGGCTCTGTACCTTGTCGCCGTCCTTGCCGGCGAAGGGACTGTCGTTGACGGCAAAGCTCATCGCCAGCGTCGGCGGATCGATCGGCCGCGCGTGCAGAGGCGCGGCGACCGAAGGATCGGCGAAGGTGTTGGAAACGGTGGCCTTGATGAGCCCCGCGATGGCGACGATCTCGCCCGCTTCCGCGCTCTCGACCGGGACGCGTTCGAGGCCGCGAAATGCGAAAACCTTGGTCGCCCGGCCATCCTCGACGACGTTGCCGTTAACGTCCAGCGCCTTGATCGGCATGTTGACGGTCAGCTTCCCGCTCTCGATCCGGCCGGTGAGTATCCGCCCGAGGAAGGGATCGCGGTCGAGCAAGGTCGCGAGCATCCGGAAGGGACCGGCGTCGACCCGCGGCGCCGGGACATGGCTGACGATAGTGTCGAATAGAGGCGTCAGGTCGCCTTCGCGGACGCTGTCGTCGAGGCCGGCATAACCTGCGCGGCCGCTCGCGTAGAGCGTCGGAAAGTCGAGCTGCTCGTCATTGGCTTCAAGATTGAGGAACAGCTCAAAGACTTCGTCGAGAACTTCCGCCGGGCGCGCGTCGGGACGGTCAATCTTGTTCACGACGACGATCGGACGAAGACCCAGCGAAAGCGCCTTGCCGGTGACGAACTTGGTCTGCGGCATCGGCCCCTCGGCCGCATCGACGAGCAGGATCACTCCGTCGACCATGCTGAGGATGCGCTCGACCTCGGCGCCGAAGTCCGCGTGGCCCGGCGTGTCGACGATGTTGATGTGCGTCCCATGCCACTCGACCGACGTACATTTCGCGAGGATGGTGATCCCGCGCTCTTTTTCGAGGTCGTTCGAATCCATCGCCCGCTCCTCGACGCGCTGGTTGTCGCGGAACGTGCCGGACTGGCGGAAGAGCTGGTCGACGAGTGTCGTCTTGCCGTGATCGACGTGCGCGATGATCGCGACGTTACGCAGGTTCATTGGATTTTCCTGAAATTTTCGAGCGGCGCCCGTAGCCGAACAGCCGCCTTGTTGCAATGCAACATGGCGAATCGCCTCCCGTTTACAATCCTCGCTCGAGGATCTCGATCGCCCGCTCGACAGCGCGAAGTTCGCTGTGCGCGAGGCGCTGGAGCTTGGTCACCAGATTGGAGCTTCCAGCCGCAGGCTTGGCAAGCCTCTCGCGTCCTTCGCTTGTCAATCGAAGTGCGAGGCGGCGGCGATTGTTCGGGTCCTGCGTCCGTTCGACCAGCCCGGCGCGCACTAGCGTGTCGACCGACCGGCTGACCGCGGGCGCGCCGCGGCCGACGCCCTTCGCGACCTGGTTTAGAGTCGCCGGTTCGCTCGCGGCAATCACGGACAGCAACTGGCGCCGCGCACGGTCGGCGCGTTCGCGCGGACCGTCGGCGGCCCACATCTGCGCAACCCCCGCGAACCGGGCGGCGATCGCTAGAGGCGTCGATCCCCCCAACATGATTGCAGACTAGCAAACATTCCTGACTGTTCAACGTTGTTGTTGCGCATCGTCGTTCCTGCCCGCAATGACGAGCCATGCCGTCGCGTCCAAGACTTCCTCGAAACGTATGGACCCTCGGTTTCGTCAGCATGTTCATGGACCTGTCGAGCGAGGTTTATCACGCGCTCCTGCCGGCATTCATCACGATCGTCCTGGGGCTTCCGGCAACGGCGCTCGGAGCGATCGACGGGATTGCGGAAGCCACGGCCAATTTCGCCAAGCTCTTCTCCGGGCGTCTCTCGGACCGGAGCCTCCGGCGCAAGCCCTGGATCATGACCGGTTACGGCCTCGCCGCTCTGTCGAAGCCCCTCTTTCCTCTCGCGACCAGCGCGCCGCTGGTGATGCTCGCCCGGTTCGCCGATCGGATCGGCAAGGGCATCCGAGGCTCTCCGCGCGATGCGATGATCGCCGATGAAACTCCGCCGGAGATTCGCGGGCGCGCGTTCGGCCTGAGGCAGGCGCTCGACACAGCCGGGGCGCTGCTCGCGCCGCTGCTTGCAATCGGATTGATGGCGCTGCTTGCGAGCGACATCCGCCTGGTCTTCTGGATTGCGATCATCCCTGCAGGGGTTTCGTTCCTGCTTGCGTGGCTCGTTCTTCGGGAACCGCAAACCCATCTTGGCCCGATCAAGAAATCGCCCCTCTTCGCAGGCTTCCGCCAGCTCGACAGGGAAACCAAGCGCCTCCTCCAGGTCGGCTTCCTGTTCACCCTCGCCCGCTTTTCCGAGGCGTTCCTGATCCTCAAGGGCATCGACGTTGGCCTGAGCGAAGCCATGTCGCCGCTGACGCTCGCGATCTTCAACCTCGCCTATGTCGCGCTCGCCTATCCCGCCGGATCGCTGAGCGACCGCATGAGCCCGCGCTCGATTCTCCTCGTGGGCATGGGCGTCCTCATCGTCGGCAACCTCGTGCTTGCCGGAACCTCCAGCTTCGCGGGGCTTGTGATCGGCACCGCTTTATGGGGCGCGCATATGGCGCTGACCCAGGGCATTTTCTCGCGGATGATTGCGGACAGCGCGCCCGAGGAGCTTCGCGCGACGAGCTTCGGCGCCTTCTACTTCGTGACCGGCATCGCCGGCCTGCTGGCAAGCCTTGGCGCAGGATGGCTGTGGGACCGGCAGGGCCCTTCGGCGACTTTCATCACCAGCGCCGCCATCGCAGCGGTCGCGCTTGCGATGCTCAGCCTCCTCGGAGAGGAACGTTCCCCTCCCTTCCAAAGGAGGAGTTAGGGGCGAGAGTTAGCGCGTGAAGGTCTCGCCCTTTTCCGCCTTCTCCAGCAGCAGTTTCGAGAAGCTGAATTCCGGCTTCATCCGCTCTTCCTGGCGCTTCAGCCCGTCGACGATCTGCTGCAGGCCCACGCTGTCGGACCAGAACATCGGCCCGCCGCGATAAACCGGCCAGCCGTAACCGTAGACCCACACGACATCCACGTCCGAGGCGCGCTGCGCGATCCCTTCCTCGAGGATCTTCGCGCCCTCGTTGACCATCGTGTAAAGCGTCCGCTCGACGATCTCCTGATCGCTGATCTCGCGCCGCTTGACGCCCTGCTTTTTCGCGAAATCCTCAATGACCTGCTGAACGACGGGCGACGGGCTCGGCCGACGCTTCTCGTCATAGTCATAGAAGCCGGCACCCTTTTTCTGTCCCCAGCGGTCCATCGCGCAGAGCGCGTCGCGGACCGTCTCGATGCGGCTGGGGTCGCGGTGCCAGCCGATGTCGACGCCGGCAAGGTCCGCCATCTGAAACGGCCCCATCGGCATTCCGAACTCGACATGCACACGGTCCACCTGCTCGGGAGTCGCGCCTTCAAGAAGCAACTTGGTCGCCTCGATCTGCCGCGGCATCAGCATCCGGTTGCCGATGAACCCATGGCAGACGCCGGCGACGACGGGCACCTTCCTGATTCGCTTACCCAAGGTCATCGCGGTCAGGAGCACGTCGGGCGCGGTCTTCGCGCCGCGCACGACCTCGAGCAGCTTCATCACGTTGGCGGGCGAGAAGAAGTGCATCCCGACGACGTCGGCCGGCCGCGAGATGCTCGCCGCGATCTCGTCGATGTTGAGGTAGGAGGTGTTGGAGGCGAGAATGGCGCCCGGCTTCGCGATCTTGTCGAGCCGGCCGAACACCTCCTTCTTCACGTCCATGTTCTCGTAGACGGCCTCGATGATGAGGTCGCAGTCGGCGAGCGCCGCGAAGTCGAGCGTCGGCTGCAGATAGCCCATTGCCTGCTCGACCTGCTCGGACGTCAGCTTCCCCTTGGCCGCGCTCGCTTCGTAATTCTTGCGCATCACGGCGCAGCCGCGATCGAGCGCTTCCTGGCCCATCTCGACAATCGTGACCGGGATTCCCGCGGACAGGAAATTCATCGAGATTCCCCCGCCCATTGTCCCGGCGCCGATCACGCCGACCTTGCGGATCGGACGGGGCTCCGTGTTTTCCGGCAGGCCCTCGATCTTCGCGGCCTTGCGCTCGGCGAAGAAGAAGTAGCGCTGGGCCGCCGATTGCGCCCCGCTCATCAGCTCCATGAACAGCTTGCGTTCCTCGATGACGCCCTCGGCATAGGGCTTCTCCGTTGCGATCTTCACCGCCTCGATATTCTTGAGCGGCGCTTCAAAGCCGCGGAAGCGCTTGGCATTCTCCTTACGGAATTCGTCGAAGATGGCGGGGTCGGCATCGCCGATCCTGTCCGACCGTTCCGAAGTTTTGGGAAGCGGACGAACGTCGCGAACCTCTTCCGCGAAGCCTACCGCGTGCGGAATGAGCTCGCCTTCGACGATCCGGTCGACGAGACCGCATTCGAACGCCTGCTTCGCCGCAATGGGATTGCCGGTGGCCGTCATCTCGAGCGCCTTGCGGACTCCCGCCGCGCGCGGCAGTCGCTGCGTCCCGCCCGCCCCGGGAAGGAGGCCGAGCTTCACTTCCGGGGTTCCGAGCTTCGCCGACTTGTCCGCCACGCGGTAGTGGCAGCCAAGCGCGACTTCGAGACCGCCGCCGAGCGCGGTCCCGTGGATCGCCGCAACCACGGGCTTCGAGCAATTCTCGATCGCGTCCACGACCGCCGGCAACCATGGCTGCTGCGGCGGCTTTCCGAATTCGGTGATGTCCGCTCCAGCGAAGAAGGTCTGACCTTCGCAGGCGATGACCAGCGCCTTCACGCCGTCGTCGGCCTCCGCCTCGGCGATCGCATCGACGAGGCCCTGCCGTACCGGAGTCGAAAGTGCGTTCACCGGCGGGTTGTTCGACAGGACGATCAGTACGTCGCCATGCTTGCGGGTCGAAATCGGGCCGGTCGTCGCCTTGTCCATCACATCTTCCATGTCGCTTCTCCGAGTGAGCCGCTACGTCGCAGCTTACACGGTTGCAAGTCGGGAACCCGACAGCAGTTCGGGCGTCGCTGGTCGCAGGGAGTCACAGATGGATGACACGACGCCCAAGACGGAGCTGCGCGAGCAATCGGCCGACTTCAAGAAGACCGCCGACCAAATCCAGGAGAAAACGGCGGAGCTTGCCGACGCCGCCGACCGCCGAACGATCCTCGCGACCGACCGCACCTATCTCGCGTCCGAGCGCACTTATGCCGCGTGGATGCGCACGGCCCTCGCCGCGCTTGCGAGCGGCGTCGGCGCGCGAGCACTGATGCATGACATCCTGCCCGGTTGGGCCGGAAAGCTAAGCGCGTCGGCGCTGATCATTTTCGCTTTGTTCTGCCTGGTCGCGGCAGTGTGGAGGCAGCTTCAGGGTGTGAAGCCGCCGCCTCATCCCGACATTCAACCGATCCCGCACACTTTGCTTATCCCGACGAACGCCGTCCTAGCGCTCGTCTCGATCATCGTGCTTGCGGGAATTTGGGCGACCTAGCCCTTTTCGTTAGCGTCGGACTTGACCTTGTAGCCGCTGACGATGCCAAGGATGAACGAGGTGGCGAGCGCGAGCTGGATCTTCCCGTCGGGGTCATCCCAGCCGAAGTAACGCGCACCCCACGCGAACAGGGCGATGAACATGATGATGGCGATACCAACCATCTGATCCTCCCGAGCGCCGGTGAAGAACTGACCGGCAAGTCGCATATTGTCGGCACTCAAGGTAAACAGAGGGTAAAGCTTGCCCCTCTGCTGCACCGCGGTCATAGGGGCCGCACCGCTGAAAAAGCTACAGGCGATCACATGAAGGCGCGCGTTTTCATCACCCTTAAATCCGGGGTCCTGGATCCTCAGGGCAAGGCCATCCACCATGCATTGGAGGGCCTCGGCTTCAACGGGGTCAACGACGTTCGCGCCGGAAAGCTGATCGAACTCGACCTCGCGGAAGGGACGAGCGACGGCGACATCGAGGAGATGTGCCGCAAGCTCCTGGCGAACACGGTCATCGAGAACTTCCGGATCGAACGGATGGAGAATGCGTGAATAGCGCGGTCATCGTCTTTCCCGGCTCCAACTGCGACCGCGACCTCGCCGTCGCCCTCGAGCAGGTGACCGGGCACAAGCCGGCTATGGTTTGGCACAGGGAAACCGAGCTTCCCGACGGCGTGGACTTCATCGGCGTTCCGGGTGGGTTTTCCTACGGCGACTATCTGCGCTCCGGCGCGATGGCGGCGCGCTCTCCTGTCATGGGCGCGGTGAAGGATGCGGCTTCGCGCGGGGTTCCGGTCATAGGCATCTGCAACGGGTTCCAGGTGCTGACCGAAGCAGGTCTCCTGCCGGGCGCATTGATGCGCAACGCGGGGTTGAGCTTCGTCTGCCGCCCCGTGCGCTTGCGCGTCGAGAACAGCCAGAGTCTGTTCACCAGCGGCTATGATTCCGGAGAGGAGATCGTCTTCCCGGTCGCGCATCACGACGGCAATTATCAGGCGGACGAAGGGACGCTGGAGCGCCTCGAAGGCGAAGGACGCGTGGCCTTCCGCTATCTCGAGGAGGTCAACGGCTCGGCCCGTAGCGTCGCCGGAATCCTCAACGATGCCGGCAACGTCCTCGGTCTGATGCCGCACCCGGAGCGCGTGGTCGAAACCGCACATGGCGGGACCGACGGCCGCCGGCTGTTCGAGGGTCTGCTCGAAACCGTGGGCGCCTGAGCGTCAGTCGTCGATCGTGAAAGGCGTGAAGTCGGTTCCGACGTCGTAGACGTCGACGCCTTCCTTGCTCTTGAGCCAGCCGACCACCGCATAGGTCACAGGCGTCAGCAGCGTTTCCCAGCTGACCTTCAGGATGAACTGGCTGAGCATTACCTGCAGCATGATGTCCGCGGGCCAGTCGGCCATTCCGTAAAAGGCGAGCGGATAGAAGATCAGGCTGTCGGCGCCTTCGCCGATCACGGTGCTCCCGATCGTCCGGGTCCACAGATATTTGCCCTTGGTCCAGATCTTCATCTTGGCGAGCACGACCGAGTTCAGGAAATCGCCGGCGAAGAAGGCGCACATCGAGGCCGCGATGATCCGCCATCCCGCGCCGAACACGCGCTCATAGGCCGGCTGCCCCGTCCATCCCGGCGCCACCGGCAGGTGGACGACGGTCCACTCCATCACCGCCATGAAGAGAAGCGCTCCGAACCCGGCCCAGATCGCCCGCCGCGCCCGGGCGTAGCCGTAGACTTCGGTCAGCACGTCGTCGATGACGTAGGAGATCGGAAAGAACAGGATGCCCGCGCCAAACGGCCAGAGGCCTATGCCGGGCAGGTCGACGACCGAGCGCTTCTCCGCACCGATGACGTTCGACAGCAGCAGAACCACCACGAACGCGACCATGACGAAGTCGAAATAGCGGAAGCGCGCACCGTGCAGCGCCCGCGCCTCGACGTGCCTCAGCCCCTCCCCCTCGGCTTTCATGCAAGGCACGCTAGCGCGGTTCCGCTAGGCGTCAATTGCGGTTACTCATTCGGCAACGCGCCCGTAGCTCAGTTGGATAGAGCACGAGCCTTCTAAGCTTGAGGTCGTAGGTTCGAATCCTACCGGGCGCGCCAGTCGTTACGGCACCAGCTTCCCGGGGTTCATGATGCCGAGCGGGTCGAGCGCCTGCTTGATGGCGCGCAGGGCGTGGATGCGCCCGGGCGGCGCGAGCCGCGCCAGCTCGGCGCGCTTCAATTGCCCGATGCCGTGCTCCGCCGAGATCGATCCGCCGGCGGCGGTCACGAGATCGTCGACGAAACGGGTGATCTCTTCGCCCTCGCGTTCGTACCAGTCGGGCGCGGCGTGGCTGGCGGCGCGGACATGGAAATGAATGTTGCCGTCGCCGAGATGGCCGAAGCCGGTCGCGATCACGCCGGGAAACTTTCGCTCCACCTCGGCGGATGCTTCGACGAGGAACGCTGGCATGTCGCTGACCGCGACGGAGATGTCGTGCGCGAGCGTCTGTCCCTCTGCGCGCTCCGCCTCGGAAATGCTGTCGCGGATTTTCCAGAAGGCCTCCGCCTGCGCTTCACTAGCAGCGAGGACTGCGTCGTTGATGATGCCTTGCTGGAGCGCCGCGCCAAGCAAGCGCTCGAGGTCGGCGGAGATATCGTGATCCGCCTCTGGCGTCGTTGCTTCGACGAGCACGTGCCACTTGTGCTCGCCGGTTAGCGGAGCGCGCGTGCCGGGGATGTGCTGGAGCACGAGGCGAAGGGAGTCCTCGGGCACGAGCTCGAACCCCTCGACGCTGTGCGACCGCGCTTCGAGGAAGCGAAGCAGATCGAGCGCGCGCGCAGGGCTTTGGACGCCCGCCCAGGCGACTGCTCGCGCCGCGATCGCCGGGACGAGCCGGAGGGCGACTGCCGTCACCACGCCAAGAGTCCCTTCCGCGCCAATCAGAAGCTGGTCGAGACTGTAGCCGCGATTGTCCTTCTTGAGGCCCGACAGGCCGCTATGGACCGAGCCGTCCGGAAGCACCGCTTCCACACCCGCCACCAGGGAGCGCATGGTTCCGAACTTGAGCACCTGAGTCCCGCCCGCGTTGGTAGAGGTGAGCCCGCCGATGGTGCAGCTTCCGCGCGCGCCGAGCGTCAGCGGAAAGCGCATCCCCAATTCATTCGCAGCCTCGTGAAGCGTGGCGAGGATCAAGCCCGCTTCGGCCACCGCAAGCCGGCTCTCGGCGCTGATCGAGCGGATGCGGTTCATCCGGCGCATCGACAGCAGCAGCGCGGAACCGTCGGCAGGCGGCGTTGCGCCCGCCGCCATGCCCGTGTTCCCACCCTGCGGCACCAGCGGAACGCGATGCTCGGCGGCGAGCCGGACGATCTCGGCGACTTCCGCGGTCGATGCCGGAGCGAGCATGGCCGGCGCAGCGCCATGGACTCGCCCGCGCCAGTCGGTCACCCAGGGTTCCAGTTCCTTGGGATCGGTGACGACCGCCTTGGGGCCGAGCCGGCGCTCCGCCTCGGCGATCAGCTGGGCTTCCCCGTCCGTCATTCGCCGGCGCTTGGCACGCGCCGCCGTGCGCGTCAAAGCAGTCCGGATGGACAAGCCACCGATCACCATCGTCGTCGCCCGCGCCGAAAATGGCGTGATCGGTCGCGACGGCAAGCTGCCCTGGCACATCCCCGCCGATCTCAAGCGCTTCAAGGCGCTGACGATGGGCAGCATCATGGTCATGGGCCGCAAGACGTTCGAGAGCTTGCCGGGGCTTCTGCCGGGCCGGCGGCACGTCGTGCTCACTCGGGACCGCAACTGGCACGCGCCCGGAGCGGAGATCGCCTACGACGTCGAGGACGCGTTCCGGCTTGCGGCCGACGAACGCATTTCCGTCATCGGCGGAGCACACGTCTTCGAGGAATTCATGTCGCTCGCCGACCGGATCGAGCTCACCGAGGTTCTGGAAAGCATCGAAGGCGACACGGTCATCGCCGATCCGCGCCGATCAGGCGAATGGCGCGAGACCTTCAGTGAAGACCATGCGCAGGAACGCCCACCCTTTCGCTTCGTGACTCTCGAACGCGCCTAGGTCTTCGGCCTTCCCGTCGCATAGGTCCGGAACCGCTTCAGTTGCTCGGCGAGGACTCCATCCACCGCGGGCGCAAGCTTGTCGGCGCCTCCGTTCGCGAAGCCCGCGACCTTATAGTCGAGCACCAGCTGCGACCCGCCGGCGATCGTCTTGATCTGGACGTCCATGACACCGGTCGTGGCTTCGTAGAGCAGCGGACCGAGCGCGCCAGTCATGACCACCCGTTTGCCCGGGTCGACGAACGCCACATGCATATGCTCGACGCCGCCGCCGGTTTTGGGAATGCGCTCGCAGAAGCAGCCGCCGGGGATCAGATCCAGCCGAATGTTCGTGGAATCGCCGCTGTAGGTATGCTCGGAATCCCACCAGGCGGGGAGCTGGCCAAACGCCTTGAATGCAGCGTCGGGCGGGACGACCAGCGGCACGGTCTCGCGAACCTCGAACCCGTTTGCGGAAGCGCTCACGACCTCCGCCGATGCGGGGGCGGCGGCCAGGAATAGAAATGCTGCAAGATATCTCATGGGCCCCTCCGTCCGGCGGAAGGTGCCTCAGCTACGCGGCGCCGTCCAGAATCGCGTCGATCTCCGCACCGACCCTGTCGATCGGGCCCATTCCGTCGACCCGGCGAACGAGGCCCTTCGCCTCGTAATAAGGAAGGATCGGCTGCGTCTTGGCGCGATATTCGGCCATGCGCGTGCGCACCGTTTCCTCATTGTCGTCCTTGCGGCGCTTGAACTCGGTCGATCCGCAGACGTCGCAAACCCCTTCGACCTTCGTCGGCCGGAAGGTTTCGTGATAGCCGGTCCCGCATTTGGCGCAGCTGAAACGGCCGACGATGCGCCGCACCAGCTCGTCCTCATCCACCGCGAGTTCGATGACGTAGTCGAGATGGCGACCGCGCTCGGTCAGGAGAAGATCCAGCGCCTCAGCCTGAGCTCGGGTGCGCGGGAACCCGTCGAAGATGGCCCCCTCATCCGCGGCCGCGTCGAGCCGCTCGCCGATCAGCGCGCTGACGATCGCATCGCTTACCAGCTCGCCGCGTTCCATGATCCCCTTGACCTTGAGGCCGATCGGGGTGCCGGAAGCGACTGATTCGCGAAGCATGTCGCCGGTCGACAGCTGGACCATTCCGCGTTCGGCCTGGAGCCGAGCCGCCTGAGTACCCTTGCCAGCGCCCGGCGGGCCAAGAAGAATGATATTGAGCATTCGGCGCCCTCTCCCCTGTTCGCCGAGCAGTTACCGCCGTCGCGGTGTGGTCTTGAGCTTCGCCTTCTTGATAAGATCGCCATATTGGTGCGCAATCAAGTGGCTTTGGACCTGGCTGACTGTGTCCATTGTCACGTTGACGACGATCAGAAGGCTCGTGCCGCCGAGCTGAATGTTGAGGCCCGCCTGCGCCGAGAGGATCTGCGGGATGAGGCAAATGACGACCAGATATGCCGCGCCGACCACGGTGATGCGGTTGAGCAGATAGTCGAAATATTCCTCGGTCGCCTTGCCGGGGCGGATGCCGGGGATGAAGCCGCCATGGCGCTTCAGATTATCCGCCGTCTCCTCGCTGTTGAACTGCACAGCGGTGTAGAAGAAGGTGAAGAAGGCGATGCCGATAGCATAAAGCGCCATGTAGGCGGGTGCGTGCGGCTGAAGGAACGTGCTGATCGTGATCAGCCAGTCGCTGCTTTCCGCGCCGGCGCGGCTGCCGGCCCAGTTGAGCACGGTTAGCGGCATGAGCAGCAGCGAAGAGGCGAAGATCGGCGGGATGACGCCGGCGGTGTTGAGCTTGATCGGCAGGTGCGAGCGCTCCTGCTGCATGCCCCGCACCGTCTGGCGCTTCGGATACTGGATCAGGACGCGGCGCTGCGCGCGCTCCATGAAACAGATGAACAGGACGAGCGCGGCGCTCAGCAGGATGATGCCGACCACCAAAATGCCGCTGACCGAGCCGGTCCTGCTGCCTTCCAGTAGCTGGCCGAGGCCCTGCGGCAGCCGGGCGATGATGCCTGCCATAATGATCAGCGAGATTCCGTTGCCGATGCCGCGGCTGGTGATCTGCTCACCGATCCACATCAGGAACAACGTCCCGCCGACAAGGCTGACCGTACCCGCGATCTCGAACAGCAAGCCGGGTGCGACCACCGCCTCGATGCCCTGCTTGACCGACTGAGACTCGAGACCCTTCACGGCGAGATATCCCTGCACCAGGGTGATCACGACGGTCAGGTAGCGTGTGTACTGGTTCAGCTTCTTGCGCCCGGTCTCGCCCTCTTTGCGGAGCTGTTGCCACGGCCCGTAGAGGGTCGCGCCAAGCTGGATGACGATCGATGCCGTGATGTAGGGCATGACGCCGAGCGCAACGATCGAGAAGCGCTGGAGCGCGCCGCCGGAAAATGTGTTGAAAACGTCGAGGATTCCGCCGCTCTGAGTCTCATAGAGCGCGCTCATCGCCGCCGGGTCGATACCCGGAACCGGGATGAACGAGAGCAGCCGGTAGAGGATCAGCGCACCAAGGGTGAACCACAGCCTTTTCTTGAGCTCGGTCGCCTTTTGGAAGTTCGCGAGCGTGAGGCTGGAGGCCAGATGTTCGGCTGCGGATGCCATCGACAAAAATTCCCCGGAAAAACAAACGGCGGCGTAAAGGCCGGAGCCTCCCCGCCGCCGATATAGTGGCTCGATACCGCTTGTCTAAGGCCCTCAGGCCTTGGCGGCGGTCTTGCGCGAGCCCTTCTTTGCGGCAGCAAGCTCGGCCGGGTTCTTGCGCTCGATCAGCTCGATCGAGCCGCCGGCCTTCTCGACTGCATCGCGCGCGCCCTTGGACACGCCGGCAACCTTGAACGCCAGCTTCGCCTTGAGCTCGCCCTTGCCAAGCAGCCGGACGCCGTCCTTACCGCCGCGCGCCAGGCCTGCGCCCTTCAGCGCGTCATGGTCGAGCGTGCCCTTGATATCGAGCTTGCCTGCGTCGATCGCCTTCTGGACCGCGCCGATGTTCACTTCGGCATAATCGCGGGCGAAGATGTTGTTGAAGCCGCGCTTCGGCAGCCGCATGTGGAGCGGCATCTGACCGCCTTCGAAGCCGGCGATGCTGACACCCGAGCGCGACTTGGCGCCCTTCTGGCCGCGACCGGCGGTCTTGCCGAGCCCCGAACCGATGCCGCGGCCCACGCGCACGCGTCCTTGCCGCGCGCCTTTGTTGTCTCTGAGATCGTTCAGTTTCATCGTTGCACTCGCTTTCGCTTTTGTCGCGCAGTTCCCCGGCGAAGGCCGGGGCCCAGTCCTATGAAAAACAACCGCCGGCAGGCGGCTCCTGGCCCCCGGCCTTCGCCGGGGAACAAGTCGATTAAGCCGCCTCTTCGACCTGCAACAGATGCTGGACCTTGCGGACCTGCCCCATCACTTCCGCGGTCGCCTCAACCTCCACCGTGCGGTGAAGCTTGTTGAGGCCGAGTCCGACGAGCGTCGCCCGCTGCGTCTTGTCGCGGCGGATCGGCGATCCGGTCTGGGTGATTTTGATCTTCGCCATGACTCTTACTCCACGACCGCTTCGGCCTGAGCCTCGGCTTCGGCGGCATTGGCGCCGCCGCGTCCGAGCAGGTCGGCGACCTTCTTGCCGCGCCGCTGGGCAACCGAGCGCGGGCTCGTCTGCTCCTTGAGCGCCTCGAAGGTCGCGCGGATCATGTTGTACGGGTTCGACGTGCCGACCGACTTGGTCACGACGTCGGCGACGCCGAGGCTCTCGAAGATCGCACGCATCGGGCCGCCGGCAATGATCCCGGTTCCGGCCGGAGCCGTGCGGATCGTTACCCGGCCCGCACCGAAATGGCCGAGGCCGTCGTGGTGAAGCGTACGCCCGTCGCGCAGCGGAACGCGGATCATCGCCTTCTTCGCCGCGGCAGTCGCCTTGCTGATCGCTTCGGGAACCTCACGGGCCTTGCCGTGGCCGAAGCCCGCGCGGCCCTTGCCGTCGCCGACCACCACGAGCGCGGCAAAGCCGAAGCGCTTGCCGCCCTTCACGGTCTTGGAGACGCGGTTGATGTGGACGAGCTTCTCGATCAGCTCCTCGCCACCTTCCTCGTCGTCACGGCGTCCGCGACGGTCGTCGCGACGGCCACGGCCGCCACCACGATCGCCACCGCCGCGCCCGCGTCCGCCACCGCGTCCGCCGCGCGGGCCACGGCCCTGCGGCTGCTCGGGAGCGCTGGTCTCAGCCGGTGCTGCGGCAGGCGCCTGCTCGGCGCCTTCCTGCGTCAGTTCGGGGGTTTCAGTCTCTTGCACCATTTAGAACTCCAGTCCGCCTTCGCGGGCAGCGTCGGCGAGGGCCTTGACCCGGCCATGGAAGAGGAAGCCGCCACGGTCGAACACGACCTGACTTACGCCCGCCTTCTTGGCGCGCTCGGCGAGGGCCTTCCCGACTGCCGCAGCGCTGTCCTTGGTCGCGCCGGTCTTGCCCTTGAGATCCTTGTCGAGGCTCGAAGCCGCGGCGACGGTCTTGCCGGCAGCGTCGTCGATGACCTGGGCATAGATGTGCCGGCCCGAACGATGGACCGAAAGACGCGGCTTGCCCGGGCCACGCGCACGAAGCGAGGTACGGACACGGCGGCGCCGGCGGTCGAAGAGAGAGAGATGAGCCATGGCTACTTCTTCTTGCCTTCTTTGCGGAAGATATACTCGCCGCGGTACTTGATGCCCTTGCCCTTGTAGGGCTCCGGCTTGCGCCAGCGGCGGATTTCGGCGGCGACCTGCCCGACCATTTGCTTGTCGATGCCGCTGATCTCGACCGTATTCTGGTCGGGAGTCTTCACTTCGACGCCTTCGGGCAGCTTGTAATTCACATCGTGGCTGTAGCCGAGCTGCAGGCGCAGGTTCTTGCCCTGGGCCTGGGCGCGGTAGCCGACGCCGGTGATCTCAAGCACCTTGGTGAAGCCCTCGGTCACGCCGGTGACGAGGTTCTGCACGTTGGTGCGGGTCATGCCCCACGCGGCGCGGTTGCGCTGCGCATCGGTGAGCGGTGTCACGCGGATCTCGCCGTCGGCGATGTCGTACTTCACGAGGTCGTCGAGCAGCTGCATCGCGAGCTGGCCCTTCGGACCCTTCACGGTCAGCACGCCGCTTTCGACCGTCGCAGTGACGCCGGTCGGAAGAGCGATTGGTTTCTTGCCAATGCGGGACATCAGAACACCTCCGCCAGCACTTCGCCGCCGACATTCTGCTCGCGCGCTTCGGCGTCCGACAGCACGCCGCGCGGGGTCGACACGATGATCGTGCCGAGACCGTTGCGGATGCGCGGAAGCTCGCGCGCGGCCGAATAGACGCGGCGGCCGGGCTTGGACACGCGCGCCAGATGCTGGATCGCGGGCTGGCCCTCGAAATATTTCAGCTCGATGCGGAGGCCCTTCTGCCCCGCAAGCGTCTCTTCCGAGTAGCCGCGGATATAGCCTTCGCGCTGGAGCACATCGAGCACCCGGGTGCGCAGCTTCGAGGCCGGAGTAAGGACACTGTCCTTCTTTGCCTGTTGGCCGTTGCGGATGCGGGTGAGCAGGTCACCCAAAGGATCGGTCATCGCCATCTCTTAACCCTTACCAGCTCGACTTGATCACGCCGGGGATCAGGCCCTTGTTGGCCAGCTCCCGAAGCATGATCCGCGACAGGCGGAACTTGCGGTAATAAGCGCGCGACCGGCCGGTCAGCTCGCAGCGGTTGCGAACCCGCGTCGGGTTCCCGTTGCGCGGCAGCTCGGCCATCTTCAGGCGCGCGATGAGGCGCTCGGTCTCGTCCTTGGACTCGTCGTTCGCGATCGCTTTCAGCTTCGCGTACTTCGCAGCCTGCTTCTCGACCAGCTTCTTGCGCCGTTCGTTCTTGTTGATCGAACTCAGTTTCGCCATGACTTAAGTTCTTCTCCTAACGGGGAAACCGCTTACGCGGCTTCCCGCTGCTCCTCTGCGGGGAAGGGGAAATTGAACAGGCGCAGCAGCTCGCGCGCCTCTTCGTCCGTCTTCGCCGTCGTGGTTACAATGACGTCCATCCCCCGGACCTTGTCGATCTGGTCGTAGTTGATCTCGGGGAAGATGATCTGCTCCTTGAGGCCCATGGCGTAATTGCCGCGGCCGTCGAAGGACTTGGGGTTGAGCCCGCGGAAGTCGCGAACGCGCGGGAGCGCGATCGTGACCAGGCGGTCGAGAAACTCGAACATGCGGTCGCGGCGGAGCGTCACCTTGACCCCGATCGGCATGCCTTCGCGCAGCTTGAACTGGGCGATCGACTTCTTCGCCTTCGTGATCACCGGCTTCTGGCCAGCGATCTGCTGCATTTCGGCAGCCGCGGTCTCGACGCGCTTCTTGTCCTGGGTCGCCTCGCCGACGCCCATGTTGATGACGATCTTGTCGAGCTTCGGAACCTCGAGCCGGTTCTTGTAGCCGAACTTCTCGATCATCGCGGGGACGATGCGCTCTTCATAGTCGCCTTTGAGACGCGGCTTGTAGTTGGCCGGCACCTTCGATGGCTTGTCGGCCACCTTTTCAGGCTTCGGCGCCTCGGCCTTCTCGACCTTTGGCAGCGCTTCGATCGCGGCGGCCTCAGCCTTTTCGGCATCGCCCACGCGCTCGACCTCTGCCGCCTGCTCGGTCGCGGGCTCCTGGCCCTCTTCGACCTTGTTCTTTTCGTCAGCCATTGATCAGCTCTCCGGTCTTGGCCGCGACGCGGACCTTCTTTCCGTCGCGCAGCTCGAAGCGGACCCGGCTCGGCTTGCCGTCACCAGTCGCGATTGCGACCTTGGAGACGTGCAGCGGGGCTTCCTTCCGCTCGATCCCGCCTTGCGGGTTGATCTGCGACGGCTTGCGATGACGCGCGTGGACGTTGACGCCCGACACGATCACCTTGCCTTCCTTGGGCATCGCCTTGGTGACGTCACCGGTGCGGCCCTTGTCCTTGCCGCTGAGGACGACGACGCGGTCGCCCTTCTTGATCTTCTGCGCGGCCATCACAGCACCTCCGGAGCGAGCGAAATGATCTTCATGTGCTTCTTTGCACGAAGCTCACGGACGACCGGGCCGAAGATACGGGTGCCGATCGGCTCCTCGTTCTTGTTGACCAGCACCGCGGCGTTGCTGTCGAAGCGGATCACCGATCCGTCGGGACGGCGGATGTCCTTGGCGGTGCGAACGATCACCGCACGGTGAACGTCGCCCTTCTTCACGCGACCGCGCGGCGCCGCTTCCTTTACGGAAACGACGATGATGTCGCCGACGCCCGCGGTGCGGCGCTTCGACCCGCCCAGCACCTTGATGCACTGGACGCGCTTGGCGCCGCTGTTATCCGCAACGTCCAGGTTGGACTGCATCTGGATCATTGTTCGACCCTAACCTCTCTCAAATCTCTACTCAGGCGTCCGCTTCAACGACGTCTTCGGCCGTGGCCTTCTTGCCCTTCTTGGACGGCTTCTCGGCCTTTTCCTCTGCGGGCGGCGGCGACGGCTGCGGCGGCGTAGCCGCTTCGGTCTCGGCGATATCGGACTTCTCCGCCTTCGCAGTGCCGATGCGGTCGACGACCTTCCACGTCTTCAGCTTCGAGACCGGGGCGCATTCCTCGATGCGCACGATCTCGCCGACGTGGAACTCGTTCGCCGCGTCGTGAGCATGGTACTTCTTCGACAGCTTGATGATCTTGCCGTAGAGCGGGTGCTTCACCCGCCGCTCGACACGGACCACGACCGTCTTGTCACCCTTGTCGGACACCACGGTGCCGGTGAGGACGCGCTTTGGCATCTTATTAGTCTCCTCAGCCCTTGGCCTGCGCCCGGGCGCGTTCAGTCTGCAGCGTCTTGATGCGAGCGATCGTGCGGCGCACCTCGCGCACGCGGCTCGGCTTCTCGAGCTGGTTGGTCGCCGACTGGAAGCGCAGGTTGAACTGCTCGCGCTTCAGCTCGCCGAGCTGCTGCTGCAGCTGGTCGTCGGACTGCTGCTTGAGTTGTTCGATCGCAGCCATCTTACTTTTCCTCTCCGGCCAAGGTCTCACCGAGGCGAGCCACGACCTTGGTCTTGATCGGCAGCTTTTCAGCGGCGCGCTCGAATGCTGTCTTGGCGAGGTAGCCAGGGACTCCATCGAGCTCGAACAGGATACGGCCCGGCTTCACGCGGGCGACCCAGAACTCGGGAGAGCCCTTGCCCGAGCCCATGCGGACTTCGGCCGGCTTCGAGCTGACGGGCACGTCCGGGAAAACGCGGATCCACAAACGCCCGGAGCGCTTGATGTGACGCGTGATCGCGCGGCGGGCCGCCTCGATCTGACGCGCGGTGATCCGCTCCGGCTCCATGGCCTTGAGGCCGAATGCGCCGAAGTTGAGCTCGGTCCCGCCCTTGGCATTGCCGTGGATGCGGCCCTTGAAGGCCTTGCGGAACTTGGTGCGCTTGGGTTGCAGCATGTCTTACTCTTCCTTCGCGCTTACCGGTTGCCGCGCTCTTCGCGCGCCGGACGGACGCCGGAGGTCTGAGCCTCCATCATCAGCCGGTCCTGGGCGAGCGGGTCATGAGCGAAGATCTCGCCCTTGAAGACCCACACCTTGACGCCGCAAACGCCGTAGGCGGTGTGCGCCTCAGCCTCAGCATAATCGACGTTGCCGCGCAGCGTGTGCAGCGGAACCCGGCCCTCGCGGTACCATTCGGTCCTGGCGATCTCGGCGCCGCCGAGACGGCCGGCACAGGTGATGCGGATGCCTTCCGCGCCAAGACGAAGCGCCGACTGAACCGCGCGCTTCATTGCGCGGCGGAAGGCGATGCGCCGCTCGAGCTGGTCGGCGACGCCCTGGGCGACGAGCTTGGCGTCGACCTCAGGCTTGCGGATCTCGACGATGTTGAGGCTGACCTCGGAGCTCGTCATCTTCTGAAGCTCTTTCTTGAGCTTCTCGATGTCCGCGCCCTTCTTGCCGATGATGACCCCCGGACGCGCCGCATAGATCGAAATGCGGCAGATCTTCGCCGGACGCTCGATCACCACTTTCGAGATCGCGGCCTGCGGTACCTTCTCGAGGATATAGCGGCGGATCTTGAGGTCTTCGAGCAGCAGACGCCCGTAGTCCTGGCCTTCCGCGAACCAGCGGCTGTCCCAGGTGCGGTTGATCTGCAGGCGAAGCCCGACAGGAGAGGATTTCTGACCCATTTAAGCTTCTTCCTGCTCGCGAACGACGACGCGGATTTGGCTGAGCGGCTTGACGATCCGGCTCGAGCGGCCGCGCGCACGCGTCGCGAAGCGCTTCATCGAGATCGACTTGCCGACACTCGCCTCCGCGACAACCAGGGCGTCGACGTCGAGGTTGTGATTGTTCTCCGCATTGGCGACTGCCGAGGCGAGCACCTTGAACACATCCTCGCTCATCCCCTTGGGGCTGAACTTCAGGATGTTGAGCGCTTCCTCGACCTTCCGGCCGCGGATCATCTGCGCGACAAGGTTGAGCTTGCGCGCCGAGCCACGGATCGTGTTGCCGACGGCGAGCGCTTCCTTTTCGCCCACCTTGCGGGGTGCAGCTGCCTTGCCCATTAGCGCTTGCCCTTCTTGTCGGAGGCGTGGCCGTGGAATGTGCGCGTCGGCGCAAACTCGCCGAGCTTCATTCCGACCATGTCCTCATTCACCGACACCGGCACAAACTTGCGGCCGTTGTAGACATTGAAGGTGAGGCCGACGAACTGCGGCAGGATCGTCGAACGGCGCGACCAGGTCTTGATCGGCGCTCGGCCACCCTTGTCCTGCGCGCTTTCGGCCTTCTTCAGGAGCGAAAGCTCGACGAACGGACCTTTCCAGATGGAACGGGCCATGGATTAACCCTTCTTCTTCGCGTGACGCGACCGGATGATCATCTTGTCGGTCGCCTTGTTGTGACGGGTGCGGGCACCCTTGGTCGGCTTGCCCCACGGAGTGACCGGGTGACGG
>Ga0207705_10000483_pt1 | contig 34144 bp, 22 predicted proteins | sample KBSC13metaG_FD_184314 | JGI IMG/M metagenome (GOLD analysis project Ga0207705, IMG submission 184314) | Corn rhizosphere microbial communities from Kellogg Biological Station, Michigan, USA - KBS C1-3 metaG (SPAdes) (version 2) | ecosystem: Host-associated > Plants > Roots > Rhizosphere > Soil ... | reverse complement strand
CAACAGCTACCGCGACATCATCAACCTGATCGAGCACGAGCTGTGCGAGGTGCTCGTGCACCAGGAGCCCCTGTCGCCGCCGCTGCGGGGCCGGCTGTCGCGCATGTCGCGCAGCTTCCCCATCACCCCGACCGTCGACATGCGGCCGGACGAGCGCGGCCAGTTCTGGGTCCTGTCGATCGCGGCGAACGACCGCAACGGCCTGCTCTACTCGATCGCGAACGTGCTGGCGCGCTACCGCATCAACCTGCACACCGCGAAGATCATGACCCTCGGCGAGCGCGTCGAGGACGTGTTCCTCATCGACGGCCAGGCGCTCAGCAACCAGCGCGTGCAGGTCCAGCTCGAGACCGAACTGCTGGACGCGGTGAAGATCTGACCGCGCCGGCCATCCACGCCGCCCCTGCCCCGGCGGGGGCGTTTTTTATTGTTTTGTTTGTATTCGAAGAATCATGACTGACCCGATCCGCCTCTCCAAACGCATGTCCGAACTCGGCCTGTGCTCCCGCCGCGAAGCCGATGAATGGATCGCGAAAGGCTGGGTGCGCGTCGATGGCCAGGTGGTGTCCGAGCTGGGCAGCAAGGTGTTGCCGCACCAAAAGATCACGGTCGAGCGCCAGGCCGCCGCCCAGCAGGCGCGCCGCGTGACCGTGCTGCTGAACAAGCCGGTGGGCTATGTCAGCGGCCAGGCCGAGGATGGCTACAAGCCCGCCGTCGTGCTCGTGAAGCCGGAAAACCGCTGGGCGGACGATCCGTCACCCGAGCAGTTCCACCCGACGCAGCTGAAATCCCTCGTGCCGGCCGGGCGGCTGGACATCGATTCCGTCGGCCTGCTCGTACTGACGCAGGATGGCCGCATCGCCAGGCAGCTGATCGGCGAGGATACGGCGATCGAAAAGGAATACCTGGTGCGCGTGCAATACACGAAGCCGGGCCGCCTGCCGGATGCCGACCTGAAAAAGCTGAACCACGGCCTATGGATGGACGGCAAGCCGCTGCTGCCGGCCAAGGTGCGCTGGCAGAACGACGACCAGCTCAGCTTCACGCTGAAAGAAGGCCGCAAGCGCCAGATCCGCCGCATGTGCGACATGGTCGGCCTGAAAGTCATCGGCCTCAAGCGCGTGCGCATCGGGCGCGTCAAGCTCGGCGAGTTGCCGCCGGGACAGTGGCGCTACCTCGGTGCCGACGAGCGGTTCTAATGCGCATGCCGCATATGGGTCCACGGATCGAGCACGCGTAATTGCTCCAGGACGGCGCGCGGCCCCGCGACGGAGCCGCCGCTGTCCTGGTCCCATTCGAGCCTCAGTTTCGACCGTCCCCTGCGCAAGTCCACCCGCGCATAATCGACCCACGCGTCCTCGGCGTCGTACTCGAACGTCTTCATCCAGCCGTTACGCAGCAGCGCCTCCAGAGTCTGGCGAAGTGCGAACGGAGGGAGGTCCGAAATCGTTTCCGGCGCCAGCCGGGGGTCACCCAGCACCCCGAGGTACCTGACCAATTGTGAAATCCACGCCATCGTTGCCTCCCAACTTCGTTGACGTTGATTTCAGTCTACCCACGGAGTACGGGCGTTGACGTTCGCTAACGCACATTCAGGAAATAAAATGCGCGCAGAATATGTCACAATTTTGTAACTTACCGTCTCGGCGGGGTCATCCAGATCCTTTCATGTGAGAATGCGGTGCAACTCCTCGATGCTCACGGGCTTGGTGAGGTGATAGGAAAAACCGCGGTTGCGGGTCTGGCGCCGGTCGGCGTCCTGGCCCCACCCCGTCAGGGCGGCGATGCGCAGGCCGGAAAAACGCTCGTCCTGACGCAGGCGGCGCGCAACTTCGTAGCCATCCATGCCGGGCATGCCGATGTCCAGCAAGACACTGGTCGGCAGGAACGCATCCGCCATCGCCAGCGCGCTGCGGCCGTCGTACACGACACGTACCTCGGCCCCGTCCGCTTCCAGCAGCAGGCCGAGCGTGTCCGCCGCGTCGCGGTTGTCGTCGACGACGAGGATGCGTTGGCCGTGGAACGGCGCGGCGGGGCGCGCCTGGCCCAGTTGCGGGGCGCAGGCATCGGTCGCGGCGGCGGGCGCGAGCGGTAGACGCACGACGAATTCGCTGCCCTGGCCCGATCCGGCACTGTGCGCCTCCACGGTGCCGTGATGCATCTCGACGAGGCTGCGCACCATCGTCAGGCCAATGCCGAGCCCGCCCTGCCCCCGTCCAATGGACCGGTGGGCCTGCGCGAACATGTCGAACACGCGCGGCAGTTCGTCAGCCGGAATGCCGATGCCCGTATCGCGCACGGAGGCCACGACGTAACCGTCGTCGCGGCGCACGTCGAACCAGATGCGGCCGCCCGTGTCGGTATATTTGGCGGCATTGTTGAGCAGGTTGGAAAACACCTGCGTCAGCCGCACGCGGTCGGCCTCGAGGACGAGCGGCTCGTCCGGCAGGGCCACGGCGAGCTGGTGGGCGGCGCGCTCGATCATCGGCTGGCTCGTCTCGACGGCCCCATGGACGATCTCGGCAAAGGCCACGCGCTCCAGCTTCAGGTCGATCTTGCCGCGCGTGATGCGCGACACTTCCATCAGGTCGTCGACGAGGCGCACCATCTGGCGCACCTGGCGTCCGACCATCTCGACGACGCGGTCGGACTGGCGCCGGCCGTCCGGGCGGCGCATCAGCTGCACGGCATTGCTGATCGGCGCCAGCGGGTTGCGCAATTCGTGGGCCAGGGTCGCCAGGAACTCGTCCTTGCGCCGATCGGCCTCCTTCAGCGCCTCCTCGGCCTGGACGGCCCCCGTGATGTCGAGCGAGATGCCGACGTAGCCACGGTGTTCGCCCTCGCCCGAATGCCAGGGCGAGACATGCGATTCGAACCAGTGCCAGCTGCCGTCGCGCACCATCGTATGGATGCGCTGGGTAAAGGCGCCGCGCCCGCGGATGGCGTCGTACACGGCGCGCAGGTAGGCGTCCATGTCGTGCGGCCGCGTGATGCTCTTCCAGCCGCGGTTGCCCTGCTCCACCGCGGCATCGGGCGACTGGGCGTCCGTGATGCAGCGCTGGTTCAGGTAGATGACGTTGCCGTCTGTATCGAACTGGTAGACGAGCGCGGGCGACGCGTCGGCCAGCGCGCGGAACCGGCCCTCGCTTTCGCGCAGGGCATCCTCGGCACGCTTGCGCACCGTGATGTCATGGAACAGGATCGCCACGCGCGGCACCTGGCGCCCGCCCACCGGGTAGACGAAGAAGTCGTACCAGCTGGCCAGCGGCTGCGAGAAGCATTGCGAGCGGCTCGACACGCCCGTGCGCACCACCTGCGCGCAGGCGTCCAGCCAGCACGGTTCGTGCTCGGGACGCATGCGCAGGACGCCCGGGCCCACGTAGGCGATGTTGGCCATGCGCACGGCGGCCGGATTCGCTTCGGCGTAGTCCAGGGCGACCGGCCGCCCGTCGTCGTCGAAGCGCACCGTCGCGAGCAGGAAGCCCTCGTCCATCGCCTCGAACAGCATGCGGTAGCGGCGCTCGCTCTCGGCCAGCGCAGCCTGCGTGCGGCGGCGCTCGTCGACGTCGATGTGCATGCCGACCCATTTGCGGACACTCCCGTCGCGGTTGAACAGCGGCGCCGCGCGCGCATTGCTCCAGCGCCAGCCGCCGGCCGCCGTCTGCACGCGGAACTCGGCGTTCAGCGGCCGCCGCGTGCCGACGGCCGCACGCCATTCACGCAACGCATACGCGCGGTCGTCCGGGTGCACGGCGTCGATCCAGCCGACGCCCAGCGATTGCGCCTCGGGCTGCCCCGTGTACGACGTCCAGCTGGACGAGCCGGTAATGACGCGTCCGTGCGCATCCGTCTCCCACACGGTCTGCGCGAAGCCCTCGACCATCGCGCGGAAACGTTCCTCGCTCTCCGCCAGGCGCGCTTCCGTTTCCTTGTTCTCGGTGACGTCGATGACGAACAGCACGCAGCGCGACTCCACGCCCGAGCCCCAGATGCGCGCGGGGGCGAACAGGCCCCACCAGCGGGTGCCGTCCTTGCGCGTCATCTGCTTGGTGTAAGGCAAGGTGACGCCATGCTCCACCAGGTCGCGCAGCGCGCGCGCGGACACCTCCCAGAACTCGGGCGGCGTCATGTCGCGCCAGTTCGGCATGGCCTGCAGTTCGGCGCGCGTATAACCCGTCATCCGCTCGAACGCCGCGTTGACGTCGCGCACGGTGCCGTCGATGTCGAAATACAGCACGCCGACGGTGCCGATGCTGAGGGTGGCGTCGATCAGGGCCTTGTGCTCGCGCAGCAGGCGCTCGGCCGCGCGGCTTTCCTCGACCTCGCGCTCCAGGTGCTCCTTGCTTTCGAGGACAGGACGCAGCCTTTCCTCCACCTTGCGCTCGATGCCGCCGCCGGCCTGGTGGGCCGCCGCGACGAACGGGGCGCAGGCGCGCAGCAGGCGCAGGTCGTCCGCGTCGAAGCGCGCGCCGCTGTTCTCGGCCAGCACGACGACCAGCGCCCCGGCGGGGACGCCACGGATGCGCCAGGGCACGCCGAGGCATTCGCCCGGCGCCAGGCCGCTGGCGCGCACCGACGGGAACGTGCTGGCGGGATGGTCGAACAGGACGGCACCATCGGTCTGGATGGCGACGCCGCACGGACAATCGTCCAACGCCCAGCGCCCGGCCGGCGCACCGGCGGCCAGCGCGCCGGAGACGACGCACCAGCGCAGTACGTCGCCGCCGTCCCCCGGGCCCTGATCGCAGCCGGCTCCGGCTGCGCCCTCGCGCACCGCAACGACGACGGCGTCGGCCCCGCACAGCGCGCGCACGGCGTCGGCCAGGCGCTGCAGCGTGTCTTCGGGGGCGTCGGCCAGGACCTGGGCCAGCCCGGCCAGCGCCGCGCTGTCCGCCGCCGGGTCGCGCGTCGCGAGGTGCGCCGGGCGGCCGCGCAGGATCGCTTCCACGACGGCGTCGTCGCGGACTCCGGTCGATGCGTCAGGTGTCGAGTCGGCCATGATTGTCTATTATTGGTTGCCTGCGGCCTGCTACCCGAGATTACTTGACAATCCGATCATTGCCAACCGGATTTCAATCGTGCTCGCCACGTTTAACAATATTTAAAGAAAACCACGCCGACGGGCAACGATATCGTACAGAGCCCGTCAAGTGGCCTCATCTGCATGGCAAGACATGCAGTGCGCCATATAAAGACGACAGCGATAACACGGCGTGACGAACTAAAGATTGCAATCGCAAGCAAAATATTCATGGTGTCCGATACCGCGAATCGGTAGCTTTCCGATTACATCTTCAGCAAGTTCCGATTGGACCGCGTGCGCTCCCCATATTGCATACGCAGCGTCAATACATGACTTTTCCCTGGTTGCACGTTCCCTTTCTCTGGCGTAGCATCCCCGGATTGCCGCGCTCACGAGGCCGCGGACGATCCTTCTGGAGTGCCATGAAAACCGAAATCCCACCCCTTCCCTATACCCAATCCCGCTCGTTCCTTACCATCGCCCTGATCGAGATGTGGGAACGCTTCGGCTATTACGGCATGCAGGCGCTGATCGTCTACTTCATGGTCCAGCGCCTCGGCTTCGACGACAGCCGCGCCAACCTCGTGTGGAGCGCCGCCGCCGCGCTGATCTACGTGGCGCCGGCCGTCGGCGGCTGGATCGGCGACAAGGTCCTCGGCACCAAGCGCTCGATGGTGCTGGGCGCCCTCGTGCTCACGGTCGGCTATGCGCTGATGGCCGTGCCCACCGAAAACACGTGGTTCCTGTTCTGCGCGCTGGGCGTCGTCGTGGTCGGCAACGGCCTGTTCAAGCCGAACACCGCCAACCTCGTGCGCAAGATCTACGAAGGCGACGATTCGAAGATCGACAGCGCCTTCACGCTGTACTACATGGCCGTGAACGTCGGCTCGACGATCTCGATGCTGGCCACGCCGTGGATCAAGGATTATGTCAACGCGACGTACGGCGGCGAACTCGGCTGGCACATCGCGTTCGGCGCCTGCAGCGTGGGCCTCGTCGTCGGCCTGTTCAACGTCTTCCTCATGCGCGCCACGATCGCCCACGTGGGCTCGCTGCCGGACGAGCGCCCGCTCGACATGGGCAGGCTCGTCGCCGTGCTGGCGGGCGGCGTCGTGATGGTCGGGGCCTCGGCCGTGATCCTCGAATACCAGGCGCTGGCCCGCGTATTCGTCTACGTGGCCGGGCTCGTCGTGCTGGGCATCCTGATCCACCTCATCCGGAAAAGCGCGCCGAACGAACGGGCCGGCCTCACGGCGGCCCTCGTGCTGACCCTGCAGTCCGTGTTCTTCTTCATCTTCTACCAGCAGATGTCGACGTCGCTGTCGCTGTTCGCGCTGCGCAACGTCGACCTGCAGTTCAACCTGTTCGGCACGCATCTGTTCGACTGGGCGCCGGCCCAGTTCCAGGCGCTGAACGCCATCTGGATCATGCTGTTGTCGCCCGTGCTGGCCTGGGCCTATTCCAGCGCCGGCCGCAGCGGCCGCGACCTGTCGATCGCCGGCAAGTTCGCGCTCGGCTTCTTCGCCGTCGCGCTGGGCTTCTTCGCGTATGGCGTCGCAGGGACGTTCGCCGTCGGCGGCAAGACCTCGTCCTGGGTGATGGTGGCCGGCTACGGCCTGTATTCGCTGGGCGAACTGCTCGTCTCGGGCCTCGGCCTGGCGATGGTCGCACGCTACGTACCGGCGCGCATGAGCGGCTTCATGATGGGCGCCTACTACGTCGCCACCGGCATTTCGCAATACCTGGGCGGCGTGGTCGCCAACCTCGCCAGCGTGCCGAGCGACGTGACGGATCCGGTGCAGACCCTGTCGATCTACACGAGCCTGTTCAACAAGCTGGGCGTCGGCGCGCTGGTGTGCACCGCCATCGCCCTGGCCGTGCTGCCGCTGATGCGCCGCCTGTCCGCGACGCACCACGCGCACAACTGAGCGCTGTCACGCCATGGCCTGAACGCGCCGCCTACGCGTCCGTACGCAAGCCGATGAACGGTTCCCCTGCAGTGCGCTGCCCCAACGTGTCCAGCAATGCCGCCAGCTCCTGCGGCGCGGGCGGCTTGACGAGGTGGGCGGAAAAGCCCGCGCCCAGCGAACGTGTGCGGTCTTCCGGCTGGCCGTAGCCGGACAGGGCGACGAACGCCGTGTGCGCCCAGCCGGGCCGGGCGCGCAGCGCGGCCAGCAGCTCATAGCCGTTCATGCCGGGCAGGCCGATGTCGAGCAGGGCGATGTCGGGCGCGTACCCGTCCGGCAGCGCCAGCGCGGCGTGCGGATCGGCCAGCGCCGTCACCGCATGGCCGCCCAGTTCGAGCAACGCGCGCATCGCATCCAGCACGTCGGGATTGTCGTCCACGAGCAGCACGCGGCGGCCGGTACGGTACGGTGCCGGCCAGCTGTCGGCCTCGCAGGCGCCGGGACAGGCGGCGGCATCGGCGAGCGGCAGGCGCAGCTCGAACACGCTGCCGTGGCCCAGCCCGGAGCTGCGCGCCGACACCTCGCCCCCATGCAACGCGACGATTTCCTTGACGATCGCAAGCCCCAGTCCGAGGCCGCCGCGCGACCGGTCGAGGGCCTGGCGTTCCTGCACGAACTTGTCGAACAGGCGGGGCAGCATGTCGGCCGAGATGCCGATGCCATTGTCCTCGACCTGCACGACGGCGTGGTCCGCCTCCGCCCAGGCACGCACGTCGATGCGGCCGCCCGGATTCGTGTACTTGGCCGCATTCGTCAGCAGGTTGGACAGCACCTGCGTCAGGCGGATCGGATCGCCCTTCAACAGCAGGCCCGCAGGCGCCACGTCCGTGTGCAGCAGGTGGCCGCGCTCCGCGACGACCGGGCTACTGGCCTCGACGGCAAGCGCCACGAGCCGGCCCAGTTCGACGCGCTCCGGCCGGAACTCGATCTTGCCGCGGGCGATACGGGCGACGTCAAGCAGGTCGTCGACGAGGCGCACGAGATGGCGCGCCTGGCGTTCGATGATCGCCAGCTCGCGCTCGTGCCCCGACATGCGGCGCGCGCGGATCAGTTCCAGCGCGATGAGGATCGGCGCCAGCGGATTGCGCAGTTCGTGGCCCAGCATGGCCAGGAAATCGTCCTTCGCATTGTTCGCCACCTCGGCATCGCGGCGCGCCTGCGCCAGCTCCGTCACGTCGAACGCGACGATGGCGATACCCTCCACCTGGCCGCGCGTATCGAGGATCGGCTGGTAGACGAAGTCGAAGAACCGCTCCTGCAGCGCGGCGCCCCGCGCCAGCATGAAGCGCTGCGAACGGCCGACATAGGGCCGGCCGCTGGCGCGCACCCCGTCCAGCAGTTCGCAGATGCCCTGCCCCTGCAGCTCCGGCAGCGCCGCGAGCAGCGGCTGGCCCAGCACCGGACGCGGGCCGACGAGGCCCTGGTAATGATCGTTGACGAGCTCGAACACGTGGTGCGGCCCGCGCAGGATGGCGATGCCGGCCGGGACCTGGCGGAAGATCGAGGCCAGGCGCGCCGCGTGGGCGCGCTCGAGGGCGCGCATGCGCGCCTGCATGACCTGCGACTCGACCCGCGTGATCAGCTCGCGTGCGCCGAACGGCTTGACGAGATAGTCGTTCGCGCCTTTCTCCAGGCCCTCGATGCGCGCCTCCTCGCCGGCGCGCGCGGACACGAGCACGACGGGCGTGTCGGCCAGGTCGCGGTCGGCGCGCAGGCGCTCGATGAGGCCGAAGCCGTCCAGGCGCGGCATCATCACGTCGGCCACGACGACGTCCGGCCGCTCCCGCTTCACGATCTCGAGCGCCGCCATGCCGTCGGCGGCCACGCTCACCTGCCAGTACTGGCCGAGCAGGCGCGCGAGGTAGTCGCGCATGTCCGCATTGTCGTCCGCCACCAGCACGCGCCCCATCGACAGCACGATCCCTTCTTCCGCCGGGTGCGCCGGCGGCGCGTCCGGCGGCGGATCCGGCAGCCAGCGTCCCGCTTCTTCCGCGAACGCGGCCAGCACGCGGCCCGTGGGCACACCGGCCGGTTCGTCCCCGGCCGCCCCCGCCGGCGCGAGCGGCAAGGTCACGATGAAGGCGCTGCCCTGGCCGGGCGTGCTCTCGACGGCGATGGTGCCGCCCTGCAGCTCGACGAGATCGCGCACGAGCGCGAGGCCGATGCCGGAGCCCTCGTTCGAGCGCGAGCGCGCGCCCTCGACGCGCTGGAAGCGCTCGAACACGGTGCCGAGATGCTCGGGCGCGATGCCGATGCCCGTGTCGCGCACGGTCACGCGTGCCGCGCCATCGGCCGCCTCCACCGTCAGCGCGATCGTGCCCTCGAACGTGAACTTGAACGCGTTCGACAACAGGTTCAGGACGATCTTTTCCCACATGCCGACGTCCAGCCGCACCGACCGCGCCAGCGGCGCGCAGCGTACGTCGAACACGAGGCCGGCGCTTTCGATCACGGAGCGGAAACCGCTCGCCAGGTCGGCCGTCAGCGCCGGCAGGTCGGTGACCGTAAAATTCGCCTGCATGCGCCCGGCCTGCACGCGCGAGAAATCGAGCAGCGTGTTGACGAGCCGCTCCAGGCGCAGCGCATTGCGCCGGACCAGCTGCAGGCGCGCGCGCTGGGCGTCCGGCAGCGGCTGGTCGGCATCCGCGAGGCTGTCCTCGATCGGCCCCAGCATCAAGGTCAGCGGCGTACGGAATTCGTGGCTGACGTTGCTGAAGAACGCAGTCTTGGCCCGGTCCAGCTCGGCCAGCATGGCGACGCGGCGGCGCTGTTCCTCGATGGCGCCGGCGTTCTGCAGGGCGGCCGTCACCTGGGCCGCCACGAGGTCGAAGAACGTGCGGTACTCGGCATCGAGGCGCCGCACCGGACTGACGCCCAGCACCAGCGCGCCCAAGGTGCCCGCATGGCCGTCGGCATGGCCAGGCGTGGCCAGCGGCAGCACCAGGGCCTGGCGCAGCGGTTGGCCGGACAATCCCTCGGGCAGCGCCGCCCGCAGGTCCGCGCTGCCGGCCAGGTCCACGAGCGCGGCCCCGCCGGTGCGGCATACGTGGACGACAGGGAACGGGCATGTACCGGCGTCGTCCAGCGCCGGACACGGCGCGCGCAGGCCCCCGGTGCCGGAGAGACGGGGCGGCGCCTTGCCGTCGCCGTCGGCGACGTACAGCAGGACGAACGGCAGGTCGGCCGGGTTGTCGCCCAGCGTGCCGATGGCGGTCGCGCAGGCGCCGTCCACGGTCGGCTCGCGCAGCGCATCGGCCGACAGGCGCGACAAGGTGCCGAGGCGGCGCCCGTTCAGCACGCTCGCGCTGACGTCCGTCGACGGGCAGAACAGGCCGCCGACCCGACCATCCTCGCCCACGATGGGGCTGTAGGAAAACGAGTACCACGTCTCTTCGAGGAAGTCGCCGCGGCGCATGAACAACTGGATCGCATCGATGAACGTGGCCTCGGCATGCCGGAACACCTTGTCGGCCAGCGGGCCGCACACGTCCCAGATCTCGCTCCACACCTCGTGCGCCGGCCGGCCCAGCGCCCACGGGTGCTTGGCCGCGCCCAGCACGTCCACATAGGCATCGTTGTACAGGAACGTGGCTTCCCGGCCCCAGCCGATCCACATGGGGTGGCGTGCGTTGAGGATCAGGCTGACGGCCGTCCGCAGGCTCTGCGGCCACTCGTCCAGCGCGCCCAGCGGCGTAGCGCCCCAGTCGAACGCGTGGATCAGCCGTCCCAGTTCGCCGGCCGCCGCGAGAAAGCCGGGGCGCGCTGCCGCGGCGTCCGGTTGCGTCATCTCGGTCCGGTCATCCATCGTCGCCCCGCCTCTTCGGTGATGGCCCGCCAATGCCGGCACAAGGTTGCGACTGTAGCACGACAACGATGTCCGTTCACGCGGGTTAACCGATTTTTCATGCCGCGGAGAACGTATGGACATCGGCACAGTTCTTGGCAAAACGTTTTGCCTTGTTGCAGTTCGGAAATATGTTATAGTCGACAACTCCTGCCGGACGTCCTGCCGGCGCAACGTCAACGACCATGGCCCGTCCACTCCTCGTCCGTCTCGTTCCGGCCGTCCTGGCCGGTGTGCTCGCCGCCGGCGCCGCAAGCGCGGGCGACACGCCGGTTTATCGCTTTTCGCCGGTAAACCAGTACAACCTGCAGGTTTCGGCCAGCTTCTGGAACCCGATCATCCGTTATGTGTCGCGCAGGAGCGGCGTGCCGCTCGATCTCAAGCTGGGGCGCACGCAGGCCGACACGACCAGCTATGTGCTCGCGCGCGAGGTCGACTTCGCGTTCACGAACCACCTGTTCAACCGTGAACGCGCGCGGCTGGGCTGGACCGTGTTCGGCCGGCGCGATGGTCCCCCGTTGCAGGGACAGATCGTCGTGCCCGCCGATTCGCCCGTCAGGAGCCTCGCGGAACTGGCCGGCGCCGCCGTCGCCTTCCCGGGGCCGGAAGCGGTCGTCGCCTACAAGGTGGCCTACGCAGAATTGTTGCGCCAGCACATCCCCGTCGACGTCGTGTTCGCGACCAATATGGACGGCGCGTTCACCCAGTTGTTCGCGGGCAAGGTCAAGGCCGCCGGCGCGAATTCCCAGCTGGTGCAGAACTACAGCTGGCGCGAGCGCAAATCGTTCCGCGTGCTGTGGAGTTCGGAACCGTTCAACGACCTGGCCCTGATGGCCTCGCCGCGGGTGCCGGCCGCCCAGGTGCGTGCCGTCGCCCAGGCGTTCATCGGCATGGACAAGGATCCGGAAGGCCGCAGCATCCTCGCCGCCGCCGCCGCGCTCGTGCATGCCGGCACGCCGCTCGCTTTCGTCGCCGCCAGCGACGCCGACTATGCCGACTACCGTGCGTTCCACGCGGCTGCGCCGCTGGCCGTGCGCTGACCGCCACCGCGATGATGCCGTTCCGCCCGTCTCCCCGTCCGTTCTCCCTGCCGTCGCCGGCGGCGCTGCTCGCGCGCCTGTTGCCGCGCTCCCTCGTCGGCCGCGTGTTCGCCTTGTCCACCCTCACGTTGCTGCTGTCGATGGGCACGGGGCTGGGGCTGTTCTACCGCTACCAGTTCCTGCAGCACGTCGAAGAGACGCAGGACACCGCGATGACGCTCGTCGAGGTGGCCACCCAGACGATCGAGGACAGCGCCGTGATCGGGGACTACGACACGGTCAAGCGCACGCTGGGCCGGATGCTGATCCAGTCGCCGTTCCGGCGCGCCGAATTCATCGACATGGCCGGCGGCGCGATCCGCGTCGACGCGCCGCGCGTGACGCGCAGCCTGGCGCCCGCGTGGCTGACGGCACTCATCACCGCCAAGCTGTACGACGTCAACCGCATCGCCACCGCGGGCGGCAAGGACTATGGCGTCGTGCGCCTGCAGTTCGACACGGACAAGCTGGCCGCGCAGTTGTGGAGCCTCGTGCTGGAAACGGCCGGCGTGGCGTCCGTCGTGCTCGTCGCCAGCCTGCTGCTGATGCGGACCCTCGTGCGCGGCTGGCTCGACAACCTGGGCCGCCTGCGCTCGTTCGAGAACGACGTGACGGCCGGCCGCGTCACGGCCGAAGCGGCGCTGCTGGCGAATGCCCCCACCGAAATCCAGGAAGCGATCCGCGCCGTCAATCGCAGCGCGGCCAGCCTGCGCGACCAGTTCGGCCAGCGCATCGATTCGCTGATGAACTCCCTCGTGCAGCACAAGAGCGCGCTGGACCAGGCCGCGATCGTGTGCGAGGCCGATGCCGCCGGCATCATCAGTGCCGTGAACGACCTGTTCGTGACCTGCAGCGGCTTCACCCGCCCCGAGGTCGTGGGCCAGCGCCTGGGCGACGTCGGCCGTCCGGCCGGCGCGCGCCTGCCGTGGCAGCCGACCGACCGCGTGTGGAACGGCGAAGTCGTGATCGCCGGACGCCATGGCCGGCACCACTGGTACCGCACCATCGTGCCGATGTTCGACGCCAAGGGTGCGGTGGAGCGCTATATCTGCATCGACATCGACATCACGGAGCGCAAGGAATTCGAGCGCGCCATCGTCGAGAACGCGCAGCGCCAGACCCTGGTCGCCGAACTCGGGCGCAAGGCGCTGGCCGCGAACGACCTCGACGAACTGTTCCAGGACGCGGCCGACGCCGCGGCGCGCGGCCTTGGGGCGCCCTGCGCCGCGCTGTTCGAAGCCCAGCCGGCCGGCATGCTGCTGCGCGCCGGCGCCGGCCGGCTGGCCCAGACCGCCGGCCTGCGCCTGGCCGGCGCACAGGACGACACATCCGGGTTCGACGACGCCGCGCACCGTCCCTGGTTCGCGCCGCTGGCCGCGCTGCACGGCATCGCCACCGGCATCGACACGGCCATCGTGTGCGGCGAGCGCACGTTCGGCGTGCTGGGGGTGTACGCGCTGCCCGGCCGCCGCTTCGGCGCGGACGACGCCAGTTTCCTGCACGGCGTGGCCAACATCCTCGCCACCGCCGTCGAGCGCCAGGAGGCGCGCAACCGCCTGACCTGGCTGGCGCAGTACGATCCCCTGACGAACCTGCCGAACCGGCGCTGCCTGGCGCAATGCCTCGAGGAGGCGATCGCCCACGCCGCCCGGGACGGCGGGCGCGCGGCCGTCATGTTCATCGACCTGGACCGGTTCAAGAACATCAACGACATGCTGGGCCACGGCGTGGGCGACCAGTTGCTCGTGCAGGCCGCGAAGCGCCTGCTGGCCTGCGCGCGCACGGACGACGTCGTGGCGCGCCTGGGCGGCGACGAATTCGCAGTCGTGCTGCCCGCGGCGGCGGACGATGGCATCGCGGCCGCCATCGCCGGCCGGATCATCGACGCGCTGGCGCAGCCCTTCTACCTCGCGGGCCAGCAGCTGTTCGTGTCTGCCAGCGTCGGCATCGCCACGTATCCGGAAAACGGCCGCGACGCCGAGACGCTGCTGAAGAACGCCGACACCGCGATGTACGGCGCGAAGAACGGCGGCCGCAACAACTACCAGTTCTACGTCGCGGAGATGCACGAGAGCGCGGCCCAGCGCGTGCAGACGGAAACCCAGCTGCGCCTGGCGCTGGAGCGTGGCGAATTCCTGCTGCACTACCAGCCCAAGCTCGACCTGGCGACGGGCGCCATCAGCGGGTTCGAAGCCCTGCTGCGCTGGCACCATCCGCAGCGCGGCCTCGTGCCGCCGCTGGAATTCATCGACATCCTGGAAGACACGGGCCTGATCCTGCCGGTCGGCGAATGGGTCATCGGCGAGGCCTGCCGCCAGCTCAAGGCGTGGCAGGCGCAGGGCGTGGGCGTGGCGCCGGTGGCGCTCAACCTGTCCGCGCGCCAGTTGCAGCAGGCCGACCTGGCCGGCGCCGTCGAGCGCATCGTGCATGGCGCCAGCGTCGATCCCGCGCTGCTGGAATTCGAGCTGACCGAATCGATGCTGATGGCGGACCCGGAAGGTGCCGTCGAGATCCTCACGCGCATCAAGGCCCTCGGCATGCGCCTGTCGGTGGACGATTTCGGCACCGGCTATTCGAGCCTGGCCTACCTGAAGCGCTTCCCGCTCGACGCCCTGAAGATCGACCGCACGTTCGTGCGCGACCTGCCGGATGACCCGGACGACGCCGCCATCACCAAGGCCGTGATCCGCCTTGCGCACAGCCTGAACCTGAAGGTGGTCGCCGAGGGCGTGGAAACCATGGCCCAGCTGCGCGAACTGGAGCTGTACGACTGCGACGAGATCCAGGGCTATTACGTCAGCCGTCCGCTGCCGGCCCATGACTGTGCGGCACTGCTGGCCGGTGCCCAGGCGGTGCTGGCCTAGGTGCGGCCTGAGCCCGGCAGGATAGGCGCGCTTCGGCTAAGATAGAGGGATTCCCCGGTTTCATACTCCTCACCATGCCAGACTTGCACCACCGGCTCGCGCGCCGCGTCGACGCCATCCAACCCTTCCGCGTGATGGAAATGGTCAAGGCCGCCGCCGCGCTGACGCGCGCCGGCCACGACGTCATCAGCATGAGCGTCGGCGAGCCCGATTTCACGGCGCCCGACATGGTCGCGCGCGCCGCCATGGACGCGATCCAGAAAGGCGCCACGCAATACACCGAATCGCTCGGCCTCCCCGCGCTGCGCGAAGCCATCGCCGCCCACTACGCCCGCGCCCATGGCCTCGACATCTCTCCGCAACGCATCGTCGTGACGGCCGGCGCGTCGGCCGGCCTGCTGCTCGCCTGCGCCGCGCTCGTGGCCGAAGGCGACGAGGTGCTGATGCCCGACCCCAGCTATCCGTGCAACCGCCATTTCGTCAGCGCGTTCGGCGGCAACGCGGTCCTCGTGCCGTCCGGCCCCGCCGAACGCTACCAGCTCACGGCCGACCGCATCGCGCAGCACTGGAACGGGCACACGCGCGGCGTGATCGTCGCGTCGCCGTCGAACCCGACCGGCACCTCGATGACGCCGGCACAGACGCAGGGCGTCATCGAAGCCGTGCGCGCGCGCGGCGGCTTTGCCATCGTCGACGAGATCTACCAGGGACTCTACTATGGCGAACGGCCGGGCGACCGCGCGACGAGCGCCCTGTCGTTCGGCGACGACGTCATCACCGTCAACAGCTTCTCGAAGTATTTCAGCATGACGGGCTGGCGCCTGGGCTGGCTCGTGCTGCCGGAGTCGCTCGTGCCGGCCGTCGAGAAACTGGCGCAGAACCTGTTCATCTGCGCCCCGGCCATCGCCCAGCATGCGGCGCTGGCCGCGTTCCACGACGATGCCATTGCGATCTTCGAAGAGCGCCGCGAGGAATTCCGGCGCCGCCGCGACTTCCTCGTCCCCGCGCTGCGCGACCTGGGCTTCGCCGTTCCCGTGCTGCCGGACGGCGCGTTCTACGTGTACGCAGACATCTCGGGCCTCGATCACCCGCTTGCACCCGACAGCAGCGCGTTCGGCATGGCCGTGCTGCAGGATGCGCTGGTGGCGATCGTACCGGGCGACGACTTCGGCGTCGCCGCACCGAAGCGGCACGTGCGCTTTTCGTACGCGACGAAATACGAGCGGATCGAGCAGGCCGTCGACCGCCTCGCCCGCCTGCTCAGGCGCTGACTGCTGGCGCCTCCGCGACGACGGCCAGCAGCGCGGCCGCGCCCACCGGCTTGACGAGATAGCGGTCGAACCCGGCCGCGAGGCCGCGCGCCGCGTCGTCCGGCTGGCCATAGCCTGTCAGCGCGATGGCATACGGCCGCGCGCCTTCCTGCCCGGCCCGCAGCGCCTGCATCAGCGCGAGGCCGTCCAGGCCCGGCAGGCCGATGTCGCACACGATCACGTCCCACGGCTCGTCCAGCGCCAGCGCCAGTCCGGCGCGCCCGTCCGGCGCGCATCTCACCTCATGGCCTTCCGTGGCCAGGATGTCGGCCAGCGTGGCGCACGCGTCCGTATTGTCTTCCACGATCAGGACGCGGCGCCGGGCCGACGTCGCCACACGCCCGGCCGGCTTGGGCGCGACCGGCACGCGGGAGGAGCGCGGCAGGCGCACCGTGAAGCGGCTTCCATGTCGGGGGCCGTCGCTGTGCGCCTCCACCGTCCCGCCATGCATGCCGACGAGGTTGCGCACGACGTTCAGGCCGACACCCAGCCCGCCCTCGGAACGCGCCAGCGAACGGGGGCCCTGGGTGAACAGGTCGAAGATATAGGGCAGCACCTCGGGCGCGATGCCGGTGCCGTTGTCCTCCACCGTCACGACGATCCCGTCGTCGCCGGCCTGCGCGGCCAGGCGCAGGCGCCCGCCGTCGCCCGTGTATTTGGAGGCGTTGCCGAGCAGGTTCGTGAACACCTGGGCCAGGCGCACCTTGTCGCCCTCCACGGCGACCGCGCCGGGCGGCAGCTCGAGTTCCAGCGCTTGGCCCCGCTCCACGATGCGCGGGTGCACGGTCTCGACGGCGTGGCGCAACACGTCCGCAAGCGCCAGCGGTTCGACGGACAGGGTGATCTTGCCGCTGCTGATGCGGGCCGCGTCGAGCAGGTCGTCGAGCAGGCGCGCCATGTGGTCGACCTGGCGCCCGATCACGCGCGCGAGCTTCAGCTGCTGCGGCGCCGCCCCAGGGTCGCGCTCCAGCAACGATGCGGCCATCGCCAGCGGCGACAAGGGATTGCGCAGCTCGTGCGCCAGCATGGCGAGGAATTCGTTCTGGCGCCGGTTGGTCGCTTCCGCGTCCTCGCGCTGGTACTGTGCGTCGACGGTGGCCAGCACGAGGTGTTCGTTGGCTTCGCGCAGCTGCGCCAGCGCGGCTTCCAGCACCTGGCGCTCCTCCGCCTGGTGCCGCGCCAGCGCGCGCGCCGCTTCCACCTCGTCTTCCAGCGCGCGGATACGATGAAACAGGAATAACGGCTCCGGCAAGTCGGCGGCAGGGAAACGTTCCTCAGAGGACGGTGGATCTGGCTGGTACGTTCCCATGCTGCTCCTTTATTTGTGCGGGTCGCGCCGCGTGGGAAACCCGGTCATCAGGGCATCCAGGTTCGTCACGTGCGGGGCGACGTCGAGCCCCTGGTCGGTGATGCGGTATTCGCGCAGCTGGTTGCTGTGGCTGGCACCCCGCACTTTCACGACCGTCATGAACTTGCACACATGCCCTTCGACCTCGGCGAAGCGCATCGACAGCACGGCGTCGGCCAGGAAGCACAGGTTATCGATGGAGAAGCGCCAGCTCGGCTGGTTGTCCTCGTAGCCGACCGTGACGATGGCCGTGACGCCGCGCCGCGCCAGCATCGCCAGCGTGCGGAACACGGCCAGCCGCAGGTCCTGGCGGAATTCCGGCGCCAGGTACAGGCCGATCTCGGACAGCGAATCGATCACTACCCGCGTCGCGCCCGTGCGTTCGATCGCTTCGAGCAGCTGGTCCATCACTTCCTCGACGGACAGCGACAGCGACAGTGATTCCAGCACGGCCACCTGTCCAGCCTGCGCCATCCGGATCAGCTCCGCGTTGTGCAGGCGCGCCGTGTGCTTTTCGAAGTACAGCGCGACGCCCTTCTCGCCCTGCGCCGCGCCCGCCGCGAGGAATTGCGTGCCGAGGATCGTCTTGCCGATCCCGGTCGGGCCGGACACGAGCATCGTATGCCCCTGCGGCAGGCCGCCGTGCAGCATCTCGTCCAGGCCGGCCACGCCGGTCGACAGGCGTTGCGGGTCGATGGCGATGGTCTCGTACGCTTCCGGCAGCGGGGTCAGCAGGCGCGGATAGATGCGGATGCCATCGTCCGTGATGCGCAGCGTGTGCGCGCCGGCCATGTGCGCCTGGCCGCGCATCTTGATGATGCGGATCTTGCGCACCACCGTATCCTCGTCCAGGTTGTGCGACAGCGCCAGCATGCCGTCCGCCACCGTGATGATCGGATTCGCTTCGACGTCGGTCTGGTTGTACTCGCCGATCAGGAACGTGGTGGCCTGCCACGTCGCCATGCGCGAGCCGAGTTCCTGGATGAAGTGCTGCAGGTCCCACAGGCCCTCGTTGCCGCTCCTCGCCGTCTGCACGACGGAACGGAACGAATCGACGAAGACGAGGCTGGGCCCGAAATCCTCCACTTCGCGCATGATGCGTTCCAGCACGCCGCTGAAATCGCCGGCACGCAGGTCGTCGGCCAGGTTCACGTAGCGGATGCTCGGGCCGACCTTGTCCATGTCGAAGAACGCGAACTGCTGCTGGTAGCGCAGCATCTTCAGCGGCGGCTCGCCCAGCACGGTGAAGAACAGCGCGCGCCGCTGCGGGTTGGCGAGCGCGAACATGACCTGATGGGCCAGCGTCGTCTTGCCGCTGCCGGGGGCCCCGGCGATCAGCGTGAACGAAAATTCGGTCAGGCCTCCCCCGAGGAGAACATCGAGCCCCGGCACGCCCGTGCTAAGTTTCTCCAGGGTTACTTTTCCGCTCATTGCTTGTGCTCCTCTTGATTCTTGTGCCGCGCGTCGACTGTCGCCAGTTCGGCCAGCAGCCGCGCCGTCAGCGCGGGACCGATGAGCGCGGTCAGCTGCCGTACGAAGGCGCTCATCAATTCCTCGTGCACGGCCTCTGCCTCCCTGCCGTCGACCGCCGCCAGGTCCTGTTCGAGCGCGGCCAGCAGCAGGGCGCTGGACTTGCGTGCCGGGTCCATCGACAGCCACGGCCGCGGCGGTGCCAGCAGCCGCGTCGACCGGGTGAACAGGGCGACGAAGCCGCCTTCGCCGATCAGCGGCACCAGTTGCCGTCCCAGGCGCGACCAGGACTGGATGAGCGGCCGGGCATGGCTGGCACGGGCCGCGTCGGGCGCCAGGCCGGCGCCGGCCGGCTGCGCTCTGTTGTCGTCTTTATCCATGCGGGGGTGGTGTCGGGGTTGTCGAGCCATGCGGCGTGGCCTCGGCAGGCACGTCCATCCGGTCATTATACAGTTTGCAGTCAATGTGACATTTTTAATATAGTGTCAATACAAAATACCGTGTCGCACGATGTTAACATTGTGCTTTGTGCCACGAGTGTCCAATATGCCCCTGTTCCGAGTCTGCCGGCCCCATCTGACTGCCGCCGCCCTTGCGCTGTGGCCCCTGCTCGCTCCCCCCGCAGTCCATGCCGCCACACCCGCCGTCACGCAGGCGGCAGGCAAGGCCGATGTCCGCTTCCAGGCCATCTACAAGGCCGAATGGCGATGGCGCCTGCAGCAGCGTCTCGCATGGGACGAGGACGAGCCGGACGCACTGCGGGCCGAACTGCCGAAAGTGGATGCGCGCACGCAGGCGGCGCGCCTCGGGTACTGGCAGGACGTGAGGCGCGGGCTGGAGGGCATCCGCCCGGCCGACCTGTCGGCGCCCGAGCGCATCAACTACGCCGTGTACCGCGCGCAGATCGCCGCGTTCGTGGCAGCGCAGCGCTTCCGTGAATACGAACAGCCCGTGAATGCGGACAGCGCATTCTGGTCCGACATCATGTACATTGCGCGCCGCCCGTTGAAGAATGCGGACGAATACCGCGCCTACCTCGGGCAACTGGGCGACCTGCCCCGCTACTTCGGCGAGGAACTGGACAATATGCGCGCCGGCCTCGCGCGCGGCTTCACGCCGCCGCAGATCACGCTGGCCGGACGCGACGCGCCGCTGCGCAACATCGTCGATGCGAAACGCGCCGAGGACACCGTCTACTACACCCCGTTCAAGACGATGCCGGCGACGATACCCGCGGACGAGCAGGCGCGCCTGCGCGCGCAGGGCGTCGCGCTGATCGAGCGCAGCGTGCGCCCCGCGTATGCGCAGGCGCTGCGATTCTTCCGCGACGAGTACATGCCCGGAGCCCGGACGAGTCTCGCGGCGGAGAGCCTGCCGGACGGGAAGGCTTACTACCAGTCGAAGATCGTCGAATACACGACGACGGACATGACGGCGGCCCGGATTCACCAGGTCGGCCTTGAGGAAATGGCCAAGATCCGCACCGAGATGCGGCAAACCATGGAAAAGGCGGGCTTCAAGGGGGACCTGCCCGCCTTCCTCGCCTTCCTGCGCAGCGATCCGCAGTTCTATGCGAAGACACCGGACGAGCTGTTGAAGAACGCGGCATGGATCGCGAAAAAATTCGACGGCAAGGCCGACCAGTACTTCGGCTACCTGCCGCGCCGCCGCTTCGCCATCGTACCCGTGCCGGAAGACCAGGCGCCGTATTACACATCGGCGCGCGGCGGGCCGGGCATCTACCTCGTCAACACGTACAACCTGCCGGCGCGCGCACTGTACAGCCTTCCCGCGCTCACGTTGCACGAATCGGCGCCGGGCCACGCGTTCCAGATGCCCGTGGCGCTGGAACAGACGGGCGTGCCGCCGTTCCGCCGCGCGTACATCTCGGCCTATGGCGAAGGCTGGGCGCTGTATTGCGAACGCCTGGGCAGCGAGATGGGCATCTACGAAACGCCGTACGAGACGTTCGGCATGCTGAGCTACCAGGCCTGGCGCGCCGCCCGCCTCGTCGTCGACACGGGCATCCACGCCATGGGCTGGACGCGCGAGCAGGCGCAGGCCTATATGCACGACAACACGGCGCTGTCCGACCACGAGATCGAAACGGAGGTCGACCGCTACATCTCGTGGCCGGGGCAGGCGTTGTCGTACTACCTGGGCGAGATGGCGATCATCGAATCACGGAAGAATGCGGTGGCGGCGCTGGGGGAGAAGTTCGACATCCGCGCGTTCCACGACACGGTGCTGCAGTTGGGCTCCGTGCCGCTGCCCGTGCTGCGGGCGCGGATCGATGCGTTCATTGCGGACGGGGGCAAGTCGCCTTATGCCGTGGTGAAATAACTTATAAAGGGTGACCTCGAGCAGAATCACCCAATGGGTACTCGTGTGCCCTGGCGAACAGGAACGGGGCGCCGGCACCCGCCCGCCGTGCGCCGGCTTGCTTACTTCACCTCAAGCAGGTCATTGAAGAGAACCCGATAATGCACCACCGCATTGCGCAGGTCTTCAGTGGTGGCCTCGCCGCGCGCATCGCGTGCAGCGATGACTTGCGCGGCACGGTAATTCTCCACAACCGCTGGGTGATCGACCGAGATGTCCGCCGCACGAAGTTCGAAATCGGCCATCGGATATCCACGTTTCGCCATCAATTCGCGAACCAACTGATCTGCCTGGACGACGACTCCCTTTGGATTATCAACGAAACTGGCCTGCAAATTCGCCCACGCTTGACTGAAGCTGGCTGCGTCGGATGGCGCCAACGGCACGATATTGAGCTTTCCAACCCGAGTTTCCCGCGCCTTGAGCTCCGATTCAGCCTTTGCCCGGCTTCCAAGTGCGTCCACAGTCCGGGCGTATTCCGGTCCGAAGCGTTGCTGCAATCTCTCGGATTGCCTTTTTTGAACGAAGTACCATGCGGCTAGCGCAATCAGAACGAGAACCACAACGACGGCCAGCATGGTTGATGTCTGTGAGTCGAGGTTACCCATATCAATCTCCTGTTCGCCCGGATGACGAGTTATTCTTGCTGTATGATTATTAACGCAGGCCGAGCGACAGCAGTCCGTTCGGAGGCGCACATATCAGAACATGCCGGGCTCGAGGCATGTGGCAATGTGCAGGGCTGGCTGCGAACGTCCATCGGCCGAGACCACTCATGTTTTCCGGCCCTGCAACTTGGTATGTTGACCGAACGGCCGGATGCGGCCAGAAGCGACGTTCGGCATCCATCACCCTGCTTCGCAATTGTGTCGTCCGCCGCAGTTCGATGTTACGGTGAAGGCCGTCGTTCGCGCCTTGGCCGTCCCCCACGTAGCACCGCATTTTGGCTTCCGGAGGAACTCTAGTGTCATCTCACATTTTGGCTTCCGTCATCAAATGGGTCATTTGGATCGTGAGCATGGCTTTAGTAATGGGCTGGGTATCTCGCAGCCGCTCCCGCGCGCGCGCGCCGTCTCAAACAGGCGTTCTCGTTCTACCTACTTCAATTCTTATTATTGGGATCGTGTCAGTCGTGTTCTGGCTTGCCATCGTGGTCATTTCCAATACAGTAGGAAAGAACAGCACAAGCACTCTCGGAACGACGTTGCTCTTTAGTGTATTTTGCATTGCCTCCGCGCCTTTAATCTCGAGCTTCTACGTGTGTCGCCATCGTGTTTCCCAGTCCGGCATGGACTACGGAGAAATGTTCGGGGCGCGCCGTACCTTCGCCTGGTCTGAAGTGATGGCGGTGCGCTACTCGCGAAACATGGGGTGGTTCAAACTTGAACTCGACACCGGATACGTCGCGCGCATTTCGACCATGTTGATGGGCCTGCCCGAGTTTGCTCGCCTCGTGCTCGCGCACGTCCCACGCGAGAAGTGTTCAGACGAAGCGTATGCACTTCTTAGAGACGCGCGAGAGGGCAAGCTGCCCAACCTCACCGGCGGCGCTTAGGCCTTACAAGTCGATTAAACAAGCGCGAGTGTGTCGACATACCATACGAATGGTATACGTGCGGTGCGGCCTGCGTATTCACGGCTCAAGACCAGAAGTACACCTTCGAAGTCAGAAAAGCTAGCATTGATCAGCGCCGGACGTTCTGCGCTACCTGCTGGCCAGAGTCGCACCGGTTGCCTCGGTCGAAAGCAGACTATCGCGCACCCCGAATGCCCTGTACGCTGTGGCAAACCTTATCGCTCGTCCACATCAGGACTGCTTCGCACGCGTGCGCACAATCGACCTGAACGCTTCCCACATCGTGTCGTCGGCGAAGAATTCACGCGGAAAGTACAGCGCGCAGCGCGGCGCGTAATGCAGCAGGACCATGTCCCCGACTTCGCGCACCTTGACGATCTTTTCCCATGAAAAAAAGGATTCGGTGATCCCCGTTTTCCACCGGATCCCGGCGGCGCCAACCGTTCCCGACAGCGCCCCGTGCAACGCGACCATACGCCGCCAATGACGGCGATACGTGAAGCGGGTCGCACCCCATACCAGCAGCACGATAACGCCGGCCATGGGAATGTTCGTCGCGAGCGTCGCTGGGTCATACCAAGGGGTCGTGCCACTCCATATGCCCAATAGCCACACGAAGCATGCACCGGTCACCAGCGGATGTGACCAACGGGGCAACAGCGCCTTCTGGACGGCGACGAATCGCTGGAGGGTCAGCATGCCGCCGAACGGCACGGACCCATCGTCCGCGCCTGGTTCGGGCATCATCGATCAGGTCCCGTTGCGCGGTCGAACAGCTTGAATTTCAACTGCACGGAAATCCCGCCATACAACCGGTCCTTGTACGAGGGGACCACGCCCACGTTGATGCCCACGCGCCGGTACTCATAGGTGAACGTGGGAATCACGGCCGGAAACCACCCGCGGTCGCGCATCTTCGGGTAGCCGTCGAACGCCGCGATCGCGGCGCCCAGGCGCACGGGCCCCAACGCGTACGGCTGCCACAGCACGCCCGCGTAATTCGAATAGAACCGGTCACTGTTCACGAAGCGCCCGGCGGCGAGCGCCATCGTGCCCGAGAAACGGTATTCGAACCCGAGGCCGCGGTTGCCGCCGTTGAGGTTCTTGTCGCGGTCGAAGTGATACGTCGCGAAACCGCTGTCGATCCAGAATTCGCTCCTCGGATCCGCATCGATCTTCGTGAACAGGTCATCGGCTTGGGCACCGGCGCCGGCCAGCGTCAGCAAGAGCGCGGCAAGAATACGGTGCGGCTTCAATCGTCGGCCTTCGGGTCGAGGTTGGGGAACATCACTTCCGTGAAACCGAAGCGGGAAAAGTCGCGGATCCGCATCGGATACAGGATCCCGAGCAGGTGATCGACCTCGTGCTGCACGACGCGCGCATGAAAGCCGTCCACGTCGCGGCTGATCGGCTGGCCGTACTGGTCGACACCTTCGTAGTGCAGGCGCGTGTAGCGCGGCACGCTGCCGCGCAGGCCCGGCACCGACAGGCAGCCTTCGAAGCCCTCTTCCATCTCTTCGGACAGGGGTTTCAACACCGGGTTGATCAGCACCGTCTCCGGCACGGCGGGCGCGTCCGGGTAGCGCTGGTTCTTGCCGAAGCCGAAGATCACCAGTTGCAGGTTGACGCCGATCTGCGGTGCGGCGAGCCCGGCGCCGTTCACCGCATGCATCGTCTCGAACATGTCGGCGATCAGGGCATGCAGCTCGGGCGTGTCGAAGTCGCGTACGGGTTCGGCCACGCGCAGCAGGCGCGGGTCGCCCATCTTGAGGATGTCGCGGATCGTCATTTCGGCAGGTCGGCGCACAGCTGCGCGAGGAATTCGCGGTAGCCTTCGGCCGTCTCCGGGTGCTTCATGCCGATGGCCGCCGTCGCCTTCAGGTAGCCCAGCTTGGAACCGCAGTCGTAGCGGGTACCCGCGTAGCGGTAGGCCAGCACGCGCTCGCGCGACATCAGGGAAGCGATGCCGTCGGTCAGCTGGATCTCGCCGCCGGCACCGGTGCCAAGGGTTTCCAGGTGGTCGAAGATCGCGCCCGACAACACGTAGCGGCCCACGACGGCCAGCGTGGACGGGGCGTCCTCGGGCTTCGGTTTCTCGACGATGCCCGAGACCAGTTCCAGGTCCGGACGGTACGAGCGCGCGCTGACGATGCCGTACTGGCGGGTGTTCGCACGCGGCACGTCCTGCACGGCCAGCACGCTGCACTTCTCGTAGCCGTACAGGTCCGTCATCTGCGCCAGCACGGGCTTGTGGCCTTCGGCCGTGTCCATGAAGTCGTCCGCCAGCAGCACGGCGAACGGCTCGTTGCCGATCACGGGACGGGCGCACAGCACGGCGTGGCCCAGGCCCAGCGCGGCCGGCTGGCGGATGTAGATGCAGTTGACGTTCTTCGGGATCACCTGCTGCACGAGCTTCAGCAGTTCGTTCTTCCCGGCCGCTTCCAGTTCCGATTCGAGTTCATAGGCCTTGTCGAAATGGTCTTCGATGGCGCGCTTGTTGCGGCCGGTGATGAACACCATTTCCGTGATGCCGGCGGCCACCGCTTCCTCGACCGCGTACTGGATCAGCGGCTTGTCGACGATGGGCAGCATTTCCTTCGGCTGCGCCTTGGTGGCCGGCAGGAAGCGGCTGCCCAGGCCGGCGACCGGGAATACTGCTTTCTTAATTGCGGTCATTCTAGCTCCATCTGTTATTGGGTTGAATTCTGTGCACCACCGAGCAGCGCGAGCAGCCCGGCCTCGTCCAGCACGGTCACGCCAAGCGCCTCGGCTTTTTCCAGCTTGCTGCCCGCCTCCGCACCGGCGACGACGTACGACGTCTTCTTCGACACCGAGCCCGACACCTTGCCGCCCGCCTGTTCGATCAGCGCGCCGGCGGCATCGCGCGACATCGTCGGCAGCGTCCCCGTCAGCACGAACGTCTTGCCCGTGAGCGGGCCGGCCGCGTCGACGGCATCCTGCGGCAGCAGCGCCAGCAACTCGGTACGCAGCGCAGCCAGCGCGGCGAGGATTTCCCGGTTGCCCGGCTCGGCCATCCATTGTTCCAGCGCGGTGACGACGCCATCCGGCAGGCCTAACACGCTGAAGATCTTCAGGTGCGCGAGGTCGTCCAGCGTGCGGCCGTCGGCCAGCAGCTGGCGCGCGCGCGGCTCGGTCAGTTTCGGGATCCCGAGGGCGGCCAGCAGGCCCACGTCGTCGAGTTTTTCGCGCAACTGCGCGCGCGGCGGATGCTCGCCCTGCGGCGCAACGCCGGCCGCCAACAGGTCGTTCAACGCCTGCTGGTTCTTCGGTTCGGCGAAGAAATCGGCAATGGCTTCCGCGACCGTGCCGCCGATGTCGGGCAGCACGCGCAGCAGTGCGGCCGGCGCGCGCCGGACCAGTGCCAGGCTGCCGAGCCAGTCGGCCAGCGTCTTTGCGGTCGACTCGCCCACGTGGCGTATGCCGAGCGCGAACAGCAAACGCTCCAGCGGCGGGTTCTTGCTCGCGGCGATGGCGGCCAGCAGGTTGTCGGCCCATTTGGTGGCCACCTTGCCCTGCTTGACCGTCTCCGGCGTCGTGCCGTCGCGCTCGTCGGCGAGGCGTTTCATCTTGAGCAGGTCGTCCAGCGTGAGTCGGTACAGGTCCGCCACGCCGTGGATCAGGTTGCATTCGACGAGGCTGTCGATGTAGCGGTCGCCGAGGCCTTCGATGTCCATCATGCGCCGGCCCGCGAAATGGCGGATCGCTTCCTTGCGCTGCGCGGCGCAGGTCAGGCCGCCGGAGCAGCGCGCGACGGCCTCGCCCTCCTCGCGCACGACGTGCGAGCCGCACACGGGGCAGGTCTTCGGCAGTTCGTACACCGGAGGCACGGGGGCCGGGCGGCGTTCCAGCACGACGGACAGTACTTCGGGGATGACGTCGCCCGCGCGGCGCACGACGACCGTGTCCCCGACGCGCACGTCCTTGCGCCGCACCTCGTCCTCGTTGTGCAAGGTGGCGTTGGTGACGGTGACGCCGCCGACGGACACGGGCACGAGCCGCGCCACGGGCGTGATCGCGCCCGTGCGGCCCACCTGCACGTCGATGGCGGAGACCGTCGTCAGCGCTTCCTCGGCCGGGAACTTATGTGCGAGCGCGAAGCGCGGGGCGCGCGAGACGAAGCCCAGCTCGCGCTGGTCGGCGAGGCCGTCGACCTTGTAGACGACGCCGTCGATCTCGTACGGCAGCGCCTTGCGACGCGCACCGATGTCCCGGAAATAACCCAGCATGCCTTCGCATCCCGTCACCACGGCGCGTTCCTTCGACACGGGCAGGCCGAGCCTGTCGAGCCAGTCCAGCGCGGCCGAGTGGGATTCCGGCAGGTCCGCGCCTTCCAGCAGGCCGATGCCATAGGCGAAGAAGCGCAGGCGGCGCTGCGCCGTGATGCGCGCGTCCAGCTGGCGCAGGCTGCCCGCGGCCGCGTTGCGGGGATTCGCGAATTCCTTCTGGCCGGCATCGCGCTGGCGCTGGTTCAGGCGCTCGAAGTCGTCCTTGAACATCAGCACTTCACCGCGCACTTCCAGCACTTCGGGCAAGTCGTCGCCGTGAAGACGCAGCGGAATCACGCGCACCGTGCGGATGTTCGCGGTGACGTCCTCGCCCGTGTAACCATCGCCGCGCGTGGCGGCCTGCACGAACACGCCGTTCTCGTAGCGCAGGCTGATCGCCAGGCCGTCGAATTTCAGTTCGGCGTTGTATGCGACCTGCGCGTGCCCGAGACCTTCGCGCACGCGGCGGTCGAAGTTGTCGATGTCCTCGTCACTGAAGCCGTTGTTCAGCGAGAGCATCGGCACGGCATGCGTGACCTGTTTGAATTCGGGGATCGGCGCGGCGCCGACGCGCGACGTGGGCGAATCGACCGACACGGCCTGCGGATGCTGCGCTTCCAGTGCCTGCAACTCGCGGAACAGCCTGTCGTACTCGGCGTCCGGGATCGTCGGGGCGTCGAGCACGTGGTAGTTGTAGATGTGGTGGTTCAGTTCCTTGACCAGCCACGCCATCCGCTGGAGATCGTCCTGCGGCGGGGTCGTCGTGTCGTTCATGCGTGCCTCAGCTGAACAGGCGCAGCGCGCGCGTGGAGCCGGCCGCGATGTCGGCCGCATCCATCTCCTGGTAGAACTCGCGTACCTGGCCGGCGATGTCCTGCAACGTCTCGTCCGTCAGCGGCTGGTCGAAGTCGTCGACGATGGCGGCGTCGAGGCGCTGCACGAGATCCTTCGCACACGCGACCATCTTGCCGAAGCCGTCGCGCGCCGGGGCCACGCACGGCACGTCCAGCAGCAGCGTGAGGCGCGACGTGGTGTCGGCGCCCAGTGTGACGTTGGTCGACAGCGTGAACAGCGTGCCGCCGCCCTCTTCTTTATCCGGCATCACGAACTTGCCGTCCGGGCGCACGTCGAAGCCGGCGTTTTCCAGCGCGCCGATCAGCGTGGCCATCGCCCACGGCGCGCCCTTGCTCGCGAGGTTGACGCCCAGTTGCGCGTCGTGGCCGGCGACGAAGCGGTGCAGCGTCTTCGCCTCGCTCATCACCTCGATCATGTCCGGCACTTCCGGCTCGGCGCCAATCTCGTCGGCGACGGCGCGCAGGCGCGTGACCATCTCGGAATATTCCAGTTCGTTCAGCGCGGTCGTGCGCGTGGCCAGCTGCACACCGGCCTGCAGCTTCGTGTAGACGCCGCCGTGCACGATCGGTTCCCAGTCGCCGTTGACGGCCAGGCCGACGAAGTGCACGGGCTTGTTGCCGACGCGGCGCAGTTTCAACAGCGCCGGCAGGATGCGGTCGCCGCGCAGCGGGCCTTCCGAATTCAGCGGGATGAGGCAGTCGATCAGCGGATCGACGAGGTTCTCGGCCAGTTGCGCGGGCGGCGTGTCCGGCTTCACGGCCGGCAGCTCGTCGGCCGGGTCCAGCGCAGCGGCGGCAGCCGGCATCGGGGCCGCGATCGGAGCGGCGGCGGGCGCCACGTGCTGCATCGGTTCGGCATGGATGGCCGATTCGGCCAGCACGTCCGGGGCCGGCTCCAGCGCGGCGTCCAGCACGGGCTCGTAGCGTCCGGCGTGCGGCGGCAGGCCGCGCTCCGGCGCCGCGCCGCCCGTCATCAGGACGTCGTCATGGTCATGCGCGAACGCCCGCTCGACGCTCTTGCGGGCCTTGTACTCCTGCCACTTGTTGTAACTAACGACGCCGACGACGAAGATGCCGCCGGCCGCGATCAGGCTCATTTGTAAGTCTGTCATGCTGCTTGTGCCTCAGTAGCGAAATTCGCGGCGGACTCCATGTCCACCGCCACGATGCGCGACACGCCCTGCTCCTGCATCGTCACACCGATCAGTTGGTTGGCCATCTCCATCGCGATCTTGTTGTGCGAGATGAAGAGGAATTGGGTATGGTCCGACATGCGCTTGACCATGCGGCAGAAGCGCTCGGTATTGGCGTCGTCGAGCGGCGCGTCGACCTCGTCGAGGAGGCAGAACGGCGCCGGGTTCAGGCGGAACATCGAGAACACGAGCGCCGTCGCCGTCAGCGCCTTCTCGCCGCCGGACAGCAGGTGGATCGTCGCGTTCTTCTTGCCCGGCGGCTGGGCCATCACCTGCACGCCGGCGTCGAGGATCTCGTCCCCGGTCATCACGAGCTTGGCCTGGCCGCCGCCGAACAGGATCGGGAACAGTTCCGAGAAATGCTGGTTGACGCGGTCGAACGTGTCCTGCAGCAGGTCGCGCGATTCGCGGTCGATGCGCTGGATCGCGCCTTCCAGCGTGGCGATCGCCTCCTGCAAATCCGCGTTCTGGCTGTCGAGGAAGCGCTTCCTCTCCGTCGCCTGCGCCAGTTCCTCGACGGCCGCGAGGTTGACGGCGCCCAGCGCCGCAATGGCGTTCGTCAGGCGCGTCACCTCGCCCTGCAGGTACGACGGTTTCATGTCCGGGTCGAGTTTTTCGGACAGGCTTGCCTCGTCGGCACCCGTGGCGGACAGCGCTTCCGCGAACTGTTCCTGGTTCAGGCGCGCGGCCTGTTCCTTCAGCTGCATCTCCGTGATGCGGTCGCGCTGCGGCTGCAGGCCGCGCTCCGCCTGGAGCTTGCCTTCCTCGGCCGCGCGCAGCTGCTGCGTGAGCTGGTCCAGTTCATGGCGCGCATCGGCCAGCGCCCGTTCCTGTTCCGTGCGCCGGGCCAGCAGGGACTGCAGGCCTTCGGCCGCGGCACCGGATTCCAGCGCTTCCAGTTCCAGCTTGCCGGCCGCGATACTCTCCAGCACCTGCGCCGCCTGCTGCTGCGCGGTGGCGATCGTGCGGCGCAATTCCTCGATACGCGTGCGCTGCGTCTTTTCCGCGAACACGGCTTCCTGCGCCGCGCGCTCCAGGTCGCGCAGGCGCTGGCGCGCTTCGGCCAGCACGCGTTCCTGTTCCTCGAACTCGACCTGGCCATCCTCATGCGCGCCCTGCAGCTCGGCCAGTTCCATGTCCAGCTCTTCGAACTGCGCTTCCGCCTCGGCCTTCGCCTGGCGCTGCTCGGCTTCCTGCGCGGCGATCTCGTCGAGATCCGCCGCGATCTGGCCGCTTCTCTGGTTGAAGCGCGCCTCGACCTCGGCCTGCTTCACGACGTCGATCTGCAGCGCATGCACTTCGCGCTGCAACGTCGCGACCTTTTGCCGGCCTTCCTGCAGACGCCGCTGCAGGTCGGCGACGGCCGCGTCGGCGCGGATTGCGCGGGTGCGCGCCTCGTCCAGCAGCAGCACCTGCGCGCGCAGCTGTTTGCCGATGTTGTCGATCTCGTGCTGGCGCGCGAGCACGCCGTCCTGCTCGGCATCGGCCGCGTAGAAGCGCACGCTCGACGTCGTCACCATATGGCCTTGCGGCGTAACGAAGCAACCGCCCTGCGGCAATTTGCCGCGCTGCGCGAGCGCCGTGCCCGGATCGTCGGCCGCGTACACGCCGGTCAACCAATCGTCCAGCAGGCCGCGCAGACCCGGATCGTTCAGCTTCAGCAGGCTCGCGAACGGTTTCAGGCCATGATGATCGGTCGCGCCGGCACTGCCGGGCGCCGGCGAATACAGCGCGAGCCGGGCCGGCGGCGCATCGCCGAAGAAGCCGCGCGCCCAGTCGAGGTTCGACACTTCCAGCGCACCCGTGCGCTCGCGCAGCACGGATTCCAGCGCCGTCTCCCAGCCCGTCTCGATGTCGAGCTTCTGCCACAGGCGCGGCAGTTTATCGAGCTCGTGCTTCTGCAGCCACGGCTGGACCTTGCCTTGCGTTTGCACGCGTTCCTGCAACTGGCGCAGCGCGGACAGGCGCGCTTCCAGCTTCGCATTGACGCCCGACTCCTGCTGGACCTGCGCATGCGCGTCGCGCCGTTCCTGCTCGACGGCTTCCTGGCGGCTCGCCGCCTCTTCCAGCATCAGGTTCTGCTCTTCCAGCTGCAACTGCTTTTCTTCCAGCTGCATGCGCAGGTTGTCCAGGTGCCCGGCGTCGGGCAGGTTCAGGCCGCCGCGCTCCTGTTGCAGGCGCTCGCGCCGCGTCGCCAGGTTCGCGAGGATGTTCGAGGCATTGCGCTGGTGCGCGGACGACAGCTCGATGCGCTGCTGGATCTGCATGATGCGCGCGCGCGATTCGGTCGCCCTGTTCTGCGCCTCGCGCCATCCGGCTTCCAGGTCCGGCAAACGTTCGTTCTGCGCTTCCGCCGCGATCTGCGCACCTTCCACGCGGGCCGCCAGTTCCTCGAGGCGGAATTCGGCCTCTTCGATCTGCTCCTGCGTCTCGTTGGCCTGGTTCAGCCATTGCTCGCGCTGTGCCGTGAGCGTCCCGACCTGGTTCTGGAGCCGGGTTCGCGACTCGACGACGAACTTGATCTGCGCTTCCAGGCTGCCGATCTCGGAATTGGTCTGGTACAGCGCGCCCTGCGCCGCGTGCAGGCGGTCGCCCGTCTCGTAATGCGCCTGGCGCATGCGCTCCAGGTCCAGTTCGAGGTTGCGCAGCTTCGCGTTCTGCTCTTCCAGCCCGGTCTGCGCCTGTTCCATCTCCTGGAACCAGCGCAACTGCTCGGCCTTCGCCTCGTTGCGGCGCAGGAGCCACAGCAGTTTCTGTTTTTCTTCCTGGTCCGCCTGCAGCTGGTGGAAGCGGTTGGCGACGGCCGCCTGCGCTTCGAGCTTGTCCAGGTTGGCGTTCAGTTCGCGCAGGATGTCTTCCACGCGCAGCAGGTTCTCGCGTGTGTCGGACAGGCGGTTCTCCGTCTCGCGGCGGCGCTCCTTGTATTTCGAGACGCCGGCCGCCTCCTCGAGGAAGACGCGCAGCTCTTCCGGGCGCGATTCGATGATGCGCGAGATCATGCCCTGGCCGATGATGGCGTAGGCGCGCGGCCCCAGGCCCGTGCCGAGGAAGATGTCCTGGATGTCGCGCCGGCGCACGGGCTGGCCGTTGATGTAGTACGTGGACGTGCCGTCGCGCGTCAAGGTGCGCTTGACGGCGATCTCGGCGTACTGGCTCCACTGGCCGGCCGCCTTGCCGGCGCTGTTGTCGAACACCAGCTCGACCGAGGCGCGGCCGGCCGGCTTGCGCAGGGTGGAGCCGTTGAAGATCACGTCCTGCATCGACTCGCCGCGCAGCTCCGACGCTTTCGATTCGCCCAGCACCCAGCGTACGGCATCGATGATGTTCGATTTGCCGCATCCGTTCGGGCCGACCACGCCGACCAGCTGCCCCGGCACCTGGAAATTGGTGGGATCGACGAAAGACTTAAATCCCGACAATTTGATGGAGGATAGACGCACGTTCGCTAACGGTTTGGGGAAGACTCATAAAGGCTGCATCATACCATCTGTTCCTTGCCTTTCGGCCAAGTTTTGACCATGTCGCGTGCGCGTTCAGGTACAGAGGATGGCGAAGCGCACCCGGGCGGGGGCGCAGGGCGGCACATACGCCCCCTGGGCCGGTTGCCAGTCATGACGCAGGTAGACCCGGTCGCGCCCGGACAGTTTCAGGGCGACGACCGTCAGCCACTGGTGCGGGTACGCCGGATCGGCAACTGGCAGCAGGACCGTCGCCGCCAGCAGGCCCAGCAGCAGCAGCAGCGGCCGCGGCTGCGGCAAGCGGTCCTGCGCGGCCCGGACGCGCGCGACAAACACGCCGGCCACAGCCAGCCCGAGCAGGCAACCCGACACCGCTTCGCTGGCGGAATGGGCGCCGACCTGGACGCGGGCCAGCGCAACGCCCACCGCCAGCAGGCTGCCCGCCACCACCGCAAGCCGACGCAGCCACGGCGAACCACGCTCCGTCAGCAGGAACAGGGCAACTGGAAAGACGGCCGCCGCGCGGGTCGCGTGACCGGAAAAGCCAGTGAACGAAAGCGCGCGGATGCCGATGCCCCAGCCGATGAACGCGACCTGACTGGCGGCAGCCACGAGCATGGCGCCGCAGAACACGAGGCACCACGCGAGCGCGAGGCGCCAGCAGCGGGCGGCGACGAGCCAGGCCGCCACGCCGACGGCGAGCAGCGCCGTGACGTTGAGGCCGCCCAGGGCAGAAACATGAGACCACGAGAGCATGATGCGTCGGCGAGTGATTCGGAACGGCTCGACTATAACCCGGCCGACCCGTCGATACCAACACGTGGGGGCCGCTACGGCATGGCGACGGCGATGGAAGCGTCGTTGACGGCGCCCTGCGCCATCGCCTCCGACAACACCTGCCCCACGACGCCGTCGATGGCGAGCACGCGCGCGCTGCCGTCGTTCAGCGCGGCCGCGAGCTTGTCGGCCGCCAGCGAGAACGCCTCGCGCCGCTGCGCGCCCGAGAAGATGAACAGCGTGCGCAACGGACTCACCCATGCCAGCTTGACCTTGCGCGCACCCTCACTGGCGCGGAATTCCAGCCACATGCCACGCTCCAGCCCATCGAGCGCGGAGACCTCCGCCGCCCGCGCCGCCGCCCGTTCCGCGGCCGCGTTTTCCAGCTCGACGCGGCGCAGCGCGTCCTGCTGGGCCGCCTCCACGGCCAGTTCCAGCTGGCGCTCGGGCGACATCTCGATCGGCGCGCGCACGATCGCCGCGTGGTATTCGGCCAGGCGGGCGAAGAATTGCAGGCGCTCGGCATCCTGCCATTTGATGGCATCCAGCCATTTATTCAGCGTCGCCAGCAGGCGCGGCAGCCGGGCGATCAGGGATTTGCGCTGTTCCTGCGTGGCCTTGGGCTTGACGCTCCAGATCAGGTCGTCCATGGCGCGGGTCGCATTGCCGACGGCGCCCGGGCGGGCCTCCTCGATCGTGTGGGCAAACGTCAG
>Ga0207705_10000481_pt1 | contig 34247 bp, 27 predicted proteins | sample KBSC13metaG_FD_184314 | JGI IMG/M metagenome (GOLD analysis project Ga0207705, IMG submission 184314) | Corn rhizosphere microbial communities from Kellogg Biological Station, Michigan, USA - KBS C1-3 metaG (SPAdes) (version 2) | ecosystem: Host-associated > Plants > Roots > Rhizosphere > Soil ... | reverse complement strand
CGCCAAGAAGATGTTCCCGAACCTGGACTGGTTCAGCGCCGTCTCGTATCACATGATGGGCGTGCCCACGGCGATGTTCACCCCGCTGTTCGTGATCTCGCGTACCGCGGGTTGGAGCGCGCACATCGTCGAACAGCGCATCGATAACAAGATCATCCGCCCGAGCGCGAACTATACGGGCCCCGAAAATATGAAGTTTGTACCGCTAAATAGGAGAAAATAGCGACCGCCGCGCCCCGCCGGGCGCGCGCGTAACCGCCGGGGCGAATAGCCTGCCGCGCGGTTCGTGTCCTATTTGTCTCATCGTTACCGAAAAGGTCTCAAATCCATGAAGAAACTGCTGATCGCCGCCGTCGTCGCCTCGTTCTGCGCCACGACGCTCTTCGCCGCGAACAACGCATTTGCCCAAAATGGCAGCACGGCGACCAAAAAGACGGCCGCCAAGGCAAAAACGCCCGCGCCGAAGCACCGTCTGATCAAGCGCAAGTCGACGAAATCGGTTGCGAAGACGGATCCGGTGCCGGAAGGCTCGGTGCTTTGGTCCTGCAATGAAGGCTTGTCGTTCGATCTGAAAGGGGACATGAAGCGCGACCAGGTCGTGACGGTGCATTGGGCGAACAAGAATTACAACCTGCCGCGCGAAACCACGACGACGGGCGCCGACCGCTTCCACGATGCGGCGACCGGTCTGGATCTCGTTGTCATCCCGACGAAGGCGATGCTGTTCTCGGATCATGATGGTTCGCGCCTTGCGGACGAGTGCAAGACGGCCGAGATGGTGCAAGGCGCCCCGGCCCCGACGCAATCGAACGCATTGCAAAAGTCGGGCAGCTAACGGCCCGCCGAAAGAGCTTCGACCCATGTCCGCCCCGATCTCGAACGTGCGCCCCGCACCGGACCCGGTACTAATCGACATCGTCGATTACGTCTTGGGCTACCGGATCGATAGCGCGCTCGCGCTCGATACCGCGCGCAGTTGCTTGATCGACACGCTCGGGTGCGGGCTCGAGGCCCTTTCGTATCCCGCCTGTACCAAGCTCATGGGGCCGATCGTGCCAGGCACGGTCGTACCGAACGGAGCGAAAGTGCCCGGCACGCAGTTCCAGCTCGACCCCGTGCAGGCCGCTTTCAACATCGGCGCGATGATTCGTTGGCTCGATTTCAACGACACCTGGCTCGCCGCCGAATGGGGGCACCCGTCCGATAATCTCGGCGGCATCCTTGCGACAGCCGATTGGCTATCCCGCACTGCCGTGGCAACGGGTAAGAAGCCGCTCCTCATGAAGGACGTGCTGGCCGCGATGGTGAAGGCGCACGAAATCCAAGGCGTCATTGCCCTCGAGAATTCCTTCAATAAGGTAGGGCTCGACCACGTCCTGCTCGTCAAGCTCGCGTCGACAGCCGTCGTCGGGCAGCTGCTAGCGCTTTCGCGCGACGAACTGATCAATGCCGTTTCGCTCGCCTTCGTCGATGGGCACGCACTGCGCACTTACCGACACGCGCCGAACACGGGCTCGCGCAAGTCCTGGGCGGCAGGCGATGCGACTTCGCGCGCAGTGCGCTTGGCGCTCATCGCCAAAACCGGCGAGATGGGCTATCCGTCCGTGCTGACGGCCAAGACATGGGGCTTTTACGACGTCCTGTTCAAGGGCAACGCGTTCAAGTTCCAGCGTCCGTACGGCACCTATGTGATGGAGAACGTGCTGTTCAAGATTTCATTTCCTGCCGAGTTTCACGCCCAGACGGCTGTCGAGGCGGCGATGACGCTGCACGCGCAGCTGCGAGCGGCGGGCAAGCGCGTCGAGGACATCGCGACAATCACGATCCGCACGCACGAAGCGGCGATCAGGATCATCGACAAGGCGGGACCGCTCGCCAATCCGGCCGATCGCGACCATTGCATTCAGTACATGGTGGCGGTGCCGATGATTTTCGGGCGCTTGACGGCGGCCGACTATGAAGATGCCGTCGCGGCTGATCCGCGCATCGACCCGCTGCGCGCGAAGATCGTCTGTGTGGAGGATCCCCGCTTTACGGCCGACTATCATGATCCGAACAAGCGTTCGATTGCCAACGCATTGACGGTCGAGTTCAGCGACGGCACAAAGCTCGACGAGGTTGTCGTCGAGTATCCGATCGGACACAAGCGGCGCCGCGCCGAAGGCATCCCGCTGCTCGTGGAGAAATTCAAGACGAACCTCGCGCGCCGCTTTCCCGAAAAGCAACGCCAGGCGATTCTCGATGTGTCGCTCGACCAGGCGAAACTCGAGGCGATGCCTGTGAACGAGTACGTCGATTTGTACGTGATTTAGCTTTTGGCAGGACAGAATTTAGCAAGTCCGAACGCTGGTTCAAGGTTCAAATAAAAAACGTAGCAACGTCATTTCCTCGCTCTAACCTAGGAAAAACCATGGCCCACAATCTGCACAACACGCTCAAGGAATTCGACAGCGGTACCGGCAAAGGCAAGTTCTACTCGCTGTCGCAGCTCGGTAAGGCGCTCAACGTCAACATCGAACGGCTGCCCGTGTCGATCCGCATCGTACTCGAATCGGTGCTGCGCAACTTCGACGAGAAGAAAGTCTCCGAAGAGCACATCAAGCAGCTCGCCAACTGGAAGCCCAATGCCGCGCGCACGGATGAGATCCCTTTCGTGGTGGCGCGTGTCGTGCTGCAGGACTTCACGGGCGTTCCGCTCTTGGCGGACATCGCTGCCATGCGCGGAGTCGCGCAACGCGCGGGCAAGAATCCCAAGACGATCGAGCCGCTCGTGCCCGTCGATCTCGTGGTCGACCACTCGGTGCAGATCGATTACTACCGTCGGAAGGACGCCCTCGACCTGAACATGAAGCTGGAGTTCCAGCGCAACAACGAGCGCTATCAGTTCATGAAATGGGGTATGCAGGCGTTCGACACGTTCAAGGTCGTGCCGCCGGGTGTTGGCATCGTTCACCAAGTGAACCTCGAGTACCTCGCGCGCGGGGTACATAAGAAGGCGGATAACGGCGACACGGTTTACTACCCCGACACGCTCGTCGGCACGGACAGCCATACGACGATGATCAATGGTATCGGCGTGGTGGGCTGGGGCGTGGGCGGTATCGAGGCCGAAGCGGGCATGCTCGGTCAGCCGGTTTACTTCCTGACGCCCGACGTCGTCGGCGTCGAGCTCAAGGGCAAGCTGCGCGAAGGCGTGACGGCGACCGACCTCGTGCTGACGATCACCGAGATGCTGCGCAAGGAGAAGGTCGTCGGCAAGTTCGTCGAATTCTTCGGCGACGGCACCGCTTCGCTGACACTGCCCGATCGCGCCACGATCGGCAACATGGCGCCCGAGTATGGCGCGACGATGGGCTTCTTCCCGGTCGACGAAAAGACGATCGATTACTTCAAGGGCACCGGCCGCACGGACGCGGAAATCGCCGCCTTCGAAAACTACTTCAAGGCCCAACAACTGTTCGGCATTCCGAAGGCGGGACAGATCGATTACACGAAGGTCGTCACGCTCGATCTCGGGACCGTTGCGCCGTCGCTCGCGGGTCCGAAGCGTCCGCAAGACCGTATCGAAATCGGCAACATGAAGTCGACCTTCGCCGATCTGTTCGCGAAGCCCGTCGGTGAAAACGGTTTTGCCAAGAAGCCGGCGGACCTCGACGCCGAGTATAAAACGACGAACGACGTCAAGCTCAAGAATGGCGACGTGCTGATCGCGGCGATTACATCGTGCACGAACACGTCGAACCCGAGCGTGCTGCTCGCTGCCGGTTTGCTCGCGAAGAAGGCCGTCGAAGCGGGGTTGACGGTTGCGCCGCACATCAAGACGTCGCTGGCTCCGGGGTCGCGTATCGTGACCGAGTACCTGACGAAGACGGGCCTGCTGCCGTATTTGTCGACGCTCGGCTTCGAACTCGCCGCTTACGGCTGCACGACGTGTATCGGCAACGCGGGCGATCTCACGCCTGAGCTCAACGAAGCAATCACGAAGAACGATGTGATCGCGGCAGCCGTGTTGTCGGGCAACCGCAATTTCGAGGCGCGTATTCACCCGAATATTCGCGCGAACTTTCTTGCATCGCCGCCGCTCGTCGTCGCTTATGCGATCGCCGGCACCGTGACGCGCGACTTGATGACCGAGCCGGTCGGCCAGGGCAAGAACGGCAAGGACATCTACCTGGGCGACATTTGGCCGACGAGCGAAGAAGTCAATGCGCTGCTCAAGTTCGCGCTCGACGCCGATGCGTTCCGCGCGAACTACTCGCAGCTCACGAAGACGGGCGACTTGTGGAGCAAGATCGAGGGTGAAGAAGGTCAGGTATATGACTGGCCGAAGTCCACCTACATTGCGGAGCCGCCGTTCTTCGGCGAGCACTTCTCGATGACGCCGTCCGACACCATTCCCGCGATCCAAGGTGCGCGTGCGCTCGGTGTCTTCGGTGATTCCGTGACGACCGACCACATCAGTCCGGCCGGCTCGATCAAGGAAGATTCGCCGGCCGGCAAGTGGCTGAAGGCAAACGGCGTGCAGAAAACCGACTTCAACAGCTACGGCTCGCGCCGCGGCAATCACGACGTGATGATGCGCGGGACGTTTGCCAACGTTCGGATCAAGAACCTCATGATTCCGCCGAAGGCAGATGGAACGCGGGTGGAAGGCGGGCTGACGATTCATCAGCCGAGCGGCGAGCAGTTGCCGATTTACGATGCCGCGATGAAATACGTCGAGGCGGATACGCCGACGATGATTTTCGCCGGTGAAGAGTACGGCACGGGTTCCTCGCGCGACTGGGCGGCTAAAGGGACGCAACTGTTGGGGGTGAAGGCGGTCGTGGCGCGCAGTTTCGAGCGGATTCACCGTTCGAACCTCGTTGGCATGGGTGTCTTGCCGTTGCAGTTCAAGGGCGCGGACAGCGTTCAATCGCTCGGGATTACCGGCGACGAGACGTACGACGTAGAAGGGCTCGGAACCGACATCAAGCCGCAGCAGGAAGTCACGCTCGTGATTCACCGCGGCGATGGGAAGACGCAACGCGTGCCTGTACTGCTTCGCATCGATACGCCGATCGAAGTCGACTACTACAAGCACGGCGGGATTCTGCCGTACGTGCTGCGCTCGTTGCTCGCCGCGTAATCCTCACGGATTTTGCAGGTACCGCGCTTCGCAAGGAGCGCGGTGATTGTCAGCCCGGCTTTGGCCGGGCTTTTTTTATGGTGCGCCCGGCAGGGCGCACTCACTAGGAGGTGAAAGTCCTCTACTCGCCCGGCAAGGGGAAGAGTTAGCCGAAGGCAAGGGTTCTCCGGCTGAGGGGGTAACCGCTCACCCTACCCGATGTCTTTGTTCAGCGGACGGAAAGCGTAGCGACGGGCCAACGACTTATTACAAAAACCATTCATTACGACGTGGCCTAAAACGAATTCACAAATTAATTCGCTACCGCATTCCCGGTGACCGACGCTATCACTCTAAAGAAGCGGTTTTCGTGGCCGTAAACCAGAAGTGGCGGATGCAGGCGAAATCCGAGGTTCGTCCCGCTGCACACGACTAAATTCAAGCCAAATCTATGGAGATGTTTGAATGAACAAGCTTTTTCGGGCACTGTTAATTTGCACCGGCGCGGCATTGATTGCAACGGGCTGCGCATCGGGGCCACAGTATAAGGACGTGGCATCTGCCATTCCGACGCTCGCCGCCGATCACGGTCGTATTTATTTCTTCCGCGCGGATGGGTTTGGCGGAGCGCCGATTCAGCCTGACATTAAGCTTAACGATAAGGTCGTCGGACGTTCTGTACCGGGCGGCTTCTTCTTCGTCGACGAATTGCCGGGTGTGTACACGGTATCGACGTCGACAGAAGTCAAACGCGATATCAAGTTCACGCTGCACGCGGGCGATACGAAATACGTGCGCACTTCTGTAAGCATGGGATTGCTGATAGGCCATATCACGCCGACGCTCGACGATCCCGAGACCGCACCGCAAGAAGTGGAACAACTAAAATACACCGGAGCACCGATTAGCACTGCTGCGAAGTAGCAACTCACCGCCGTCAATCGCTTGGTTCGGGTCAAGCAAGCTGCCGCGCACAGCGATGGTGGCCCGACCAGGCGCATCCGCTTCAGGCGTGGGGCAGTGCGCGTCACCGAGCGCCAGACCCAATCAACGCTACGGACACTGAAGACGTGCAAGCCATCCGCCGGAGTGCGAAGACGGCAGCCCGCACACTGCAAACTAGATGGCTCGCAGCGACCGCGATCGTCACGCCACCGCACCACCCGACCCCGGCGAAGACGCCCGTTCCTGCGCTCGCCGCATCGCATCGGCGATCTTTTCCGCCACCCCGCGAGTATCCCAATACACCTGCGCCCGCCATTCGATCAATACCGCACCCTCGAGCGCAGTCGCCGTGCAGGGCGCCGACCGTTGCGGAGAGATCGAGGAGCCGCGTCGACGCGCAATGACGCGCCCGCACATCGTCTCGCACAGTCGCGCTGACAACAAAAGGCTTTGCGGTCGATGGCCGCCGGGGAGACCCGGTAACTCCGAAAATTGAAATTCACCATTGCGAACAGCGCGCTTAACTATTAGCGAAAGCCTTCGTAAGCTTCCTATCAGCTGGTACGGAGAAATGCGAAAGATCGCTCGCACCGTCATCCAGTCCAACTACGGAGGAAGGCGTCATGAACAAGACAACCAATACCTTGATCGCGGCGATCGCCGCACTCATGCTGTCGGGCGGCGCTTATGCGCAGAGCAATAACACGCTGGCTACTCCGACAGTAAAGTCGCCCGCCGCTGCACCTCCAACGAGCGGCTACGGTAGCCCTGGCACCATGAACTCGGAGAGCAGCGCCGGCTCGCAGGACTCCAGTCAGTCAAATCGCGCAAACAACAACGCGACGTCCGTTACTCCCGCCTACGGGGCAAACAACACGCTGGCGACCCCGACCACAAAATCGCCTGTAGCGAAATAAGATCCAAATGAGGTCGAGTCGCCCCAGGCCGGCGGCCTCTACATCGCAATCAAATCGACAGTTCCGGATCGTGGCGCAATAGGCATCGTTGTACTCACTGAATTTCAGTCCCGCGCCGGTCGTTCCACGGGAATACCCAGTTCCGCCGCCATCCGTTCGACGAGCGCACGCAGATGCGCGACTTCTTCACCTAAGCGTTGTTGTTCGGCCTTGAGCGCTTCAATTTCGCCGGACGGCGCGGATCGCTCCGCAGATTCGCGCGCAGCGGCAACTTCGTCGATGCTCACTTCGCCACACATCAAATGTACCCAGCGATTTTCTCTTTCGCCGGGGGCACACGGCAGCTTCACGACAAGCGCCGGCGTGCGCGCTGCGAGTTCCTCGAGAAAGGCCTCGACCGACGAGTTATCCGCAAAACCGTGCAGACGTGCAGCATTCAAACGCAACTCGGCAGCGGTCTGAGGGCCGCGAAGCAGCAGGATCGTCAACAGCGCGGCAGACTGGCTCGGGATGCCAAGCACGCGATTCATGTTGTGCTCGTAACGCGTAACGCGACTACTGCTCGCGTCCATCACGAGGCTCAAGCGCTTCAAACCATCGATTGCCGTCAGGACCTCGGCTTCCGTGGCACTCATGACGGGGAAGCGGGCGGTTTTCTGGTTGCAGCCGGCGGTTAAAGCATTCAGCGAAAGCGGGTACGTATCGGGAACCGTGCGCTGCTTTTCGACCAGCACGCCAAGGACGCGGGCTTCGAGGGGAGTGAGTTCGCGCAAGGGTTGGGTCATGGGGCAACGGCAGGCAGACAGTGAAGGTGATCGATATGATAGCCGGGACCGCAGCCTCGGTCTCCCATCATTCGCCCCGCCGTGACGGGCGCTAGCCCATTGCTTCGGTCCCGGCCCTTCCTCTTCGGCAGGCGAGCGACCCACCGCCGCAAACATTGATGCACTACGCCCGCCTGGTAATATCTAGCCCTGCCGACCGTCTCGTGCCTGGAACCGGGCCACGACGAGCGGCCCCCGCTTCAATCGCCGCAACGCATTTCGTTCGATCTGTTTATTTACGTCGATCCGATTCCACGCATGACACGCTTTCCGCTGCTCCCCGTTCAATCCGATAAATTAGCCTTGGTCTGTCTGCTGGGCCTTCTGATCGCCGGCGCTGCCTTTCTGCTCAGCCGAGCTTGCGCCAACAGCGATCAGGCCAGCAGCGCCGCACCGATGAGAGGCGCCATAGCCGGTACACCCCCGGCCGCCAACGCGGCAAGCGCAGCAAGCGATGCACAAGCTGCACTAGCTGAAACATCGCGCTACAGGGTCAAAACGGTTGCGGGCCAACCCACGTTCTTCGATGCGGCGAACCTAGCCGGTTTGAGCGCATCGGTAACTCATCGGGTTCTGGAAGCGCTGCGCAGCCACATCGACTTCCGTCACGACTGGAAATTGGACAACCGGGTTTCGTTCGTCTTCGACACAAAAAAGCCCGCGGCGCCGACGGATGATCAGCGCCCCCCCATGCCCGCCGCCGTGCGAGTGGTGACCGACGCGGGCGAGCAGGACATCTTCCTGTATCGGAAGTTGACGGGCGAGGCGTTCTACTACACAAAGGACGGCGACCGCGCGCGCGGCGGCGGCTTTATTCGTTACCCAGTCCATTTCCGCCGCATTTCATCGCCATTTTCAGCGCGTCGTTTCGATCCGGTGCTCAAGCGCTGGCAACCGCACGACGGCGTCGATCTCGTCGCGCCGGCCGGATCGCCGGTGCATGCGACCGCAAATGGCGTCGTAACCTTTGCCGGCAAGCAGACCGGCTATGGCAACGTCATCGAAATCCGCAATCGCCCACCGTACTCCACGTTATTCGCGCACCTCTCACGCTTCGCCAAGGGCATTCGCGTCGGCATGAAAGTGCGACGCAATCAAATCATCGGCTATGTGGGTTCGACCGGTTGGGCAACCGGACCTCATCTGCACTATGAAGTCCATGTCAACGATGTTCCGAAAGATCCGCTTACGGTCTCCCTGCCGCCCGCGGAGCCCTTGCACGGCCGCGAACTCTCTCGTTTTGCCAGCCGGTCCGCCGAACTAGAAGGATTGCTGTAACGGTGACACGGCCGGCGCGAATGCACGGCCACAGCCGGCCCGCCGATTCGTATTTGTTATCGCCAAATCCGCCTTTCGGATTGTTCCGCTATCGGCGCCCCTCTATAGTCTCCCGTCAACAGCATCCGCACTTCGACGAGGAGAAATGCCGTGAAACTGGTGCGTTTTGGCGACCCGGGCAAGGAACGCCCCGGCCTAGTGGATCGGCAGGGCCGCATCCGTGATCTATCCGCCCATGTATCCGATATCGCTCGGGACACCCTGTCATCCAGTAACCTAAGCAATATCGCGGCACTCGATTGGGATTCGCTACCCCTCGTGCCCACAGACGAGCGGCTCGGCCCTTGCGTCGGCCATGTCGGGAAGATGATCTGCGTCGGTCTCAATTACTCCGATCACGCAGCCGAATCGAATATGCCGGTGCCGAGCGAGCCCGTCCTGTTCATGAAAGCCACGAGTGCGATCGTCGGCCCTTATGATGCCGTCGAAATTCCGCCCGGCGCGCAAAAGGTCGACTGGGAAGTCGAACTCGGGGTGGTCGTCGGTCGTCAAGCACGCTACGTGACGCGCGAGCGAGCGCTCGACTATGTGGCCGGATACTGCATTGTCAACGATGTCTCGGAGCGCGCGTATCAACTCGAACGCGGCGGCCAGTGGGATAAAGGCAAAGGCTGCGACACATTCGGCCCGCTCGGCCCCTGGCTTGTAACGCGCGACGAAGTACCCGATCCGCAAGCTCTCGAGATGTGGCTCGAAGTAGACAGCAAACGTTATCAAAACGGCAATACGAAGACGATGATCTTCGATGTCGCGACCCTTGTTTCGTCTATCAGCCGATTCATGAGCCTGCAGCCGGGCGATGTGATTTCCACCGGCACGCCCCCTGGCGTGGGCATGGGGCAAAAACCCGAACCCGTCTATCTGCGCCCCGGCCAGACAATGCGTCTTGGCATCGCCGGGCTCGGCGAGCAGTGTCAGCGTACTGTCGACGCACGTATCGAGGAGGCACCGTGAACCAGATCGATCTGAAAGGCCGCACCGCCGTGATCACCGGCGGCGCCCGCGGAATCGGCTATGCCGTCGCCGACCGAGCATTGCGTTCGGGTGCCGCAGTCGCCCTGTGGGATGTCGATGCGGCGCGTCTCGAACGCAGCCGGCGCGAGCTCTCGGAGTTCGGCACGGTGTCCACCGTCACCGTCGATCTCGTCGACGAAGCAGCCGTCGAAGCGGCCGCCGCTGAGACGTTCCGGCAACACGGCTCGATCGACATCTTAGTCAATAGCGCAGGGATCACGGGCGGCAACGGCTTGACCTGGGAACTCGATCCGGCCGTATGGCGCCGTGTCATCGAGGTCAATCTCATCGGTGCGTATTTGACCTGTCGCGCGGTCGTGCCACGCATGCTCGAACGAGGCTACGGCCGCATCGTCAATATCGCATCGGTCGCCGGCAAAGAAGGTAATCCGACGGCCTCGCATTACAGCGCATCGAAGGCCGGTCTTATCGGGCTCACGAAGTCCCTCGGCAAAGAACTCGCGACCCGCAATATCCTCGTCAACGCCGTGACGCCCGCCGCCTGCAAAACCGAAATTTTCGATTCGATGTCGCAGCAGCATATCGATTACATGCTGGCGAAGATCCCGATGAACCGCTTTCTGATGCCTGACGAAGCCGCTGCGCTGATCCTCTGGCTCGCCTCCGAGGATTGCGCGTTCAGCACGGGCTCGGTGTTCGACCTTTCCGGCGGCCGCGCCACTTACTGACGTCTCGCTCGGAGGTCTCTGTCATGGCCATGCCCACCATCAAGCATGTGCGCGCCTTTACGGTCCGCGGCGGCGGCGCCGACTATCACGATCAACCAGGCGGTCATTGGATCGACGATCACATCGCGACCCCGATGTCGCGTTATCCCCAGTATCGGCAAAGCCGACAATCGTTCGGCATCAATGTGCTCGGCACGCTCGTCGTCGAAATCGAGGCCAGCGACGGAAACGTCGGCTTCGCTGTCACGACAGGGGGAGAGATCGGCGCTTTCATCGTGGAGAAGCATCTCGCTCGTTTCCTCGAAGGCCGCTTTGTGACCGACATCGAAACGATGTGGGACCAAATGTACTATGCAACGCTCTATTACGGGCGCAAGGGCATCGTGCTCAATACGATCTCGGGTGTCGATCTCGCGCTGTGGGACCTACTCGGCAAAGTTCGCCAGGAACCCGTCTTTCAGTTGCTAGGCGGGCCCGTGCGCGATGAACTCGTGTTCTACGCAACGGGTGCGCGGCCCGATCTCGCCAAGGAAATGGGTTTTATCGGCGGCAAGATGCCGTTACAGCACGCCCCTGCCGAAAACGAAGAAGGCCTGCGCAAAAACATTGCCAAGCTTGCGGACATGCGCAACCGCGTGGGCGACGATTTCTGGCTGATGTACGACTGTTGGATGAGTCTCGATGTGCCGTATGCGACTCGCCTCGCCCATGCGGCGCACGAGTACGGCCTGAAATGGATCGAGGAATGTCTCCCGCCCGACGATTATTGGGGTTATGCAGAACTGCGCCGCAACGCACCGCCAGGCATGATGGTATCGACCGGCGAGCACGAGGCTACACGGTGGGGATTTCGCATGCTGCTGGAAATGAATTGCTGCGATCTCATTCAGCCCGATGTCGGATGGTGCGGCGGTCTGACCGAACTCATCAAAATCTCCGCGCTCGCCGATGCGCACAACGTCATGGTCGTGCCGCATGGATCGTCGGTCTATAGCTACCATTTCGTCGTGACGCGACACAATTCGCCCTTTGCAGAATTTCTCATGATGGCGCCGCAGGCGGACAGTGTCGTGCCGATGTTTACGCCACTGCTGCTCGACGAACCCGTTCCGCTGAACGGACGAATGAAGGTGCCGGATACACCGGGCTTCGGTGTCCGTCTCAATCCCGAATGCGCGCTGGTGCGTCCTCATACGCATTGAGTCTTCGTCGAAGCGACGCAAAGGAGTCGAACTTGTTACTCGAACACAAAGTGGCGATCGTCACCGGCGGATCACGCGGGATCGGCCGCGCGATCGCTATCGCTTGTGCCCGCGAAGGGGCGGATGTCGTAATCAACTACTGGAGCGATAACGACGCGTCGTACGGGCGGCGCTCCGCCATCGACGAGGTCATCCGCGAGATCGAAGCGCACGGGCGACGCGCCGTCGCCGTGGAAGGCAACGTCGCGTTGCCGCAGACCGGCGTCGATCTCGTCAGGCATGCCGTGGAAGCGTTCGGCAAAATCGACGTACTCGCAAGCAACGCGGGCATTTGTCCTTTTCATGCGTTTCTCGACATGCCGCCCTCGGTGCTCGAGCGCACAGTCGGTGTGAATCTGAACGGCGCGTTCTATGTGACGCAAGCCGTCGCGCGGCAAATGAAGGAACAGGGCACAGGCGGCGCCATCGTTGCAACGAGTTCGATCAGCGCGCTCGTCGGCGGCGGCATGCAAACGCATTACACGCCGACCAAAGCCGGCGTCCATTCGCTGATGCAATCGTGTGCGATCGCACTGGGACCGTTCGGCATTCGTTGCAATTCGGTCATGCCGGGCACGATCGCGACGGACTTGAATGCGCAGGATCTGGCGGACACCGAGAAGCGTGCCTATTTCGAGCGACGCATCCCGCTCGGGCGACTCGGCGCGCCGGAAGACGTGGCCGACTGTGTCGTTTTTCTCGCGTCGGACCTCGCTCGTTACGTGACCGGTGCGGCACTGCTCGTGGACGGGGGCATGTTCGTCAATCTTCAATGACCTTCGCGTGAGCCAACGTCCGCAATCGGCTGCGAGAATCGTCGCAATAGAGTGACGAAATGATGCGCCGCCTCGGGTAGGGCTTCCTCTTTGCGCACCAGAATGCCGTAGCCCGGCAGGCTCTTGCCGATCTCGAGCGGCAAGGGAACGAGGAGCTTTCCGCGCACGTGATCGCGCACGACGGATTCGGGCAGCATCGCGACCGCGTCGTATGTCTCGATCAATTGCAGGGTGGCAAAAATCGAACCGCATTCGATCATGTTGGAGGGCGTGTTGAGCCCCGCGTGCGCGAGTTCTTCTTCGAACAAGACGCGCGCGGGACTCGTCACCGGCTGTGCGACCCACGGCCATTGGACAAGCTCGGCGAGCGATACCTGCGCCCGGCGCGCGAGCGGATGGCGGGTACGCACGACGAGCACGAGCGTTTCGCGAGCAAGCGGCTCGAAGTGGAAATCGTTGTGCTGGAGCGAGGTGGTGAAGCGTGCGAGCGCGAGATCGATCTCGCGGCGGTAGAGCAGTTGCACGATTTGATCGCTCGTCTCACCGAGGATACGTACGTTGAGCAGGGGCCGCTCGGTCTTCAATGCGGCGACGGCAAGCGCCAGCACGTCAGGGGCGGCGCCCATGATCGCGCCGACCGTCAACTGCCCATGCCCGCCCTTGCGTTTGACATCGAGGTCCTCGGCAAAGCGCGTGAGCTCCGCCAGCGCGCGGCGCGCATAGGCGAGGACGACCGCGCCCAAAGCAGTGGGGGTCATGCCGCGCGCATTGCGCTCGAAGAGCCGAAAGCCGAATGCGTCTTCGACATCGCCCAACATTCGGCTGGCACTGGGCTGTGCGACGTTGACTTGGTCCGCAGCCTGATGAACGTTGCGGGTGTCGTCGAGTGCGACAAGCAGCGCAAGATGCTTGAACTTGAGCCGGTTGACGAGCGATAGAACCGCAGCGGACGGTGTCATGGGCGATTCGCTTTTTGGATCACCCAATGATGATAACGGATTGGTTTGTTATCGCCGGGCGATTTATAGTCCTTGCAACCCGCCGCCGACGGGCAAGAGACACCCATGCAAGTGGAGACAGCCGATGCAAGTAGTGGATCCGCACGTGCACTTCTGGGACTTGAAGACGCACCATTACCCATGGCTTGCGGCTCCCCGTACGTCGTTCGTCGGCGACGCCAAGCTGCTTCGTCACGACTATTTGCCCAGCGATCTCTTACGCGACGCCGGCGCCATCGAGGTGATGAAGGTGGTTCACGTCGAGGCCAATCATGACCCGCGCGATCCAGTTGAAGAAACACGCTGGCTGCAATCGTTAGCGGATGAGACGGAGGAAACCGATGCAGTCAATACCGCACATGCTGCGAACGGCGTGGACGGGACACGCGGGGCTGTGCCCAATGCGATCGTCGCCGCTGCCGATTTGAGCGCGCCGAACGTCGAAGCGACGCTAGCCGCCCACGCAGCATTCGCCAATACCCGCGGGATTCGGCAAATCCTCAATGTGCACGCCGATCCGCTTTACGGGTACGTCGATCGGCACTTCATGCGCGAGCCGGTCTGGCGCGAGAACGTCGGACTACTCGAACGCTACGGGCTGTCGTTCGATCTACAGCTTTATCCGTCGCAAATGCAGGAAGCGGTACAGCTCGCGCGCCTTTATCCGAACACTCAGTTTGTGCTTAACCACGCAGGGATGTTCGTCGATCGCGACCGTCTCAGCGGCTATCGCGCGTGGCGCGACGGGCTGCGCGCGCTGTCGTCGTGCCCCAACGTCGCCGTCAAGCTGAGCGGACTGGCTATGTTCGATCATCGGTGGACGATCGAGAGTTTCAGGCCTTATGTGCTCGAGGCCATCGACGCGTTCGGCATCGAGCGCGCCATGTTCGCCTCGAATTTTCCAGTCGATCGGCTCTTCGGCTCGTACGAATCACTATGGAATGCCTACGCACGTATCGTGGCGGGCGTGAGCGACAGTGAACGCGCCGCCCTCTTCCGAGCCAACGCCGAACGCATCTATCGCATTTAAATCCGACGCGCACAACGGGCGCCATAAGACCCGAGACGACGTGACGGAGACGACTTTGGAGACGAACTTGGATACGGACATGACATCGCCGCCGACGCCACGGTTGGCGCTGCGCGGCGCGAGTAAGTCGTTCGGACCCGTGCGCGCGCTCGTCGACGGCGATCTCGTCTTGATGCCGGGCCAAGTGCACGCGCTGCTCGGCGAGAACGGCGCGGGCAAGTCGACGCTCGTCAAGATCCTCGCAGGCGCCCATACGCCCGATGCGGGCGAGTTGGAGATCGACGGTATCACGCGGCACTTCAGCTCGCCCGCCGATGCGCGCGACGCGGGCATCGCCGTCATTTATCAAGAGCCGACGCTGTTTTTCGATCTGTCGATCGCCGAGAACATTTTCATGGGCCGCCAGCCGGTGGACCGGCTAGGGCGTATCGATTACGACGCGATGCATCGCGAGGTCGCAGACCTGCTGCTATCGCTGGGCGTCGATTTAAAGCCGCAGCAACTCGTGCGAGGCCTGTCGATCGCCGATCAGCAGGTGATCGAGATCGCCAAAGCGCTGTCGCTCAATGCGAGCGTCCTGATCATGGACGAGCCCACCGCAGCGCTTTCCCTGCCGGAGGTCGAGCGGTTATTCGCCATCGTGCGCGCGCTGCGCGAGCGCGGCGCCGCAATTCTTTTCATTACGCATCGGCTCGAAGAAGTCTTCGCGCTCGCGCAGCACGTGACGATCATGCGCGACGGTGCAAAGGTCTTCGATGCGCCGACCGCGGATCTGACGACCGCCAACATCGTGGCCAAGATGGTCGGGCGGGATTTGGACACGTTCTATCCCAAGGCGGAAGTCGCACCCGGCGAGATCAAGCTGTCGGTGCGAGGCCTAACGCGCACCGGCGTGTTCAAGGACGTGTCGTTCGACGTGCGGGCGGGCGAGATCGTCGCGCTGGCGGGGCTGGTCGGGGCGGGCCGCAGCGAAGTGGCGCGCGCCATTTTCGGCATCGATCCGCTCGACGGCGGGGAAGTTCGCGTGGCGGGCCGGCGCCTCGCGCCGGGCCGGCCCGAGCTTGCAGTCAAAGCGGGGCTTGCGATGGTGCCGGAGGATCGCCGTCAGCAAGGACTCGCGCTCGAACTCAGTATCGCGCGCAATGCATCGATGACGGTGCTGGGCCGCCTCACGCGTTTCGGGCTCATATCGCGGGGGCGCGAGTGGTCACTGGCTCAGGATTGGGGCGCGCGTCTCCGACTGAAAGCGAGCGATCTGCGGGCGCCCGCCGGCACGTTGTCCGGCGGCAACCAGCAGAAGGTCGTACTGGGCAAATGGCTCGCTACCGGGCCCCAAGTGCTGATCATCGACGAGCCGACACGCGGGATCGATGTGGGCGCGAAGGCGGAGGTGTATGCCGTTTTGGCCGATCTCGTGCGCAACGGGATGGCGGTCCTCATGATTTCCAGCGAGCTGCCCGAAGTGATCGGCATGGCGGACCGCGTACTCGTGATGCACGAAGGACGGATCAGCGCCGACATCGCACGCACGGACGCAAGCGAAGAGCGCATCATGAGCGCCGCGCTCGGACAAGCCGACAGTCAATTGGGGCGAGCAGCATGACCCTTCACGCCGACACGATGCATCAAGCCAAACCTACTGTCGCCCCTGCCCTCCCCGGCTGGCTCGCGCATCTGGCGAAAAGCCGCGAAACGGCGTTATTCGTCGTGCTCGTCGCGCTGATCGCGTGCACGGGGCTTGCGCGTCCGCAATTCCTCAACTTGCAGAACCTGCGCGACGTGCTGCTCAACGTGTCCATCGTCGGCCTGCTCACCGCGGGCATGACCGTCGTCATGCTCATGCGGCACATCGATCTTTCGATCGGCTCGGTGGTCGGTATCAGCGCGTACGGTGTCGGCAGTATATTCGTCGCGTTTCCACATATGCCGGTCGTCATCGCGCTCGCGGCGGGTATCGCGATCGGGTTGGTTGCCGGCGCGCTCAACGCCGTGCTCGTTGCGATAGGACGCGTCCCGTCGCTCGTCGCGACGCTCTCAACGCTGTACATCTTCCGCGGCGCCGACTACGCGTGGGTCAGCGGCGGTCAGATCAACGCCAGCAGCCTACCCGAAGCGTTCTCGAAACTTGCGACGGGCTCGATGCTCGGCATCCCGACGCTCGCGCTGATCGCGGCAGCCGTGTTGACAGGCCTCGGCATCTATCTGAAGCAGTTTCGCGGCGGCCGCGAGCACTATGCGATCGGCTCCAATCCCGAAGCGGCGCGCTTGGCCGGCATTGCAGTCGAGCGGCGCGTGATGGGCGGCTTTCTGATCTCCGGTGCTATCGCCGGGCTCGCCGGTGCGCTGTGGCTCGCGCGCTTCGGCACCGTCGATGCCAGTACCGCGAAGGGCATCGAGTTACAAGTCGTGGCGGCCGCCGTCGTCGGCAGCGTCGCCATTAACGGCGGCGCCGGCACGATCCTCGGCGCCACGCTCGGTTCGCTGGTATTGGGCGTAATCAGCATCGCGCTCGTGGTCTTGCGCGTTTCACCGTTCTGGGAGCAGGCCATCCAGGGCGCGCTGATCGTGGCTGCGGTTGCAGTCGATACGCTGCTCGCCCGTTCCCTGGCGAAACGCATGATGAGGAAGCGCGACCATGGCTAATGCCGGCCGCTCCGCAAAGGCGCCAAGGCGCTCCGTTCATTTGACCTGGGAGGTGCTGCTCACGGTCATTCTGGCCGGCTCGCTGGCATTCGGGCGCCTGCTGTCGCCCGTGTTCGCCAATCCCGACAATCTGGGCAACGTTTTGCTCGACATCACCGAAATCTCGCTGATGGCCCTGCCGATGACGTTCATCATCGTCATGGCCGAGATCGACCTTTCGGTGGCGTCCGTACTCGGCGCATCGAGCGCCCTGATGGGCGTGCTCTGGCACATGGGACTGCCGATGCCCGTGGTCATGGCGCTCGTCATCGTCGGGGGTGCCGCGGCCGGGCTGCTGAACGGCTGGCTCGTCGTCCGTCTCGAGCTGCCCTCGCTTGCGGTAACGATCGGTACGCTCGCGCTCTTTCGAGGTCTCGCGTACGTGTTGCTCGGCGATCGAGCCGTGGCCGACTTCCCGACCTCCTACACCGCCTTCGGCATGGACACGCTCGGTTCGAGCTTCATCCCGCTGCCGTTCACCATCGTTATCGTCGCTGCCGCCCTGTTCGGCATCGTCCTGCACGCCACGCCGCTGGGACGCAGCCTCTACGCGATCGGCGCCAATGCCTCGGCCGCCCGGTTCTCCGGCATCGACGTCAAGAAAATCAAGCTTCGGCTGTTCGTCCTTTCCGGCCTAGTCAGCGCCATCGCCGGAATCATTTTTACGCTGCGCTTCACTAGTGCGCGCGGCGATAACGGCGAAGGCTTCGAGCTCGCAGTGATCGCCGCCGTGTTGTTCGGCGGCGTCAGCATCTTCGGCGGACGCGGTTCGCTCTATGGCGTCCTGCTGTCGCTGCTGATCGTCGGCATCCTCCGGAACGCATTGACCCTCGTCGACGTATCGAGCGAAACGCTGACGATCGTAACCGGATTGCTCTTGCTGTCGTCAGTCCTCATTCCGAATTTCGTCGCCCTTCGGCGGGCACGCAAGGACCGGCTGCCGGTTGCGGCGGCGAAGCGTTGACCGGCGGTCGGTCGACCGGCTGGAGCGGTATCGAAGCGGCCGGGCGGTCAATCCGGTCATTCATGTTCAATAACCAGGAGGAGACAGATGATGCATAAACCTGTGCACGCAGCGGCCGCGGCGACCTTGGCCGCCCTGCTGCTCGGATTCACGTCGATGGCGGGTGCGGCAAGCGTCAAGGAAGGCCTGAAAATCGCGTTCGTGCCCAAGCAGATCAACAATCCGTATGAGGTCACGGCCGACAACGGAGGCATGGCCGCGATCAAGGACTTCAAGGGCGAGGGCAAGGTCGTCGGCCCGTCCGATGCGGGCGCTTCATCTCAGGTCCAGTACATCAATACGCTCACCACGCAGCACGTGGATGCGATCGTCATCGCCGCGAACGATCCGAATGCGGTCGTGCCTTATCTGAAGCGCGCGATGGCCCGCGGCATCAAGGTCGTGACGTTCGATTCGGATACCGCTGCGGCAGGCCGCACGGTATTCGTCAATCAAACGAACGCGGAGGCAATCGGTCGCGGACAAATTCAACTCGCGGCAAGCTTGATGGGCAATGAGGGCGAGTTCGCAATCCTCTCCGCCACGCCGAATGCGACCAATCAGAATACGTGGATCCAATGGATGAAGGAGGAACTGAAGAAGCCCCAGTACGCGAAGATGAAGCTCGTGAAGATCGCGTACGGCAACGATGACGATCAACAATCGTTCGTCGAAACGCAGGGGCTGCTGCAGGCGTACCCGAATCTAAAGGCGATCATTGCGCCGACCACCGTCGGGATTGCTGCCGCGGCACGTTATATTTCGTCGTCGCCGAGCAAGGGGAAAGTGGCCGTGACAGGCCTTGGCACCCCGAATCAAATGCGCGAATTCGTCAAAAACGGCACGGTAAAGGCATTTCAGCTTTGGGATCCGGGTCAGCTCGGATACCTGGCCGCCTATGCCGCGGCGAATCTCGCATCGGGTACGATCACGGGCAAAACGGGCGAGACGTTCTCGGCGGGCAAGCTCGGCACGCGCACGATCGGCAAGGACGGGGAGGTGATTCTCGGACCGCCGCAAACGTTCGATGCCGGCAACATCGACCAGTTCAACTTCTGATTCGGCGGCACGCAAGGCTCCAGCTCGCGGTGAGCTGGAGCCTTGCGTGCCAGATGCTACCCGTTGCGGGCGGCAAAGTGGAGCGCGATCAAATGCCGGCTTTAGGCGCGGAAAGGATCAAGCGCAAACCCAGCGCCGTGATTGCGCCGGCGGCAATCCGATCGACCCACTTCTTGGCGCGCAAGTACACTTCGCGCGGGCGCTTACTGGAAAAGCAAACGGCAACGATCGTGTACCACCCGAATTCGACCGAGAACACGAGGGGCGGCAACACGAAGTAGCACCAAAGCGGCGGATGGTTGGGAAGCAGCGCGGCGAAAATACTGCCGTACCAAATAGCCGTCTTGGGATTGCTCAACTGAGTCGTCAGTCCCATCCAGAACGACTTGCGGGGGCTGCTCATGCGGGTGGCGGCCGCCCCCTGCATCGCAATTGGACGGTCTGCGCTGCGCCAAATTTTCGAGGCGACGAAGATCAAGTAGGCACCGCCTGCGATCTTCAAGCCGATATACAACCACTCGACGGCCTGCAACAGCGTATAGAGTCCGGCCAGCGCGATACTGCCAAAGAAAATGCCGCCGGCTCCCATGCCGAGCGCCGTCGCCAGACCATCCCGGCGTGACAGCCCAATCGCGTTGCGTGCCACAAGAACGAAGCTCGGCCCCGGAATCATGGCGCCCAACCAGAGCGCCGCCAGAATTGCGAAGATTGCGGCTGATGCGGTCATCGGAATCTCCTTTCGTGAAGAAAGCATTGCCAATGCACGGCTATCCGTTAGCTACGCACCATCACCCATGCAGGCGCCGCCGGCACGGTGTCGAACCTCAGCGCACCGCGCGCGCCGCGTTCCTGCCGCGCAGCCATTCTAGCGCGAGCAGCAGCGCTGTCGAAAAGACGATGAGGATGGTCGCGAGCGCCGCGATCGTCGGCGTGATGTTCTCGCGAATGCCGGTGAACATCTGACGCGGCAGCGTCGTCTGATTGGCGCCCGCGAGAAACAGCGTCACGACGACTTCATCGAACGAAGTCGCAAACGCAAACAAAGCCCCGGAAATCACCCCCGGCGCAATCACGGGCAACGTGATCCGGAAGAATGTGCGTGTCGGATTCGCACCGAGCGAGAGGCTCGCACGCACGAGGTTCCCGTCGAAACCTTGCAACGTGGCGCCGACCGTCGTCACGACGAACGGGACGCCAAGCGCGGCGTGCGCCATGATGAGCCCGATGTACGTATTGGCCAGTCCCAGCGGGGCGAAGAACAAGTACATGCCCACGCCCACGACGACGACGGGCACGATCATCGGCGAAATCAACACGGCCATGACAATCGCCTTTCCGCGAAAATTCGCCTTCGCGAGACCCAACGCCGCCAGCGTGCCGAGCACCGTGGCCAGCGCCGTGGCCGACGGCGCAACGATGAAGCTGTTCTTGGCTGCGAGGCGCCATTCGTCGGACATGACGAGATTTTGATACCAGCGCAGCGACCAGCCCGGGATCGGATAGGCGAGAAACGTGCTCGACGAAAACGACAATGGGACGATCGCGAGCACGGGCAAGATGAGGTACAACAGTGTGAGCACCGCCAGGCCGCGCAGCAGGAAGTACCATCCGCGTTCGACGAGCGACGTATGCGGGGCGAACAAAGGTTTGGAAAGTTTCATCGTCGGCTCCGACTCGAAGGCATCACGAGTGCGTCAGGGGTGTATCGGTCAGGAATGTCGAAAACGTCGAAAGGGTCGAAAGCGTCGACATGATCGATCTCATCGCGAGCAAAACCGGGGGCTCATAGGCTCGGTTGCGCGCGCGTGAACCGCCCGTACACCGCGTAAAGAACAAGCGTCGCGGCAAGCAACAGGCCGCCAAGCGCGCATGCCATGCCCCAGTTGATCGTTACGTTCGTGAAATAAGCGACGTAGTAACTCACCATCTGATCGTTAGGACCGCCCAGCAGTGCCGGCGTGATGTAGTAGCCGATCGCAAGAATAAAGACCAGCAACGCACCGGCGCCGATGCCGGGGTACGTTTGCGGCACATAGACACGCCAGAATGCCCCGAACGGGTGGCTGCCGAGCGAAACGGCCGCGCGCTGATACGTCTTCGGAATCGACTTCATCACGCTGTAGAGCGGCAGGATCATGAACGGTAGCAGGATGTGCGTCATCGAAATGTAGACGCCCGTGCGATTGAAGAGCAACTCCAACGGTGCGTGAATCAGGCCGAGCCCGCGTAGCGAGTGGTTCACGAGTCCTTCGGTCTGCAAGATTACGATCCATGCGGCCACGCGCACGAGAATCGATGTCCAAAACGGAATCAGCACGAGGATCATCGCCAAGTTCGCGCGGCGCTCGCTCAACGTCGAAATCCAATAGGCGAGCGGATAGCCGAGCAGCAACGTCGCCAGCGTCACCACGGCGCCGATCACGAAAGTGCGGCCGAACACGCTCAGATAGATGCGTTGATCGGCGTCGGTCCGCTCGATGTGGCCGAACGCGTCTTGCCGATGATCGAGCGCGGCCAGCAAATAAAACGGCGAATAATGCGAGCTGTTCTTGGCGATCGCGCGCCAGTAGCGCGCGTCACCCCAACGCGTATCGAGATCGATCAGCTTCGCACGCATTTGCTCGGCCGTCAGGGGGAGCGGATGGCCGGCGTCGTCGGCGAAAGGCAATGCACGCGCCGTCTTCGCCACGAGCGATCGATAGCCCGGGATTTCGACGTTGAGCCGCCGCGCCAAGCTGCCCATGACCTCGCCGTCTTGCGCAGCGCCCAAGTCGGTCGCGAGCGCGGCGTACGCGGTCACCGGCGGTTGGCCTTTGCGATCCCATGCGTGAAGCTGAGCGATGGTTTTCGGTAGCGCGTCGGCTACCTCCGGGTTTTGTACCGCGCGCGTCAACAGCGCGGCGATCGGCACAACGAAAATCAAAAACAGGAAGATCGCCAGCGGCGCGATCAAGAGCAACGCCGCTACTCGCTTGCGGGCCTGCGCAGCCTTCAGTTCCCGCTTCAACGTCGCGGGCAATGCGTTGCCCGGCTCGCTCGAAATCGTCATCGTTTGCACGCTTCTCTCCTGCCTTGCCTCTTGCTTCGTGCATCCTGCGCTTTCACGCCGCGCCGCCCGGCGGTGGTGCCCCGGCGGTGCGACGTTCGCGCGCAAAAATGCTCAACGTCCTACTGCGCGGCGCAACCGGCTAGATTGCCGGAGCCGCCGCCGCGTGCATTACTTCGACGCCCATGAAGCGAAGCGCTGCTCGAGTTCGTCGCCGTAGTCGGTCCAGAACGCGGCGTCTTGCAGCACCGCGTTCTTACCGTTCGCCGGCGAATTCGGCAGGTTCGAGCGTGTCTTCGCGTCGAGCGATTTCATCGCATCGCGATTGGCAGGACCGTACGCAATGTGCTGTGCATACACCTGCTGCGGCTTCGACGAGAGCGAATAAGCGATGAACTGCTCGGCGAGCGCCTTGTTCGGCGTGCCCTTCGGAATCACCCAGTAGTCGAGATCGTAAATGCTGCCGTTCCAGACCACTTTCAGATTCTTGCCTTCGCGCTGTGCGGCGTCGATGCGGCCGTTGAACGCCGAGGACATGACGACGTCGCCCGCGACGAGGAATTGCGGCGGCTGCGCGCCGGCCTCCCACCACTGGATGTTCGGCTTGAGTTCGTCGAGCTTCTTGAACGCCCGGTCCTGCCCCGCCTTCGTCGCCAGCACCTTGTAGACGTCCTTCGGCGCGACGCCGTCGGCCATCAGCGCGAATTCGAGGTTGCCGCGCGCGCCCTTGCGCAGCGCCCGCTTGCCGGGGAATTTCTTGACGTCCCAGAAATCGGCCCAGCCCGTCGGCGCCGTCTTCAGCTTGTCGGCGTTATAGGCAATGGCGGTGGACCAGACGAAGAAGCCCACGCCGCAGGTGCTCGGCGATTCGGGGATCAAATCGGACTTCTTCGCAATTTTCGACCAGTCGAGTTTTTCGTACAGCCCTTCGTCGCAGCCACGGCCAAGGTCGCCCGATTCGACTTCGACGACGTCCCAGTTCACGTGCTTGGCTTCCACCATTGCCTTGATCTTAGCGGTCTCGCCGTTATATTCGACGGCCGTGATCTTATCGCCCGTCTTCTGCTGGAACGGCTGGTAGTAGGCGACCTTCTGCGCATCGGCGTTCGCGCCGCCGAAGTTGACGACCGTCAACTCCGCAGCCGCGGCACCCGCGGCGCCGACTATCGTCGACGCGCAAGCGACGGCCAGCGTCGCAACAATGCGGCGCGTCATGAGGGTGTTCGTCTTCATTTAGGTTCTCCTCTACGTGACTACATGGACTTTCGTGAATGCGTCCGCCGGACCGGGGACGGGGCAAAGCGCGCTTGCGCGAGTCCGAATGGGCTACGCAAAAACTCGCAAATGTTCGGGGGCGAATTCGAGCGCCACGGGTACGCCGGGCGCGAACGCGGCAAGCGCCTCGGTGCCGAGCGGGACTTTGACGAAGCACTCGTCCTGTTCGGGTACCGCGCAACGCATGCGTACGTGGTCGCCGAAATAGATGAGGCCGCGTACTTCGCTGGAAAGTGCGTTTGCATTGGCGCTCAGGCGCGTGCCGGCTTGAGCGGTCAGGTGCAAGCGCTCCGGTCGAATGCAAGCGACAGCCGATGCGCCGGCCTTCGCGTTGGCCACGTTGCGGCCCACGACGTGCGTGCCGTCGCGCAGACGCATCCGGCAAAACTCGCCGTCGACGTCGGAGATCGTGCCTTGCAGACGGTTGCTGTCGCCGATGAAATTCGCCACGAACTCGTTGCACGGCGTTTCGTAGAGCCGGTCGACGGTATCGAGCTGCTGCACGATGCCTTTGTCGAATACGGCGACACGGTCGGACATCGTCAACGCCTCCCCCTGATCGTGCGTGACGTAGACGAACGTCAGTCCAAGCTGCTCGTGCAGCGCTTTCAGCTCGTACTGCATATGCTCGCGCAACTGCTTATCGAGCGCGCCGAGCGGCTCGTCCATCAGCACCAGCCGAGGCTTGAAGACGAGCGCCCGCGCAAGTGCAATCCGTTGCTGCTGGCCGCCCGAAAGCTGCGCCGGATAGCGCTTCGCGAAGCTGTCCATACGTACCATCCTCAGCGCTTCGGCAACGCGGTCGGCACGCTCGGCGGCGCCCATCTTGCGCACCGTAAGCGGGTAGGCAACGTTCTGCTCGACGGTCATGTGCGGAAACAGCGCGTAGTTCTGAAACACCATGCCGATGTTGCGCTTGTGCGGCGGCACCGTGTTGAGCAACTGCCCATCGAGCCGAATCTCCCCGCCGGTCGGGAACTCGAACCCCGCCAACATCATCAGACAAGTCGTCTTGCCCGACCCCGAGGGCCCGAGTAGCGTCAAGAACTCGCCTTGGTAGATATCGAGGTCGAGCGATTTGACCACGAGGGCTTCGCCGTCGTACGTCTTACGCACGCCGCGGAAACTCACGATCACCTGATCTGTTTTCATCGAACGCCTCCATCGGTCCCCGTTGGCGCTTGCGCACCGAGCAGGACCCCGCGCTTTGCGCGTATCACCTTCGTCTTTCGATTGGCTCCATCGACAAGCGAGCACCGCATTTCATTTGCAATCCAATATAATCGTTCACGGTTCCACCGAACGGAACCATTTCATTATTCCGAAGGGAACCACTTTGGATACGATCATTCTGTCGGACTGGCTTGGTGCTCGGCTCGAGCGCGCCGCGGGCGAGCCGATGTACCGCCAGGTGCTGCGCCTCGTGCAGCACGCTATTCTGACGGGGCAGCTCGCCCCCGGCACCAAGCTGCCGAGCTCCCGCACGCTGGCAGAAGATCTCGATATTGCGCGCAATACGGTGCTGCGCGTATACGATCAATTGACGGCCGAGGGCTATGTCCTGTCGACCACCGGCAGCGGCACCTATGTGGCCGACACGCGCCCCGATACGGCGGCGGTGCGCCCGCACGCATTGGCGCGCCCGGCCGAACCCGCTCCCGCACGGCACACCCGCGTTCAAGAGAGCTTGTCCTCGCGCGGACGGCGTTTGATCGGCCGCGCGGGGGTGGCGCCGAAGCAGTGGGGCGCCTTCATGCCCGGCGTGCCGGACGTGGCCGAGTTTCCCGCGCGCACGTGGAGCCGCCTGCACGCACGGCTCTGGAAAGACGCCAACCCCGAACTGCTGACCTACGCGCCCGGGAGCGGCTACCGGCCGTTGCGGCGCGCCTTGTCGGATTACCTGCGCGTCGCCCGCTCGGTCAAATGCTCGCCCGACCAGATCATCATCACTACGGGTATTCACCAATCGATGGACCTTGCCGTGAAGCTGCTGACCGACGTCGGCGATCGCGCATGGGTGGAGGAGCCTTGCTATTGGGGTGCCCGCAGCGTGCTGGAATCGGCCGGGCTCGAGCTGGAGCCGATCCCGGTCGACAGCGAAGGCTTGAACCCGCGTGAGTTCGGGCCGACCGTGCCGCCGCGGATTGCCGTCGTCACACCATCGCATCAGTATCCGCTCGGCATGGTCATGAGTCTCGCAAGACGACGCACGCTGCTCGAATACGCACGCCAGCACAACGTGTGGATCGTAGAAGACGACTATGACAGCGAGTTCCGCTATGGAAGCCGCCCGATCGCGTCGCTGCAGGGGCTCGACGACGCGGGGCGCGTGATTTACGTCGGCAGCCTCGGCAAGATCTTGTTCCCGGGTCTGCGGATTGGCTACATGGTCGCGCCCGAGCATTTGGTGGAGACGTTCCGCACCGGTGTCGCCGAACTGTATCGTGAAGGACAGCTCATGCATCAAGCGGTGCTGGCCGAGTTCATCCTGGGCGGCTATCTGACCTCTCACGTGCGGCGCATGCGCGCGCTCTACGGCGAGCGTCGGCAGATACTGATCGATGCGATCACCTCGCACTTCGGCGACAGCTTGCCCGTGATGGGCGATGAAGCGGGATTGCACCTGGTGCTGGGATTGCCGGATACGGTCGACGATCGTGCGGTGACAGCCGCCGCATTCGAAGCCGGCGTGATCGTGCGGCCGCTCGCGGCGTACTACAGCCGCGAGGAAGTCGCCCGCCGCGGGCTGCTGCTTGGCTATGCGTGCGTCGCGAACGATCGGATCGAGCCGACGTTCGCGACGCTTGCGCGAGTCATCGAGCGGTGCTTGGAAGCAGGCGCGGTGCAAGTCGCATGAACGGTCAATCGCCCGTGCCGCGATCGAGCGACGCCGCGCGCAGCGCGTCGCCCGAGCGCATGAACACGCGCCGACGCAACTGCTCGACTAGCGCTTGCCGATCGGCCGACGCCAACCCCATCGCGTCGATACGCGCACGCTGAACCGCATAGTCCGCGTATCTCGCGCGCCATGCGTCTTCGTCCTGTTGCAGTTTCACGATCCGCTCGGCCGCTTCCGGCCCGAGCGCCTGCGTCGCCTTCGCTCGAAGCGCCTCGCTCGACATTCCCTGCCGCTCGAGCTGGGCGACGGCATCCAAGGCTGCCTGCCGCCACCCGCCGTGCGGGTCGGCGCCGCGCGCTTCAGTCGGCAAGGTTTCGTCGAGCGCCTGTAGGCGAGGCGCCTTTTGCGCATCGGTCAACGCCGGATCGCGCATGATCCGTAAGCGCTCGATGGTGTAGCGGCCGCGCTGCCAATCGGCGCCGAAGAAGGCTTCGTTCCAATCGGCACCGAGCGTCCGGCTGGCGAGTGAAGCTCGCGCTTCGAGCGAAGATTGCATCGCATCGAAATCGGCTCCGTCAGGGCGGCCCGTATCGCTCGCGGAGCCCGGCACCCCGAGCGGTGCCAAGCGATCGAGCGCCTGCCGGTAGGCCGTGTACCGTTGCCAGAGATCGAGTGCTTCGATCTGCGCCGGCGCCCCATCGAGTTGCGCCGCGATGTACTTGCGCACGAGCGCATTCACCGCCCCTGCCGGAAGCTCGTTTTGGGCCGTCAGGAAATGGTCGAAGAAGTCGCGCACGCCACGCGTTTTACGTAAATGACCGCGTGCGTCAAGCGGCAGGTGCGGCGGCATAGAGCCCGCAAGCGACGCAGGCAGTGGCGGCCACACCGGGGCGGAGGCCGGCAGATACGGTGCCGCCCGCGGAAGCGATGCGGCTGCGCTCGCCGCTCCCGCGCCGGCCGAGGGCGCCCCGATCGGCGCATTGGAATAGCGGAACGCTATGGCTGCGGTGCAGCCGGCGAGCCCGAGCAGCGCGACCGTGAGCACGGTCTTCTTTGCATCGGCCAGGCGCGTCATCGTCACAGCCCCTGAAGTTTCAGACGATTCGCGTGGGCCCGGACGACCGCAACGGGATCTTCCGCCCTCCGTCCCAGCACGCCCAACATTTGATTGATTTCATCGATGTGATTCCAGTGATAAGCCGTACTGAGCACGCTACCGAACAGCGCGCTGCACACCGAGACGAGACCGTCGTTCGGGCCGACACCGCGGTTGATCATGATGGTGCCCGCGCCGAGCAATGCCAGCGTCGACGGATCGAGGAGGTTCGCCGAATCCAGTCGTCCCGCTACACTCGTATCGGTGGTGCCGCGCAAGCCGAGCGCGGACCCCGTCGGCTGGATCGCGCTGCCGGCCCACGAGTAGAGGTAATGGGTATTGCCGTCGATCGTCTCGATCGGTGCGCCCGTTTCGCACGAGCCGGGCGCACCCAGGCCACCGGTAGGCAGGCGCGCGTTGAACTGCGCGGCGCCCGACGTGGTCAGCGCGGCCAAGGCGGCGATCGCGTCCTGGTTGGTGTTGAAATTGCTGCTAAATACCATGCCCAACAGATTGGCGAACTTCCCGATCAGCGGTTCGGCCACGCCGGTCGGATCTTTAGTTAGCACTTCGGCAACGTAATCCGCGAATTCCGAGCCGCGATGCGGCGTGCCTATCGTCGTGACCGAAGCGACAAGTTCGGGAACCACCGCCGCCACGTACCGCGCGCTGAGACCGCCTTGGCTGTGACCGATCAAATTGACCTTTTGCGCGCCCGTTGCCGCGAGCACCCGCTTGACGTAGGCGAGCAATTGCTCGCCGCGCCCGTTCGGGCCCAAATCGCTCTGGAATCCCGAGAGGTTCGCCATGTAGACATTCGCACCGTGCGACTCCAAGTCGGCCGCCACACCGTACCAGTAGTCGATCACGTTCGCGTACCGATCGGTGCCTGACAGGCCATGGACAAACACGATGGGGAACCGCGTCGCCGCATAACGATCGAGTGACGGTGCCATAGCCGCCAGTACGCCCTTCGGCTCAGCAACCGAAAGCGATGCAGCCGCGCCTGCGAATCCGGCGACTGAAGCGGTGCCCACCGCCAGCACGGCCAAACTCGCCAGCATTGTGTTTCTCAAAGACCGGGTCATACCGCTTCCTCCATGTCTCGGCGGATTGCCGGTTGTCATTCATGCGTGCTTTGGATGGCACCGCGACCCATGCCGTGGGCCACGGTGCGTGCGGTGCGTGCGGTGCGTTGGAGTGAAGCAGCAACCGATGCTGTGCGTGATTCGATCAACGCCGCGCTCATGCTTCGGCACCGACCGCAGCACTTCGTCGCGGCTCGCCCCCGTCGAGCCCTTTAGTGAGTTCGAGGGCCTGTCGCTCGAACAGACGCCGGTATAGCCCTCGATCGAGTCGAATCAACGTGTCATGACTGCCCTCTTCGACGATGCGCCCCTTGTCGAGCACGAGCAGCCGGTCCAGCGCGCGTACCGTGGACAGCCGGTGCGCAACGACGAGCGTCGTTCGCCCCACCATGAGCCGTTCCATCGCGTCCTGAATCGATGCCTCGCTCTCGCTGTCCAGGCTCGAGGTGGCCTCGTCGAAGATCAGCACGGGCGCATCGGCCAGGAATGCTCGCGCGATGGCGACGCGTTGCCGCTCGCCGCCCGACAGCTTCACGCCGCGCTCGCCGACGAGCGTGTCGTAGCCGCGCGGCAAGCCGATGATGAAATCGTGTGCGTTCGCGAGTTGCGCCGCGAGCTCGATGTCGGCTTGCGAAGCACCCGGCCGCGCATACGCAATGTTCTCGGCCAGCGACCGATGAAACAGCAGCGGCTCTTGCTGGACGATCGCGATCTGCGCGCGCAGCGAGGCTTGCGCAACCGCGGCGATGTCCTGGCCGTCGATCGTGATTCTGCCCTCGGATACGTCGTACAGGCGTTGAATCAATTTGATGAACGTTGTCTTGCCCGACCCGGAATGGCCGATCAGCCCGACGCGTTCGCCGGGCGCGATACGGACGGAGAAGTCGGCATACAGCGGCGCCGCATACGCGTCGTAGCGGAACGTCACATGCTCGAAGCGGATTTCGCCGCGCTCGACGACCAGCTCGCCGGCGCCGGGCTTGTCCTCGATACCGAGCGGCTGGTGCGTGAGCTGCACGAGTTCTTCCATGTCGTTGACGGAACGCTGCAGCTGCCGCACAAGCGTTCCGACGTCGCGCAAGTAGCCTTGCAGGACGAGGAACATTGTCAGCGCGAACGCGATATCGCCCACGCCGGCTCGCCCCTCCAACCAAAGCAGGAGCGCCACGCCGAGCATCGCAGCCTGCATCGCCGCGAGCATGACGTTCTGCACGCTGCCATTGAAGGTCCCGCGCAGCCAGGCCCGACGTGTGCGATGACGCCACTTGCCGATCACGTGTGCGAGGCGCTGCTCTTCGCGCGTCTCCGCGCCGAACGCTTTGACGACGGCGTTGCAGGTGACCGCATCGGCCAACGCGCCGCCCATGCGCGTGTCGCAAGCGTTGCCCAGACGCGCCGCAGGTGCAACGAGGCGCAGCGTCAGCGCGATCGTCACGACGATATAGAGCAATGCGCCGATGCCGACGACAACGCCCATGACCGGCCAGCGCATGCCGAGCAGCCCCGTTGCGCCCACGAGCATGACGAAGGACGGCAGCAGCCCAAGCAGCAACGTATCGTTGAGCATATCGAGCGCCCACATGCCGCGCGTGATCTTGCGCACCGTCGAGCCCGCGAAGCTGTTCGCGTGCCAATCGGTGGACAAGCGCTGCACGCGGTGAAAGGCATCGCCGGCGATGTCGCTCATCATCCGCAACGTCAGCACGGTGATGAAGAAGAACGTGAAGTACCGCAACAGCGCGCCCGCGACGGCGAGCCCGATCAGCGATGAAAACGGCACGAGCGCCGCATGCAGCGCGCTCGCCTTCGCGCCCGCGTGGGCCAATGCATCGATGAGACGGCCCGCGAACATAGGCGTGAAGATATCGGCCAACGCCGACAGTAGTGCAACGAATAAGATGGCGGCAATGCGATAGGGTTGCCGGCTCCAATGGGTAAAAGCAAAGCCGAAGACGTCCTTGAACGCTCGCCCGCCAAGATCGAGTTTTTTGTCTTTCATAGACGCTCTACCCCGGAGCGCACGGCGTCCAGGGCTGCCATAAGAAGAAGATTATTCCGCGACGACGGCACAAAACGCCGACGCCGGATTGCACCGCTTACCGCGGCGAACTTACTTGGGGGATACGAAAGCCGGTTTGCGCACCGAGAAGCCCCGGTGGAACGCGGCGAAAAGAAGCGACCTCACGGTCGCATTTCGCGGACGCGAATGGGCACCATGGGTACCACAGGTACCACGTTCGGGACGGCTGTAAGCGTGATCATCGACATCGAACGCCTCCCTTGGTGGTTGAGTGAAATGATAAGAAGTGAGTCTATCAGTATCTCGAAATGCGCGGGCAAAGCTGCCAATAACGACGCGGGTATTCCCGCGCCGTGCGTGGGTACCGTCACCCCTCGCATTCGCCCAGGCTCGCCGTTCGCTCGCCCCGCCGTGCCGTCCGTTCGCGGGACCGCTCGCTCGCCGCTTCGGTTCTCAGGCGGCGGGCATCAGATCCACACGCGCCGCGGGGCCGTTGTCCTTCATACCTTCCGTGCCAAACTGCGGCGGGCCGATATTCAGCCGGCTGCCATCGATCTTCTGGCTCAGATACTGACGCACATTCAGCGCGCGCTGTTCGGCGAGCGCGTGCACGCTCGTATCGTCCACGGGCGCGTGGTACGCCAGCGATTGTTTCATGTCCTCGTCGGGCAGCGTTTTCGTCAAGCCGATGAAATTGCGCGGCTTCTTGAAATCGGCATCCCCGTAGGCTTGTTTCAGATAGCGGCTGTACTCGTCCCGGCTCAGGGTCACGGTCGAAGGATCCACATGCTGCCCCCCGCTCCCCATCGCCTTTGCCTTCTCCTTCTTGACGAGCTCATCGACGTACGCAAGCCGCAGTCCCGGCATATCGACGTCCGCGTCGGCACGCCCGCTCAGGTCGAGCTTCACCTCAGGCTTTTCGCTAAGCAGCTTGGCGAGCGTGTCGAGCTTCTCGCGGGCTGCATCAGTCAGCACGGCCGACCCCGGGGCGAACGCGATGTACTTGAATTGCTCAGCGCTGGCCTGCGCTCCCGCGCCGCCGCCAAGCGCGTTCGCCAGCAACGAAAATGGCGCCGTGACGGCCTTCTCGATCAAATGCAGCACGGCACCCCAGATGAGGCTACCCAAGCTGAACTGCGGATTCGACAGCGATCCCGATACGGGAATGGTCACGTCGATCTGCCCGCGTGAATTCTTCAGCAGCGAGATGGCGAGACGAACGGGCAAGTGCGTCTCCGTATTGTTCTCTACGTGATCGCCGAAGGTGAGTTGGTCGATGAACAGATGGTTTTCCGCGGTGAGCTGATCGTTGGCGAGCTGGTAGTGCAGATCGACGTTCAAGCTTCCCTTCTCGATCGGATAACCCGCGTACTTCAGCGAATACGGCGTGAGATTCTTGAGGCTCACGTCGTGCGCGCTCGCGCTCAAATCGAGCGTCGGCTTCGGCGCGAGCGGATTAGCCGTGCCGCGAATCGAGATCGGACCGTTATCGGCCAAGCTCGCGCTGATGTCCACTGGCGCCGGCGTGGCGACGGCCGTCCCGAAGGTGCCGATCTTGCCGGTAATGTCGACGAGATTCGCCGTGTAGTTCGGCTTGACGAAGTCGTCGGTGTAATTGACGTGACCCTGCTGCAAGACCACCTGCCCGATCCGGGCATGCAGCGGCGTCGCCGCCGTGCCCGGCGGCGCGGTTTCCACATGCGCCGTGGTCGTCGCTGCCTTTTCCTTGCCGGCGCTTGCCGTTTCCGAAGCCGCCCGCTGCTGCGCAAGCACGTCGTTCAGGTTCAGCTTGCCCTGCGCATCGAGCACCACACGCCCGAAAAAGCGCGCAAACGTCACCCTCGCAACGTCGAGATTGATGCCATGCGCGTCGTAGCGGGCGTTGATGCCGCCCATGCCGAGCGTGCCCCAGCCGGCAAGCGGCGCCGAGCTCGTGCGATCGAGCAGGCGCACGTCGACGAGTGCCGCGCCGCCGCGATACGAATAGGAGGCGGCGCCGTTCTTCGGCATCGCGGCCTTCACCTCGCCCCGGGCATTGAGTTGGGCACTGGCGATCTTCGCGTTGAGCCGGCTACCGAAATACGGCTCGAACGGGGAAAGGTCGAGCCGGTTTGCCTGCACCGTCAACGTAGCGTCGAGAGGCGACGGCACGACGCTGCCTTCCGCGTTGAGGGTGCCCTTGCCATTCAGCGATGCCTCGAGCTTGATCGCGAGCGGCCGGCTGAGGTCGTCGGTGACATTGCGCACGTCGAGCTGGAGCGGCGCGACGCGCAGCGTTGTCCGGCGCGGCGCGGCTTCGTCGGTGATGTCCGCGGAAGCGTCCTTCAGCGTCAATTCACCGATCCGATAGCGCCAACCGGGCTCCGCCGCATGCGCCGATTGCGGCTGGGCACCACGGGCTTGCTCGCCGGCGCGCCGCCCATGAGCGGGCGCGCGCGGCTTCTCGTGCGGTACGTGCGGGGGTTCGGCCGTCGGCGTCGAGCCCGGCGGCTGCAGCAGTTGCACAAGGCTGATGCGGCCGTCCTTGTCCCGCGTGCCGGTCACCGCCAGTCCGGTTGCATCGACGCGCTCGATATCCGCCGAATGCGCCGCCAGGTCGATGCCCTTGACCGCGACGCGGCCTTCCCCCAGCGCGATCACCGGCGCGGCGCCCTTCGCTGTATCGGGGGCCATCACCTTCAGCGACTTGAGCGTCAGTTGCCCGGCACCTACGTGCACTCGAGTGGCGGCGCTCGACCAATCGGCCTCGAGCGAGAGCGACGCGCCGAGCGCCCCGTCCGTCAGTCGCGCACGCGTGAAGCCGCCCAGATACGGCTGTACCAACGGCAAGGCGAGATTGTCGATCGCCAACTTGGCGTCGGCCTGCTTGGCCGCCAAGCCAAGCGCCCCGATTACCCCGAGACTGCCGCCCTGCTTGAGCGATGTCCGGATGGCATAGCGCGCCTTGGCAGCACCTGCGGTCGAAAAATCGTCGAGCGTCGCGGTCAAGCTCGTCAGATCCAGCGATACGGGCCGGTCGGGAACTCGATCTTCGAGCGCGATGCTGCCGTCGTTTAACGCGAAATGCTTGATCGAGACGTCTAGCGCAGCGGGTTTGGGCGCAGCGGCGGTGGACGGCACCGATGCCCCAGCCGCCGATGAAGTCGATGAAGTCAATGACGACGCGATCGACGGCGCGGCGCTGGCCGGTGATGTTCCCCCGGCCCCGGCGGACGACGCGATGGAAGATGCGGTCGAGGGCGAGGGCGAGGGCGTCGTAG
>Ga0207705_10000480_pt1 | contig 34282 bp, 23 predicted proteins | sample KBSC13metaG_FD_184314 | JGI IMG/M metagenome (GOLD analysis project Ga0207705, IMG submission 184314) | Corn rhizosphere microbial communities from Kellogg Biological Station, Michigan, USA - KBS C1-3 metaG (SPAdes) (version 2) | ecosystem: Host-associated > Plants > Roots > Rhizosphere > Soil ... | reverse complement strand
AGGCCATAGTATCCGTTACCTAACGGAGAAGGGCTGAACATTAAACGTCCAAGGAGTACATCTGGCAATGGGTTCATCGCAAAGAAGGCAGAAAACTCCGGATGGAGGGCTTGCCTGTATACGGATATGCTGGAAGCAGAAAGGTAACAGGAAGCGTTGAGGGATGACTTGAAAGAAGGAAAGAAACGAGGAAACAGAAAAAAAAAGTGCAGAAGAAATGCTATTGGAGGAAATCATCAGCAGATCAAACATGCAGTCGGCCTACAAGCAGGTCACGGGAAACAAGGGGGCAGCCGGAGTAGATGGCATAGGAGTAACCGGCTTTCCCGGCCAGCTGAAAGCTGAATGGGAAGCAGTAAGGACTAAGCTCGAAACCGGAACGTACCAGCCACAGGCTGTAAAACGTGTAACCATCCCAAAACCCAATGGAGGCGAACGCAAGTTGGGCATTCCCACGTATATGGACAGGCTGATACAGCAGGCCATATCACAGGAACTAACTAAAGTGTATGATGCAGACTTCTCGGAAAACAGCTACGGGTTCCGGTCAGAAAAGAATGCACACCAAGCCCTGCAAAAGGCGAAGGAGTACATTAATGCAGGCTACAGCCATGTAGTCGACCTTGACCTGGCACAATTCTTTGACCGTGTTAACCATGACTACCTGATGAATGAATTAAGCCGCAAGATACAGGATAAACGAGTACTCAAACTCATCCACAAAATCCTGCGCGCAGACATTCAGGAACAAGGAGAATTAATGCCCGGTAAACAGGGGGTTCCGCAGGGAGGCCCGTTAAGCCCATTACTGTCCAATATTATCCTTGATAAGCTGGATAAGGAGTTGGAGAAACGAGGACACCGGTTTGTACGCTATGCCGATGATGTGAGTATCTATGTCAAAAGCAAACGTGCAGGCGAGCGGGTAATGGAAAGCATCAGTACCTTTATCGAAAAGGAATTGAAGCTAAAGGTTAACATAGAGAAGAGTTCGGTAACCCGCCCATGGTTCAGCAAGCTGTTAGGCTTCACTTTCTACCACAAGAAAGGAGAAAAAGGTATTTCGGTACATCGCAAAAGCATCGCAACTTACAAGGACAAAATCCGGCAGATAACATGCCGGAGCAAACCCTATGCAATGGAAGAGCGGATGATACAAATCAGGCAACTCAACCACGGATGGGGGAACTACTTTAAGCTAAGCGAAGCCAAATCGGTATTCGAAAGACTAGACGAATGGGTAAGGAGCCGGATCCGGCTGTGCTACTGGAAACAGTGGAAAAACGGCAGAACACGGGTGAAAGAATTAGGTAAATTGGGGATAAAGCCACAGCAGGCATTCATGTGGGGGCATACCCACAAGGGCTACTGGCGAACAGTCCAAAGCCCAATCCTAAGAAAAGCCTTAGATAACGCACTTTTAAAGAAAGCGGGCTTTGTAAGTCTAAAAGACATTACAACCACGCTGAAGAACTGTTAATGTTTAATGAACCGCCGTATGCCGAACGGCACGTACGGTGGTGTGAGAGGACAGTAAGGGAAATAATCCCTTACTTCCTACTCGATTGCCTATAATTCAACTCAAAACTAACGAATAACATAGCTGATAATTTTTTCCACATTTCGAACTTATCGGCACGGCTTTCGTAAAAGTTAATTATTAATTAATATAATACTGTTTGTCGGTTCTGTCCAAAACATGTTAACCTTTTGATTAGAAATTTATTGATGCGTAGTACCCGGGGATCGATTAGTGCGTTTGAACGCTTGATAATTATCGCGCTTGTAAGTGCGCCTTTTCTTTCTTTTTCTCAAAATCAGAGCCTCAAATTCGATCATATCGGAACAAGGGAGGGCTTATCTCAGATGAATGTTAATTGCATCATCCAGGATAGTCGCGGCTTTATGTGGATGGGCAGCAGAAATGGTCTGAATAGATACGACGGTTATAAATTCCTTATATATCGTTGCGACCCTAAAAATGGCAATAGTATAAGCAATAATATGATCACCGACCTGGTTGAAGATCGCCATGGCAATATCTGGATAGCTACACAAAACGGGCTGAACAGGTATGAAAGAAATAAAGGCACTTTTATCAGGTACATGCATGACGACAAGAACCCCAATAGCATCTCAAACAATGTTATAAACAGGTTGACATTTGATTTGGATGGCAATCTATGGATTGGTACGCAAGACGGAGGTCTTGATTGCTTTGATGTAAAGAAGAAGATATTCCGCCATCATTTACATTCAGGGGCGAATGCAAATAGCATTGCTGATAATAATGTGCGGGCGGTCTTCGAGGATTCTCAGCATAATTTATGGGTTGGAACTGCATTCGCAGGACTAAGCATTTATAATAAAAGAAGCAATACTTTTTCTAAATTTCCTGATAAGGATCCTGTTACTAAAACCATTGTTGGTAATAATGTTACGTGTATAATTGAAAATAACAAAGATCAGCTTTGGATAGGTACGCAGGAAGACGGCCTCTATTTATTTGACAAAAGAGATAAAACCTTTTTGCGCTTTAAGCACAAAAAAAATTCAGCCAATAGTATTTCAAGTAACACGATTTATAGTCTGAAAAAGGATGAAGCCGGAAATCTCTGGATAGGAACAGAAAACGGCGGACTTTCTATATTGGACGAAAAAATAAAAAAATTTTACAATTATAATCACGATGAAGTAGATGAGAACAGCATCAACGGCAATACAATTTACGGCATTTGCCGGGATAGGTTGGGAAATATGTGGCTGGGCGCGTTTAGTGGCGGAGTAAATTTATTCAAAAAGACTACGGCAAGTTTCCCGCTATATCGTCATAATTCATCTCCAAAAAGTTTGTCAAACGATTTTGTACTGGCGCTTTTTGAGGATAAAAGAAAGAATATATGGGTGGGAACGGATGGCGGCGGATTAAATAAGTTCGATCAGCAAACGGGTACCTTCACTAATTTTAAGCAACAATTGAACAGGGAAAATGGAATTTCCGGCAATTATGTGCTTGTTGTTAATCAGGATGACGATGGAAATTTATGGATCGGCACATGGGGAAACGGTATCAGTATATTGAATCAAAAAACCAATAAATTTAGCTATTTAACTAAAGACGCTGGCAATAAGGGTGGTTTAAGCGGCAAAAACATTTATAATTTGATCCATACCCGTGATAAAAAAACATGGATAAGTGTATATGGCAATGGATTAGATTGTTACGATAAAAAGACAAATACGGTAAAAAATTTCAAACTTGATGTTAACGACCATAAAAGTATCGGCAGCAATTATATCTATGCATTATGTGAAGATAAGAAAGGAAACCTGTGGATAGGTACATCTGATGCCGGACTTGATCTTTTAGATCGTAAAACAAATACGTTTACTCATTTTAGACACGACGAAAACAAGAATAGCCTGAGTAATAATGATGTAACTGACATTTTCGAAGACAGCAAAGGTAATCTGTGGTTATGTACACTTTCGGGGTTGGATATGTTTAATCCCGAAACCAAGCATTTTACAGTATTTACCCAAAAGGATGGTTTGTTAAGTGATATCATCTATTCGATTAAGGAAGATAATGACGGCAATTTTTGGATAGGTACAAACAGCGGATTGTCTGTATATGACCCGTCTAATAAAACGTTTAAAAACTATACTACTGAAGACGGGGTTCAGCGCGACGAGTTTAAACCTCATTCCGCTTTAAAAGCAAGCAACGGAAAATTATATTTTGGGGGGATAAACGGGTTTAATGTTTTTTCTCCGGATAAAATATTAAAACCTATTGCGACCGCACCGCTTGTAATAACCTCATTCCAGCTATTTAATAAACCACTGGCCATCGCTAAAGATAGCAACGATCCTTCACCGCTGAAGCAAGACATATCAGATGCACGATCTATAACTCTATCGTACAAACAATCTGTTATTTCACTCGAATATGCGGCTTTGGATTTCGCATCGGCTGATAAGAAACAATATGCATTTAAGCTGGACGGTTTCGATACTGAATGGAACGAGGTTGGTAACAGAACTACGGCGTCGTACACAAACCTTCCTGCGGGGCGATACCAGTTCAGGATAAAATATAAAAATAGTGCGGGTGTATGGTCACCGGTTAGCAATAACCTGCAGATTATCGTTGTCCCCCCGTTCTGGTTAACATGGTGGTTCGAAGTACTCGCTTCCTTATTCATCATTGGCCTTATCTATGGTATATTTAAATACAGGGTAAGGGCCATTAAGTTACAAAAGATATTACTCGAAAAGCAGGTTGAGGAACGTACCGAACTTTTGGCGCAAATGACGGCAGAAGAACACAAATCACGCGAAGTAGCGGAAATAGCGCGTAGGGAAGCAGAAAAGGCGCGCGAGGAAGCCGAACATGCTAACCAGGCCAAAAGCACGTTCCTGGCGACCATGAGCCACGAGATACGCACACCGATGAACGGTGTGATCGGGATGGCAACACTCCTGTCCAGTACACCGCTTACCCAGGAACAGGAAGAATATACCGAAACTATCAAAAATTGCGGTGACGCCTTGCTGACCGTCATCAATGATATTCTTGATTTCTCAAAACTGAAGCGGGCAAAATGGAGCTGGACGAACAGGATTTTGATTTGCGGGATTGTGTTGAAGGCGTACTGGATGTATTTTCCGCAAGCGCTGCCCGACTTGACATCGACTTGGTTTACCAGATAGAGCACGATGTGCCCACTCAGGTTTTCGGCGATGGGCTAAGGCTTAGACAGATACTTATCAACCTGGTGGGCAATGCTGTAAAATTTACAAGCAAAGGCGAAATATTTATCAATGTAAAAGCAGTAAGCAATAAGGATAATCATCTGGAATTATTATTTAGTGTGCGCGATACTGGCATCGGCATTCCCTTGGATAAAATGAATAGATTGTTTAAAGCTTTCTCGCAGGTTGACTCAAGTACGACCAGAAAATACGGTGGCACGGGACTTGGCCTGGCTATAAGCGAAAAGCTGATCCAGCTAATGGGCGGTAAAATAAGTGTCGAAAGTGAACAGGGCAAGGGCACAACCTTCCGGTTTAACGTAAGCGCGCGGGCAGGGTCAAAAGCGGCGCGTACTTATGTGCATCTGAATGTTGCGGATGTGGAAAATAAACGGATATTGGTGGTTGATGATAACCTTACCAACCGGAACATTATGGCCGCGCAGCTTAAGCAATGGAAATTTCTCCCGCTGATAGCCGAATCAGGTGCGCAGGCACTCGATATTCTCTCAACAAATGAGCAAGTCGACCTTGTAATTTCGGATATGCAAATGCCAGAAATGGATGGTATTCAGTTCGCAAGGAACCTCAGGAAAGAGCACCCGGAATTGCGCATTATCCTGCTTAGTTCAATAGGTAACGAACAAAGCAGGCACGAAGCACACTTGTTTGATGTAATCTTAACCAAGCCCACGAAGCACAATGTGCTGTATAAGCATATTATCGACCAACTGAAAGATGGAAAAATAGTTAAGGAGCCGCAGCAATCCCAGTCACTATTCTCGGTTGATTTTGCCAATAGTTATCCAATGGAAATATTGATAGCAGAAGATAATTATGTCAATCAGAAACTAGCCGTTCATATACTCAATAAAATGGGCTATAAACCTGACGTAGCCGTAAATGGGCACGAAGTGTTAAACCTTGTAGCCAAGAAGAAATATGATCTGATCCTTATGGATATTCAAATGCCAGAAATGGATGGGCTCGAAGCTACACAATTCATACGTGAGCATGTATCGGTACAGCCCGTTATTGTGGCTATGACCGCAAATGCAATGCCTGAGGACCGCGAGATATGCTTAAGTGCCGGGATGGATGACTATTTGAGCAAACCCGTGAAACTGAACGAGATTATAACGATACTGGAAAAATGGAGCGGTGCTGCGCGGCAACCCGATGCTGCAGTTTACGCCCATCGCAAACAGGTGTGAATTTTTAACAATACGTTAAATTCAATTTATAACAGTAGTTAATGTGCGTAATTATTTTGTCAGGAATAAATATCAGACTGACATAATCTTTCAGACGTCGTTTTTCAATTATATTTGTTCAGTTAATCCTGACTGAACATTATAATTCATCGGCTTATGAGAAAATTCCTTTCGTTGTTTTTATTGGTATTGGCATTCGGTATTTTGCATGCGCAAGTGCAAAAAGCGCCGGCTTATCCCCTGATCACACGGAATACTTACACAAGTATCTGGTCGTTCTCGGATACGTTAACCTCGTCACCAACCAAACATTGGACGGGAAAGGATCAATCCTTGTTGGGTTATATTAATGTTGATGGTGATACTTACCGGTTCATGGGGAAAATGCCGGCGGTATATAAAACGATTTTGCCGGCATCAGACGAGGACCCGTCTTATGAATGTAAATACACCGAGACCGCGCCCACCGTGGGTTGGGGAGCCCTAACCTATAATGATAGCAACTGGAAAGTAGGTGGTGCACCTTTTACAGATGATAAATCCAAAGCGAAAACCTTATGGACAAATAGGAATATATGGATCAGGAGAGTGTTTAACCTGGATGATATCAGCATTGATAAACTGGTGCTAAAAATTCAGCACGATGACAACGTGGAAGTTTACCTCAACGGTGATAAGATATTCACTAAAGCTGGCTGGACTAACGACTTTGAATTGATACCGGTTAGCGACAATATCAAAGCGAAGTTAAAAAAAGGAAATAATATACTCGCCATACATTGCGTCAACACAGCCGGTGGGTCGTGGTTGGATGCCGGTCTGCTAAACCAGGTGAGCGTAAAACCAGATCCCAATGTAAAAGTTGCCGTTCAGACGAGTTTGGATATGAACGCAACGCAAACCAATTATAAATTCCGCTGCGGTAAAGCCGACCTGCTGGTCTCGTTTACTTCACCGCTGCTGATCAATGACATGGACGTTTTTGTGAGGCCGGTTTCATACATCACTTATAAAGTGAGATCGAACGACGGCCAGGCGCACAATGTGAAGGTGTTTTTGGGTGCGTCGACCGATATCGCTGTTAATAAACCTTTTCAGCAGGTAGCGGCGGAAACGTACATCAATAATAAAATGTCGATCCTGAAGGCGGGCACTATCGAACAGCCCATCCTTAAAAAGAAAGGCGATGACTTGCGGATAGACTGGGGGTACATGCACATTGCAGCACCCAAAATTGATAATGATATCCAATATATCACCCCCGCGAAAGACCTGACTAACCCTTTCGCATCCCAGATATTAACAGGTAAAGATACCGTGGAGGGAACTCAGCTTTCATTGAATACTATTATACAGTTTGGTAATGTGGGCAAAAACTTTGTTGAACATTATGTCGAATTTGGGTATGATGATAATTTCTCGGTCGAGTTCTTCGGCTTTAAGCTGAAGCCCTGGTGGAGCGCTGAAGGCACTAAAATCGTGGGCAAAACAATGGAAAAAGAATTGAATAAAGCCTCGGATGATTATGCTCTCGTGATGACTAAATGCGCTCAGTTCAACAAACAGCTATATAACGATGCGTTAAAAGCCGGCGGGAATAAGTATGCCGCTTTGTGTGTAATGGCTTTCAGGCAGAGCGTAGCCGCTCATGTGCTGGTTAAAAGCCCGCACGGTGATATCCTGTTCCTATCCAAAGAAAACTTCAGTAATGGCTCCATCAATACGGTGGATGTAACTTATCCGTCAGCGCCGCTGTACCTTGCCTACGCCCCCAATTTAATGGAGGGTATGCTCAATGGCATATTCTTTTACAGCGAAAGCGGGAAATGGAAAAAGCCCTTCGCGGCGCATGATCTGGGAACATACCCGCTTGCGGATGGTCAAACTTATGGCGAAGATATGCCTGTGGAAGAATCGGGCAATATGCTCATCCTGACCGCAGCGATCTGCAAAGCAGAGGGTAAACCCGATTACGCGCAGCAGCACTGGCAAACCCTGACCACCTGGGTAAATTATTTAGTGAAGGCTGGATTTGATCCCGCCAACCAGTTGTGTACGGATGATTTTGCGGGCCACCTGGCGCACAATACCAATCTTTCTATCAAAGCTATAGTGGGCATAGCCAGTTATGCTAAGCTTGCCGAAGAACTAAAAATGAAACAGGTTGCCGCGAAGTATAGGAGCCTGGCACAGGCCATGGCCAAAAATTGGATGAAAATGGCCGATGCAGGCAATCATTATGCCTTAGTCTTTGACAATAAAAATACCTGGAGCCAGAAATATAACCTGGTTTGGGATAAGGTGCTGGGATTGCATTTGTTTCCACAGTCGGTTTATGACAAGGAAGTTAAATACTATCTCACTAAACAAAACAAATTCGGTTTACCTTTGGACAGCCGCAAGACGTACACCAAATCCGACTGGATCATGTGGACCGCAGCTTTGAGCAGCAATATGACAAGTTTTAAGGCCCTCACCGACCCGGTTTATAAGTACGCCACCGAAACACCCACACGGGTACCGCTGAGCGATTGGCACGAAACCACCAACGGCAGGCAAGTGGGCTTCCAGGCCCGCAGCGTTGTGGGCGGCTACTTTATGAAAGTGCTTGAGAACAAGTGGATAAAATAAATTTGCTATGAAAATAATAACCAACAAACATCGATTACTGTCTGCACTATATTGCGTTTTATTTCTTTCGTGTATATCGCTTACTTCCCGTGCGCAAACGCGGGAGTATTACTACCGGATAAGGATTTTTCACTATAAAACCCGGGCACAGGAAGACCGGCTGGATAAATATTTTAAAACCGCCCTGTTGCCTGCTTTACACCGGCAACATATACCCAAAGTAGGTGTATTTAAGCCGGTAGAACAGGACACGGCCGACAAAAAAATATATGTTTTGATCCCATTCAAAAATTTGGATGAATTTGAAAATACACGCGCCAGGGTGCAAAGTGATAAACAATATTTAGCGGACGGTAAAGACTATGTTGATGCTGAATATAATAACGCCCCGTATAACCGGATCGAAGTGATCACGCTGAGAGCATTCCCGAAATGGCCGGCGCCAACGGAACCGAAGCTCACCGCGCCGAAATCGGAAAGAGTTTATGAGTTACGCAGCTACGAGAGCCCGACAGAAGCTTATAATGTCAATAAAGTAAAGATGTTCAATGACGGCGGCGAAACGGCACTTTTCAATCGGCTCAATTTTAATGCTGTCTTCTACGCCGAGGTATTATCAGGAAGCCATATGCCCAACCTGATGTACATGACCACTTTTGAAAACAAGGCCGACCGCGATAAACACTGGGATACCTTTGGTAACGACCCGGAATGGAAAGTATTGGTGGCTAAACCCGAATACGCGCACAATGTATCCAAAGCGGACATCATATTTCTTCATCCTACAGAATATTCCGACTTTTAAGGGGTATACCTGTATGGGGCAATAATGAAACTCGAAAAACGCGACTATGATGCTGTAATAGTTGGTTCGGGGCCGAATGGCCTTGCTGCCGCGATACTATTGCAGCAGAACGGGCTTTCGGTTTTATTGATCGAAGGAAAGGATACCATCGGCGGCGGTATGCGCTCGGCTGAACTCACTTTGCCCGGCTTCATACACGATATTTGTTCGGCCATTCACCCGCTGGCTGCGGGTTCGCCTTATTTTCAAACGCTTCCGCTTACTAATTACGGTTTAGAATACATCCACCCTGAAATTGCCGCCGCTCATCCCTTTGATAATGGCAAGGCAGCAGTACTGAAACAATCGCTTGACGATACCGCGGCTTTGCTGGGCGAAGATGCTGCGGCCTATCAAAACTTAATGCGTCCGATGGTAAATTACTGGCCGTCTATCGCACCGGATGTACTTGGTCCGTTACATTTTCCGAAGCATCCGTTAGCCATGGCTAAATTCGGGTTGACGGCACTAAGATCAGCCCTCGCCGTCGCTGGTCGCTTTAAAACAGAGGGAGCTAAAGGGTTTTTCGCCGGGATGGGCGCGCATGCCATGCAGCCGCTTACGACGTTAACTACAGCAGCAGCGGGGCTGGTATTAATGATCAATGGACACCTGAAAGGCTGGCCCTTACCCAAAGGCGGCACTCAAAAGCTGGCGGACGCGTTGGCTGCCTACTTTGTCTCGCTTGGCGGGAAGATCGAAACCAATACTTATGTCCGCTCTCTCGATCAGTTGCCATCGTCGCACGCGGTTTTATTTGATATTACTCCGAGGCAGTTGTTGGAGATTGCAGGGCATAAATTCTCCGGTATCTACAAATGGCAACTGGAGCGATACCGCTATGGCATGGGGGTTTTCAAGGTCGACTGGGCATTGGACGGCCCAATACCTTTTACCGCTGAAGAATGCCGCAAAGCCGGGACGGTACATATTGGCAATACTTTGTCAGAAATAGCGGTCTCTGAACAGCAGACCTGGGATGGTAAGATCGCGGAAAAGCCATTTGTCTTACTGGCACAGCAAAGCCTGTTTGATCCAACCCGCGCGCCAAACGACAAACATACCGGTTGGGCCTACTGCCATGTACCAAACGCCTCATCCGTTGATATGACTGAGGCCATTGAAAAGCAGGTGGAACGCTTTGCACCCGGCTTCCGCGAAAGGATATTGGCAAAACATACCATGGGCCCGGCTCAAATGGAAGAATACAATCCAAACTACATCGGCGGCGACATCAACGGCGGCGTTATTGACTTGGGACAATTGTTCACGCGCCCGGCATTACGCTGGTCGCCCTATAAAACATCAGCAAAAGGGTTATACCTCTGTTCGGCCTCAACGCCACCCGGCGGCGGCGTACACGGCATGTGCGGGTACTACGCCGCTAAACGAGTGCTGAAGGACGTGTTTTCGATGAATCTGCCGCACCTATAACCGCCACGCGCCAACCGCCCAGCGCTGTTCTATTTCACTTCCATCACTTTCGTCCTCGCCGAAATACCGTTTTCGTTGAATGCTTCGATCTGGAAATAATAAGGCCGGCTCTTATCCATGCCGTTAAAGTAATACTCGTTTTTGCCGTAAACCATGATGTTGTTGTACAGTTTATCCGGTGCTATACCCGTGTAAATGGTATAGCCGGTGGCGTTGTCGACGGGTTCCCACCGGAGCCATGAATTACGGCGCTCGGCATCGCCTCTCAGTACTATAAAATCTTTAACGGAATCTGGTTTCGCGCCGGCGCCTTTTCCGAAAACCCTGAATCCCGACAAGGCAAATTTACCCGTCGGCATGTGGATGTTAACGATCTTTAAGTAACGAGCCTTGACGGGTTTGTCCAGTTCGATATAATCATGTGGCACATCGGTTTTATTTTTGCTCTTATCAACCAATACCTTCCACGTTTTGCCATCCAACGATGAATAGATAATGTATTGCGTAAAAACGCCCAGCGATTTACCCATGAACCACGCATCCTGGTCGGCATAATTTACCTGTATGGCATTTACGGTGCTGATCTCACCCAGGTCTGATTTCAGCCATTCGCCTTTGTTGGCCGATTTGGCGCTCCAGTAGGTTTTGATGTCTTCGTCAACCGCGTTGTTCGGTTCGTAAGCGCCGAGCGTAGAAGATACTTCGACAGGTTTATTATAGTTGAGCAGCATCCAACCCGTGAAATTTCCTTTGATATGATCTTCTTTTCCATCGGGCAGGTATTGCGGATAATCGCCGTATGCCGTGTTGCAGTAGAGGATACCATCCTGGTCAAAACCGGCGGGCCAGAAACCGATACGCCTTTCAAAATTGTTTTTCACGTCGATCACCATCGTCGATGTATGCCAGTAGTTGCCGTATTTATCCTGCCAGGTAGCACCGTGCCCGGCACCCCTGGCGAAACCGCCCGGTTTATAGGAAAATGGGTTGTGTGCTTGATAGGTAAAAGGTCCGAGCGGTTTGTCGCCCACCAGTACGCCATCGCTGTAGCCCCTGCCTTCCGTTCCCGAGGCGCCGAATTGCAGGTAGTATTTGTCCTTATACTTATTCATCCACGAGCCTTCCATAAAGCCCTGCAGGAACACATTATCGTTGTTCTCGCCGAAGCGTTCCCACCCAAGCTCAGCGTAGTCCGTTCTTGCGGTTTCAACCTTCGGGCCTATGGGTTCAAAAGTTTTCCGGTCGATCTCCTGCCCGTAAAGCGGCAGCGAATTGCTGGATCCGTGGTAGATATAAACCCTGCCATCATCATCCAGAAACATACCCGGGTCCCAGGCACCCACCTGGAAATAGTCTTTCGCAGCTTTCCAAACGTTGTGAACCGGGTCGGTGCTCATCCATAGCGTAAAATCTTTATTATAAGTTGAACCGATAACCAACAGGGTGTCGCCCAAAACTAAAGTAGCCGGTGCGCAAAGGTTATCGCCCTGGTTCTCATTGTAAGGACGCAGAAAGCTCCGGTAATTGAATTTCCAGTGCAGCATGTCGTCGCTGTACCAGTAGCCCCATTGATTGGTTGAAAAAAGATAGTACTTGCCTTTGAAGAGCGTAACTGTAGGATCGGCCGTGGTTCGGTGTTTACCCCATTTTGAGAAATCCTTAAACGGCGTATAGCCGTAATCGAGATTGAGCGGGTTGCAGTAGGTTAGACGTTTTTGCTGGGCGTTGGCCTGTATAAAGGAAAACAATAAGAGGCACAGCAGGAAATTCCTTAAATATCTCATGAGACAACCGTTTTATAAAACGGCTAATATAAGACTTGCTCCACAATGTTCTTACGGACTTATGCGGACTTTCTGACTTCCGGACTAATTTTTGAGAAATTTCTCCACTTCGGCCGCGAAATCAATATCGCTTTGTGTCACGCCGCCCGCATCGTGCGTGTTGAGTTTTAGCGTGACCTTATTGTACACACCCGACCAGTCTGGGTGATGGTTCAATTTTTCGGCGATAAAAGCGGCTTTGCACAGCAGCGTATAGGCCTCAAAAAAGGTTGGGAGCGTAAAGTTTTTAACGATGGCGTTATCTTTATATTCCCAGCCTTTTAAATCTTTTAACGCTGTATTGATCTCTTGTTCAGTTAGTTTTTTCATGGTGTAGCGGATAACTTATTAAGGCAACGTGTATTCAGCAGAAGTGTTTACAAAAGTAGTTTAGTTTTTTTAACTTGCTGCTCCTGCAGACCGTTCTTGCTATGAGAAAAATTCATATTATTTTATTGTTTCTGTTTGGGTTTTGGGCCAACGTTTCCTTAGGCCAGGATAAGCAATTCCAGGTGCGCGGTTTCCACCTCGACATGCGCATCCAGGTAATGCCCATGCCGGCACTGAAAGCATTCGCCAAAAAGCTGCATGATGAAGGCATCAACACGCTTATCATGGAGTGGGAGGGGACGTACCCCTTTGTCAAACATCCCCTGATACCCAACCGGTATGCTTACACCAAAGTGCAGGTTGTTGATTTTGTAAAGTATTGCAATGGTTTGGGTATCGATGTGATCCCCTTGCAGCAGAGTTTCGGACACGTAGAATATATCCTCCGAAACGAACGTTATAAGGAACTGCGCGAGGACCAGAAGGACTATTCGCAAGTGTGCCCTTTGCAAACTACGCAGGACAGCCTGCTTTTCAGCGATCTGTACCGGGAATTAGCGTCTACCCATACCTCAAAATATATCCATATTGGTGGTGACGAAACCTACCTGCTGGGTCATGATGCCAGGTGTCAAAAGAAAGTCGCCGAAGAGGGTAAATCGAAACTCTATATCGATTATATCCGAATGCTGTGCAATATCGTAATCAAAATGGGCAAAACGCCCGTAATGTGGGCCGACATCGCCATGAAATATCCCGAGGCGATCAAACTCTTACCCAAAGAAACCATTTTAGTGGATTGGAACTACGGCTGGAGCCTGAGCAATTTCGGTGACCATCAGAAACTAATGGAGAGCGGGCTACAGATCTGGGGTGCGCCTTCGATCCGTTCCTACCCTGACAACTATTTCCTGACGCAATGGGAAAAGCATTTTAACAATATCCGCACTTTCGTTCCAACGGCCCGCAGCCTGGGTTACAAAGGTATGGTCATGACGTCCTGGTCCACCTCGGGTGGTTATTCGGCTGTGTTTGAGACCGAAGATAATATTCTCGACCTGTATGCTATCCGTCATGTATACCCTATCAGTGGCTTTAATATACTCCTGGCCGCTTATGCGGAAAGTATTAGATCGGACAAGCCGCTTGACATAGACGCTTTTATTACGGCTTATTGCAAAAAGCAATATGGATTCAATGCGGAGCAATCGGCTTTATTCTGGAAAGCGCTGAAAACCGCGCCTTACCAGGTTGACCAGGGAAAGGCCGCATCACCCAAGCCGCTGACGGTGCAGCAAGTGCTCGACAGCACTAAACAAGCCGCCCGGGTGCTGCATGCGCTGACACCTTCCAAAAACCAGCAGGAATTTGAGCATTACCGGCTGATGGAAGATATCAGGGTGCATTACCTGGCTTATGAAGAGATAGAAAAACGGGTTAACGCTCCCAATTTTACGCCTGGTCAAATTCCCGGCGTGCTCGTTCAGCTCAAAAACCTGATGGCAGAAGGCGACAAACTGGACCAGCGTTTTAACGCACTCAATAAAGATTATTTATACCCCTCGGAGCTGTCTCAGGAAAATGAATTGAGGGATTCCAAAACCCGTTTGCTGTACCAGCGTTTATCGCGAATAAAGTAATGAGTGAGCAACTGAAAATATTCAACGGGCATATTATTACCCCGCAGGGTATACTTGAAAATGGCAATATACTGGTTGTTGATGGAAAAATTGTAGAGATATCCGCTCGTGATATTGATGCCCCTGGCGCTCTTGACATTGACGTGCGCGGCAATTACATTTCGCCCGGCTTTATCGACATCCACGTGCACGGCGGCGGCGGCCACGATTTTATGGATAATACCGTTGATGCCTTTCTCGGCGCGGCTCGTTTGCACGCCCAACATGGCACAACAGCCATACTGCCTACAACATTGAGCTGTGAAAAAGCCGACCTGCTCGAAACGCTGAGTATTTATGAGCAAGCCAATCAATTAAATACTAACGGATCGCAATTTATCGGCATCCATATCGAAGGGCCCTATTTTGCCATGAACCAGCGTGGTGCGCAGGACCCGCGTTATATCCGTGACCCTGATCCGCAGGAATACAAAGAAATTTTATCAACGTCAAAACATATCAAACGCTGGAGCGCTGCGCCGGAATTGAAAGGTGCGATAGATTTTGGCAAATACATGGTCGCTCATGGCGTTTTACCTGCCATTGCACATACGGATGCGATCTATGAGGAGGTGATCGAAGCTTTTAATAACGGTTATACCCTGGCTACGCATTTTTATTCAGCGATGTCGGGTGTGACGCGCAGAAATGCCTACCGGTATGCGGGTGTGATCGAAAGCGCTTATCTTATCGATGATATGTTCGTCGAGATCATTGCTGATGGCGCACACCTGCCTGCACCGTTGCTCAAACTTATATATAAAATAAAAGGTCCGGCCAGGATAGCGCTCATCACCGATGCCATGCGTGGTGCGGGTATGCCGCCGGGTGAAAGCCTACTGGGTGGACTGAAGAACGGGACCAAAGTGATCGTGGAAGATGGCGTAGCCAAAATGCCCGACCGTACTGCCTTTGCGGGTAGTATCGCTACCTTCGACAGGCTGGTAAGAAATATGGTCCAAATGGCGGACGTGCCCTTAGCGCAAGCCGTGCAAATGGCCGCCGCAACGCCGGCAAGGATTCTGAAGATAGATGATCGTAAAGGCACCTTAGAAGTCGGTAAAGATGCCGATATTGTCATTTTTAATAAGGATATTCAAATCGATACGACCATCATCAGTGGTAAAGTAATTTATAGGAATGAGAGAATTTAAGGTCGATCAATTAAATGTAAAGGTTTGTGCAAACAGGGCAGCCATGGGCCGTGAGTCGGCGATACTGGTTAGCGGGCGGATAAACGAAATACTGGGCCAGCAGGAATATATCAATATTGTTTTCGCGGCGGCCCCCTCGCAAAATGAGTTTTTAGCAGCCCTCAGAACGCAAACACGGGTGGACTGGCGCCGTATCAATGCTTTTCACATGGATGAGTATATCGGCCTGCCACGCGATGCGCCGCAAAGTTTCGGCTCATTTTTGAAGGAAAAACTATTTGGATGGATGCCCTTCACTTCCGTCAATTATATCAATGGGAATACCGCTGATCTGCAGGTTGAATGTGAACGATATACCCGGCTGTTAACCCAATATCCGCCGGACATCGTTTGTATGGGCATTGGCGAGAACGGGCACATTGCTTTTAATGATCCCCCTGTAGCTGATTTTGATGATCCGCTGATGGTGAAAGTTGTGGAGCTTGATGCCGAATGCAGACAGCAGCAGGTGAATGACGGTTGTTTCGGCAGTCTTGAACAAGTGCCAACGCATGCCCTGACATTAACGGTTCCGGCGTTGATGGCCGGCAAATATATTTACTGTATGGTTCCGGGAAAGAACAAAGCCAAAGCGGTAGACCGCACCTTAAATAGTGAGATTGGTGTGCAATGCCCTGCGTCTGCATTAAGAAATCATCCGAACGCTATGTTATTTTTGGATAAGGAAAGCAGCTCAATACTAAATTTAGATCATCAAAAAGCAATTAAACTATGATAAACGAGAACAACCAATCCGGGGAACAACATGACCTGACACGGAGGAGATTTATCTATAGCACGGCCCTCGGGGCGGGTGCAATGCTGGCCATGCCTGTCCTAAGTAAATCTACCGGTTTTATTGAACCTGAATCCTATACGGTGAAGCAGATCATGGATAAATTTATTAGCCAGGTGGGTATCGGCAATATCCCCAATACGGTAGACACGCTGAAAGCAGGTAGTCCGGATACTGTCGTTACCGGCATTGTAACCACCATGTTCGCGACTATCGATGTAATCCGCAAAACTATTGACCGGGGTGCAAATTTTATCATCGCGCACGAGCCTACATTTTATAACCATACTGACAATACTTCCTGGCTGAAGGATGATGAGGTATATCAATACAAAGCCGACCTGCTGAAGCAGCATAATATCGCCGTATGGCGCAACCACGATTATATCCATAGTCTGAAACCTGATGGCGTTATGATGGGGGTACTGAAGCAACTGGAATGGGACCAGTATGCGGATAAGGAGCTGCCCAACTTACTCACTATGCAAAGCACGCCGCTGCGTGACCTGGTACACCAGGCCAAAATGAAGCTGAATATCGATACGGTAAGGTACATCGGCGACTTGTCGGAAACCTGCAGGCGTGTGTTGTTTATGGAGGGTGCTGTAGGCGGCCAGCGCCAGATAGAGGCCATTATGAAATACAAACCGAACGCACTTTTCTGCGGCGAGATACAGGAATGGGAAACCGCTGAATATGTTCGGGACGCACGGGCAAAGGGCGACAATATATCGCTGATCGTACTGGGGCACATTGCCAGTGAGGAACCAGGGTCAGAATTTATGCTGGAATGGCTGAAGAAGAATGTGCCGGGCGTGAAGGTGAGTCATATTACATCGGGCAATTCGTTGAAGTTTTTGTAGTGCCGATACAGTTTAAAATAGCCACCGACTCTGATATTCCATCCCTCGCACGACTGCGTTCATTGGGTTGGGGTGATATCGACTACTGGATACCGCGCGTAACAGCATACATGAATGGCGAGAACAACCCGCAAAAGGCTTTGCCGCAGCGTGTTTTGTACGTTGCCGCCGAGCGAGATGCTATCATAGGGTTTATCGCCGGGCACCTCACCCAACGTTTGGATTGCGAAGGCGAGTTGGAATGGATAGATGTAGATACCGGCTATCGCCGAAAAGGCATAGCCAGTGAATTGGTGCGTGTACTGGCAAAATGGTTTGAAGAACAAGGTGCGTATAAAATATGTGTTGATCCCGGTAATGAAAGCGCAAGAAAATTTTATGCGGCCAACGGCGCCGAAAATCTTAATGCGCACTGGATGTACTGGAAGGATATGAGTATTTTATTGAAAAACCTACCTAACCCATAGTCTTTGGAGTTTTCTCACAATTTATTACCTATTTACGCATGTTTTTACGATTATTGCACTCCATTAAAATCATTCGCATGCTAATATTTGCGAATAAAATGAGTTAAATAACCAATGACAGCATTACGACGCCATATTGAAATAATGGATACCACGCTAAGGGATGGTGAACAAACCAGCGGCGTGTCCTTTTCAGCTTCTGAAAAACTGACCATAGCGCAACTTTTACTCACTGAGGTCAAAGTTGACCGCATCGAGATCGCCTCGGCAAGGGTGTCGGAGGGAGAGTTCCAGGCGGTGAAGAAGATCACGGAATGGGCGACTGAAAATGGTTTTATTGACAAAATAGAGGTTTTAACCTTTGTCGACGGTAAAACTTCCGTCGACTGGATGGTGCAGGCAGGTGCAAAGGTAATGAACCTGCTGACCAAAGGCTCGATGAATCACCTCACTTATCAGCTCAAGAAAACGCCGGCGCAGCATTTTAAAGAAGTTGCCGAAGTGATCGCGTATGCGGCTAAAAAAAATATCGCCTGCAACGTATACCTGGAGGATTGGAGCAACGGGATGCGCAATTCAAAGGAATATGTTTATCAATACCTGGAATTCCTATCCACACAGCCGGTAAAAAGGATACTCTTGCCGGATACCCTGGGCGTTTTGATACCATCGGAAGTAAGGGAGTTTTTAACGCCGATCGTTCAGAAATACCCGGATATCCATTTCGATTTTCACGCGCATAACGATTATGACCTGAGCATAGCCAATGTGTTGGAGGCCGTGAATGCAGGTGTGAAAGGCTTGCACCTGACGATAAACGGCATGGGCGAACGCGCCGGGAACGCACCACTGGCAAGCGCTGTGGCCGTTTTGAACGATTATGTGAAGGATGTAAGCATATCGGTTGATGAGAAGTCATTATACACGGTAAGTAAACTCGTAGAGACTTTCTCAGGATTCAGGATACCGGTCAACAAACCCGTAGTTGGCGAAAACGTGTTCACGCAAACTGCTGGCATCCATGCTGATGGCGACAAGAAAAACAATCTTTATTTCAACGACCTGATGCCAGAGCGTTTCGGGCGGACGCGTAAATATGCGCTGGGCAAAACCAGCGGCAAGGCTAATATTGAGAACAACCTGGCGCAGCTGGGTATACGCCTTTCGGATGCTGATCTGAAAAAGGTTACCCAGAAGATCATCGAGCTGGGAGACCGGAAGGAAACCGTAACGCAATCGGATCTGCCCTATATCATTTCGGACGTATTGGACAGCGATGCGATAGAGGAGAAGGTGCACGTAGAGAATTATGTGCTTACCCATTCCAAAAACCTGCGGCCATCGGTTACCTTAAGGATCAATGTTAACGGCGAAATGTTCGAAGAGCACGCGCAGGGCGACGGGCAGTATGATGCCTTTATGAACGCGCTGAAAGTGATCTATCAAAAGAAGAAACTCGAGCTGCCGGTGCTGACCGACTATGCGGTACGCATACCTCCGGGCGGTAAATCGGACGCCTTGTGCGAAACCATTATTACCTGGGACTATAGCGGTAAGGAGTTCAAGACCCGCGGGCTCGACAGCGACCAGACGGTTTCTGCTATAAAGGCTACGCAGAAGATGCTCAATCTTATATAGCAGGCCAACTCAATTCCTTCATTAATGAGAATTGGCATGGGGTGTAAATCATACTAATAAGACGATTTATATCCAAATTGTCATTTTGGCAGCCGCGCGTCAGTTGATTTCGCGGAAATTTTATATGACATTATGGCACAATTGCTAAAATGCGACAAATTGACAAAAATATTATTTCAGAGGGAATTTTTGCGACGGCTCTGCTTCGGTCACAAATTATTTTTAAAAACAGAGCGGCAATTCGATTTTTTTGATCGAAATCACCTCAATCTTACTTATTTATCGATTATTTTTTACTTTTAAGAGCTGTATTTTCACAAAAACAATAATATTTTGCGAGATATTGGTGATTTCGCGTTGCTAATAATGAATTGTTGGCTTTGCGGGAATATTTTTTACTCCGGGGTTTTTCGGATTAAAATTTATTTCAGATCAGAATTTTCTTTTAAATGAATTTTTGTTTCCGCCGATTTTATTTTTTCGTCAATTTTCAGCTAAAAGTTTTATTCGACAATTGGCACTTTATTAGCGGCATGGTGTTCTAAAGACACTAATTGTTCACGGCCTCAAACCATCACAGAATAAGTAATAGTCTTTAAATGGTTTATTTAATAATTTAAAAATATAAAGAAATGATAACTGTATTAGAAGTTGCCCTTTTGTTAGCGATCATCATCATCCCGTTAACTCCGGCAAAGAGCACCCGGGTTAAATAATTGAGTCTGATATTCAATTTTGACAATTTGAAGCCTTCGGGGATTGCCCGGAGGCTTTTTTTGTGCCTGTAATCCGGGAAAACTACTATTGACAATAATTGGGTTACGACTAAAAAAATATTTTACCGAATGAAAAAATAAGTAATTTAGTTAACTCTATATTTCAATAGTAACCTTCCTGGCTGCGATCAGCAAATTGTTGTGCTATTTTAACATCATATGGAAAATTGATATATTAAGATTAATATTGTGTTAGCCATACACTAAGCTGGAACCGGGGTCCGGTATGAACCTTTTATTTATTCCGATATCATGAAAAAGAACTTATTAACTACTTATTTACTGGCAAGCATTTTCACGTTTGCCATCGTACCCGCTTTAGCGCAATCTAAAACCGGTAAAGCGTTAGATGCGAAGATCGATGCCATTGTCAGGAAACTAACGCTGGAAGAAAAGATCGGTCTGCTGCACGCGAACGGTATCTTCAGTACAGCAGGCGTCGACCGCCTGCACATACCGGGATTGATGACCGACGATGGTCCCCTTGGTGTGCGCGAAGACGTTAAAGAGGGTTGGGGATCCGCTAACCTCACAACTGATTCCGCAACTTTTTTCCCCAACGGCTCGGCCCTGGCTGCCACCTGGAATCCCGCCCTGGCATATCGCTACGGGCATGACCTGGGCGAGGAGGCAAGAGCCCGCAAAAAGTATATTATGCTTACGCCGGCGTTTAATATCTGCCGCACCCCGCTGTGCGGTCGCACTTATGAATACTATTCGGAAGATCCTTTTTTAAATTCGAAACTGGCTGTACAGGCAGTTAAGGGTATCCAAAGCCAGGATATTGCAGCTTGTGTGAAGCATTTTGCTGTGAATAACCAGGAGATCGAGCGTGGCAGGGTCAGCGTGAACATAGACGAGCGCGCTTTGCGCGAGATCTATCTGCCGGCCTTTAAAGCAGCGGTAACCGAGGGTGATGCCTGGACCATTATGTCGGCATACAACAAAATACGTGACGTTTATTGCTCTGAAAATGACTATTTGCTCAACAAAATCCTTAAAGGCGAGTGGAAGTTCAAAGGTATTGTTATCAGCGACTGGGGTGGTACACATACTACGGTCGCGGCAGCAAACAATGGCCTCGACCTGGAAATGGGTTCAGGGCCAAAATATGACAACTATTTTTTTGCCACCAAACTACTCGATTCGGTTAAAGCCGGTAAAGTAAGCATGAAAGTGATCGATGAAAAAGTACACCGTATTCTATGGGTGATGTACCATACCAATATGAGTACCAATCCGCCCGCCGGCAAGATCAATACACCCGAACACAGCAAAACGGTTTATGACATTGCTTCGGAATCCATTGTACTGCTAAAAAATGACAAGCATTTGCTGCCCTTGAATATGTCATCCATCAAAAGTATCGCCGTAATAGGCGATAACGCGACGCATACTTTCCATTTGGGTGGATTTGGAGCGGGTGTAAAGGCAAAGTATGAAGTAACCCCGTTAGCAGGTTTGCAAAGCAGGCTGGCGGGTAAAGCGACCATCAGCTACGCGCAGGGCTATTCAGGTGTTTACCAGCCGTACCGCCGAAGGGGCGATACCAGCAAAAAAGCTGACAAACCCGATTCAGCGATGATGGCAAAGGCCGTGGCTGCGGCGAAAACCTCGGATATGGCTTTGCTGTTCATCGGCGGAAACCGCGACTATGAAAGCGAGGGACGCGACCGTAAAGATCTGAGCCTGCCGTTTCACGAACAGGAGCTGGTTGACGCGGTAACTGCGGTCAATCCAAATACGATCGTAATAGTTATCGGTGGCGCACCTTATGATATCGGTAAGATCAAGCAACACAACAGCACCATCGTATGGTCCTGGTATAACGGGTCCGAAGGCGGCAATGCATTAGCTGATGTGCTTCTCGGTAAGGTTGATCCATCCGGCAAGCTGCCATTTACGTTCCCTGTTGAATTGAAGGATTCTCCGGCACACGCATTGGATGCCTACCCGGGCCAGAATCTGCAAGTGGATTATAAAGAAGGCATCCTGGTGGGTTACCGCTGGTTCGATACTAAAAAGATCGCGCCGATGTATTGTTTTGGTTATGGGCTTTCCTATACCAATTACGCATACTCGGGACTGAAAACGGATAAAAATTCCTACAAAACCGGCGAAACGATCACCGCGACCATTAAAGTGAAAAACACGGGCAAGTATTCGGGTAAGGAAACGGTTCAATTATATATCAGCAAATCAGGTTCGGTTGTCGAGCGCCCAGAGAAGGAGTTGAAATCATTCAAAAAGGTGATGATCGCACCCGGCCAGGCCACCACTGTGAGCCTTACGGTCCCGGTTAAAGATTTGGCCTATTATGATATTAAAACCAGCAAATGGGTAGTGGAACCGGGCAAATACACCATATTGGCCGGAGCATCATCGAGGGATATTAAAGGAACTGCCTCGATCACCGTAAATTAGCAGTAAAGTTAAGGATCTGATGAAAAGGGATATGGCGGGGCTTGTGACCAAAGCCTGTGTAATGGTGCTGTTTGCTTTAGCATTTCAAAGCCGGCATGTATTTGCCCAGGCCGAATTTAAGCCCTGGGGCAACCTCGACGGCATACGTATTAAAGGCCAATTGATGGAATTTAACACCCGCCTGGTGGTGGTCTATAAAGACTGGAAAAAGATCCACTTCACCGGCAAAGAAATGCAGCGTCCAAAATATACACGCACCAGCGGCGAGCTGCAGGAAGTGACCACGATGATCGACAGCCTGCAATTTACCGAAACGGTAAAAAGCAACAGTCGCGGGTCGGCAACGGTTACGATTAAATGTATCTCTCATTCCGATACAACGGTTAAGGGCGTTTATTTCAATGTTTCGCTGCCGGCTAATGTTTATTTGGCCAGTATGGTCAGATCAAATGATGGCGCCGAACAAAAGCTTGATCAGTCGAATCCAAACAGTGATGGGATATATTGGTACAATAACGCGAAGGATATCGGGTTGACTACCCCTGCACAAAGCATCCATATCACCGCCGATACGATGGCTGCTATTTTTGACCGGGCCGATACCGGTAAATCGCAAAAATACGTGCGACTGTATTTCCCTGTTTGCTCGGGCGAACTGCATAAAGGCCAGGTATTCAAAAGGACCTACGAGATCAAAGTGACCGGTACTGTTGATCAGTCGCCTGTAACTCTCAAACTGGATACGAGTGTACAGGGCCGCACCTTTGCGGGATTAGGCGGCAATTTCCGCATCCAAAATCCAAAGGTCGATCCTGAGGTGATCAATTATTGCCTGCAAAACCTGCGCGTTGCCTGGGGCAGGGTCGAGATGCCATGGAGCAGCTGGCAACCCGATTCGACTGTTGATCCCATGACTGGCGATACCTCGAAACTGGATATTCGCGTGAAGCGGGCCATGCAAATGGCGCAGCAGCTTAAGCAATGGGATATACCTGTTATAGTTACCGCATGGTTCCCGCCGGCGTGGGCCGTTGAAGGAAAACTAAATATGGGCCGGTCGCCCGAAGGCATCTGGGGCAACCCGCTGAACCAGGCTGTCACGCCCTCTATTTATAGATCCATTACGAATTACCTTGTTTATTTGAGGGATCATTACGGTATCGAGGCTCAATATTTTTCGTTCAATGAATCTGACCTGGGCATCAATGTGAGGCAAACCGGCGAGGAACATGATAAACTGATCAAAGGTTTGGGTGCGTACTTTTTGGCGCACGGGCTGAAAACCAAATTGCTTCTGGGCGATAACTCTGATGCAACCACCTACAAGTTTGTCTACCCGGCAATGAACGATGCCGCTGCACAGCAATATATAGGCATGGTGTCGTTCCACTCCTGGCGCGGCTGGGATACGCCGATCTTACAAAAATGGGCCGATATAGCTAAACAGGTCAATAAACCATTGATAGTAGGCGAGGGCAGTATTGACGCTGCCGCCTGGGGCTATCCCGATTATTTCCAGGACCCGTCTTACGCTTTGGAGGAGATTAACCTCTACACCCGTTTATTGGCTATCTGCCAGCCCTTATCCATCCTGCAGTGGCAATTGACATCGGATTATTCACCACTTAAAGGCGGGGGCATCTTCGGAAATAACGGCAAACTCGAGCCTACCCAGCGTTTCTGGAACCTGAAGCAATTAGCGTCGACACCTGAGGGCTTATTCTATATGCCGTTAATTAACAACAAGAAAGATATCATCTCCTGCGCAGCATTGGGCGATAACGGCAAGCATGTTTATACCATTCATATCGTCAATAACGGCGCGTCAAGAGAGGTGCACTTGTCTGGACTACCCGCTGCTATCAAAGGTTTCAACGTACTGGTGACCGACGAGGGCACGAGCATGGAAAAGGTTAAAACGATCGAAGTGAAAAATCACCAGGCCGTTTTCAAATTGCAGGAACGCAGCTTTACCACGCTGGCGAGTAACTAAGATTTTGCTTACGCAATTTTAAAAATTCTTTAACTTGTCCTAAGATTTCCGGTAAAAAAACCGGCCGGACTACTATGCTTTTCGATTCTTCAAAACCTTTAGTTATGCATAAGTACAAGTATTTGCTGCTACTGTTGGTTAGTTTACTAAACCTCAGGGCATTTGCACAGCAAACCGCCGACAGCGCCTACCAGGTTCGGGGCTTTATCATTGCCGCCCCTAAACCCAGCGGGCTGGATGATTTTGTGAAATTTATAAACGAGGAACTTGCGCCGCGCAAGGTAAATACGCTGATACTGCGCGTAGATTTCAATTACGAGTACAAAAGCCATCCGGAGTTGCGCGATTCTGCCGCTTTATCGAAAAGCGAGGTGCACAAAATAATGGATGTGTGCAAAAAAAATAATATTGCTATCATTCCGCAGATCAATTTATTAGGGCACCAGTCATGGGCGGCAAAGAACGGTAAGTTGCTGCAGGTCTACCCTGATTTTGATGAAACGCCATGGGTAAAGATGCCCGCAACCGCCGCCGACTATAAATGGCCCAATGCCGATAACCTGTACTGCCGCAGTTATTGCCCGCTGCACCCGGGTGTGCATAAGATCGTGTTCGACCTGGTGGATGAGATCATGAACGTATTTGAGGCCAAAGCCTTTCATGCCGGCATGGACGAGGTGTTTTATTTGGGTGAGGATAAATGCCCTCGTTGTGCGGGCCGTGATAAAGCGGTGCTTTTCGCCAGCGAAGTTCAATTAATACGCGATCATTTAGCGGAAAGGGGTGAAGAGCTTTGGATCTGGGGTGATCGCCTGTTAGACGGACGCGCCACAGGTATAGGTGAATGGGCAGCCAGTTATAACGATACTTACCGGGCCGTAGATATGATCCCGCGCGATGTGGTGATCTGCGATTGGCAATATGATGAAGACAACCAAACCGCGGTTTATTTTGCGTTGAAAGGCCTGCGCGTGGTAACCTGTACCTGGAACCGTCCGCAGGTGGCTGTGAACCAGGTAGAGGATCTTTACCGTTCAAGGGCATTATCGGGCAAAGCACTTAAGAGCCGTTTTTATGGCATAGCCGAAACCGTATGGTCGTTCCCACCACAATTTCTGAATGGCTATTATGGCAAAGCGCCTAATTCGGCCGATCAGAATACACCCTGGAACACTTTCCGCGTGATGTTTGATAAAATGGCACAGCTTGACCAGGCGAGCGTCTCAAAATGATGTTGCCATCTGCATATGAATACTTTGCCTGATATTTTAAAATATTAGCTTTGAATTTTATGAAGAAAGGCAACAATCAAAACCTCAAGTCAGAAGCTAATAAGCAGAAAGCTGAAAGACCAAAGCCGAAAGCTGCCGTTTTAGCCGATAACACTGTAGAAGTGCCAACTGCAAACTCAAAACTGCCCCCTGAACAAATGGAAGTACATCACCACCCCCAACTGGAACACAAGCACAAACCCTGGAAAGAATACCTGCTGGAGGGCTTAATGATATTTATTGCCGTAATGATGGGTTTTGTCGCCGAGAATATCAGAGAAAGCATTGATAACAGCGAACACGCAAAGCAGCTAATAGTACAATTAGTAAATGATTTGAAAGCAGATACAACACAATTAGGCTACATTGACAAAGAAGAAACAAAAATTGTTAAATATAACGACACATTATTTAGCCTGTTACAGCAACCAGTGGCCAAAGCGGATACGCGCCGGATACAAAAGATGGTGGCTAACTCGCACAGTATGTGGCCATTCCATCCCTCGACTGGTGCTACAACGGCTATAAAAAATGAGTTGCACCTAAAGCAGTTCAGCAATTCGGAAATCGTAAGCTACTTCTCCAGGTATGAAAGAAACATTGAACTTTTGCATACCGACCAGGATATCAACCTGCAATATCAGCGCCTTTATCTCGATCCATTTTTAACACAGCATTTTACTCCCGCAAATATGGTGGCGGCCTTTGATTCTCACTCAATGCCTACCGGGCAAATGCGCGACCTAAGCCAGCATGATCTTGACCAACTGGCTGCTGACATGGTATTGATAAGAATAATCAGCAAGGACATGTTAAGGGATAATAGGGAAGTCAGGAACGATGCGGTGAACCTGCTAAAATATGTAAAGGAACATTATCACCTTGAAGACTAAATTCACGTTATTACCCGATGAGCAAGTTCATTTGCGCTTTAGGTTTTTGCCTGGTAACCTGCATAGCTATTGCGCAGGAGAAAAAACCACTCATCGCGTTTACCAGCGACACCCAGCAGCCCATGCGGGTGGAGAAAATACGGCTGAAATCAAATCATAACGAAAAGGCCACGGAAATGATCTTTAAGGATGTGGATAAGGAGCATCCTTCCGGTTTTTTTATTTTGGGTGACGTGGTCTCATTAGGGTATAAAAATAAAACCTGGACCGCCGTAGATAGCTATATCAAACAATGCGCAAAGGACTCTATACCGGTTTATGCAACATTGGGTAACCACGAAGTGATGTTTAATACCAAACGCGGAACAGCGAATTTCAAAGTAAGGTTCCCCATGTACAACCCGGCTGGTTACACCGAGATCATTGATTCCGTCGCGGTTGTTTTGGTGAATTCTAATTTCAGCAAAATGACCACGGCCGAGATATTAGCGCAGGACGACTGGTATATCAATATGATCGAAAAGCTGGATAAGGATGCTTCGATCAAATTCATTATTGTGGGTTGCCATCATTCCCCATATACCAACAGCAGTATTGTTAAACCATCAATGCAAGTGCGGCAGAATTTTGTCCCGGCGTTTATCAATTCAAAAAAATGCGTGCTTTTTCTTTCCGGCCACTCCCATAATTTTGAGCGCTTTGACATGCAGGGCAAATGTTTCCTGGTCATCGGCGGCGGGGGCGGTCTGCATCAGCCCTTAAACACGAAAGAAGTTACACATGATCTCGCGGCTAACTACAAACCCATGTTCCACTATTTGCTCATCAGGCGGTTCCAGGATAGTTTACAGATCGTGTCGCGGCAACTGAAGCCGGATTTTTCAGGATTTGGTAACGGGATGGCTTTTAGCGTTCATTAAAATATCCGGACCTGGGTTATCCGTATGCTACTCATGCTTTGCTTTTTTACGTAAATGGTGTTTTAAATTATGCGCCTCATTTTCTTTTGCCGCAAGCAGATAGATCAGGCTGGCCGTTCCGTCCATGGTGGGCTCGTTGGTGCTGTAATCGCCAAAATCATCGTGGTAAACGGCCAGGTCCGATTGGAATTCGCTGTACCGGTCAATCGAATTTAATTGCAACCCCTTTAACGATCTGAAAATGCTGCCATAAACAGGACCGTCGACCAGGGCGCCATCAAGCGGGTAGTTGCAGAGGTGGGACAGCGAAGAATGGGGGTCACGGGGGGTATCGCCATCGGCAGGTAATCCGTATACCATGCTTTTGCCCCAGGGGTTGCATCCAAAAATCCAGTCGAAACAAGCCTGTTCCAATTGTTCGTAAGTTCGGTCGCCGCTCAGCTTGCGGTACAGGTAACATTGGATGGCAAAAGAGGTGGTCAGGTTATTTGAGCACCAGATATAAGGCACCCCCCTGTAAAACGCATTATGCGCTGCCTTGCGCCATACTCTCCTGATCCCTTCTTTGTAATAACCGATCAATATTTGCCTTTCATCTCCCGTTACGGTGCTGGCTAGTTCGTAATGCCCGAAATTATGAAACGGGTACCATTGATAATGACGGGCCGTATCGGCGCCCATCCATGGCGTTACGGGTTCCTGATTGCTGTAATTGACGGCCTGTTTTAAATATTGGTTTTTCCGCGTAAGCTCATATAATGCGGCGGCGCCTAATTCCATATCATCCACACAGTTGTCCTCTTCATAAAAATAGGGAGCCGTACCTGGAGCAGTTTGGGCAACGCCGGGTTTTTTCAACCCATAAGCATATGCGGATAAAGATTTTTGCTCAAGCAGGCCCGCAAATTCCTTGTCCCGCTTTTCATAGATCCGGGCACCCAGGGCAAAGGCGCTTGTAAATTTACCCGCCGTTGACGCTGTACCCGTAGCACGATTTTTATATTTACCCAGGCCCTGCGGTTCACCGGTAAGAAAATATACGGGCCTCCCATTGCCTTTGCCATAACCATAATCCACAGAATCCTTATTGGGCAACCGGAAACCTGCATGATCACGATCGTCAGCCAGCTGATTAAACATCCAGTCGGGCCGGGGGTGCATTTTGATCAACCAATCCAAACCCCATTTACCTTCATCCAATATATCCGGTACCCCGTTTTTTCCTTCCCTGCCATTGGCTAAATGATCATCGGCAAAAACGAATGGAAAATCCCTGTAGGCGGCAAGCAAATGATAGGTTGCATTGGCAGATGTAGTTACATATTGCAGGTAGTCGGTGGCGTCGTGCCATCCTCCCGAAACATCGATGTGCGTTCTATCAGGAACGGGCCCGTAAATGATATATCCGTCTTTCGTATGGCACGAGTCATTTAAAAAAGGGTTAAATCCGCTTCTTTGCTGCCTCATATACCGCAATGCAAAATCAGCAGCCCCCGTATAGGCATCATTCGCTATTTTAAATTGCCGCGATATGATTTTCCCTGCCTTAAGGTAAAATCTTCCCTGCGTTTTGTAACCCGAAAAGTTTAGCCGGTAAGCCGATCTGAACGGCCCATAACTTCCAAAATCCCTCCCCGCTTTGCCCTTAAAAACAACCTTTGATGTTTGGGCGTCGACCAATTCAAAGGCGGTAATATGTTCATTTGATTTGGATGCGAAAACGGCTACTTTAACCGAATGCGGCGTATAACCCAATTGGTTGATCCTGATCCACGAGGAAGTATCCTGCGCCGACGATATCTCCGCCAGGAACATCAGAAAAACACATAGTCCTGCTATTTTCCGAAGATTTAAATCAGGACGGAAGTAGTTGAGAAAAACACGCATGCTCCTAAACTTAACTTTAGCAAAAATATGAAAACCTGACAGGGTGGAATATACGCTTAAATATTTCGTGATTTGATCCAATTAATATGATGAGATTCTTTCACGCATAAAAAAAGCCCATTTTTATTATAAAATGAGCTTTTGAAATTTATGTGACCCCGAAGATACAAATATCGAACTGCTTTTATGAAGATTTAATGCGATTGGCATCTTGGTCTATATAGACCTTTACTTGTAAAACCAATTTAATTGGCGGTTGAGGAATAAGAACAGAAGACTCATAATCTTTTGGTCCCTGGTTCGAGCCCAGGTGGGCGCACACTCTTCAAAGCCTCTTAACTATGTTAGGAGGCTTTTCTTTTACCTTAAATCTACTTCTAAAGCTCAAAATGCAGGTTTTGAAATCTGTTAATTACTAAATTGACTGAGCTTGTTGGTTTCCAAGATAGTTACTGTCTGGTTTGTTTCCTCCGATTTTAGTTACTAATTGGCGCACATTTGGCGCATAATGAGATCATCCGACAGGATGTTGTTACTAAGTTAATGGTTTTCTGCATAGTTTTATTATCAAGTGAATGGATGAATTACGCGGCTCTTCCACGCTTATAGCAACCAAGTGCAAGATGGCAAACGAATAAATGGACATGTGAGTGTCGGGCCGTGGGTTTATACTGGAAGCTCTTGCACGCTTCAGCAGCTATAAGCGTAACTTTGCTTAGCAATTCATGCTAACGACTCCTATCCCAAATTTGAAACGCAATGCCTTTTAATGAAGAGGTTGAGACATTCCTAAGTAGTAATATCACTACTATCACAATCCACAAATAAGCTAAAACTACCCTTTATACAGGGTGTAGAAAATTGGGATTACGAAGTGCGCATGGCATCTTGCCTACCTTCTTAAAAGGCAAACTTCTACTCGATTGTTAGCGATTTCGAGCATTTCGAGATGGCAAGTTCTACAGAGCGATAAGAGGTCTTCTGGCAATTCATTTCCTAATCTTTCATATGTTAAATGATGTACTTGGGTAGCTGTCTCCGTGAGACATTTATGACACAGATAGTTATCTATTGCTAATCTTTTCTCCCGGATTACCCACCAAGCGTCACTTTTCAAATACTCAACATATTGTTCATTATAACGTTTGTTCCATCGACCTTTAAATAGAATACCGTAGTATTCCATTAACTCTTTGATTTTGGTGGCCCTATCATTATAAAGTTCTTCCCTAAAGCAATGAATATTCTCCTCATTCAATTTTGACCGTTTTTTAGGAGGAGTTGCAAGCAGTTTACCGCAATTAAAGCACTGCTCTCTAATGGCAATACTTCCATTTGAGTTGGTATAAAATACATTAACTATATATGGATGGTTACAGCATTCGAGCTGTTTATATCGAAAGAAATTGCAATTGTCGCAACACCATTCAATGTAATAATCTAAGGCCGTTTCTCTAAAAGCAATACGCTCACAGTTGGGGCATTTATAGATATTAGGTTTGTTTGATGTATGCATCACGGTCATTATATCACCAGTGGCTGTATATTGAATTGCTTTGCACGTCCATTTTTCCTGGGATCAGATATGAACAAATCATTGCGTGTGTTCTCAGGAAATGTAAACTCGTGAAGGTAAAACGTAGTTGGGTCGCAATTAACGAATTCAGCGTCAAAATGCTGATTGATAAGTGAGGAGAAAGTATTGTTTTGCTCAAACATCGGGAATGGGCTAAATTTAACACAATGCATTACTAGGGTGGCAACCACCGCGTTGACACAGTTCCAAAAAGTTACCTCTAATTCCTGAAGAGTTTTCGTCCTCTCCCATAGTAAAGGGTATGCTTGCCTGGAAGTCTAATGATCTTTCTTCCTCAGTTATTCCGAAGTTAAGTGAATTTCTTTAAACAGAGCCACAAGCACTTCGCAGGGATCGGAACTCATAGCAAGAGCAATTTTATATAACTCTTCCGCAGTCAGTTTTGCCGCCAGGTTATTCGAAAGTTGGCTGAGCCTGTTCTTGCTAATCCCGGTGCGGCGGGATATCTCAGCCTTATTGACCGATTTTTGAGCCAGGAACAAACCTAATTTAGTCATTTATACAGGAATACAGTACAGATATTGACTATTAAAGTACAGTTGTTTAGTTAATCTGCCCAAAAAATTTGGATATGTATATATTATCGGTATAATTGTACCGATAATAATTACAAGCCGAATGATCTTGGAAACTACGACGGCCAGGAAAAAGACCTATAATCATTTTATTGGAATCGATGTATCAAAAAATACCCTTGACTATGCGGTGAGAAAAGGCGATAAATTACTTTTTCACGAGCAGGGCAAAAATGAGCCGGAAAAAATACTCGATTTTATAACAAGACTTAAAGGATTGGAGGGTTTTGTTTTGACCAAATGCTTGTTTTGTTTCGAGCACACTGGATTTTACACAAATCACTTACTTAATTTTTTAAAGAAAATAAAAGCAAATGTGGCAATGGTACCCGGGCTACAGGTCAAAAATTCCTTAGGTATGATGCGAGGGAAGGATGATAAAGCCGACGCTAAGCGACTCGCAGTATATGCACAAAAAAATAGCGCTGAGTTGAAATTGTGGATGGCAAAGCGCCCGGTTGTTTTGGAATTAATGAATTTGGTAGCTCTGCGCCGTAGACTATTAAATGTTTCTGTGGTGTTGAGCACCCCATTAAAAGAGCAAACTAGATTTGTAAAAAATGGTTTGCAGAAACAAAGTGTCCAATTATGCAGAAGGACTAACGCAGCGATTAAAGATGATTTGACTGCTATTGACCTCGTTATCGATTCATTGATTAACGCTGACGAAAACTTGAAAAAATTAAATCAGCTAATTACATCAGTTCCGAGCGTTGGTCCCGTCACAGCTATCCATGTCATCATTTCAACAAATGAATTTAAGGACATTAATAATCCCAAAAAGTTCGCCTGTTACGCCGGTGTCGCTCCGTTTAAAGTGGGATCAGGTTTAATTGAAGGTAAGGCAAGGATATCGCATTTGGCTAATAAAAATATTAAGGCTCTTTTACATGTATGCGCGTTGAATGCAATACGCTGCGACCAGGACCTAAAAGCGTATTTTGAGAGAAAGACCAAATCGGAGGGTAAGCCGAAACGGGTGGTAATTAATGCCATTCGATGTAAATTAATTCTTAGAATATTTGCGTGCGTAAATCAAAATAGAACTTACGCAAAAGAGCGCAAAAGTCAGTACGAAATAACGGCAGGTGAACCAGCCAATTAACTAAGTTAGCGACTTACGGGATGTAATAGTTACCTGCCGTTTATTGATTATTATCATTTATAGCTTGGATATGTTAGCAGATAATTTAATGTAGAAGTGGCCTTTTGAGCTTTAAATTGCTTATTATAAAGCGATTTATTGTAAATCATATCGCAGGGCAAGCGTTAATTGGAAATCATGGAAATATAGCAGCAAGGGGACTTATATCCAAACTTAGGTGTAAAAACCTGTCCATTGTTTCAAGCCTTGCTGCTTTTTTTCTTTGAGGGCATCAGATCGCTGGATCAGGAATTACAGGAAGAAATTCAGAAGGAACTGCCGGCAGACTTGCCTTCAGTTTTTATATCGTCCGTGGCTCAAAAGGGAATTGAGCAGTTGAAGGATCTGCTGTGGACGGAGATCACCAGGTAATTGTCTGAACCGCTGATTTTTATGATTGGCTGATTGCGCAGATATCAACGAAATCATTTAATCAAATTAATCAGCGGTGCTACTTCGCCGCATACATCACATAATTATCGCTCAGCATTGAGCCGTACCAGCCTTTATAACCGGGGAAGGCTTTCAGCACAAATTTTTCTTTCGGCCCGGCATAGTTTTCCGGCAGGATGATGTACAGCGGACCTGCATGACCGTCGTATTCATAATCATCAAAATTTATCCTAAGATCGTCACTGATGGGCTGTAAGGTGATAGCGCGATTGTGCCTAATTTCAAGTCCAAGACTTGTGTTAACGAATACGAATGTGGCGTTGGTGTTTTGCTCGTCCAAAGCTATGATCTTGTCAAGTGATTTCTGGTCAATGGCCCACTGCGCTATACCTGTCACACCGTGTGCGCTTTTGTTTCTGTTGTTCGAATAACCCTTTGCCGCATAAATGATGCTCGTAATGGCTATACCGGCCCAAAGGAGGTTGAAAACCAGGCGGTAAGCGGGAGCCGTTTTACTGAAAACAAATAAGGTCCCCGGTATGACGATTATACCGATGATGCGAAAATGCCGGGCTTCATAGGAAATGGGCATCTGCCTCAAATAAGCATAGCTGAAAAACAGGATAGCAGATAAATAAAATACCCTGATCAGCAGACGATAATTTTGATCGGTTACCTGTTTTAATATGCTAACGATCAGCCATAAGCTCAATTCCAATAATACCAGCAGGACAATAAT
>Ga0207705_10000479_pt1 | contig 34337 bp, 28 predicted proteins | sample KBSC13metaG_FD_184314 | JGI IMG/M metagenome (GOLD analysis project Ga0207705, IMG submission 184314) | Corn rhizosphere microbial communities from Kellogg Biological Station, Michigan, USA - KBS C1-3 metaG (SPAdes) (version 2) | ecosystem: Host-associated > Plants > Roots > Rhizosphere > Soil ... | reverse complement strand
GGCTGCGACTTGATGGTGCTGAAGGCCGGCGTGTCGATCGCGCCAGGGCAGACAGCGTTGCATCGAATTCCGTGCCTGCCATAGTCGATCGCAATAGACCGCGTCAGTTGCAAAACCGCTGCCTTAGCCGTGCAATAAGCAGCGGTGTTCGCAAAAGGTGAAAGTCCGCCGATCGATCCCACGTTTACGATGGAGCCGCCGCCATGCTCGATCATCGCCGGCAGACAAGCCTTCGACATGGCAAATGTCCCCGAGACGGTGACGTCGAGCTGCCGCTGCCACTCACTCATGGACGTTTCCAGCAAAGCTCCGCCCTGGTGCGCTGTGTAGGCTGCGTTATTGATGAGCACATCAATATGCCCGCGTAGTGAGAGGACGTGCCGAATAGCGCGGGCCGGCATGTCCGCGTCTCCAAGATCGGCTTGGATCCATAATGAGGCTTCATCGACGTTATTCTGTAGATCAGAAGCTGCTGGCGGGACAAGGTCGAGGTTATGCACCATCGCCCCTTCGCTCAACATTTGACGAAGACAGGCCTGGCCGATCCCAGAGGACCCTGCGGTGATGATGACGACTTTGTCTCTGAATCTCACGGCTTGGCTGCTTTACTCTTGCCCTTCGCAGGGATATTTGTGCGTTCTTACTCTTTTGGCTTTTCCAAAAAACGGCGCAACACATTCGAGGTAATACGAGATACTCTCTCGTCAGAGAAAAGGCACGTCACCCACGTGATTGATCCCGCGGAAAAGACTGCACCCCTGTCGAGATCCATGTACACCAGGTCGGCACCGCCATCGCCAGGGTTCTTCCCTCGTGCGATCACATGAGCTTGCTTCGGGGAACTCGGCGTAATTTTGTCGGTCTCATGGCCGGATGCCCCACCGGGGACGCGTTCATGCTGGCTCTCGTGGCCAAAGCTGTCGCCGTCAGCCAGTCCGGTTCCGTCGAATGCCCAATGCGATCCATCCACCACCGCGTAAGGAGCTGCTGTCATGGCGCCCGGATCGGTGAACGCGACCCCCAGCAGTCGCGCCTCCGGCCCATACGTGCGATGCATGCGGGATTCGTGGATTGCCTCCGACGCTTTGGTGTCATCGAACGTCAGGCAGGTCATGCGATCTTCGTCGATCATCACCTCGCAATTCAGCCCGTTACCTCCCAGATACATCAAGCATCCACCACTGTGGACCCATTCTTCTACGCGGCGGAACATCTCACGGGTCCAGTATTCGGGATGCACCCCGATTACGAGCACCTCATAAGCATCTAGACGCATGCTTCCGTCATGAAGCTGTGCATCGGCGTAGTAGTCGTAGTCGAATCCCTCGCGCTCCATCCATCCCAGAAGCCGCCACTCCGCTGGCGCTAGGCCACATTGTGCACGGCCTTGAATGGAATCGCTGATCGATGAGGCTCCCCACGGCGGGTTGTCGAAAATGTGATTGCCATGCTCCGGACGCTCAAAGGCGAGCGGACGATACTCCTCGTCGGGAGATGCCCACTCACTAATGGAACTCTTGTAGCGTGAAAGATCTTGTCGTGCATTGACGGTCGGACTCGCTGGTAGACCCGTAGGATTGATGTAATTCGACCGGCCGCCAAATGCGTTATATGCGTTCCACGTATTTGTGTTCGCCAGGACCGCTATTTTGGCCTGTGGTTTAGCTGGAGCTACAACCCACGGAAAAGAGTAGCTCTCTCCAGACGGAGTCCGCGCCCACAGGTAATACATACCAGACCGTTCCGGCGCTTCGATAAATTGCTGTATGTGCGGCGACGGGTATCCTACGGTGTTCCACTTCAGCCCCGTCTGGGAATAGTCACCATCGGGAGAAAGCTGCTCCACGGCATTGGGTCCGTGTTCGTCGTACCAGCTAACCGTGCGAATATACTCCTTCTTCAGACCGTAGCGCCACAGGGTTAGTTGAAATTGTTCGTGGCTATGGGCGCGCACTTCCGACCGGTGACCGCTCACGGTCCATTTTGGCCACATGTATCCCATCAACGCGCGACCGAGCAGTCGGAACTGAAATGGTTCGCTCGAATCGAGAGTGCAAGTCACCCGCTTTGAGCCATAGCCATCCTTCGCCAGAACAACGTCGTAAGTATCTGTCGGAAGGCAGCCGAAGAGTGCGCCACTCGGCGACGATTCCAGGATTGTTCTTGATCCGTCGCGCGCAACGACTTCCACTTTCACCTCGCTCAAGGCAAGATAGTTCTCGTCGGAGACGTAAGCGAGAATCCGTGGCGTGGCCTCTACAGACTGCATGCGCATGCTCGATCTACCCCTTCAACAGCCGTGCAAAGCTTCTCTTGTCCACTTCTCTATCGCGAACAAAGCAGGGCACGCACCCATTCTGGCAATCCCTCAGTGGGACGGCAAGAGTTTCAACCGATCTGTCCACGCGGCTGGATGAAACTAAATGGGCTTATAATGGCCGGCCCACGCTGGGCCGTTCGCCCAGTCGAAGCTCTGTCGAGTTCGATAACGGGTCGTTGTACCCACGCACACGTAGCATATAGCCCTTAGGGAGCTTCCACCTCGCCATCTAATTTCCATTTAGGGCTCTGTCGGCAATCACCCACCGCTTCGCGGCCGAGCAGGTAAAAGCTCACCGTGATCGCGGTGCTCCTCAGTTTCCCCCTCTCGGGGAGCGCAATTGGCCTCTCAAAAACCGAATTGCTCAACCTCGTCAGCGGCAGGCACGGGAGATTCCCGGGATTGATCGCGCCGGCGAACCCGAATCAAAGGTCTCCATTAATCATCCAGCCCGCTGTACTCCTTGTTGTTGGGCGACGACCTCTACACGCAATATTACGGACAGTTATCGCCGACGAAATCGGAGGTCATTAGTTCGTGAGGTCACTAATCCTGGTTGCCTTGTCTATTTCGATTTGCCCCAGTCGTGTAGCCGGACAGGCCGTCGACCAATTTCCCGATCCTACCGTGCAACAGACATATACGATGCATCGGTCGTCGAGTCGAGAGGCGACGGGAGCAAACGCCGACTATCGCGCAATCACGCCAGGTGAGACGCTCACGATTCTCGATGTCGATGGGCCTGGAAGGGTATCGCATATTTGGTTCACCCTTAATGCCCAGGAGAGCTATCACCTGAAGCGCGTCGTTTTACGCATGTATTGGGATGGTGAGAGCACGCCAAGCGTAGAGACGCCGATAGGAGATTTCTTCGGATTGGGTACAGGGCAGTACTATATGTGGTCCTCACCAGTTTTATCGGTCGGGAACGACCGCTCTCTCAACAGCTACTTCCAGATGCCGTTTGCGAAACACGCGCGCATTACGGTAACTAATGAGGGGAAACAGACCGTAAACAACCTGTACTGGAACATTGATTACCGGCATGAGCCGCAGGCGTTGCGTGCCGGGACGCTATACTTCCATGCGCAATACAGGCAGGCGCAGCCTAATCATGGCTGGGTTTCCGATTGGTATGACAACGGCGATCCTCGCGTAAATTACAGACGCAATCTGGACGGCAAGGATAATTACATTTGGATGGAGGCGAAGGGCCATGGCCAGTTCATCGGCGTAACAATGTCGGTTCTGCAGAACCAGGATGGCTGGTGGGGTGAAGGAAACGATCGCTTTGTGGTGGATGATGGGGCGGTCCCTACAATAGTGGGGACGGGATCAGAAGACTATTTTCTAGGCGCTTGGGACTTCGGGACGCCACAAAGTTTTCTGCTTCATGGGTCGCCAGTGGTGGGCCCCGAACTCGCCGGATCTCGATCGAGTGTGTACCGATTCCATCTCGATTCTCCTATTCCGTTTACGAAGTCGTTCAATGCCAGTATTGAGCACGGTCATGCCAACGCCCGCTCGGATAATTTTTACTCTGTGGCGTACTGGTATCAGGCTGAGCCGCATATGCCATTCCCACCATTGCCGGAGATGAGTAGCCGCATTCCTGCACTGCAGGCCGTGGGTGGACCGGGGAATGCCACACAGCCGAGGAAAGAAGGCGACCCCCAGCCGCGGTGATACCCGTTAGCTTCACCCATGCAGCAACCATTCACTTATCAATTGGGAGAAGTGAATACGCACGCACTCTAACGGCCTATCTACCAGTTCCGCAGAGACGGAACGGCCACCAGTGAAAACTGGTGCAGGACTACTCACAGACGAGTGAACGAACTGTACACGCTCTTATCGGATCTGCGAAAAGAAAGGTTACATATGACGGAAGCGGTTCTGGTGACTAGTGGAGATCTTCGCGAATCTGCGAATCGCGCGTGCTGGCCTGCTCAGCTGGCTTTGGAGACGACCCTTACGCAGTGCTTCGCCAACGAAGGCGTTACTCTTCGGAGAGCTTTTCCGGTGGATAAGACACGCGGCCACGGATTCACTTCCAGCCAGAGAATGGGGATGGATATTTTTTCCAGAATAGACCCCACGGCCAATCTCGTGTTTGCTACAGCGGCCTGGCAATACACACACCATGTACTTCCCGGCATGCGAAGTCACCGCGGCCCCATTCTGACGGTTGCGAATTGGTCTGGACAATGGCCAGGACTCGTAGGATTGCTGAATCTCAACGGATCCCTGGTAAAGGCGGGGATTCCCTTTAGCACTCTGTGGAGCGAGACCTTTGACGACAAATTCTTCCTGGACGGTCTCAAGCAATGGATCGGAGGGAACACTATAAGCCATGACGTATCGCACGTGCACGATCTTGATATCCGGCGGTTGCCCACGTCAGCGGTGGATCTGGGCCTGAAGATTGCAGACGAGCTTCGCACACACAAAGTCATCCTTGGCGTGTTCGACGAAGGATGCATGGGAATGTACAACGCCATCATCGATGACGACCTCCTGAATCCGCTCGGATTCTTCAAAGAACGGTTAAGCCAGTCCGCGCTCGTGGCGCGAATGCGGACTGTATCAGATGATGATGCACGAGCAGTTCGCGTCTGGCTGGACGCCAAGGGGCTCACTTTTAACATCGGCACGAACCCCGCAACAGATCTAACCGATGAACAGATACACGAGCAATGCAAGATGTATATCGCAGCGGTGCGAATGGCTGCTGAGTTCTCCTGTGATGCTATCGGGATTCAGTATCAACAGGGGTTGAAGGACATGGCTTCTGCATCTGACCTGACGGAAGGGCTGCTTAACAACGTACTTCGCCCTCCCGTTTACGACGAGGAAACCAACGCCGAGTTGTATCAGGGTGTCCCACTGCCGCATTTCAATGAAGTGGACGAGTGTGCCGGAGTAGATGCCGTCCTGACTAACCGCTGCTGGACTGCGTTGAAGTTAGATCCATCTACAACCCTGCACGATGTGCGTTGGGGAGAACTGTATACAGACGATCAGCTATCTGCTTTCGTTTGGGTTCTCCAGATCTCAGGAGCCGCTCCACCGAACCACTTCGTTGGCGGCTATGCAGGTTCCTCGAGTGAGCGACAGCCGCCCATGTACTTCCCACTTGGTGGGGGAACTTTGAAAGGCATAGGACGGCCAGGCAAGATTGTTTGGAGTCGGGTTTTTGTTGAACAAGGATCATTGCATATCGATATGGGGTTGGGATCCGTGGTGGAGTTGCCGCCACAGGAAGCTGAGCGGCGATGGAATAGCACGACGCCTCAGTGGCCATTGGTAAATGCAGTTTTCGATGGGATTTCCCGTGATTGTTTTATGGCCCGTCACCGTGCGAACCATGTCAGCATCGCTTACGCCGATGACGTCTCAGGAGCCCAGCACGCGTTGGCTGTGAAGGCAGTAGCGGCACACACTCTAGGCATCCGCGTACATCTCTGTGGAAACGTGACCTGGTAAACAATGAGACTTTCCAAACATGTGCTCGTGAGTACGGTTGTGGGAGCTCTTGGTGGCCTGCTTTTCGGCTTTGACACAGCCGTTATCTCGGGAACCACGGCTGCATTGACAGAACAGTTCCACTTATCTTCAGGAGCACTTGGCTTCACCGTGGCGAGCGCACTCTGGGGTACGGTAGTCGGAGCTCTTTCTGCAGGTATTCCGGGACAAAAATACGGCCGACGCGATACCTTACGTGCGATGGCGGCCTTCTACGTGATTTCCGCAATCGGCTGTGCACTAGCCTGGAATTTGCCATCGCTAATTGCCTTCCGTTTCATAGGCGGACTGGGCATAGGTGGGTCCTCGGTTCTTGGTCCGATGTATATCGCGGAGATTGCGCCAGCCCATTGGCGTGGCAGGCTAGTTGGATTCTTTCAAGTGAATATCGTCATCGGGATTCTGTTGGCGTACGTCTCCAATTACCTTTTAGGCTCCGTACAGCTCGGCAACCTGGAGTGGAGGTGGGAGCTTGGTGTCTCCGCGTTCCCCGCTATGCTCTTCTTCATCGCGCTGTTTTTCATCCCGCGCAGCCCGCGATGGCTCGTCCTGCAAGGAAGAAAGCACGAAGCCTTGCACGTCCTTCGTCTAATGGCCGTTGATGATCCTCATGGCGAGGTAGGCGACATCGTTCGGTCCTTGCAAGAAGAGGGCAAAGCAGAATCAGAAACACTCCTGACGCCAAAGTACCGGTTACCCGTGTTTCTCGCGATCAGCGTGGGGATGTTCTGTCAACTTACGGGGATCAATGCAGTCCTCTACTACCTCAATGATATTTTTTCTATGGCTGGCGCCACCAGAGTCTCGGGGAACCTACAGGCAATTGCGGTAGGTGCAACAAATCTAGTCGCAACTCTGATAGCGATGTCCGTCATAGATCGCCTCGGCAGGAAGAAGTTGCTCCTTGTTGGCACGCTCGGACTGATAGCATGCCTTTTCGCCATTGGCTATATGTTTCAGACGCACCAGCATCTGCGTTTGCTTGTGTGGTTTTTGATGTTGTACATTGCGTTCTTCGCGATTTCCCACGGAGCTGTGGTGTGGGTGTATATAAGCGAGGTGTTTCCGACTCGCCTGCGTTCTAAAGGTCAAAGCCTGGGCAGCTCGTCGCATTGGGTAACGAATGCAATTATCTCCCTTGTATTCCCATTGCTTGCTAAGGCCTCGGGTGCAGTTCCTTTCTTTATCTTCTGCGGCATGATGGTCATTGACCTTGTTCTTGTCTGGCGATTCTATCCGGAAACCGCACGAATTTCTTTGGAAGAGATGCAGCATGCCATCAGCCATGATTCGGTGTGATTCGTCTGTCGGGATGCGTAGCCACGGCCCGCAGGGACAATCTAATAGGCGTAGGGCAGGCAGAGAGGTTCGATCACATTGGGGGGACATGTAGCTGTCGTTCTTGGGATATTTTTCGGTCTGACCGGCCAAAGTGTCGGTCAGACTCATGGTAGGGCCGTTGCCCCGAGGGCTGTGAGAGGTAACGTGGTTCTTCCCACGGCGACCACGCCGAGGCCGATTCCTATCCCAGTGGGTTTAGATGCCTACTTACAATGGGACCGATGGCCTGAACAGAGAATAGGTATGCGTGCATATATGCGCAGTACCTATGATCGTGCTGGGGGAAACGAAGGTGCGGACGCCTCTCATTTTCTTTATCAACGCTCTAGGGACTTCAACGTCACGCTGGATGTGGAAGGGCCCGGTGTGTTGGTTTTCAGCCGCTACAACCATTGGCACGGAAGCCCTTGGCACTATGTTGTAGACGGAATAGATCACGTGATACAGGAAACAAGCTCGCATGATCCCCTCCATCCGAGCATCGATTCGCACTTCGAACCAGAAGCCTCGTTCCCTTCACCTCTTAACTTTACGTGGTCTACGACAAAGGGTGCCGATCTCATCTGGACTCCGGTGCCGTTTGAAACCCACTTTCAGATGGCTTACACGCGTACACACTATGGGACCGGGTATTACATCTTCGACAGGTTCGTACCTGATGTCGCACTCACTCACCCCTTGCGAAGCTGGAATGAGGCGAGCGTTCCCGACCGACATGTCCTTGAGCTCATCAGTAGAGCCGGCAGTGATATGGCGCCCCGGATTGGCGTTGAGAAGATTACGAAAGCTTTCGATTTGCGTGCCGGTAGCTCAGCTGTGGTCGCAGCGTTGAGAGGCAATGGAAAGATTCGCGCCGTTGAGTTCTCGATTCCTCGAGACCAGGCGGCGGAGTTCAAATATGTTCGCCTTCGAATGACTTGGGATAACAGAACTGAAGCCTCGGTGGACGCACCTATTGCCCTCTTTTATGGTGCTGGCACCCTTTACAATCGCGACAATCGCGCCTTTCTTGTGAAAGCGTTCCCGGTCAACATTCGATTTACAGAAGATAGGGTCTATCTCGCATGCTACTTTCCCATGCCGTTTTCCCGAGCGGCACGTATTGAGCTAGTTGGAGGGAGACTCCCGGTCGTAGGGATTGAATCAAGTGTCCGGTACACGCGACAGCACGTGTCTTTGGGACAGACCACTTATTTCCATGCGACATACAGAGACTTTCCTCATCCGGCACTTGGGCACGATCTGGTTCTTCTGGATACCCGAAGCGTCGAGAGCAGTGGCTCGTGGTCTGGTCACCTTGTAGGCACCTCGTTCATCTTTTCACATGAGGCAAATCTCGCCACGCTCGAAGGAGATCCCCGATTCTTCTTCGACGACAGTCTCACCCCCCAAGCCCAGGGAACCGGAACAGAAGAATGGGGTGGAGGTGGTGACTACTGGGGAGGATTGAACATGAGCTTGCCGTTTGCTGGTCACCCGGTTGGCGCGAGGAGCGCCACGGCTGCCGTCAGTGATGAAGACAAGATAGAGTCCGCTTATCGATTCCTTCTAGCTGATTTGATGCCGTTCGGAAAGAACGCGGTCATACGCCTGGAGCACGGCGGGGCAAATGACTCAGACCAGCACTATGAGACCGTGACTTATTGGTACGGAGTTCCCTCACCCTCGCTCATACAGACAGATGAACTTCAGATCGGCGATACTCGTTCGGAACGGGCCCATCACTATGTGTCGCCAGAATCTACAGATTCGTACACGATTACTTCTCGTTACGAGTGGGGAGTCGATACGCTCGGCGGTCGAGAACTCTATCCAGCTGAGACCGATCACGGAAGAATAACCAAAGGCGTCTCGGAATTCACAATGCACCTTCGCCGTGACAACATTGGTGTTTTGCTGCGCCGAAAACTTGACTACAAATTTCCAAATCAGAGGGCCGAAGTCTACGTGGCTGACCAGCGCGGAGCCAAATGGAACTTGGCTGGTATCTGGTATTTGGCGGGCTCAAATTCTTCCATATATTCAAATCCGCGCGAAGAACTGGGTGCAACGGAGCAGGAAGTGAAAACCTCGAACCGGCGCTTCCGGGATGATGAGTTCCTAATTTCTAGCGCGCTGACCAGGGGAAGGAGAGAGATTAGGGTACGGGTCAAGTCTACGCCCGTGAATTACCCACTGTCCCCCGGGCTCTCACTAGGGGAGCAAGCCTGGAGCGAAATCAAATACTCGGCATACTGCTTCGTGATTCCAAGGAAAAAGTAATTCCGCCACCTCGCCTGGTCGGAATCGCACATCGCACGTTGCGACGAGTACGAGCGTCCGCAAATCTATCTAGTGATGCAAACACGATCGGAAACGCCCCCGATCTCAGCCATTCGCTCTGCTGGTCTTGAAATGTTCGGTGAGACTGCGCCTAGGTAGACCAAGCGTAGGACGGGTGAGCGATTACCACCACTACACGAGTGAGCTGTTGCCGATTAAGACTGATCGAACCTCGAATGATCTGATCGCACTGGTTTTCCATCTCAGCCTATCGGCCGAGAGCTTGAGACTGAAAGCGTCATCCGCCTCCCGACCTCCAACATTCCAGTTGTGCCAATTCAACCCGCGCCAATCACGTGACTCTTTGAAAGCTTCATGCGCAGGCGTCATTTTGAGCATTCTTGGTTTCCGTTGGCCTTGACCGCTAAGTTGAGTGCCAGAACGGGCCCGTATGCCTAGACACCTTTAAGCAATGAGCCGCAGCTTCCCTCTAGCCAATTCCGCAATACTCGGCTTACAGTTGCTTCTGCGCCTTGAGCTGGCAGACCTCGTTGTGTGGCCGAATCGCCTGGGAAAGCCAAACGAAAAGTGAACACTAACTGATCGAGAACCGCCACGCGCCACTATCAAGTCTCGCGCAAACGATGAAATGCTCTACAGGTCTAGGAATCTTTTCCATCGCGCCATTTACAGCACTCTGAGACTCATGGGGCGTGAACGGGACGGCTATCGCTTGGCACCTTGGGTACAACACAGGTCAAAGCGAAAGCAGTACAACAGAAAAGCTCTGCGGAGGCTTTAGGAAACGTGCCGTCTGAACAGCGCAGAAACAAGGTGTGAATCAAGGATGAATCGGCGAGACTTTATAGGTGGAACGGCAGTATCCGCTGCAGCTTTTGCTTCCCGTGCACTCCTCGCTCAAGCAACGGGGCCGAAACCCGCGCTTGCAAGTGACCCCGAGCGGCCACAGTACCACCTCTTGCCAAAGAGCAATTGGATGAATGATCCGAATGGTCCTATTTACTTCAATGGGCGATACCACATGTTTTTTCAGTACAATCCCGAAGCCGCCGTGTGGGGCAACATGAGCTGGAACCACGCCATATCCGAGGACATGCTGCATTGGAAGAATCAGCCCGTTGCGTTCACAATGAAGCCTGGAGGACCGGATGCGGCTGGCTGCTTCTCAGGTTCCACCATTGCCGTTCCACACAACGGCGGCACCCGCGTTTATGCGTTGTATACCGGCGTAGTGCGTGACCGCGAGCATGCAACAATTCGCAACGAGGGTCTGCGTGAGTCCCAGTGTCTTGCCTGGTCCGACCATCCCATGCTGCTCTCCTGGACCAAGGAGGAAAGCCCGGTGATCGACGCGCCGCCTCCAAACCTGCGCGTCACGGGCTTTCGAGATCCATCGGTGTGGCGTCACGGTGAACGTTACTTAATGGCTGTTGGGTCGGGGATTGAGGATGTGGGGGGCTGCCTCTTGCTGTACAGCTCAACAGATCTCAGGCATTGGAAATATCTCCATCCCGTAGCAGTGGGAAGTTGGACGGGCAGGCCCACGCCCGACCCGGTAGACGACGGCGAGATGTGGGAGTGTCCCGAGCTCTTTCCGCTTGGGGATCGCTGGGTGCTCGTCTACTCCTCTCTGCGTCGCGTGTTCTGGCAGTCCGGAATGATGGACGAGCGGGCACTGCGCTTCATCCCAAGCAACGGAGGCATGCTGGACAACGGCGCATTTTACGCACCCAAGACACAGGTGGACGCGCATGGGCGGCGCATTCTGTGGGGATGGGTTCCGGAGAAGCGCTCTGAGGCAGAGATGCGCCACGCAGGCTGGTCCGGTATGATGAGCCTCCCGCGCGTGCTGCGGCTGGATTCAGAAGGCACACTTCTGATCAATCCCCTGCCCGAGATCGCTATTCTTCGGGAAAAGGAGCTACAGGTCAGGAACTCTGGAACATCCCAGTTGGTTACGTTACCCGCAAGCACGGGGGAAGCGATCTGCGAGGGGAACACGGGGCGAGGGTTCGACGTTGTCATCTGCCTCGGGACGCAAACTCTCCGCCTGCAGTACCTTCCCGAAAAGCATCGGATTCAGATTGACGAAGCCGAGGTTCACTTGCGTCCACAAGACTCTCCTGTGGTCCACATGTTCGCGGATGGCTCAGTGCTGGAACTGTTTATCAGTGGTCTGGCGGCACGCACAGTTCGGTTCTACTTCCAAGGCGAAAGTGCGCCAGACGTCACGGTCCAAGTCGACGGCTCGCCCGTAACCTTACAGGGTTGGACACTGCGGCCGATCTCGAATAACCGTCTCACGACGCTCAGCGACATGCATCTGTAAGAGGTTCAATGCGGAGAGATACGGGAGCGGTTACTGCCCCAGTGTTGGAGCTCCAGGTGAAGACAGCTGGCGTAAACGGAGAATCTTCAAGCAATAGAGAGAGGCTACGATGGATGCTTTCATCACCGTCCAGGTCAGCCCGCGATCGCGCGCGAAGTCAAATTCCGTAATCGTCGGTCGCGTTGTTTTCTCGAATTCCCTCTCGTTGCGTTCGAACTTACTTTGTCCTTGGTGCTGCAGGCACATCGCCGAAACCGCGATCTCATTCAGATCTTTGGGATTGACAGCAAGCTGCGACTCGCGGCAACTGCGGGTTGCGGACCCCAGCTCTTCGAATTCGCGCGATGCAGGTGTCTTCGTTTTTGATCAAACTGCTCCTGTAGTCCGCAGTCTCTGTTCGAGAGCAGGCATCATATCTATTAGTTGTCGAATCTAGATGTTGCGATACTCAACTGTCCCGCATCAGTTGCGATCGCCTGCTGATTCAGCACAATGGCAACCTCGTGGGACATCTCGCGAACGGTATCAGTAATGCTTTCTGTTGCGATTCTGCAAATTTCTATGGTTCTTACCCACCTTTTCCACAGAACTTTATTGCACCGCTCTTCAATTCTTCTTATATTGTCTGCAGATATTCACTCGAATCCTATATGGATTCGCCAGAACGCTCATTGCGAGCTGTTCTAGGACCTGATGGAACGGGGAGAGCCCGCCCGCCGGCAGGAAGCTGTGGAAGGTGTGAGTATCTTGAGGCTTAGTCACCCAGTCGGCCCGGGAGGGGCCCACTGGCAGCGGGACGCGCGACGAGAGCCAAACTGAATTCCTAACAACCTGAGCAGTTGCTGCATTCCTGTGTGGCTTTTCGGCCGTTCACTCGACCGTCGAAGTGCAGCGGGAAGCCGCGGCGACCAACCATCTCTTGCGTTTTCAGCAAGAGGCTAGGAGTCGTGTCTATGTCTCGCAATAACTCGGATTTGAATGCAATCAGTAACTTCCGGCGTATCTTCAGAGTCGAAGACATCTCAATCGATCTCCTGAAGCCACATCCGAATCGTTCCCGGGTTCACCCACGCGCTCAGATTCGCAAGATACAGCTCGGTATCCGGGCTTACGGGATCATGAAACCGATCTTGGTAGGGCCCGGCATGGTCATCATCTCGGGACACGCCGTCGTAGAGGCCGCCAAACGGGAAGGCTATAAGGAGCTTCCCGTGATCTGCGTCGCAGATCTGACGCCTGATTTGCTACGCGCCTATATGCATGCCGACAATCGCCTGGCCGAAGATGGCGAATGGAACAATGACGTGCTCAAGATCGAATTCGAGCACTTCATTAAGATTCCGGACTTCGACCTTGAGGTCGTAGGATTCGAGCTGCCAGAGATCGATATAGCCCTGCAGCAGCCCAGCACGGATGGTGACCCTGTCGATCTGGTTCCTCCGGTGACGGCGACGGCGATCAGCAAGCCCGGAGATCTCTGGATCTTAGGTCGTCATCACATCCTCTGTGGTGATGCGCGCGACCCGTCCGCATTAGCACTTCTCTGCGACGGCAAGCAGGCAGCCGTAGTCTTTTGTGATCCTCCCTACAATGTGCCTATCCAGGGACACGTCTGCGGAAACGGTAAGAGCCGCCATCAGGAGTTTGCGATGGCGGCGGGTGAGATGTCAGTTGAAGAATTCACAAGCTTTCTCATTACTTGCCTCAACAACCTTGCAAGGTCGAGCCTTGCAAGTTCCGTGCATTTCATTTGTATGGACTGGCGGCATCTAGGCGAGCTACTGGCTGCGGGCCGAGAGGTCTATGACGCCATGCTGAATCTGTGCATTTGGGAAAAGGACAAGCCAGGCTTGGGCAGTTTCTATCGCTCGCAGCATGAGTTGATAGCCGTCTTCAAAGCTGGCAAGGGTACGCCGCGGAACAATGTTCAGTTGGGTCGATTCGGCCGCAATCGAAGTAACGTGTGGCACTATCCCAGCGCCAGCACCACATCGCGTAAGCCAGGTGAAGAAAACGTCCTGAGCTTTCACCCGACGGTGAAACCCGTGGCGCTTATCGCGGACGCGCTGCTCGACTCGTCCGTACGCGGTGAGATCGTGCTCGATTCGTTTGTCGGCTCGGGGAGCACATTGCTTGCCGCCGAGCGCGTTGGACGAATCTGCTACGGCATGGAATATGAAGGCCGATATGTCGATCTCGCCATCCGCCGTTGGCAACGGCTCACCGGAGAACAGGCTCGTCATGCAGTGACCGGCGAAACCTTCGATACGAACGAGGTGTCTTGTGGCTGATGACCCGAAGGACTACGAGGTGGGCTACGGCAAACCACCTAAGAGTACTCAGTTCAAAAAAGGCAGGTCGGGCAATCCGAATGGGCGCCCGAAAGGCGCTAAGAACCAAGCGACAATCATGCACGAGATAAGAAATGAAAAAGTGACTTACAAGGAGGGAAACCGAACGGAGACGGTAACCAAAGAACAACTCATCTATCGCCAGATGGTTAATAAGGCGATTGCAGGAGATACACAGGCTCGGAGGGACTACTTCAGCAGGATGGATTCGATTCGGGAGTTGGAGGGCGATAGCGGATATCCAGGGCTGAACCGAGAGAACGAAAATCGGCTTGCCGAAAACTTCATGAACCGAATGGATCGGATGAAGCCCAAGCCCAATTCCACAAACGATCAAGACAGTTGGCCGATCAACCTTATTCGATGACAAAGATGAATACAAAATCCACCGACCTCTTCGCGGAGCTGCTCCGCACGGACTTTATGACTTTTGTCGAGGCTGCATTCAGCGAGCTCAACCCAGGCACTGAGTTCGTGGACAGTCCTCACTTGGCCATCTTGGCGGCAGCGCTCGCCAGATGTGAATCTGGCGAATGCAGACGCCTAATGATCTGCATCAAGCCGCGATCCCTCAAGTCCATTATGGCCAGTGTCGCATTTCCAGCTTGGATACTGGGTCGAGATCCAACCAAACAGATCATATGTGCTAGTTACGGCCAAGATCTGGCCGACAAGCATGCCCGAGACACGAGAAAACTAATGGCAAGCCCCCTGTACCAAAGGGTGTTCGCCACTAGGATCTCTCCTCTTCGTAATTCCGTCAGCGAATTCGAAACAACACGGCATGGATTTCGTAAATCAACATCGGTTGAAGGGCCCATGACCGGTCGCGGGGCGGACATCATCATTATCGATGATCCCATTAAGCCTGACGATGCTCAGTCCGAGACCATCCGTAAATCCGTCAATGATTGGTATGACTCTGTACTCCTAAGCCGACTCAATGACAAGCAAAAGGGGGTCATCATCTTGGTCATGCAACGGGTCCATCAGAACGATCTAATGGGACACATTCATGAGAGGGAAAACTGGGAGGTTTTGCGCCTTCCGGCGATTGCGGAGGAGGATGAGATCTACCACGCGCAAACGCCATTTGGCCCGATAGAGTTTCGCCGTAAGGCGGGCGAGGCGCTGGATCCGGAAAGAGAGCCCCTTGATATCCTCAACCAGCTCCGTCAATCGATGAGTACTTACACGTTCGAGGCTCAATACCAGCAGAATCCTCAGCCGGTAGGTGGCGCAATCATAAAGAACGCATGGATTCGTTACTACAAACCCGTGGACATCCCACAACAGTTTGCGTGGAAGGACCAGAGTTGGGATACCGCCAGTAAAAGTGGCGAGCTAAACGACTACAGCGTCTGTACCACCTGGGGCGTCCTGAATAACCATTACTACTTGCTGGATGTGTTCCGAAGGCGGCTCGAGTATCCGGAGCTGCGCCGTGCGGCGAAAGAACAGTACTATAGATACCGGCCGCGCCGAGTGTTGATTGAGGATAAAGGATCAGGCATTCAACTGCTGCAGGATCTACGTGTAGATGGAATACCTACTGCCTCCTATTCTCCCGCGCCCGGCCACGACAAGCAGATGCGATTGTGGAACCAGTCTGCCCACTTCGAGAGTGGCAGGGTTCTCCTGCCCGACGGTGCGCCATGGGTCAGTGATTACGTTCGCGAACTTACTACTTTCCCCGGTTCGAAATACGATGATCAGGTGGATTCGACGACCCAGGCGCTGGACTATATCGCGAAGCAATCCCAATATTCATGCAGAGTCACGGAGTTACGGCTTTAAGATCGGCGTCCCGAAGTCGATACATCTAAGGATTATCCACTTGAGCAAGCCTCAGCTTCTGCAGATCTGATAATCAATGTACTTGTGCTCAATGCGATATCAGCTTCAAAAGCGATTCGAGTGGCTGACAGTTCAGCACGTCTGCAGCCTGGAGTCCCGCCCGCCGCGCCTGCTCGATTCCGTAACGGATAGTGGCATACTCCCCGACACCGTGTGAATCAGTCGAAATAGCGATTCGCATCCCGGCTGACTGGACCAACCTGGCGTTTTCTGCTGAAACGTCGAGTCGGTCAGGGCTTGAGTTCAGCTCGAAGAAGTGTCCCCGCTCTCTTGCATGCCGAATGATGCGCTGAAAATCGAGCTCATATCCTGGTCGCTTGAGGAGGAGTCGGCCTGTCGCATGCCCCAGAATTGTGAAGTAACGGTTGTCCATCGCGCGTAATACACGCTCCGTTTGTTTCTCCCGGGTCATCGCGAAGCGGGAGTGGATAGAGCAAACCGTGTAATCGAGTTGACTCAGAACATCATCGGGCAAATCCAGAGTCCCCTCTGAGAGGATGTCGACCTCTGCGGATTTCAATATTCGGAACCCGGACAGGCGTGCATTGAGTTTGTCTATCTTGCGGATCTGCGCACACAGATCTTCGATGGATTGTCCGTTGGCTATCTTAAGGCTGGGCGTGTGATCCGTGATGCCGACATATTCATAGCCGAGCTTGTTGGCAGCTGCCGCCATCTCCTCCACAGAATCGCTTCCGTCGGAACCGAAGGTGTGGGTGTGAAGATCTCCGCGAATATCCTGCTGTGTGAGGAGTTTTGGCAATGTGCCTTTACGTGCTCGGCTCACTTCGTCGAGGCCTTCCCGGAGTTCAGGAGGGATCACTTCCAGGCCGAAATGCTTGTAGAACGCCTCCTCAGTGGGAAATGGGGATCTTTCTGCCGCGGATCGGAGGCTACCTGTGACCCGGACCAACTTGCGCAGATGAGCCGCTGACCCGGTTGCGCGAACCTTGCTCAACCCCCAATGTTCCTTATTCGCCTGTTCAATGCGCAAAAGTGGACCAGAGGAAAGGGAATATGTGGCGGTTGTCGCGGTGGATTCTATGAGTGGCGTGCGGCCACCGTACCGCTTCATGGCTTCTACCAGTGCAGCAAACTCAGAAGTTATGACCAGTACATCGAATCTGCTGATGGTTTCAACAAGACGGCGATAGTCACCGACGATCTGGACTCGTTCTGCTCCAGCTTTCTTCAGCAGAAATGCTTTGATCGTTTCTGCAATCGGATGAGCATGGTAAAGGAGAATGGTCTCGGTTTCGACAAGCCCCAGCCGAACATGCTGGGCCATCCGCGTGCCGAAGATGCGCTCCAGTTCACCGCTTTTGAGTGCTGTAGATAGTGCTTCGATAGTCGAAATATCCAGCTTTTTGTAAATGCGCAAGATACGTCGGGGGTCGAGCCGTGGATAGTCTATGAGACTCGCCAGCTCCGGACTCACACTCGACCGAAGCTTCTCTAGGGTCTTGAGAGTTCCGGTTTCCACAATCTCGCGAATCGCTCCACTGATGGCTTCTCCTATACCGGCATAGATTCGCAAGTCCTCGTTGTTGCGAACAAGCTCATCGACACTCTCGCCCAACCCACGAACCACCCCGGCGGCTCTACGGTACGCCCGAACCTTGTATGGATTCGCCTTCTCCACAGTCAAAAGTTGGGCAAGTCCGGAGAGACGGTCCGCGATCTCCGAGTTGCTCAGTGGCTCCGACTGTCGGGCTCGATCCATGGCTTTTGGATGCTCATGAAGAGGAGGCGCAATTCCAGCCTCTAGGTGCAGGAGTTTGGGCCAGAAGTATCGCTAGAACGTGCAGAATTGCCCTTGACTGTGTGCCCGAGCAGAGCGTCACTGTCACTGGCGAGATGGTCACAGCCAGCCCGGGAGACAGAATGGACGCGGTAATAGCCGAGAAGATTGCGAAATTACCCACCTTGAACAAGCCTCAGCTGCTGCATATCTGGGCTCAGAACTTCAAAACTCCTCCCCCGCCTAACCTTCGCAAAGGTCTGATGGTCCCCATCCTGGCCTACCGCATACAGGAGCGGGAATACGGCGGCCTCTCGCACAGAGCGCGGACTCGGCTGAAGGAAATCGGCCTTTCTCTCCGGACCCAGAAAGGCCCGATCCACAACACGGATTCGGCTCCTGACACCGGCAGCAAGCTGATTCGGTCCTGGAAGGGCGAGGTCCATGAGGTCATGGCCAGAGGGACCGGGTACGTGTACCGGGGCAAGACCTACTCCAGTCTCTCCAGGATTGCTCGCGAGATAACCGGAACCCGCTGGTCCGGCCCGCTGTTCTTCGGAGTGAAGAAATAGATGGTCCGGTGCGCGATTTATACCCGCAAATCCTCCGAAGAAGGGCTGGAGCAATCCTTTAACTCTCTGGATGCGCAGAGGGAAGCCTGTCAAGCCTACATCCAGAGCCAGCGTCACGAAGGCTGGAAGGTGCTGCCGGCCCGATACGATGACGGCGGATACTCAGGCGGCAATATGGAACGGCCAGCCCTCAAGAAGCTTCTCGAGGACATCGCCGCCAAACAGATCGATACGGTGGTTGTATATAAGGTCGACCGTCTGACCCGGTCCCTCGCGGACTTCGCGAAGATTGTCGAGCAGTTCGATCGGCAGGGTGTCAGCTTCGTTTCGGTCACGCAGCAGTTCAACACGACCACCTCCATGGGTCGGCTGACCCTTAACGTCCTGCTGTCCTTTGCTCAGTTTGAGCGGGAGGTCACCGGAGAACGGATCCGGGACAAGGTGGCTGCTTCGAAACGCAAAGGCATGTGGATGGGCGGTGTCGTGCCGCTGGGCTACGACGTCGTGAACCGACGGCTGGACATTAATCCGAAGGAGGCAGATACGGTCCGCGAGATCTATCGCTCGTACCTCGATCTCGGCTGTGTTTCAAAACTTCGGCAGCATCTCGAGCGGGTAGGCATCCGAAGCAAGGATCGCGTGAGCCGTGCCGGCCGGCGTTCGGGAGGGGGTACCATTTCCCGGGGCGCTCTGTACGAGATCCTAAAAAGCCCCCTCTATATAGGTGAGGTTCACTATCAGGGGTCGGTATATGCAGGCCAGCATGAGGCGATCCTGGCTCACAAAATATGGAATCAGGTCCAAACCAAGCTGAAGGAGAACTTGCAGGCTCCAAGGAGAAGAACAGGAATAGCGAAGAAGAGCCTGCTTACAGGACTACTCTACGACTCGGCCGGGCATCCCTTTGTACCCACACACAGCGCGAAAAAGGGCAAGCGGTACCGCTACTACACATCGCAAGCGGTGATCTCCGGATCTAAATTGGCGGCGGGTGGCCCGACTCGGCTACCGGCCGAGGAAATCGAAAACCTGGTTGTAGCTAAGCTCCAATCCTTCCTCAAGTCGCCGCAGCAGATGCAGGAGGTCCTCTGCGCGCCAGACGCCACGCCGTCCCAGATGAAACGTGCCATGGAACGCGCCAAACACTGGGTTCCGAAGACAAGCGAAGGCACCGAAAAGCTTATTTCCGATGTCGTGCGGCGGATTGTCGTGCGCGACGGTTCGGTCGAGCTCGAGCTCAACAGCCAAGTGATTCGGAGGTTTGTTCTAGGTGAAACCAGTTCGGATTCTGGAGACCATCAACTCGGAGACGTCAGCGTTAGCACCCAAGCAGACTTGAAGCGTTGTGGCGGCGAGGTCCGCCTGTTGCTGCCGCCTGATCTGGACCAGACAGCCCGGAACGTCCCGTCATTAGTTAAGGCCGCGGCGCGAGCGCACGATTGGGTCGACCGAATTATGAAGGGAGACGTCCCAAACCAGCGAGCCATCGCGGCTGAGCTGGGTGTCCAAAAACGGTACATCGGCCATATCATCCGGCTCGCTTTTCTAGCTCCCGACATCACCGAGGCGATCCTGGACGGCAGGCAGCCTCCGCAGCTGAAACTTCAACAGCTTTTACCGAGACTTCCAATCACGTGGACGGCTCAAAGGGATCTGTTGCTCGAAACTGAAGCGTAACTCGCTGAAGTATGCTGCAGAGACTGCTTCCGGATTCCCCATGGATTGAGAAGCATAGCGCCAATTGGGTTGTCGGTTACAGGTTACATTTGAGCGAGCCCCGGCCTCTGCCGTGACAGAAGTGGGCTTTTAATCGTAACCCATTGAAAACATGGGCACTGATGGCTAACAAAAGCACTTGAAGGCAGTGGAAAGCACGGGTAGAAACTCTTTCAGCACCCCTCATCGACCTCTGCTTTTTCATACCAGACCTCTGCCGTGCACAGACAGAGATCGCCTGATACGGTTCCACTTCCTTTTAAGGAACTCCGCGACAGCTTGGCGGCCATTCAAGAATTCCGTCCTGTTCCGCCATTGGGTATCTTCGGTGTAAGCTGCGGCTACCCTTACTGCATCGCGTGTGTTCCACAGATCCTCAGCAATTTGGACCTTGCGTGCCGCTTGCTCTGGATGCGGATGCATCGCACCTGCGTTAGTCTCGAATCGATTAGATAGGGTCCCATACTGACAGCAGGAGCATTCTGAATGTCCTGGACCTCATCCGCGCTTTGCGCGACGATTTCATAGTTCAGTGTTTTCCGGGAACGTGCTCCTTCCAGACTAAATAACAGATCGTTCGAGGTATGGCCGAATGGATATTGTGAATTGTTCATCATGCTTCCATGTGTTTCCAGGAGTTATGTTTTATCCGCGCCTCTTTTTGCAAACCAATAGTATCGTCGCCAGCAGTTGACACAGCGAACTGGACACAACATCAGTAGTTTCAGCAGACAATCAACAGGGTGCGATTCGGCGGCTTTAAATTCAATCGAACTGCAGAGCGGACATTCTCTGCGCATCAAGAGCAACCGAGGAACGTTGCTCGGCCAAGTCAGACCTGCAATATCCATTGTTAATTCCTCCCAGTCTGCTAGGCGCCGCCTTCATCGTCAGCGCTAGAATGCGTATCCAACCACGAGAGAAGAGCGCGAATGCTACCGGTGGCCATGGCCATGCATGAGTCGGCTGCTCCGTAGTAGAGATGAATGGTGTCTCCATCCGGCCCGATCGTTTGCCCGCAGGGAAAGACGACATCACGAACATCTCCCGTTCGCTCATAGTCGGCTTCGGGCCCAAACATCCAGGAATTTCCTCGCTGCAGGCAGATATCCGGTCTGTCGATATCAAAGAGTGCAAGTCCCAGACGATAGATACTGCCGGAGGCCGTCTGCCGGACGCCGTGATAAAGCGCGAGCCACCCCTTGGCTGTTTCTATCGGTGGTGAGCAAAGACCGATCTTGTTTGCGTCCCACCATCCACCGCGTCGCGCCTGGAGTATTACTTTATGGTTGCCCCAGTGTTGCAAGTCAGGTGAGTATGAGATCCACATATGAGCGCCCAGAGTCGTCACGGGCCTGTGAATCAGTGCCCAAAAGCCTCCTATCTTACGCGGCAGCAGTGCGGCATCCTTATCTTCCGGTGGCATAATGACTCCATATCGTTCGAAGCTCTTGAAGTCTTCTGTCAGCGCAAGGGAGACACCCGGACCGCCTCGGGCAAAGGAAGTGTAAGCAACGGCATACTGCTGAAGTTCTGGGACATACGTGATGCGCGAATCTTCTATGCCCCATATCTCCTCGGGATATTTGGAGGGATTCGGCATCAGAGTCGGCTGCGGATCGATTCGCCATCCATCGATTCCGTTAGCCGAACGAGCGGCGGAAAGATGCGATAGGCCTCTTCGATCTTCGACCCGGCAAAGCAAGAGGGTATCTCCATTCGGCAACAGCGTCGCGCCGGCATTGAAAACACTGTTTACCGGGTAGGGCCAATCTTTCCGACTGAGGATAGGATTGCCTGGATGACGCGTGAATAAAGAATCATCCGCCTGCTTTTGCGAGTCTAGCTGATTCGCGGTGAGAGACTCGGGCGATGTTGCTGGAAGCATGATTGGAGTCAAAGAGAAACGCTCATTTCGGGGTTCATGTTTTCTGCTCTGGTAATTTCAATGCCTTGCATTTCGAGCAATGACATCAAAAAGGAAAGCGTTGATTCAGCTCCCTGGTTTTCATTGACACGATCGGGATGGAGGCCGTCTCTGCAGCCGCCAGTGGCTACATCGTAGAGCGGGACCTGAAGATCGTTCTCACCGAGAAACCAGCGGAACGCACACCATGCTTCGTCAAGCCAACGCCTCTCAGTGGTGAGACGAAATGCCTGTAAACAAGCGGAGATTGTTGCACAAGCTTCGACTGGCTGTTGATCGAACCGGGCTTTTTCGCGGTCTTGAGCGAAAAATCCTCTGGAGCCTATCGGGACAAACAAATCGTCTTCCTGATGGTGCTGAACACTCATGAGCCAGTGGAGGGATTCGCATCCTGCTTCGATCATCCTTTGATTGTCACTTCGCCAACCAGCAATCAGAAGCGCTTGCGATAGCCTTGCATTCGAGTAGGAGAGACTTGTCTCAAACCAACGCCACGTTTCAGAGTGACTGCGTTCGTAGATATCCAGCAGCCGGTCAGCGAGCAGGTTACGAGCGCTCTGGATCACTCTGTCTCCGGGAAACCAGTCCAGATATGCCTGCATTCCCATGATAGAAAATGCCCAGGCACGCGGACTGGAGAACATCAGAGTTGCTGGAACAGCAGCCTCAAAAAGCCTGCCAGCTGCACCCCTTAATCCAGCATCTTCCGAATCGCCAAGTACCATCCCGAGCGCCCATAGGGCGCGACCATGGCTATCCTCTGACCCCACTTCTTCTTGCCATTCCCGATCGTAGCTAAGGAAATTTCTGAATCTGCCCGTCTTTTCGTGAAAAGCAAACCATAGAAAAGCAAGATAGCGGTGTGACAATGCCGTGTGTCCAGGGCTTTGAGCCAAAGACGATTTGTTCAGCAGAGTCGTCACTACCAGGGCACGCGCATTGTCGTCAGTCGTGTAACCCTCAAGGCAATTGGGTAACGAGAAGATGGCATGCTGCAACATGCCAGTATCGTCGGTCATGCTCAATAAATGAGATGTGTTGAGCACGGGCAACGTATCCGTTGCCTTGGGTGCGAAGATGTTCGGCAAGGCGGCCCGCGGGCGCAACATTCGTTCAATGCGAGCACGCTGGAAGCTTCCCATGTAGGCCTGTGCCGTCTTCTGCCATGTTGTGTTGCGCGAATGAAGATACGCGCGCTTTCGCATCGCATGCCGTTCGGCATCATTGTCCAACAATTTGATCGCTGCAGCCGATATCGAATCAGGATCATCGAATGGAACGAGGACACCGCGACGGTTAGCGAGAATTTCTTTGGCGTGCCAATATGGCGTCGAGATAATCGCCTTTCCCGCACCGAGCGCAATTGCTAGCGTACCGGAGACTACCTGAGCTTCCTGGCGATACGGAGTGATATAGATGTCCGCGGCGCCGACATGCTCAATCATTTCGTCGTTGCTTACGAAACGGTTATGGAAGGTTACGTGCGAGGACACGCGACATTCTTCTGCTAATGAATGCAACTCTTCTCTATACCGTTCACCGTCCCGACGCCTGATATGCGGATGCGTTGCTCCGGAGACGATGTACACCAAATCGGGGTGCTTTTCCAGAATCGCCGGCAGAGCGCGGATCACATTTTCAATTCCTTTGTTCGGAGACAAGAGGCCGAATGTAAGCAGCACGGACTTCCCTTGGGTGCCGAACAGGTCCTTGAAATAATTCGGATCCATAAAAGGAAGGTCCGGCACCCCATGAGGAATGACGTCGATTTTCTCGCCGGCCACACCATATACATCGCGCAGTAGACACGCCGCATGTTCGCTCATTACGATCAGACGGTCAGACAGATGGCTGATCTCATCGAGTACCACACGCTGATTGGAGTCCGGATGGCGCAGGACGGTGTGAAGTGTCGTTACGAGTGGCATCTTCAATTTGCGAAGCAGCGCTAATACGTGGCTGCCAGCAACTCCTCCAAAGATGCCGTACTCGTGCTGCATACAGACGAGATCGTTTGCATTGAAATTTAGAAATTCAGCAGCACGTTCATAGGAAGAACAATCGTCCTGCTCAAGCTCGATTCGGACTTGTTCGGGATATTGGTAGCTGGAATCCGTATCGTTGACAGGAATCGCAAAGAAGCGGCCCTTGCCGAATTCAGCTGACATCGAAGTACACAGATCCGTTGTGAACGTCGCAATACCACATTGTCTTGGAAGATAATTGCCAATGAAGGCCACACGGGTCGGCAGGGGTAATGGAGATGTCTGTAATGCTGGAGAGGTCTTAGAGAGAGACATACGTACCTGCCTTCGCAGTTGTGAAACTGTGCGGTAGTGAAGCGTGGGTACTAATCCGAACTTAGAGGTCCGCGCATCCTAGCTTAGGATGCAGTGTTTCTCGAAGCGTCATCTCGTCAACGAGACCAAGAGAAGCATGCTGCTGAATCTGCCGAGTATGAAGTATGACCCTGGCAACATGAAACAGAGGGTACTTTCTAATCTTGATCAGACTCAACTCGGCGGCATTGAAGCGTTGCAGCACTTTGTCCAAGGCCAGAGCTATCGCCTTATTGCAAGCTGCTTCAGCAGTTCGACCGATACCCAGGCAGGAATGCGCCCCCGTCAGCCACATGAAGTGCCAGTCCGCATTCCGCACCTTTGTATCGAGTGCGGCGGCAGTCGTGCCTTCGACGGACATCCATCTCTCGCAGAATGGCACTTGGATAAGGGCTAATTCGCGCGGTAACGAGCATCCTGTGCGCAGGAACATTGCATGCTCCTTCACGCGGGCAATCTTGTGCTAATAGAGACAGCAACTGAAGTCCTATCACGAGTTGAAATCGCGCTAGAAGTGCAGGTTGGAGAACAATTTTGTTCTTCAATGGAGCAGCCTTTGGAATCAGGCTCCGCCGCTGGCTTGAAAGGGAGAATGGTCTTTCTAATGCGTCGAGAAAGATGAGTCTTTACATCATTTTCTTTTGAGAAACTCATAGAGACTCCGGTCGTCCTGTTGCTTACTTGGAAGGTGCTCGTCTGGAGCGAAGCATGGACAGCCGAAGGCGAGAAAAGATAATTCAAACAACTGAATTGACATACGCTTGAAAGGGTCTCCCTGCTGCTAAGGCGTCCTGATCACAAAAGCAGGTCTACAGAGAACTGAAGCTTTACCTTTGTTCAGTGGTCATCTTGGTCCTTTTGCTGATGGTGATACCCAGGTAAGCGAGCTTACCCGGGTACATGGGTTTGCCACTTTCCGTTTAGAGCGGTCTAACGCCAATCACGTCGCCAGATACAACTAGTTCGACACGGCGGTTTTCCTGCCTACCAGACGCGATATCGTTGGAAGCTACGGGTGATGCATTGCCAAAGCCTTTCACGCTTACCGAGTTTGTCGCCACGCCTTGAGCTACGACGTAGTCCCGCACTGCGCTGGCGCGGTTCTCCGATAGCTTCTGATTCATCTCGTCACCACCTACGCTGTCGGTGTAGCCGCCGACCTCAATTGCCAAGCTTGGGTAGGCAATGAGGATCCCCGCTACTTTAGAGAGCTTCTCCCGCGCGCCGGCCTTCAACGAATATTTCCCGCTATCGAACAAGACGTCCGACATACTAACAATGAGTCCACGGGCGCTGTCGCGGGTCTGAAGGATTGAGTTCAACTGCCTAGAGAGCTGCGCGCGCATTGCGAGTTTTTCATTCTGTATCCGCTGTTCACTTTGCTGTGCAGTTTCGGCCGCCATGCGGGCCCGGTCTGCATCGGCGTGAGCCGCAGCCACGTCTACCGCTGCATTGGCTTGGGCCGCCGACACATCTGCGGCCGCTGCTACCTGAGTTGCTGCCATGTCTGCGCGCGCCTTTGCCGCGTCAGCCTGAGACTGCCGTTGAAGCTGAGCGGAATGGTCCGCCTGCAACTGCAAACTCGCCTGTGCATCCTGAGAAGACTTTCGCTCACTGGCCAAGCGCTCCTGATCTATGTTCTTTACCGCGATCGCGCGAGCATCTTCGGCGGTCTGGACCGTCTCACGGGAGGTTGCAATCAGTTCCTTCTTCGATGAGTGCTTCGCGGTGGCGTACCGATCTGAGGCGCTCATCAACTGAGTCGCGTGTGCGTAGCTATCAGTCGCGTATTTCTCGGCTCCTGCGGATTGAGCAATGCGGACAGCATTGCGGGCTTCAAGGAATTCCAACGGTACATTTGCATCCAGAACCACAGGATCGAATTTGTAGCCCGTTGGGATGTATCCGCCGCGCTCCATCAGCTCATATTTGGCATTCACTGCCTCGGATGTACCTTTGGTGTCGGCTCGCACGACATTTTCTAGGACCACGGCATTGCTCGGCTGATGCACGGCGTAGTATGGCTCAGCGGTAACGATTAGGGCGAATGCCTGGAGATCGGTAGTCACGTCCAGCTTTCCGCGATGATTGCTGCCGACCAGAATCTCGCCAAGGTTGACCGCCCGACCTTCCGGCGAGATTGCCCACAGGATGTACGTCAGATACTCCGTGCCAAATGTGCTAGGCGCCTTGAATCCGTCAAATTCCGCTTCAATCTCAAGATAGCCCTTTTTACTCTCGATCTTTGCCTGGCCATTCGCAGATGGCATCATGTCAGTGCCGGCGAAGTCAATCTTCGTGGCGCCGCTGCGATGCTGATAATTCACCGCTTCCACGGTTCGGGTAGTTGTCGCCCGTCCCACCCGTGACGACACGGCTGAGGTCTGCTCAGATGGAAATGCCTGGCAATTGAGATGGGGAATAACACTTAAGCTAATGATGACTCCGACCGTGAAGCTTAGCGAATTTTTCATAATCACTCCTGCAGCTGTGCTGCATAGTTACCGCGTATGGATCTTTGAAGAATGGCAGCGTTGAGGCCCGGCCAATCGCGTGCCGTTAGTGATGCATGGTGTCTCGAACGACTAATTCCCTTCGGCAATCGCACTTCTATGCGCGATCTGAGTGACAGCCTTCATGAAGGTCAGAGTGGATTTTGGTGCGCGAACTTGGCCAGCCAGGATGGAGTGAAAAGAAGCATTCCGGCCATAAATGGCCAAAGTCGAATCGTCGTCCTGCTCGACAACCGCACCATTCAGTGTGATTCCTGCAAACACGCCTTTTGAGCGTGAGTACGTGAGAATCTCGGTGTTTAACTTCCAATCTGTCCCTGCGGATGCGTGCCGCCCTACCGGGCCGGCAGAGGCGGAGGCATCCCCGCCGATCCTGAACCTGCTAGAAAGCAGGTGCTGCAAGCCGCCATCGTTCATAACCAACATCACAAGATCCACACCTTCCACGCCGATCTGCAATCCCCAGCTACCGCCGCCCATGGAGATGAACGCGGGCGCGCTCCAACCTGTCGATGTGCGACAAGTCGCGATACCGCGGCCGTGTTCCGCGCCCACAATGAAGCCGCCTTTCAGGAGGTGTGGAACTACGACGATGCATCTGGCACTAGCAAGCACTTCCTCGGGAATCCCCTTATCGGGGGCGTTGATCATGGCATGGAGCGTATCTGAAGACATGTGCAGACGGTCGGTGGAATCCTGCCGACCTGAAGCAGCCCAGAGGTTCCCTGATGTCAGCGCGAGCACGCCGACCAAAATCACTGATTTGATATTCACGTGTGTTCCTCAATCGTGCACGGGGAACTAAGAGGGGACAGATGTCAGATGGGCTGACTTAGCGCAGCAACCATGAGGGAGAGGACAAGCGGACTCTTCTCCAGCGTCATTGTCTCAGTCTGAAGAGTTAAATACTGAGCTAAGTAGCTCACATCGCCTATTTGAGCCGGACCATTATAGGCAATCAATGCGCGCCTTGTGAAAGACGTCTCACCGTGAGCAATTCTGCACACAATTCGGCCAAACAGGCGTGCCATACTATGTTAGCAATACGACAATGGACGTTCGGCGTCTTGCGCCTCGGGAGTCGCTCACGATGTCGTCACCGCACGCCCAACCCTTCGATCTCGCGACCTTCCTTTCGCAGGCCGGGCTGGGACGCAAAATTCTCGTTTTCGAAGCGGGCGAACGCATATTCACGCAGGGCAGTTCAGCTGATTGTGTCTTCTACCTTCAAAGTGGGCGCGCGAAGCTTACGGTAGTGTCAGCATCGGGGAAGGAGGCGACGATCACACTGGTTGCCGCCTGTGATTTCGTTGGCGAAGAGTCGATGGCTGGCGCTGTTGGTCTGCGCATGGCATCTGCGACGGCGGTCACCGCTTGCACAGCATTGAAGATTGAACGGGATGAAATGATCCGCGTCATGCATGAAGAGCACGCCTTCTCTGACTTGTTTGTTAAATTCCTGCTCGCACGGAGCATGAGGACACAGGCGGATCTTGTCGATCAACTCTTCAACTCAAGCGAAAAGAGGCTAGCACGGATTCTGCTGCTGATGGCGGAGTTCGGCAGGCCCGGCGAACCGGAGACGCTGATTCCCAAGATTTCGCAGGAGGCACTCGCGGAGATGATAGGAACCACACGCTCCCGGGTGAGCTTCTTCATGAACCGCTTCCGCAAGCTCGGCTTCGTGGAATATAACGGGCGTATCCGGGTGCATAAGTCGCTTCTGAACGTGATTCTCCATGATCATCTGTCAGATCGAAAAGCGGACGGACCCGGAATTTCGAGGAGAGCCGTCAAAGCCAAGACGACAGCTAAACGGGGAAAACACAGTTCCCTTTCTTTAGCTGAGGACGCCTGATCTGCCACTATAGGCAGCGTCTTGAGCTATGGTCTGCGGGATCATCTGGCATTTGGCCATTCAGCATGGAACCGATAAACCGGACATCCATCTCGGAAGTGGCGTGAAGCACCTGTGCCCGCGGCCACCTTCGATGTGCGCTCTCAGTCACCACACGGCGTTGTAAGGCGGACAGCGTATGACAGAGCAAAACAACATCGAAGGACTCGAGCCCGACATGTGTTTCGATCTCGCTTGGGTCCGAGACGACAACTTGCGCACCGATTGCGGCTAACCTTCTAACGCGGTCCCTCAACAGGTGACCTTCGTTGCCAATCAACAGAATCCTGGTGCTCGGAGAAGACATGCGCGGCTGTTCCTCCGATCGTTCTAGTCCTATTCAGCTGTTACGTTTTCCACGATTGGGAGTTCAGTTGTTCGTTTGGTTTTCCGCGGGTGGACAGCTTCGTGGCAGTGCAGACATGAGCCACGTCTTGCTCCGTAAGTTCCGCCTCCGTCTTTGCGCGAGAAACGGTCAAGAAACAGCTCAGACAAATGGATTCATAAGAACCATCTTTGTTTCGCCGGTGGGGGTAGATTCGGGATATCTTCATTCGTGCCTCCCTGTGCATCTAGACGTAAGCGTACGGGACGATGAAATGGTTGTATGTCCCGTTTTGCTCACCAAGCCGCTTTGCCGGCTAATGGGTTCACTTTGGCTTCCGCTACTCGACAGCAGCAGCATAGTGTCGCGGCGAGGAGCTACACAAGGAACTGGCACGGGTCAGAGACTCACCCACAGCCGGGTGACCTAAACAGCCGACCTGCTGGGACGTAGAATCGCAGGAGAGCGGAATAAATAATGATTTACAAGAAAATCAATGTGGAGCTGATAATTCAGGAACAGGAGACAAATGTTCGGGACCATCTTGATCGTGATTATCTTGTCAGTTCTCTTCGCATCATTGCCACAAAGGATCCAGAGCTATGCCGCAAGCGGAGAAGTGGGCGTCATTCTTTTTCTCGTTGCCATTCCTCTGGTTCTTGGTCGCATTTGACATGTGGCATACCTCTATCACCACAGGCGTCTTTGAGCGTTGTCGAGCACTTCTCCTGAGTGCAGGAGCGATCCTTCTCGTTGCGCTGATCTTTTGCGGCCGATCGCATGCATACTCTGTTCTGACCCACGAGGAAATCGTAGACCTGCTTTGGACGGACGAGATCAGGCCGCTCCTGCGAGGTAGATATCCAGGACTTACGGAAGATCAAATCCGGGAGGCGCATGCCTACGCATATGGAGGCGCGGTCATCCAGGACCTGGGCTATTACCCGTTCGGCAGCAAGGAATTCAGCAACCTGGTGCACTACGTCCGAAGTGGGGACTTTGTACACGAACTCCTACTCCAAAGTCGGGATGCGAACGAGTTCGCCTTCGCGTTGGGCGCTCTCTCACACTATACGTCTGACATCGTCGGCCATCCTGCCGTCAACGAGGCAGTCGGCATTCAGTATCCCAAGCTGCGAGCGAAGTTTGGCAAGTCGGTTCGGTACAACCAAAATAAGACTGCGCACTTGAAAACGGAGTTCGGGTTCGACACAGTACAGGTCGCGAAGAATCGTTATGCTTCGCAGCAGTACCACGACTTCATCGGATTCCAGGTATCGAAATCCTTGCTGGAGCGGGTCTTTCCGGCTGTGTACGGAGTGGAATTGACAGATGTGCTCCCCCGCGAAGACCTGGCGGTCGGTTCCTACCGATTTTCGGTCAGTAGGCTGATTCCGCAAATGACCCAAGTCGCGTTGCAAACTCACAAACCGGACCTGATGCGGGAGATCCCAAATTTTTCCAAGCGGAAGTTCCTGTATCGTCTTTCCAGTTCCGGTTATGAGAAGGAGTGGGGCAAGGAGTACATGAAATCCGGAGTAGGGACTCGGATTCTGTCGACGATTCTGTGGTACGTGCCGAAAATCGGTCCTTTCAAAGGTCTGGCGTTTGACAACCCGACTGCTCAAACGGAGGATCTTTATCTCAAGAGCATCAATACGACCTTCGAACGCTACCGTACCTTTCTCGAGCAGGCACGCAGCAACTCCCTGGTGCTTCCCAATTGCGATCTTGATACTGGGAACGAAAGTAGGATAGCGGAATACTCGTTGGCGGACGAGTCATACGCAAAGCTGCTCGCGCAGCTGTCTGAGCGGAAGTTCGACCTGACATCAACAGCACTGCGCGTCAACATTCTCGACTTCTACTCAGATTCCTCTATCTCAACTGACCCTACTAAAGACCACGTTGGTTTAGGTAGTGTAATGCCCTTTTTGGATCAATTGAGGGCGACTACTCCTGCCGGCGATATCGCAAGTCCAAAATAAGGATGCCGCTGCAATGGGTTTCAATCTCCTCTTCCCTGACGAACCGGCAAGCCTGAGCACCACCTGATAGATGCGCGGGGCGCGTTCGACTTCGGGTGTCATAGGTCATAGAAGTTTAAGTCACCTGCTGGCATCCGGGAGATTAACCTCGCGCCGCCTCAAATATCCGCGAGACCCAAATCGCCAGGTCAGTCTTATCGAGTGTTCTGGAAATGTGCTAAGCCCTGATGTCAACAACATAAGCCGATTGCACTCGACGAAGACCGCTGCTGAATCCCACATCTTTGAATTGGGATGGGATCATCGCCTAGCGGGTAGTATGCAGTGGGAGTCAACATGACCATCGCAGAGTCCGCAGCTCTTCCTCCCGAGCATGTCGTGGTGGCCTATCACGAGAGAACGAAGCATCACTACTCTCGCTATGCAGCATCGCTTGGCTACTTGGATTGGGCCAACCAGCCGAATCCGTTCCGCCGCTACGAGGGCGCGCCGCTGGTTCAGCTTCCGTTTGCTGACGCGGGGCGAACGCTTCCGTATTGGCAAGTCTACGCACCGGACGACATAGAGCCGGCCCCGCTTTCAGTCGACTCCATCTCGCTCTTTTTCCGATTTGCGCTCTCGCTGACAGCTTGGAAACAATTCCAAGGAAGAACATGGCCTCTGCGGGTCAATCCGTCGAGCGGGAACCTCCATCCGACGGAGGGATATGCGCTGTTGTCGGCGTTGGATCGTATCGGCAATCGTCCCGGCGTCTACCACTATGCACCAAAAGAGCACGGCCTCGAGCTTCGGGCGAATCTCGATGCGTCAGTGTGGACCGCATTGACGGCAAGTTTCCCAGAGGGTTCATTCCTCGTGGGGCTCTCGTCTATTCTTTGGCGCGAGGCCTGGAAATATGGCGAGCGTGCGTTCAGGTACTGTCAGCACGATACTGGTCATGCGCTGGGCGCGATGCGATTTGCGGCGGCTGCTCTCGGCTGGAAACTCCGTCTCCTCGATCGCGTGGGTGACGCAGCACTCTCACGACTTTTAGGACTTGACCGCGAGATCGACTTCGGAGACGCAGAGCGAGAGCACGCCGAACTCCTGGCCGTTGTGGTCAGGGTCACGGAGAAATCGGCTGACCACCGGGCCCGCAGCCTGCCCCAGGAACTGGTGTCCAAGGTGGCTGCTTCGCAATGGCACGGTACGGCCAACGTGCTGAGCCCCGAACACGGTGTTGAATGGCCAGTGATCAACCAGGTAGCTGTCGCAACCACGAATCCGAGGATAGCGGTTGACGAAGAGTTCTCCAGGTTCCCGTCGGAGGAGGAACTCTTCGGGGTGCCGGTTCGCTCCGGTGTGTTCACCGCAGAAAGAGTCATTCTGGGGCGCAGAAGCGCGGTGAGCATGGATGCTTCCACCGCAATTCCTGCAGCGACCTTCTTCAAGATGTTGGCACGACTCGTTCCCACCAGAGACGGCCGATCTATGCCATGGGATTCGCTGCCTTGGCGCCCGCGCATTCATCTGGGCCTCTTCGTGCACAGGGTAAACGGCCTGCCTTCAGGTCTCTACGCTCTCTGTCGCGATCCGGAAAAGTTCGGGAAACTCCGCCAGGCAATGCGGCCTGAGTTCGTGTGGCTACGCCCCCGGTCCTGTCCGCAGGGTCTTCCACTGTACTTTCTCAAAGAAGAGGACTGCCGCAGTTTGGCCGCGAGGGTTTCCTGCGGGCAAAACATCGCGGGGGATGGGGCATTCAGCCTTGCAATGCTGGCCGACTACATGGATAGCCTTGTTAGCTACGGCGCCAGCTTCTACCGCAATCTCTTCTGGGAGGCTGGTCTCGTGGGCCAAGTGTTGTACCTCGAGGCAGAAGAGGCAGGAATTCGTGCAACCGGGCTCGGCTGCTACTTCGATGATCCGGTCCACGAGGTTTTCGGAATATCATCGCGTGATTGGCAGAGCTTTTACCATTTCACGGTGGGTGGTCCAGTCGAGGACAGTCGGCTTACCACGTTGCCTGCGTACGATTGAGCACGCCGAGATTTCCGGCGAAGGTCAGATGGAGCCAACAGCAACGACCCAGTCTCCTTGAGCATTCCTATCGAGGAGTGCGTGATCCCCAATGCACTCATTGACAAGCGATGAGTACGAAAAGCAGGAGCTGCAGGCGACGGACACCTTGCCCTAGCACGGGAAATGGCACTATTTTGACACAGCCCTAATTGTCCGGATGGCGGGTAGGTAGCCTGTAACTCTCTACGACCGGAGAAGGGCCAAGAGCGCACCGCGTAAATTCGGGGCTACAAATTCTCTCGAAGCACTAATTTGTTCACAGAACCACGAATATCCGGGTAACTTCACGGATTTATCTGGAAGTTCGTGCGGAGAACCAAAAGCCGAAGACTGTATGGCGGTGGACGCAGTCTCGAGCGAACCGCTCTCCCGCCGCATTTCCCTTCTAACAGGGAAATTTACAGCGTATTTCCGGTGGTCCAAGCCCAGCGCATGCTTAATTAGGTCGGCAAGCGCTTTACCAACAGCAGTTTGCCTGCACAGAAGTTCGACTCAGCATGCATTGGAACAGGGAAAAGAAAGGCTCCGAACAGGGAATGCAGTCCCCTCTATCAGGGAACTTATTAAGGGATGGGGTAGTCGTGATCTGCGACGATTTGCTGGTTAGTCCAGATCATCTCCGGGTCCGAAGGAGTCACGATAAGACATCTACATATTGGATTGGATTCTGTTTTCCGTGGCCTGGGTTCGACGGATCGGGTACCCACAGGACTTGCCGTGTCCAATGCACTTCGCGAGCGATTTGGCAGTTGAAGATCACCTCGTCGACCATGCTCACACGCCAGGTTTCGTGAGCGCCTTGTTGGTACGTGTCTCCGCCAAAGTTCGGTTGGTCAAAGAAATTCAAGCTCAGCGGAGTTGACACAACCGGAACTGCATCCTGCTGGTCGTAATACGCATTGGGGGCCCCCGAGGTATCCGTATGCCAGTTGATCTGATGCGTGGGGTCTACGGTCAGAGGAAACGATTGACCATTGGTCTCCTTGTAAATCCCCCCGATATGCGTGCCATCTGCCGCGATTCTTTCCCGGTATTCGAATTGGACAATGTGGGGACTTCGACAGTTATTGATCTTTATCAACAGTCCGTCATTGGAGGTATCCGGGACCGCCGAAGCCGAGGCAACAGCGTCCGTGTACACGTCGATCGCGGTCGGTTGGCTTTGGCCGGACATGGTGAACGACGCACTGGCAGCGTGCCCACTCGAGGAATGAACTCGGCCACTTCGCCTTGTGGAGGAACTGTGCTGACCTGT